>Ga0268262_10000873_pt1 | contig 39082 bp, 29 predicted proteins | sample TergutNc150P3_FD_190354 | JGI IMG/M metagenome (GOLD analysis project Ga0268262, IMG submission 190354) | Nasutitermes corniger P3 segment gut microbial community from laboratory colony in Florida, USA - Nc150 P3 (SPAdes) (version 2) | ecosystem: Host-associated > Arthropoda: Insects >...
GCCTTATCGAAGAAGCGTACACAAAAAGCATATCCGAGGGTTTTTTGTCCTACATTGCCAACGACAATATAAAAGAATATCCCGGCGAGGATTTTGAAAATATCTATTTAAATGTTTTTAACGCGCTGAATTATTACAATAGAGACGACATAGAAGGCGCATTGGTGGAAATACGAAAATTAAGCAACACGAGCGGAAAACTGAGTATGCTTTCGCAGAAATACGAATATAAAGACCCAAAAACAGGAGCCGGCTTAAACGACACGGTTAGAAAAGAAACCGGAGTGGGCGATCTTCCCGACGTAAAATCAGTAAATTTCTCCAATTCCGCGCTCGCCCGTTACTTGGGCGCTCTTTTTTATCAGGCGGACGGAAATACGGATTCGTCCCGTATTGAGTTTGACCAGGTTTACAGAGCTTATTCAACTAACAGAAATATTTACTCAGGCGCGGTTCCCAAAGCGGTAGAGCAAGCGCGCGATGTTCCCGACGGAATGGCAAGGCTTAACATAATAAGTTTTACTGGATTGTCTCCGGTAAAAGAACAAAAACTTGTCATTCATTATCTTCCGTTTCAACACCCTGTATTGCAAATCGCCGCGTTTAAACTTCCTGTAATGGTAGGAAGACCAAGCGTAATAAACAGGATAGAGGTGGAAGTAGACGGCGAAAAAAAGTTCGATCTTGAATTGCTTGAAGACATGGGAGCCGTTATCGAAGAAACTTTTAACGCCCGTTATTCCAATATTTTATTAAAGACATATATCCGCACCATTATAAAATATGTAGTTGCCGATGTGGCGGCTATGGAAGCGGTAAGAAGAGACGAAGCTTTAGCGGGATTGGCTATAGCCGCGGGCGCAAGGGCGGCAATGGACGCTTCGGAACAGGCTGATATAAGAATGTCGCGCTATCTGCCGGACAAGGCGTATATCGGAGGTATCAATCTTGACCCGGGAACATATTCTGTTATAATAAAGTATTGTAACGGGAATCATGAAATTTATCATGATAAATTTACAGATGTAACCGTAAAAAGCGGCGGATTAAATTTAATACAGTCCGTTAAATTAAAATAGGAGAAATTAATATGAAAAAAATCGCAATCGTATTATGCGTATTTCTTTTATTATCCTCATGCGAGACAACAAAAGTAAAACGCGTGGAATCAGGGACGCAAAAAGAGTTAAGCGGTTATTGGAACGCCGTTGATGTAAAAATTGTCTGTGAAACCTTGGTTAACGACTGCCTTTCCAGCGCAAGAGTTAATCAGGAAATCAAGGCGAGAGGAAATAAAAAACCGGTTGTTGTCGTGGGCAAATTTAAAAATGCCAGCGATGAACACATTGATACCGAAATTATTACTTCCATAATGGAAAATGTAATTTTTAACAGCGGCAAACTTGACTTTGTCGCCGGCGGAGACACAAGAAACAACCTTCGCGCGGAAAAACAGGATCAACAGAGCAACGCGAGCGAAGCGACTGCCTCGGCTCTCGGCAAAGAAATAGGCGCTGACTTTATGATGACAGGCTCCGTAAGAACAATAGTAGACAGAGACGGGAACCGCAGCGTTAGAACATATTTTGTTACCGCGGAGCTTACCAATATCGAAACCAACGCAAGAATGTGGATGGGTCAGGACAATTCGATTACAAAGGAAGTTACAAGACCAAAGAACAAACTTTAGGCTTTTAACTCAAAAAAAGAATCGTTTCCGGCATAATAAGCCACAGTTTGATTTTTGTTAAGACCGATTTTTTCGCGAACTACATTTGAAATAAGAGCGCGGGCTTTGTACCGCGCTGTTTTTAAAACCAGATTTCTTGCGCGCACCGCAGTATATCCGCTTACGGTAAATCCGCTTTCAGGCGACCATGAAAAAGTACACTCGCCTGAGTCTACGCCGAATTGCCATGTATTTTTTTCGTCCCTCAACAACTGTCTTACAAGGGCGCAGGCTTTATCCGCAGGGTGATACGATTTGGCGATTGCCTTTCCGTCTTCAGTCCACTTGTAAGCGGCTAATTTCGGCTGAAGATCAAGCGGAGAGCCGTAACAGGCGAGTATTGTATCGCCCTCAAATCCTACAATAACTGCTCCCGCGTTAAAAAGAAGTTTTTTTGCCGTCGCATAAAATATTCTTTTTAATTTCGCAGTCTCTTTTGTCGTCTCCCGTTCCTCTTTTTCAAAAAGATTGGGGTCTTTAATGGCGATAACCGCCGCATAAGAAACATTAACTTCCGAAATTGCGGGTCTGCCCGCAAAAATCAATTTTTGCAAAACATCTTTTGAAACGGCGGTTCTGTAAGCCGCGCGGAAAGCCCTTGCCCTGTAATTAAGATAGGCGTTTTTACAGAAGAACAGAAAAAGAACAGCCGCCAACGACGAACAAAAAACTATTAACGGATCCATCCAGTAAGAATAAAGAATAAAAACGCCGCTATACAGACCTGTGGATACTATGCTTAAAAATAATCCGACAATCAAAAGCGCGATTGGTCTCATCATAAAAATAACCATTAAAATTATAAAAACAACGGCAATCGATAAAAGTATCACATAACGGGGAAGAACGGGCTTTATATGGCTGCCTGTAATAAGCGCGTTTGCAAGCATGGCGGAGTATTTTACATTCGGCTCGTTCCCGATTATACAAAGAGACAAACCCAGTTCTTGATTCAGCTTGGCTTGGCTTGTATATAATTCCCCGTATGTTCCGCGCATTGACGCGAATAAGTTCATTAATTTGTTTTTTGTATCGATTAATTTATCAAGTTCCGCTCTTCTTGATGAATCAGTATCCGCTATTAATTCTTCGTATCTGCCGATAAGGCTTGTTTCGTTAGAGTTGTCAAAAAAATCATTAAGGCTTTTAAAATAATTTGCGCGAGCGGCTATCCACGCGGCGCGATTTTCTTTGTTAGGTGTTTTTATTAAATCTTCAAGGAGAGTTTTTGCGTACTCGCCCAAGAACAGCGGAATTGATTCCGGTAAAATTTTCGCGAAAACTTTTAATTCGTTCGCCTGCGCTAAAAGTTCCAGCATGGCGTTATCTGCCGCTTCGTATTTGCGGAAAATTTCGATATTAATACGGCGAAAACTGCTGTTCCACGGCGTAATAATATTACCGTCTTTATCCAATATTATATCTAAATCTTTTCCGTCATGTCCGCGCAGCCATAAAATCAATTTTTTATCGGTTGTTTCAATTTGCGAAACCGCATAACGATTTTTTAAATTGACATATAAGGGATACTCAACAGACCCGTCAATCTCTACGGGTTTTACCCGTCTTAGTTTTCCGTCTTTATCCAATTGCGGCTTTGCGTAAGCGTCAAGATAATTGCCGAAGACAGCGGCGGATCGAACCAGTTCCTCGTCCCTGTCAATTAAAATTCGGATAAGCCGCTCTTTGCCCTGCTCCGCCGACTCTACCACCTGCTCTACAAAAAGCGGAGCCTTCTGCGGCGCGACAAAGCCCATGCGGATACCTTCAAACAGATTGCGGATATTGGAGTCTATTTTGTCGTATTCATCGGCAAAAGACTTGCGGATATCCGCTTCCGTCAATGTTATCGGCGTTGCGGACGGCGAAAGCCTGCCCGCCAGAATCAAATTGGCGGCTTCCATCTCTGTTAAAGTGACCAAAACAGTAAAAAAATCACTGCCTTCTATAAATTCATCAGTTTCTATGACTAAAATTTCATTGGAAACAACGGGGGTTTTATATTTTAAGAGGAAATCATAGTGCGGTCCCAGTTTCGGACCGGAAAACAAAAAATCGAGCAGAAAAATCAGACCCACAGCGAGGGTAAGACTGCCAAAAAACATAAATATTGATGTTTTTAACGAAACGCGCGCAGGCATATTTAAATTTAGGCTATTGTGATAAAATATACAAGTATTTATAGGAGAGATTTATGGGTAAGGCGTTTTTGGATGAAAATTTTTTACTTGAGACTGAGACGGCGCAGAATTTGTACAAGGCGGCAAAAAATGAGCCTGTCTTTGATTACCACTGCCATCTTATTCCGTCCCAGATAGCGGAAAACAGGAAGATGAGCGACCTCGCCGACGCTTGGCTTTCGGGGGATCATTACAAATGGCGTATGATGCGCGCCTTTGGCATTGATGAAAGATACATTACGGGCGGCGCTTCCGGCTACGAAAAATATCTTGCGTGGGCTCGCACTGTGGAAAATTTAATCGGAAATCCGCTGTACCATTGGACTCATCTTGAGTTACAGCGTTACTTTGATATTTATGAGCCTCTTACACCAAAAACCGCGCCTACAATTTGGGAAAAAGCGAACGCTCTCCTTCAAACTCCGCAGTTATCCGTAAAAGGCATTTTTGAAAAACTGAATATTTACGCTGTGGGCACTACGGACGATCCGATCGACTCGCTTGAATATCACCGAGCTATAGCCGACGGTTCCGCTCCGATTGGAAAAATCAATACAAAAGTAATTCCCACCTTCCGCCCCGACAAAGCTCTCGAAATTAACGACGTTAATTTTATCGAATACATTGAATCGCTGTCCAAGACGAGCGGAATAAATATTAAAACTCCCGATGACGTTCTTGCCGCTCTTGATAAGCGTTTGGATTTTTTTATTTCGATGGGATGCAGAGCGTCGGATCACGCGCTTGAATATGTTCCGTATGTTGAGACATCGTTTAAGGAAGTTGAAAAAACTTTTAAAAAAGTAATGGCAGGTAAAGAAGCGTCAAAAGAAGAAGCGGACGCCTACAAAACACTGATGCTCGCTTCTTTGGGAAATATTTACGCCGCCAAAAATATCGTAATGCAGTTACATCTTTCCTGTATTCGCAACGTAAACACAAAACAGTTAGTCAAATTGGGAATAAATACGGGCTTTGACGCCGTTCATGACAAAGAGTTATGCGAAAACCTTTGCGCCCTGCTGGATTTAATGAGTCTTGGCGGCGAGAACGCAAACGGTCTCCCAAAAACTATTCTCTATTCGCTGAACCCGAAAGACTACTACCCTATCGCTACTATAATGGGCGGTTTTCAGGATTCAAGCTGTATCGGGAAAATGCAGTTGGGCTCTGCGTGGTGGTTCTGCGACAACAGGGACGGCATGGAAGAACAGCTTCGCGTCCTTGCCAATTTGGGAATGTTACCCGCCTTTGTGGGAATGCTTACAGACAGCAGAAGCTTCCTCTCCTATCCCCGCCATGAATACTTCCGCCGTATTATGTGCAACTTAATCGGCAAGTGGGTAGAAAACGGCGAGTACCCGAATGATACGCAGAAATTGGAGCAAATTGTACGTGATATTTCATTTGGGAACGCGAAAAGGTATTTTGGTTAACTTACCGCTGTATTCTTGCCGAACCGCCCTTCGCAAAGGCTTCAACCTGCTCAAGATTGAACATTGAAGTATCTCCGGGCGTTGTGGTTACAAGCGCGCCGTGCGCCCAGCCGAGCCTTAAAGATTCTTCCGGCGATTTACCCGACAAAAGTCCGTAGAACAGACCTGCCGCGAATCCGTCGCCGCCGCCTACGCGGTCGTATACGTCAAGTTCCGCCGCAGGGGCTTGATACGTTTTGCCGTCAAGCCACAGAACCGCGCTCCATGAATGGCGGTTGGTGGAATGAACTTCGCGTAACGTGGTCGCCACCGCTTTTATGTTCGGGAAATCTTTTGTTACGCTCTCCATCATGCCGAAGAATGCGGACGGATCAAGCTGTCCTTTGGTTTCAACATCCTGCCCTTTCAGCCCAAGCCCTTTTTGCAAATCTTCTTCGTTGCCGACAAGCACATCAACGTAGCCCGCTATTTTGCGCAATGTCTTTGCCGCGCCTTCGCTTGCCTGCGCCGCGCTAAGCCCCTGCTCCGCGGCGGCGACCGCCCAAAGTTTCGCGCGGTAATTTAAATCGAAGGACACAACCGCTCCGGCTTTCTTTGCCGCCTGCATTGCCTCTATTACCAATTCGCTTGTAGTAGGCGAAAGCGCGCTGAAAATTCCGCCCGAGTGAAACCATCGCACTCCCTTTTTAAAAATAGCGTCCCAGTCAAAACTGCCGGGCTTTAACTGCTGGGCGGCTTCGTTGGAACGGTTGTAAAAAACCACAGGCGCGCGCACTCCCTGCCCTCGGTCGCTCCACACGATTGCCATGTTAGGACCGCGCACTCCGTCGTGTTCAAAACGTTTAAAATAGGGGGTAACTCCGGCTTTCTGCACGGCGTACTCTATTCTGCGCCCGATTGGATAATTTACCATAGCGCTTGCGATAGCTGTTTTCATGCCGAAACAGGTAGACAAATTTGTCGCCACATTGTACTCGCCGCCCGAAACATGCAAAAGATATTCATTCGCCTCCGCAAAGGGAATAATTCCCGGGTCGAGCCTTGTTACTAAAGCGCCAAGCGCCAATAAATCATGCGCCGTTCCGTTGGCGGCAGGGATAGATAATGATGACATATTTGTACCTCTCTTTTTGTTACTTTATCATACTTTAGCTATAAAAACCAGTTCGCCGGTGATAAATGGACGCGCTTGTCCTTCCCCATCCGGCACAATTAAAACTTCGCCGGTGTCTGTGATACCGGCAAGAACGCCTTTGACTTCTTTGCCTGAATCGGCGGCTCCTTCGATAAATAAAACTTGCTCGTTCTTTTTGTATAGTTTTTGTTCAAGCCGCCCTTTCCAATCATTCGCCGCGTTTAATTCGGTATAAAGGCGCGATAAAATATTTTCCAATAACGTATAACGTTCTTCCTGCGAAATATTTCTTTCCGCGGCAAGAGCGATACTTACGGCTTTTTCTTTCAGGTGTGAAGGAAATTCTTTTTGCGCCGCGTTTATACCGATTCCAAGATGAACATTACCGCCGTCCGCTTCGCAGAGAATTCCAACCGCTTTTTTATAACCTTCGCCGTTAGCGGATTTAATCAGTATGTCGTTAGGCCATTTAACCAAACATGAGCCTTGCAAAGACGGCGCAAAATCTTCGATGGCAATACAGACGGCAAGCCCGGCGCGCAGGGTGAGAGCGGACGGAATGTCCTCAAAACATGAAAACTTCAGCAGAATTGTAAAAGACAGATTCTCTCCGCGTTCCATTTCCCAGCGGCGATCCTGTTTGCGTCCGCGTCCGGCTGACTGAAAATCCGCTAAAATGACAGTCCCATGCGGCGAGTTTTCCTGCGCCAGTTTACGCGAAATATCCATGGTACTGGAAACAGTTTCCTCGTAGTAAATGGGCGCGTTAAAAGGATTGCGTATTTTCAAATCGGTCATTTTTTCTCCTGAAACTCTGGAAACAATTTGTTCACTATGCTATTATACCCACATGAACATAGTATGTCTTGATCTTGAAGGAGTTCTTGTCCCCGAAATTTGGATTGCTTTTTCCGAAGCGACAGGCATTGCTGAATTGCGACGGACGACAAGGGACGAGCCCGATTACAACAAATTGATGAACTTCCGCATTGATCTGCTTAAAAAAAACAATTTAAAACTCCCTGACATTCAAAAAGTCATCTCCGGTATGGATCCCCTGCCCGGCGCTGTCGATTTCGCAAAGACCTTGCGCGAAAAAACCCAACTTATAATTTTATCGGACACCTTTGAACAATTCGCGAAACCCCTCATGGCGAAGCTGTCATACCCTACCCTCTTTTGCAACTCGCTGGAAGTCGCCAAAGACGGAACAGTTACGGGTTTTCATTTGCGCCAGCAAAACGGCAAAAAAGAAGCGGTAAAAGCGATGAAGTCGATAAACATGCGTATCTTCGCCGCGGGCGACTCGTTCAATGATCTTGCGATGATCCGCGAAGCCGACGGCGGCTGTCTCTTCCGCGCGCCGGATCAAATCCGCAAGGATTGTTCCGATCTTAAGTGTGTAGACACATTTGATGATTTGCTTGCGGAGATAAATAATTTTTTGAAATAAATTATTCCCAAAGAATTTTAAACATCTGCAAGCATACCGGCAAAGTTCGCAATCATATAAAGCGGAATGGAATACAAGCCGTCGTTTATACCGAACCCTTTAAGGGTAGTGCGAACGGCATGAGCCGGGCGGTATAACCCGCGATATATGTCAAGGCTTTTTGATTTTTTGCGGATTCCCGATTTGACTTCTATGGGGACAATTTCGTTTCGCCATTGTACGACAAAATCTACCTCGCTTTTGCCTTCGTCACGCCCCCAATAAAATATGGGCATATTGCCGAGAGTCTTCAATTCCTGTAACACAAATTGCTCGGTGATAGCGCCTTTGAATTCTTTAAAGACAAGCGGATCGGGATTGTAAAAGGTTGTTATATCCAGTCCCGACGCAGCGGATAGAAGCCCCGTATCAAGCATATAAATCTTAAAAGCATCGCGGTCGGCATACGCGGCGATGGGCAGCTTTGCATCGTTTGTTCTATTCACCTTATAGACAAGTCCTGTATTTACAAGCCAGTCCAGCGCGTTTTCATAAGCCGCCGCCCTCGCGCCTGTCTTGATTTCTTTATACATAAATTTCTTTTTCTCTTTGGAAAGGTGAAGCGGTATTGTATCCCAAATCATACGAACTTTCGGCATATCCGTTCCCTTTATATGTTTGGAAAAATCTTCTTTGTAGTTGTTCAGGATCTGCTCCTGCTCTTTGCGCGTTTCATGAAAATTACCCGATTCAATAAAAGCCTTAACCGCCGCCGGCATACCTCCGACATACATATACTCTTTTAATTTCGGTACGGCTGTGATCGAGTTTGTATCAAACATGGCTTTGTCGAGACCTTTGATATTTTTAAGCAATATGTCATTGCCCGTTGCCTGCAAAAATTCGTAAAAGGACATGGGGCGCAATGTTATCTCATCAACCTGCCCGACCGGAAATTTGCCGCCAGCTATGCCGAGAAAACTTCCGGCGGCGGCAACATAGTATTGCGGCGCATTTTCGTTAAAGTATTTAAGTGAGTCTTTCGCCCTCTGGCTCTCCTGGATTTCATCAAAGATGATAAGTGTTTCCTGGGGAACAATCTCTTTTTTAAAATAATCCTCCAGTCCTGCGATTATATATTCAGGCGATAAATTTCCTTCAAAATATTTACGCGCGTCGATGTCTTTATCGAAGTTTATGTATATAGTAGTTTTGTACTCGTTTTTGCCGAATTCGTTTAACAGCCATGTTTTGCCGACTTGCCGCGCCCCATACAGAATAAGAGGTTTGCGGTTTTTTGAGGTTTTCCAAGCCAAAAGCTCGCTATATGCCGTGCGCTCCATTTTCATAACTTTATTATATTACAAAATGACACTTTTAGCAAGCAAAAAGGGAGTAAAATGACATTTTTAGCAAGCTATTTTTGTCAAATATGACACTTTTAGCAAGCAAAAAGGGAGCAAAATGACATTTTTAGCAAGCTATTTTTGTCAAATATGACACTTTTAGCAAGCAAAAAGGGAGTAAAACGACATTTTTAGCAAGCTGTTTTTGTCAAAAATAACACTTTTAGCAAGTTACACAGTTTTAATCAATTAATTTTCTCAACGTATGATCATTGTGCCGCCAGTCTTTGCCTGTCTTAACGCGCAGATCAAGATCGATTTTCCAATCAAATATTTTTTTTAATTCCTTAAGAGCGGCAAGGCGGATTGCCTTGATCATCTCGCCGCCCTTGCCGACTACCATGCCTTTCTGCGATTCGCGCTCCATGATTATAAAAGCCCTTACCCAAAGTTTTTCATCTTTAAATTCCATGTCGGCGATATCGACATACAGCGAATGAGGCAGTTCTTGGCGCAGACGGTTGATTGCCTGCTCGCGGATAATTTCCGCTATGCGAAAACCTGTGTCCTGATCCGTGTAGTATTCATCGCCGTATAGGGGTTGACCTTCGGGGGCAAGAGCGAATAGGGCGCGAAGAAGTTCGTCTATCCCCGAACCTATGTTAGCGGAAACAGCGAAAATACGATCGCTTGCGAGGGACGGCATATGCTGAGCCAAGAATTCTTTCGCGCGGTTAAAGTCCGCGCCGTTAGCGTCCATTTTGTTCACGGCGACGACGGTTTTTTCAGCTAACGGGGCAAGAAGGGCTGCTATTTCCTCTTCCTCCGCCCCGGGAGCGCGAACGGCATCTAACACATACAGAACAAGATCGCTCTCCGTTAAAGCGCGGGTGGAAACTTCCATGAGTTTTTTATTCATCTTTTTTTCGCTGGAGTGCCGCCCGGGAGTATCAACAAAAATAAGCTGCCCTTCTTCGCGGTTTACTATCCCCCTGATAGCGTTACGCGTCGTTTGCGGCACTTTGCTTACAATAGCGACTTTTTCTCCGCACATTTTGTTAAGGAGAGTGGATTTTCCTACGCTTGGACGTCCTATAATCGCGGTAAATGCGCAGCGGACATTTTTTTTACTGTCGCTTTCCGGCATTATTTAACAACCATGATCTTTCTGATTTCATCGATATCGGGACCGACAACGCGGACAAAGTACATACCTCGCGCTACCGCCCTTCCTCCGTTATTGGAACCGTCCCATGTATCAACATGAGCGCCGGAATCAAGATTTTCATTCCGTTTTATGGACTTAACCAATGTTCCGTCCAGTGTGTAAATTTGAATCGTTACTCTGCCGGCGCGCGGAAGCTCATAACGTATAATGGCGGTTTCTTTATTATCAGAATTGATTACATTGTTTAGAATTGTAACGCCGCCGCGCTGATAGCGTATACCTTGAATGTTAAACCCGAACGGACGGATAAGCGCGTACCAGTTGCCGGGAATTGTATTCGGCGGAGCGTCAAGACGAGCGATAAACATATCGGAAGTGTCTGACAAGCGGAAAATAAATTCGAATTTTTCGCCGCTGTTCGCAAGTTTATCAGCGTCTATTTTATAAAGATACAAGAACGGACCTGTAACAACGCCGCCTGTCGCAGGAGAATTAATTCCGCCGCTCATAGGAACATAATAATATGACGGATTAGTCAATGCATTTGGCAGCCATAATCCGCCTATTTTTTTGGAGTCGCTTGCTTCTTTTGGATTTCGCATATTAGCCGGAATATCCGCCGTTGTCCAGAAAAGCCGAGGGTTTATCATCAGACTGTTATTTATACGCGCTTGCAGATCTATACCGCTTTTTTCGATAGCTTCCTTCTCAAGATATTCAGAGCCGTCAAATTTCGTAACTTTATTGTTGTCGGCTGACGGCTTTGCAAATGTCGGCCACGCGAAATAATTATTATCACCCGCGCCGGAAGGGGGTCTTGAAATAAGCACGTCGGTAATACGGCGTATAACAGGATTAATAGCGTTTGGCGGCGTTTTAACATTAATAAAAGGTATGTTACCGTTTTCACCTTGCGCATCTTGTGTATTATCAATTACTTTTGCATACGCCGTATAATTCCAGTCAATAGGATATTTAGGCGGATATCCGGGATTAGCGGTTTTTATATTGTCCCAATTCGGCGGTTGAACAGTGTCTTTTATATCGTTAACTCGGAAATAACCATTAACCAAAGACGGAGAATTAATATTTTTATCCGCAAGATCATTTATTCCATAAGAATTAGGATATTTAAAAATATATCCAAGACTTATTGAAGCCGCCTCAATTGAGGTTGAAGTTATGTTCTGAGCAGGAGAACCGAATGAAGCGCTTGCGCTTGAAATACTAACCGATTCGGACATCTGCACATAAGTTTGCGGATGCCCCGGAAGAGTAAGCGTATAATTTATATACGGAGGAACGGTGTCAAATGGTTTGATATTTATGTCTGTTGACGGAATACCAACATCAAATGTACCTGTTATATCCTTAAGAGAAGTATTTTTCGTAACACTCCATTGCGGAGTTTCGCCGGTGTCAGGCTCTTTATTTTCTTTCAAATAAATATAAAAGGAATCGCTATCAAAAGGAGCGCTTCCCGTTCCTAAAGGAGTTGGCGCGCTTACTAACACAAAACCATTAGTAGTACCTGTTTTATTTTCATCAACAGTATATCCTTCGACACTTACGCTGAAATCCGAAAAAATTCCGTTTAAAACTTTATTGGTCTGTACCCTTATTCTGTCCAGCTTACCGTTTCCATTTGAATCTTCGGTAAAACTGTAGAGTATCCTTCCGGGAACAACTGTAAAATGCTGATGCCAGCGCGCGCCGGATACTGTCCCCGGCGGAACATTATCTTCAACACCATCAACAACGCCATTGGTATTTTCCCACGCTTTACCCAGTCTTAAACAAAGCTGTCCCCATTGCGCTCCTGTTCTCCTACCGGGAATAATGGAACCTGTCGCTGTTGCTGTAACAATAAAATCATAAGCATCAATATAAATTGCCGCGTTCTCATCTTCTCTTCCTGTGGTTGTTGAGTCTATTGTAACCGCGTTAACTGTTACAATGCCTGTTGATGATTTTGAGGTTTTCGCAATCAGTTGTTTAGCTGTTGTATTGCCGGTAATGGTTATATGTCCGCCTGCGGCTAACAGTTCTATTATGATTGTTGAAGTTAGCGTATTATTGAATTCAATATTGCCGGTTTGTGAATTTATTGTCCTTTTACCTGTTCCGCTTAAAGTTGCCGCCCCTGTATATGTCTGATTTCCTGTAGTGGTAATATTTCCGGCTATGGTACTTGTTCCGGTAACACTAACTGTTGCCGCGCTTAATGAACCGCTTGCCAAATTGAAAGTACCGTTAACTATTAAAGAGTTAATACCGCTTCCGCCGTTTAATGTACCGTTACCTGTTATTGTTAATGATTTTCCGCCGCCGGTTATCGTCCCAAGTGATACCAACCCTGCAGTTGAAGTTAGCGTTCTTGTTGTTTCTGCACCGCCGAGCGTTACCGCTCCTGTATATGTTTGCGCTCCGGTTGTGGTAATATCTCCGGCTATGGTACTTGTTACCGTAACATTAACCGTTGAAGCGCTTAACACACCGCTTGCCAAATTGAAAGTACCGTTAACTATTAAAGAGTTAATACCGCTTCCGCCGCTTAATGTACCGTTACCTGTTATCGTTAATGATTTTCCGCCGCCGGTAATCGCTCCAAGCGTTACCAACCCTGCAGTTGAAGTTAGCGTTCTTATTGTTCCTGTACCGCCAAGCGTTACCGCTCCATATGTTTGCGCTCCTGTTGTGGTAATATCCGCGCCGATATTAATCGCGCCGGCGCTTGTTACGCCAATACTATTTGCAAATAAATTACCGGAGAATTCGGTTTTACCGGCGCTATTTACGGTAATATCGCCAATAGGTTCGCTTGATGTTCCAACCGACCCTTCAAGATTAATATCTCCTGACGTTGCTTTAAGCGATAAGTTTTCCCCGTTTGCCGCGGAAATATCGTTAAGGGTAATTATAGATGCTTCTATACTGCTTGCGCCTGACAGCGTTATTTTTTCATTGTGGGTTAATTCAAAGCTATCGGTAATTTTTATATCAGCGTTGTCAACAAGCCGCACATCGCCGCTTCCCGATTCAAGCGTAAGTCTTTCAAATGTATTTGTTCCGCTGATTTCAATAAATCCTCCGCTGCCGGTTTTAAATGTCAAACCTGAAGTATTAGAGGAAGAAGCGCCGTATATGTATATATTTTTTCCGGGTTCAACAATAAATGTTGTTTTAATACTGGTATTATTCAAAACAAGTTCATAATCGCCCGAATTTAAACCGAAAGGCACTGTCCCATTTCCATAAACCAGATGCTTTCCTGACAAATCAATATTAACATGCTGATGCCAGCGGACATCAAGTCCTGTAGTAAGCGGATCACCTTCTTCACAACCATCAACAACAAAACCAGGATCTGACCAAGGATCAGTTAACAGCAAACAAAGCTGCCCGCCTTGCCCGCCGGGAACAATAGTACCCGTTGGTGTTGTCAGAAAAACAGCAAATTTATCAGCCTCAATATAAATCGCAGCGTTTGTACCTTCACTCTCTGTGTTTGATAAATCTATGTCGATTTCATCAACTGTTACAGTACCTGAGGCTATCGCTATCAACTGATACGCTGTTGTTTTTCCGGCAATGGTTATATCTCCGCTTGCAGCCGACAATTGAATCGCGTTTACTGAAGTTAATGTATTGCCAAATTCAATATCTCCGTTATGTGAAGTTATTGTCCGTTTATTTGCTCCGCTTAAAGTTACCGTTCCTGCATAGCTTTGCGTTCCGGTAGTGGTAATATCAGTATTAATTGTTGTATTTCCGCTAACAGATAAATTGTTAATACCGATTACGCTGTTTAATACACCGGCTCCGGTTATTGTTAATGAATTCCCGCCGCCGGTAATTGCTCCCCCAAACGTTACAGTTGTACCGATTAATGTTCTTGTGGCATTGGTACCGACAAGCGTTACCGCACCTGCATAGCTTTGCGTTCCGCCGGTAGTAGTAATATCTCCGGCTATAGAACTTGTTCCGGTACTATCAGTTACAGAGACTGATGCCGCGCTTAAAGCGCCTAACAGACTGAAATTTTTGCTAACCGATAAAGCGCCAATACCGCTTCCGCCGTTTAAAATACCGTTACCTGTTATTGTTAACGGATGCGAAACTCCGTTAATAGTCCCAAGCGTTACCGTTCCGTTAGTTGATGTTAATGTTCTTGTTGTCCCTACTGCGCCGCCAAGCGTTACCGCTCCCGTATATGTTTGATTTCCTGCGGTAACAATATCATCGTTAATAGTTGCGGCGGCGCTAACAGATAAATTGTTAATACCGTTTACGCTGTTTAATACACCGGCTCCGGTTATTGTTAATGAATTCCCGCCGCCGGTAATTGCTCCCACAAACGTTACAGTTGTACCGATTAATGTTCTTGTAGCATTGGTACCGACAAGCGTTACCGCACCTGCATAGCTTTGCGTTCCGCCGGTAGTAGTAATATCTCCGGCTATAGAACTTGTTCCGGTACTATCAGTTACAGAGACTGATGCCGCGCTTAAAGCGCCTAACAGACTGAAATTTTTGCTAACCGATAAAGCGCCAATACCGCTTCCGCCGTTTAAAATACCGTTACCTGTTATTGTTAACGCATGATTAGCTCCGGTTATAGTCCCAAGCGTTACCGTTCCGTTAGTTGATGTTAACGTTCTCCCCGCCGCGCCGCCAAGCGTTACCGCCTTATATGTTTGATTTCCCGTTGCGGTAACATCTCCGGCTATTGTACTTGTTCCATCTACATTAACCGTTGCCGCGCTTAATACGCCGCTTGCTAAATTAAAATTTCCGGTAACTAATAAAGCGTCGATATTGCTTCCGCCGTTAAAAGTGCCGTTACCATCTATAGTTAATGAGTCTCCGTTTCCGGTTATAGTTCCGCTAAGCGTTACGGTTGTACCTTTTAATGTTCTATCCCCGGCGCCGACAAGCGTTACCGCTCCATATCCTTGCGTTCCGTTTGTGGCAATATCAGTATTAATTGTTGTATTTCCGCTAACAGATAAATTGTTAATACCGTTTACGCTGTTTAATATACCGGCTCCGGTTATTGTTAATGAATTCCCGCCGCCGGTAATTGCTCCCCCAAACGTTACGGTTGAGCCGGTTAATGTTCTTGTAGCATTGGTACCGACAAGCGTTACCGCACCTGCATAGCTTTGCGTTCCGCCGGTAGTAGTAATATCTCCGGCTATAGAACTTGTTCCGGTACTATCAGTTACAGAGACTGATGCCGCGCTTAAAGTACCGCCTAACAGACTGAAATTTTTGCTAACCGATAAAGCGCCGATACCGCTTCCGCCGTTGTTAAAAACACCGTCTCCTGTTATTGTTAATGAGTTTCCGCCTCCGGTAATGGTTCCAAGCGTTACTGTTGTACCTGCTAATGTTCTTGTAGCGTTGGATCCGACAAGCGTTACCGTTCCTGTATATGTTTGCGTTCCGGTAGTAGTAACATCTCCGGCTATATTACTTGTTTTGGTAACAGCAATTGACACTGCCTCTAACGAACCGCCCGTCAGATTAAAATCTCCGCTTACTGTTATCGCGCTTGCAACATTTCTGTTTCCGGCTTGTATTGTTAAATTATGAAAAGCAGTTAATCCGGCAAAGTCTGTTCCGACTCCGTTGTAGGTTACTGTTTCATTTGCGGTATATGTGGAAATGTTTAATTGTCCTGTATTTCCTGCAAGAATTAAATTGCCGTTATTTACAAGTTCGTCCGCAGTAAGATTAAATGCGCCAATATTTAAACTTGCACCTGTCTGAATTGTTAAAGTATCGCATATTAGAGCCGTACCGGTAAAACTCGGGGGATTTGATGTACTGGGAATAGTTATTGTATACGCCGAGTTTCCGTCACCCGGAGAAGTACCGCCAACCCAGTTAGTATCGGTTGCCCAATTAGTGTCGGTCGCGCCGCTCCAAACATAATTATTTACAACGGGCGGAGGCGGAGGATTAGTAACAGTTACGTTGGGATCTATATTCGTACTTCCGCCGGCGTTAATTTCGTGAACTGTTACTGCGCTGCTTGCATCGGCGGTAATTGTAACATCGCCGGTGGTATTAATATTGCCAATAGTTACATTACAGTTTTCTTTAACATCTATTGTTATATCATCATCAGATGTAATATTACCGAAAGTTACATCACAGCCATCTTCAATAGTTATAGTTATTTCAACAGCTGCGCTAGCCGTAATATTTCCTATTGTTATTGTTGACGAAATTGAAGCATTTGCGCTGCCCTCAAAAGTTACAGTATCGTTAGTCCGCTCATCGCCGGGATAATTATCATCGTATTCAGAATCATTACAATCCCAGTTCTCAGCATCTTCCCAATTATTATCTTTAGCGCCTGTCCATGTAAATGCCGCCTGTCCCCAAACAGCGCCTGCGAAAAGTAAGAATAAAACAATAAAAACTGCGGTTTTTTTCATCAGTATCAAGGTGTTCCTAATATACAAAATTATCGGTCATTTTCTCTACCTTCTATATTATAGCACAATATAATGAAAAATTCCCATATATACCCAAAAAACAAGGGTTTACGGCGGTATTGAAACGGCTAAAAAATTACCAATTTGAAATAGGTTTACCCGAGGAACCGCCGGCATCGTTCGATTTAGGCAAATTCTTTTTATGTTCCTTCATGGCAAGAACCGAAATAAATACAAATATCGCAATAAGTAAAACAATGGAAAAAATAATGGCGGCGGAATTATTTTTAGTTTCTTTTGTCTCAGGCGGAGCGCCGACAATCAATGTGGACGGGTCTACACGTACGGTATTGTCGGTAAGAACAACTATCGTACAAATGACTAATGTAATAAACATTACGGCAATAGCGCCAAGACTTGCCAAACGTATAATTAAGGTCGATTTTTTATCAATGGCAAGATAAATCATAGCCGCCAGAACAGCTACGCCGATTATTGAACCTGCTAAAATCATACTATATTTTCGGTATATTTTGACTTGCCATATAGTATATAATATGGTATCTTTAGGCTAAGTCTAAATAATAGCGAGGTATAATATGGCTCATAAGATCAGCGATGCTTGCGTAAGCTGCGGTTCATGCGCCGGCGAATGTCCGTCGGAAGCAATTGCGGAAAAAGACGGTCAATATCAGATTGATCCGGCAAAATGCTCAGATTGCGGCGCGTGCGTAAGCGCTTGCCCCACAGAAGCAATTTCCGCAGGGTGAGATTTGTCAAAATCAATAACTGGCAAGGGCATATCCCTTGCCTTTTTTTTAATATTTTTAAATTTTCCCGTCTTTTGCGATGATTTTCCCGTAATAAAACGGCTTGATCCCACTGATACCATGTTCAAGCAGTTTATTAACGATGTCGAGGGCAACAGAAGGCGCGTTTTTAATTCCCAAAACCGTCTTCCTCCCGAAGAAATAACGCAGCATTTGACTATTTATCAATACACGGTAAAACAGGAAGACAGCATTTTATACCTTGCCGCCAGATTAAATCTTCCGTATTCATCTTTAACCAGCTTAAACAGGCTTAACAATCCGACGGCATTGGTTACGGGAAAACCTCTTCTTTTGCCGTCATGCCCGGGAATATTTGTTCCGGCAATTTTACAGACTGATCTGGAAAAAATAGCGGGAGCGGCAAGGAAGAACGGCAAAGGCTCTGTCGAGATAAAAATAAGAACAGGGGAAAAACAGGAAACTTTTTTATTTTTTCCCGGCGCGGATTTTACCGCAACGGAAAGGGCGTTCTTTCTTAATTCGGGTTTCAGGTTTCCGTTACGGCAGTACCGCGTTACCAGCCGCTACGGATACAGAGAAGACCCGATAACGGGTAATATTTCTATGCATCAAGGGATAGACCTTGCCGCGCCGGAAGGAACGGAGGTTTTTGCCGTGGCGGACGGGGTTGTAACAGCGACAGGGAATGACCCTGTGTACGGAAATTATATTATTATCAGCCACAATAACAACTGGAAGAGCCTTTACGGGCATTTATCGTCAGTTGATACGGTATTGCGATCCGATGTAAAATCAGGTAATCTTATAGGAAGAGTAGGGTCGACAGGTCAATCAACAGGACCGCATCTTCATTTTGAACTGCGGCAGGACGGAAAAGCATTTGATCCGGCAGGAAGGCTCCGTCCCTGAGTATTGACGGAAGGGAACATTTAAAAACCCCGGTTGGGTTTTTAAATGTTCCTGAGAAGAAAACGGATGGTGTATGCCAAAGGCAAAAATATCCCTCGCAATTTTTCTGCTTTTCTCTTTTTATTCCCGTTTACAGGCGGAATCTTTTCGCACGCTTGTCAGCGGATCGGTCGAGGTGTCTACCGGGCAAACGGACACTGTCGTTCCAATCGGCATTAACGGCGCGGTTATTATCAACCTTGGCGATGACACGCGTTTTTTAAAAGGCGTCGAAATTGAGCTTACCGCTCCCCAAAGCTGGCTGCCTTACCGAGGCTCTCTTGTAATGATCATTTACAATAAAATTAATCCCCAAACCGCGGACGGACTTGCCGACATTGACGGCAGCCGTATCGCCTTTGAACCTCTACCCTCAAGGTTAAGGATTATTTACGATATCCCGATTCGCCAGCATCATGGTTTAAGGGCGACTACATCGGTTACCATTCCGACAAACATCGTACAACCTGCTTCATTTCCGATTATTTTCAGGCTGATGCAGATTTCCAAAGGACTTCCCGATGATTTTGAAAAACTAACCTTCAATCTTACCGCAAAACCCATTTTAAGCGACGAAGGGGCTGTAAGAATTATCCCGCGCTACCCTTCCCAGCTTAGAAATAGACCTTTTACAGTCCTAATTGACGATACTGTTATCCCAAACATATCAGATCAGGTGTTTTTACGCGAAGGCGAGCATCATCTTGTCGTTGTTTCGGACGATTATCGCAATGAAAGCCGCCGTTTTGTCATAGAAAAGGGAAAAACCATCGATTTAACGATTGAATTGCAGGATCCAAGCCCTATTATTATCTTTGAAGCGCCTCAAAACGCCCAAATTTACCTGAATAACAACCTAATTCCCCGCGGACGCGAGTCTGTAACCGTAAATCCGGGTCAGCACGAGGTGAAATTCCACGTCAGCGACTATACAATAACCAGAACTTTAAACGTCCAACGAGGAAAAACCTACCGCGTATCCCTCGCCGTAGACCTTGCGGTGCAGGAAGAAGACTGACAAAAATCATAAAAATAAGGTTCATGAAAAACCACCCCTAGACCGATACTTTTAATGTCGGGATTATAGTTCCCCTCCCAAATCACTATAGTTCCGATATGCCTCAAGGGCATGGAGCTGTCCGAAACACAAATCGGGCAGCTCTTTTTTTTATAGATTAAATCATTTAATAGTTATATAATGCCTCATGCAGGAAAAACAGAATAAAGACGAAATTCAAGTCAAATTTAAGCCTATTTACGGTATCCGCCCGGGCGTTTACCTTACATTCATATACTCGTTTGCCCTGCTTCTTATCCTTTTTTTTCTGCTTTTGTATCCGGGACTGAAAAATCCCGGCGTAGTTTTAATCGTAAAAACAGAACCAGCGGGCGCGGCTATCAGAATAGACAGCATTTACAGGGGCATTGCCGGAAGCAAAATCCCCGTTTCAAAAGGAACGCATGTAATAGAAGCGGTTATGCCGGGTTTTGAAACTCAAGGAACCGCCTATCAAGTCCCTGCCCGCTACTTTGGTTCGCTCTTTTTCCCTTTGCGCCGCAATATCGAGTTTACGCTGAATACTCAGGACGCGGCGGCGGCTTTCGCCCTTTACGCCGCAGATTACGCCGAATGGTCATTCGCGGGAGAACCTACCGCGTCCTGGCAGATACCAATGAGTCTTTCGGAAGGCGCATACCGCGCGGGAACTGTCAAAGAATCAAATGACGATATGCAGCGGATATTACTTGCCGCTTCCTGTTTTGCCGTAACAAAAGCCGCAATACGCGATCTTATCCGCGCTAAAATACTTTTAGATAACGGCGGAAATGCGCCCGTTCCTACGGCGCTTGTCAGATCAATATCAGACATATTCGCGTTTTTGTCTAAAAATCCGGGCGCGGCAAAATGGCTTTCCCAAGTGCTTCCGCGCGAACAAGCCTCAATTATCGAATCTTCCGATTGGTTTAAAAAACAGGAGCGTTCAGGCGCGCCGCCAAAACCGCAAGCCGTTACAGGAAGCGCGCGAATAGCCGGGATAAATTTTATAAAGTTTTCATCGGGGTTTATGATCAGCGAAACCCCCGTATCACGCTCCTTATTTGAAACATTCCTTAAAGATCAACCGCAATGGAAAGAGTATCAAACCGATTATTTCCCGCAGGAAATTTCAAGTTATCCCTGGGAAATCGATAAAAACGTTATTACAGGCGTTACATGGTATGCGGCGCAGGCGTTTTGCGACTGGATCCTTCCGCCTTCACCCAACATGGAATCAAGGCTTCCCACTGAAGAAGAATGGTCTATCGCCGCCCAAAGTATCGGCAGCATGAAAAACGTGGGATGGGAATGGTGCGCCGACCCATACTCCCCACTTCAATTTGCAAACGTATCGTATCAGGCAAAACAATTTGTCGGCTCCCCGGAACGTTCCCTGCGCGGCAGACAAACGGCAAATTCCGCGGAAACAAGGGCTTCCCTGCCCCCCGATCTATCCTCGCCAATCGTAACATTCCGTATCGTCTTTGCGCCAGTAAAAGAGTGAAACCGTCATGAGTGAAGGCGTAAAAATTATCGCGCATAACCGTAAAGCGCGGCACGACTATTCTGTCGATGAAACTTACGAGTGCGGCATAGAACTGCTGGGGACGGAAGTAAAATCGTTCCGAGACGGAAAAATCTCTTTTCCCGATTCGTGGGCGGAAGTTATAAACGGCGAAATATGGCTGCGTTCACTGATAGTAGCGGAAAATCCTTTTTCATCGATTTTTAACCATGAGCCGGACAGGAAAAAACGCCTGCTCCTGCACAAAGACGAAATAAAAAGAATACAGCGAAAAGTAGAAGAAAAGGGGTATACCCTTATCCCGTTGTCATTTTATTTTAAAAAAAGCAGGGTAAAAGTCGAAATTGGGCTGTGTAAGGGTAAAAAAGCCTATGACAAGCGCGCGGGAATACGAGAAAAAGACCTAAAACGTGAAATTGCGCGTGAATTCAGGCATGGACTTCAATAATTTACGGTAATTTGTGTTAACGGGACTTCTTTTCTATGGTTTCCATCATCAAAATAAAGGCAAAAATCAATAATCCCGCGCAAAAAGCGGCTATTTTAATATTTTTATCGGAAATATAGTCGGGAAACGACGTTGAATATACATTTCCGGCTGTTACCGTGACGCTTCTTGGGGTTCCCAGCCCGACAATCCGTATAAAACGCTCGTCAGGCTGACCATAACCCATCTGACGGGCTTGAACCAGCATGGTATCCTGGTCGTATTGCAAATTAAACCTTGTTCTTTCCAGTTCTTCGTTAATAATTCCCAAGTCTTTTATGTTTTCCCATTGCCGTTCTCTCTCGGCTAACAGATAATTGTATGATGATAAGCCCGAAGGACCGCCCAGAAAGGAAAAAAGCGTATATACGGCTATTGCGGTCCAAACCCCTACGAGGTATTTAAAGACTCTCATAATTCGATTTACGGACGTTTATTGATTATTCTTAAATTTTCTTCCAATTCCTTCCAAAAACCGCTTTTTTTCAAAAAAAACCGTTATATTCTAAAACCGGCATTGACAACAGCAGTGCCATAGGTTATTCTTAATATGGTATAGTCTATTGAAAACAGGGAAAAGTACCGATAATTGACCATAAGTGTTAATTTAGGGAGCGGTTCATGGCTAGTAATAAGAAACCTTCGATATACTCTGATCGCGCAAATATTGGCAGCGCAAAAGATCTGGACGAATACGGCGTATGGGTAAAAAGCGAACCTCAAGTTCTTAATGATAAAGACAGTTTATCTTCAGGTCTTGATGATCTTGATATGCCACCCTCCGGAAAATCATCCGACAAAGACGAATCATTGTCTTTTGACGACGCGGTATTTGACGTTAGCGGAACCTCGAGTTCCAAAGCCGGAAACGCTGAATTCCCCGACGATGACATAGACATAGATCTTGACGATGATCCGCTTACCTCTCAGGATAATTTATCAGACCTTAGTATGCCTTCCGATGAAAGCCTCGGCGCGGCATCTGAAAACGAAGACATCGACATAGAAGACACTTCATTTGATGAATTTGAAGTTCCGGCATCGGGAGATGAAACAGAAACAGGTGATTTCAGCGATGACAGTTTAGCCATTGATGATTTCGGCGGCGGATCAGATAACGATGAATTTGACACGGAAGATTTAAGTATCCCGACTGTAAAATCAATCGAAAACAATCTTGATTCTATTTCCGACGATTTAGACGCGGCTCAGGACGGCGATGGAAACGTTTCGACTCATCTTCTTAAAAAAATCGCCACGGAGCTTTCATCAATAAGAAGCGAACTTACAGACCTTAAAAAAGAATTCGCAAACATCCGTTCTCTTCCCGCCGAAGAAGGAAAAACCGACGAAAATGGCGGTTTCTTCTCCGATGACGACGATGAAGCTATTTCGCTTACCGGCGATGAACTTAACAATATATTAAGCTCCGGCGGCGCTACGGAAGAAGGAATACCGGAAACTATTGATGATGATACTATACCGGCAAATTCCGAAATAATAGACGACGACGATGACGAAACAATCGCGCTTACGGGCGATGAAATGGATAATATTCTTAACTCGGCGGATTTTACCGAAGAATCGGGAACCGAAGAAACGCCGGAACATGATTTTTCAACAGATGATGAAAAACCCGCCGATGATTCTTCTCTTGATATTGATAACATTGACATCGACATTGATACAAGCGAAACATCCGAGCAAACCGAAGCGGACGACGAGGCTCTCGCTTCCGATGATTTTGCCGACGTTTCGTTAGACGAAACTGCCGCGGATGACACTGCCTCAGACGACGCCGGTCTTTCCGATGATGATTTTGCCGGCATTTCTTTAGACGAAACTGCCGTGGACGACGCCAGTCTTTCCGACGATGATTTTGCGGATATTTCATCCGATGAAACACCGGCGGACGATACGTCAATCGATATTTCGTTAGACGATACTTCATCCGCTGACCTTGCGTCAGATGATTTTTCGTTAGATGACACTTCTTCCGCCGATCTCGCGTCAGACGATCTTTCATTAGACGGCACTTCTTCCGCTGACCTTGCGTCGGATGATCTTTCCGCGGACGCCGCCGGTCTTTCCGACGATGATTTTGCCGGCATTTCTTTAGACACTGACGCAGCCTCAAGCGACCTTGCGATGGACGATTTTGCGGATATTTCATCCGATGAAACTCCCGCTGACGTCTCGTCAGATGACGTCTCGTCAGACGACCTTTCCGCTGATATATCGTTAGATGTCTCATTAGACGACACTTCATCCGCTGACCTTGCGTCAGATGATGTCGGTCTTGCCGACGATGATTTTGCCAATATTTCGCTAGACGATGACACAGCGTCAAGCGACCTTGCGATGGACGATTTTGCCGACATTTCGCAGGAAGATTCCGATACAATCGCCCAAGCTCAAAATGACGACGGATTGGACAAATTGCGCGAAGAAGGCGCAATGCCCATGACAGAAACTCCTGAAAACAGCGATTATCTTGAAAGTGACTCAATGGATCTGTCAGACGCGGTAATTGACGATCCGGAATTATCAGCTGACCTTATTAAAGACGACTTAGCGGAACCTTCTTTAGACGAAGAAGATTTTGACATGGATTCTTTTGACGATTTGTCAATTGATTCCGGTGATAGTCTTAATGACGATTTTTCTTCTCTTGACGACACCGCGTCACAGCCGGAAGCTCCCGCTCCGCAGCCCGCGGCAAAAGCTCCTGCGCCCGCTCAAGAAGAAGCTGCGCCGCCTGCGCCTCAACAGCCCGCGCCTCAAGCCGCTCCTGTTGTCGTAGCGGGCGGACAAGCCGCCGGCGGCAAGGGTCAATTTGTAATTCCTTCGGGTTTAAGATCAGAACTTAGAAATATTTTAAGCTATATGGATCAACTTCTTGAATCATTGCCGGAAGAAAAAATCGAAGAGTTCGCTAAGTCCGAATACTTCGATTCCTACAAGAAACTCTTTAAGGATTTGGGGCTGGTATAATCGCCGATTTATCTGAGCTTGGCGCAAAACTTCATTCACGTTACAATCCTCAATCGGAAGCGGAACGCTATATTGATTCTTTAAATTTAAACGAACAAACAGAATGTTTTATTTTAATCGAGCCGGGCTTGGGCTTTTTAATTCCCGTATTACGCGAAAGATTCAAAGAAAGCAAAATAATGGTTCTTCACATTGAAGAATTTGAGAATACCCCCCTTCAAAACGTATACGCATTAACAAGCCTTGATACCGAGGAAATTAATAAGTTTTTGGAAACTCATACCCAAAAAATAAACGCTGAGAATATTCGCATAATTGAATGGCGTCCGTCTCTTAATTACTTTAAAGACGCGTATGTAAAACTTCTTTCCGCTGTCGCCGCTTTTTTAAAACGTACGGACGCTGAAAAAAGAACAACAGCCGTCTTTGGAAAAAGATGGATAAAAAACTTTTTTAAAAACATCGGTAATATTAAGCATACCCTCTTGTACAGGCAAATGGAAATTCCCGTTATTATTACAGGATCAGGTCCAAGCCTTGAACAAGCTCTGCCCGTTATTCAAAAAGCGCAAGAAAACTGCCTTATCATTGCCGCGTCTTCTTCCGTTTTAGCGCTGTCATCGGCGGGTATAACAGCGGATATCGTAATCGCGACAGACGGCGGCAGTTGGGCGTTAAAACATATTTATCCTTTTTACAGAGATAAAAAATACGCAAACGCTTCCGCTTTTGCCGTCAACCTCTGCGCCGCCCTGCCCTCTCAATGCGCGGACAGCGCGCAATTAATTTTAAACGACGGCAGTTTTTGGCAAAATGTCGTTCTTCATGAACTTAATTTGCCGTCCGTGATTATTCCGCAAAGAGGAACGGTAACCGCGACCGCCGTGGAGCTTGCTTTTGTTCTTTCAAGCGAAAACATCTATCTGGCGGGTTTGGATTTTGCAGTTAACGACATAAGAACCCACGCAAGACCCTACGGTTTTGACAATTTATTTTACGGCAAGGCTAACCGTTTTGTTCCCTTTTATTCGGAAAGCTACGCGCGTTCAAGGCTTCTGCATGGCGGCGGAAGCATGGACATATACGCTTCATGGTTTAAGGAGCAGTTAAACAAATGGTCACCCAATCGGCTCTTTGCCATTGGCGGCAATAAAATTTTTGAACACGGGGAACCTTCTTCGCGCCGTTTAAAAAAGACTGATGATTTTTTTAAGGCGGTTGAATTTAAAAACTCAAACGCTTTTTGCGAGAAGGGTATACAAGCCATTCTTAACGCATTGAAACAGCCTGAATACTCGCAAAATATAAAGAGGGAACTTAATTCCCTGCTTTTTTCAGGCGAAAATGAAGTAACGGAGACTGAATTGGAAACCGTATTAAAAGAAACTTGTATAAAGGCTTTGCATGAATAACACCCATTATACATTTTTAACTTCCCGCTCGGGCGAAATTGTACCCGCTATTATCGATAAAGACGGCGTATCCCGCCCATTACACTCCGCGATTGACCCAATACGAGAAGCGGAACGCCTTGTGTCTACCATACCGCAGGATACGGGTTTTGTGATTTTTTTGGGTCTTTGCGGCGGCTTTGCCCCGCAGATTGCGCTCGCTAAAACCGCCGCACAAATTGTTGTCATAGATTTTAACAAAGACGGTATTAAAGAACTTTTATCATCAAAAGATTACTCGCCGCTTTTAAACAACAGCCGTTTCAGCCTTTTAACGGATTTTTCGTTAGCCGAAATAAAAAAATACATCATGGAAAACTACAACCCCGCTCTGTGCGGCGGCATTAAAGTTATCCCCATGCGCACAAGAACAGAGCATGATCTGGAAACCTTCAACAAAGCCGCCGCGGTTATTCAGGAAGCGATAGACGCCGCCGCATCGGACTTCAGCGTTCAGGCGCATTTCGGCTTGCGCTGGTTTTCCAACATTATCCGCAACATAAAAGCCGCCGAGTTTACAAACCAATCTTTCAGCGCGAAAAAAATCAATGAAGCGGCGATTGTAGCGGCGGGTCCTTCGCTTGACGGACAAATAACCGCTCTTGCGGAACAAAAATCCAAAGGCGTTTTTATTATCTGCTCCGACACCGCCATGCCCTTCCTTTTGCACAACAGCATTGAACCCGACGCGGTAGTCTCCATTGACTGCCAGCATATCAGCCACTATCATTTTTTCGGCTGTAACATACGCGGCATTCCGCTGGTTCTGGACATCGCAAGCCCTCCCCTGCTTTCCCGCTTTTCAACCTTGCCTGTCTTCTTTTCCAGCGGACACCCTCTTGCGCTGTACATTTCCCGTTACTGGCGTTCTTTGCCTCTGCTAGACACATCAGGCGGCAATGTAACCTACGCTTGCTTGTCCCTTGCGCAAACGCTCGGCGCAAAACAAATAACGCTCTTCGGCGCGGATTTTTCCTATGTCCGCTCTCAATCATACGCAAGGGGAACATACGTCTATCCCTACTTTAACAGAAGGCAGACCCGCCTCTCTCCCGCGGAAGCGCAAATGTCAACCTTTTTGTACCGCAGTCCTTTTCTGCCCAAAGAAAACGAAACTCAAATTTACCATGAAACAAATTCTCTGCGCTTTTACAGAACAAAACTGGAAGAAAAAGCGGCGGGCATGGACGCGCAAATCCGCGCCTTCCCCGGACAAGGCGCTCCCATCAATCTGACAAACAAAGCGGCGCATAGCGCAAATAATAAAAATTACGCTATTGGCGCAACAGAGAATCAAAATAAAAGCGGAATAGAGTTTCTTGAACAATACCGCAACGACATTGCCGCACTGCCCGCAAGCGGACTAAATGAAAAAGAAAGGCAAGTATTCACTACGCTTTTACCCACAGCCGCCGCGCTAAAACACCGCGGTATGACCGGAAACAATGAATTAATTGAAGAGACAAAACTCTATTGTATCAAGCAAATAGATAAATTAATTATTAAAAGTCTTTAACTGAGCCATAAAATTGTTTTCAGCGTTTCTTATAAGGGAGATTGCCCTTGAAAAAACGGGGATAAAATCTTTTGGATCATTTAAAAGCAATTCAGCGGTAATAGAGATGACTTTCCTGTCGGGAGAAAAGGCAACCTTAACTACTTTTGAACTTCTGTTTGAAGAATTTGCCGCGTTAAGAGCGACTTCCTGGGTAACGGTATCCATCTTAAATCCCGTATAAAGCTGAAAAAACTGAAGGTCTTTCTCGTCTACGATTATAAAATAAGTATCGCCCGCCACTTTAAATTGAATATCGCCGTCCGCGTCAACCGTAGGGATATAGCCTTCCTGACGCAAATATTCCATATAAGCGTTTTGTAAATCCTCTTTTGACCATTGCTGCGAGGCTGCCGGAAAAACAAAAATGCCCCCCAGAATTAAAATAGCAATTAAAATTTTACCTACTTTTGACATACAAAACTCCTTAAATATTAAAAATAATGATTATTTCTTAATAGTATACACTTAATTTCGGGCTTGTCAAGATTCGCAATCATTCCTCAAACGCAAACGCCGCATACCCCACAAATGAATCCGGTATATCGTCCTCATCTTCGCTCATGTCGGCGCTGGTGGCATACGTTAAAAGTTTCGCTTTTTGCAAGCCTTCAGCCTCGGCAAAACCCATCGCTCCAAGAACAGCGCCTGCGGAGCATGAAGAACTGTCCTCTTCGGCACAGCGCAGAACTTCTTCGCTGCCGCCGGATTCAACGGCTTTTATAAAAGCTGCGTCGTTTACTTCGCGCACCCAGCGCAGGGCTTGTTCTCCGTAACCTTGCGGCGAAAAGCCGTAGTTTCGTCCGTAGTGGGTTAGGTCTGTGGAGCCGCAGACCGCTATTTTTTTGTTTAATTTCGCCGCAATTTGCGAAAGGAGTTTTCCCCTTTCAAAAGATTTTATGTCGGCGGGAAGGCGAAGCCACAATAAATTCGCTTTGGGGAGAAAATATTGCGCCATGGGTAAAATAACTTCTATGGTGTTATCGCGGTATTGGTCTGCCGCGCCGCCGATTTCTTTTATCATTGCAGAGCGTAAGGCGGTGTCTATGGGCATATAACCAAAGGGGGTTTTTACGGCGTCTTCCATGGCGAAAAGGGGCGGCTCGCCAGCGCCTAAATGCCCACCCAGAACAACCACTGTTTCAGGCTGCGGGTTAAGGCTTGAGGCGGCAAGAGCGGCGGTTCTGCCGCTGTAATACCAGCCGGCGTGGGGCATGATTACGGCTTGGGAAGAGCGTTTTTTATTGTCAAATTCCGACAAAAATGCGGAAACTGCGCTTTTTTCACGCGGATACCAGCCCGCGGGCAGCGAATAATCTCTTATTTGCATATGGAAACTACCGATAATTATAGCAGAGAAACAAAAATATGGGAATAAAAAACAAGAAATCCGGAAATCCGTCAGCCGGCGGGTCAGTTATTGCCGCTCTTTGCATAATTATCTACCTTTTTGCGCTAGTCCAGGGGGCGGTTAGGATCTATTTAAGTATGGATGAGCGTAAGTTTACGGTGGAACAGGAATTTTCCAAAATTGCCGACCTTGCCCTGTCCGCCGGCATTCAAGGCTTTATGGATGAAAGGTTTGTTAACTCGATTAATAAAGCGCTTTCTTCCAGCAAAAGCCTGGAAGCGATTATAATTACAAGTCCCGAAGGCGGCAACGCATTCGAGAAAAAACAAGGTTACGCCGTTTCATGGGTAAACAATTCGCCCAGATTCAAAAATAAATTTTATTTTCTGCAGGAAAATCTTTACAGACCTTTGGCGCTTCCCGATGTGCGTAACGCTAATATCAAAGCCGTAGCCAACGCTTTTGATTATGCCGAATCTACAAAAATAATGAAAGAAACTTTACTAATCATTTTGATAGGATTCGCTCTTTCTTTCTTTACATTCTTTTTACAGTCATTAATGGGAAAAGGCAAGACCGAAACAGTTTATGTACAAACTTCCGATTCTTCAAAAAGCGTTTCCATAAAGAAAGACAATAATGTTTTTTCATCCGCCGGAGGACCTAACGGGCTTTATTCTCCGAGGACAGGGCTCGGTTGGGAAGAATACACAAGGGAAAGACTAGATTCCGAATTACACCGCTGTTCTTCCACAGAAAACGATCTAACGCTTCTCTTAATGGAATTTACGGACGCAATAGAAGAGCGAATATTCATGCAGGCGGCAAAAGAAGCGGCTTCTTTCTTTGCTTCAAAAGATCTTGTTTTTGAACACGGAGAAATGGGCATTGCCGTAATTCTTCCGAGCATGGGTTTTGAAGCGGCTATCGCAAAATCGGAAAAATTTTATCAGCTAATAATGAAAAGATTCCCGAACAGCTACATGAAAGCGTGCGGTCTTTGCATAGGGCTTTCTTCACGTTCAGGCAGATTGCTTAACACCGACAGACTGCTTTTGGAAGCGGGCGAAGCTCTCAAAAAAGCAAAGAGCGATACTAAAACAAAGATAATAGCGTTTAAAAGCGATCTGGAAAAATACAGGGCTTTTATTGCGTCTCAAAGCTAGAAGCGCTTTTAAAAATCTTGCTTACCTGATACGCCGGAATTAAATAAACATATTCCTTTCCGCTCACATTGGCAAAACGCCCTCCCGATTCATCGGCGGGACTAAAACGAATAGTAATAATCCGTCCGTTTCCCAATTCAAACGAAACGCTTGTCTTGTCAAACATCGGGTCGTCGCCTTTAACGGAATCATCAAAATTATCGCCTTCAACGGTTATAATCTGACGAATATAATTATCAATATTATTTTGATCGGGCTTCTCTACCTTAACGCCGGAAACTTCCCATTTCCTGTTCTTGCGCGAAAAAACCTGCGTCTCCTGCGGCGTGTAAACCGACAACCTTTGTATACTGCTTAAATCGATAGCTCCGCTCTCCGATTCGGGAATAAGTCTTAAATTGTACCAGCTTGATATAGGACTTGAAATATACGACTTAATAGCGTTGTCTCCGGCGCGGACTTCATTCTGCCCGGCTTTGCGTAAATATATTTCATTCTTATAAACATCTTCGTTACCCGCTAAAAGATCAAGAAGAACCGTCTCTCCGTAAATTGTTATTCTTCCGGCTGACTGTTCCAAACCAAAACGTTCATGCGTAGAGGCGCTTGTGGAACGCACAGGCCACGCGGAACGAGTTGTAAGGATTTTTAACAAATCTTCCACGCGTAACTGCTTTGCGGGGAATTCTGTTCCGTTATGTGAAGTAAACCACTGGTAGTTTATCTTTCTAAGTTCATACTCGTTATCATTGTCTTTTACGGCGATCTTAATTATTTTATCCGTTGATTTTGAATCCAGCCATGCGTAAGATGATGATTTAGAACCGATATCGGAAGTAACAATACTGCTTATTATATATGTTACTACTAATACGCCAATCAGCGATTCAAGAAAAATAAGCCGTTTTTTATACGTCATCTTCTTTCTCCTTTACAGTTTTTAATTCGGCGATTTGCGCGAGTGTCTTGCGTCTTGACGCGAGGAACAGCCCCGCGATAATTACCAAGAGCGGAATAAGACCGACATTTATAATTTGAATAAATTTTATCGCTGCCGATTTGCTTCTTGGGTCGGCTACTTTATCCAGACGTCCTGTCTGCGGCTGTCTGTTTCTTATGCCGATTATATCGTCGTCATTGGAAAGCCAGTCCGCGGCGCGCAAAAGGAAATCAAGGTTATGCCTTGCCTGCGTCGCATTAATCATATTTGTGGCAAAATCGGTATCTCCAACGACAATTATGCGCGATTCTTTCGCGTATTCCGGCATATCTGGAAGCTCTTCGCCTGAGCCTTCATGCACGGGTTTGGGGCTTCCTTTGTAAAAACTCGGGAAAGTTCCCGTTAACGCGGCTCCCAGAATCTTTACGCCCCTTGTTTCTTCCGCTTCCATTTCCAGCATATACGATATTTCAGGATTGGTATAAAAAGCATCCCTCATAGACCAGCCCTGCGGAGAGCTTGTAAAAAGAGGAACCGCTTCTACGGAATCAGAAGGCGGAGCCAATTCCAGCGGACTTGCCCAGTAAAGATCAAGACCGGCAAAAGCGGAACATACGGGGTGTTTCTCGTTTCCGTTATCGCCTAAAACGCCTATCCAAAGCGGATAACGCATAATCCTGTACTGAATCGCTCCGTTAGGCGCTCTTGTCTGATACTGCAATGTAAGCGCGTTGCGATCCAAAGCCAGTTCCTGTCTTATGATTACGCCGTAAGAGGCGATCATTTCGAATAACGTCTGATTGCGCTGAAGTCTCGCTTCTATCGAACCGGAAACAGTATCAATATATACTCCCTTTACGGCAAAAAGAACTTTTCCGCCCTGCTGAATGTATCTGTCAATGCGATAAAGAGTCCAATCGTCTAAATCTTCGGCTCCCCCCAGCACAAAAAGCGCCGGAATAGCTTCGGAAATTTCATCGCCCATGGAAAGCAAACGCACTCTGTAACCGGCTTCGGCTAACGTCGCCTCCAAATAACCGAAATCTTCTCTCCATTGCCTGAAACTGTCGCCAACAAGAACTCCCATCCAGCGTTCGCTGTCATTAACAAGGGAGCGTATTCTTGAAGTAAGATCGTATTCAAGCGTATCCGTAGAGATAATCCACGGCAGTACGTCCATTCTGTCAAGATATTCGATAACTATGCCCGAATATACGGTAACAAGACTTGCGTTATCCTGTTCTACCGTCTGCACCTGTCTGGGTTGGAGACCAAGCTCGTCCGCTTTTGACAATCCCGTTTTTAACGGGTCGCGCACAGTAAGGCGTATCTTTCCTTTTGAATAAGCGGCATATTCCCTTAATGTGTCTTCAATCTCGCCCGGCGCGGGAGTTATCGTTTTCAGTTTATTGGAAAGATAATAAGTAATATTGACGGGATCGGATAATTCCTTATAAAGGTTACGCGAAACTTTAGAGATTGTATACGCCCTGTTTTTTGTAAGATCAAGGCGAAACCATAAACGACCGCTGACCATTAACGCAAGAATAAAAGCGATAACAGATAACGCGGTAATAATTGTAACTTGTTTCTTTGTCATATTCTGTTATCTCCATTTCCTGAAAAGGATAACCCGCGTATTGATAAACAAAAACAACGCGGTGCTCAAAATAAAAAACGCAAGGTCTCTTGAATCAAGCAAACCTTTGGAAAAATTTTCAAAATGAAAGGTAAGAGAAAAATAATTTATAATTTGCGCAAGCCACTGCGGAAAATTAAAAACAAATGTTATATTGTTTACAAGCATTACCGCCATTAAAACAACCGCCGTGCCTAAAAACGCGCCGCCCTGGCTTTTGGAAAGACTGGACAGCAGCAATCCCAAAGCGGTTGCGCTTGCGCACAGTAAAAACGCTCCAAGGTATTCGCAAATAACTGTTCCCGTGTCAAAACTTCCAAGAATTGACAGGGTCAACGGAACAGGAAACGTTAAAACAAGCATAGCGCCCAGCGCGCTAAACGCCGAGAAAAATTTCCCCAACACAAGATCCCATTCCGTAAACGGCATTGTTAAAAGCAATTCAACCGTGCCTGTCTTTCTTTCTTCCGCCCAGCTTTTCATCGTAATAACGGGAACGACAAAAATAAAAATTATCGGCAATATGCCGAAGTACGGGCGCAGGGTAGCCAGATCGGTAGAAAAATACCGCTGGAAAAAGAACAGCCAGATTGAGCAAGCCAGAAGCAGAAAAACCGTAGCCCCGTAAAACGCCGGTGAGTATAAATACTGGAAAATTTCTTTCCGCGCCAAAGTGAGGGCGCGATATGGAATATATTTTTTCATTTATTGCGCTCCTTTTCATCGCTTGTAAGTTTTACAAATATATCTTCTATACTGATTTTCTTTCTGCTCATGCCGAGTATTTTTAAATTCTGCGAAACCGCCCAGTCGAAAATACGTTCTCCCGTATTCGCGCCGTCCTGCGCTTCCGGAATAAAGAAATTGGCGCAAACATATCCGTCCGCGGTAGATTCCGCCGCCACATTGGAAATACTGCCTAACGAAGACAGCTTGCCGCTGACCATGCCTGTATCTACATCGTAGCCCGCTCCTTTCAGGATAAGTTCCCAGGTGTCGCCGCCCTTCATGGTTCCGGCAATTTCTTCGGGACTTCCCTGCGCCGCAATACGCCCATCGTTAATAATCAAAACCTGAGTGCAGATTGCCTCAACTTCCTGCAAAATATGCGTGGAAAGAATTACGGTCTTGCGCTTTCCAAGCTCTTTTATAAGAGAACGAATTTCTATAATTTGGTTCGGGTCAAGACCGGTAGTAGGCTCGTCGAGGATTAAAATGGGCGGGTCGTGAAGGATTGCCTGAGCAAGACCGGCGCGCTGACGGTAACCTTTTGAAAGCGTCTCTATCTTGCGGCTGCGGTAATTTGTCAAACCGCACGCTTCAAGGCTTGCGTTAATTGCCGCGGGACGCTCATCTATGGGAATAAAACGCGCGTCCGCCGCAAAACTCAAGTATTCGTCAACGGTTAGGTCGCCGTAGAGCGGCACATTTTCCGGCAGGTAGCCAATCCGCTTTTTTATTTCCAGCGGCTGTTCTTCTACGGAAATACCGTCCACAAAAGCTGTTCCGTTTGACGGAAAATGGAAACCGGTAAGGATTTTCATAATGGTAGTTTTTCCGGCTCCGTTAGGACCGAGGAAACCCAATACCTGCTGATCCCCTACGGAAAAAGAGACGTCCGAGACCGCCTTCACGTTTCCGTATTGTTTAGACAGGTTTTTTACTTCTATCTTTGCGTTAGTGTTCATACCGCATATTAGCAAATTTAATCAACAAAATCAATTGGAAAAACGTAACGGTCTTTGGTGAGGACTGTATCGGGGAAAATGGCTTGCGCTTCGGCAAGGAGTTGTTTTAATTCGTAGTCGGTGTAGCGGGGGCTGTAGTGAATTAACGCTAATTTTTTTACTCCCTGCGAGGAAGCCGCTAATTTTGCCGCCTCAACCGCCGTCATGTGCTTTTTATCGCGGGCATCTTCTACCAAATCATGGGTAAACATACCCTCGCAGACAAAAAGATCGGAGCCTATAACATGGGTGGAAATTTCCGGCAGGGCAAGAGAATCCGTAACAAAAGAAAATTTACGCCCCTGCCGAGGAGCCCCCACAACCTGCTCGGGACGCACTTCCCTGCCGTCGGGAGTTTGAATAGTCTCGCCTTTCTGCAGTTTTCCCCATAATTTTCCCATCGGGATATTTAATTCTTCCGCCTTCTGCGGGTGAAACTCACCCGGGCGCATATCTTCTTCCAGCGCGTAACCGTAACACGGCTTGGTATGCGACAGCGGGAAACATCTTACATGAAAACCGTCCCCCTGATACACAATTCCGGGAGCCGTTATTTCTTTTACGATTATTTCATAATTAATGTACATATCCAGCACACGCCGGCTGGTTTCGATATATTCGGCAATACGCGGCGGACCTATGATGTAAAGAGGATCGTCCCTGTCTACCTGAGACGAAAGCATTAACAAACCGGGAATACCGGTAACATGATCCGCGTGAGTGTGGCTTATAAAAATAACGGATATTTTTTTCCAGCGAAGATTAAGACGGCGCAAAGAAACCTGAGTGCCTTCTCCGCAGTCAAAGAGGAAAAGCTCGCCCTCGCGTCTTAACAAAACAGATGTTAAATGCCTGTTGGGAAGCGGCATCATACCGCCGCAGCCAAGAATAAACGCTTCAAGATTCATATTAAAAAAATCGCCTTTGGATACTTATTCTTCTTTTAGGCTGATTTTGTATTCTTTAACATCATCGCCGTTTATAACAGCGGCGTTACGTCCGCCCTGCTTCGCGGTATACAGCGCCTTATCAGCCAAATCGTACAAAACTTTTGTGTCGCGGTAAGCGCCGCAACGAGAAACATAGACACCGATACTCATCGTTACAAAATCATCAACTTTGGATTTTTCATGCGGAATCTTTTTTTCTTTTATAGACGCAATCCAATTCTTAATAACTGTATCAACATGATAAATATCTTTTTCAAACCACAACGCGGCAAATTCCTCGCCGCCGACTCTCGCCGTATAAATTCCTAAATCATCTTTTAAAGCGTTTAATGCCGCGCCTATCGTTCTAAGACAATCATCGCCCTTTAGGTGTCCGTAATGGTCGTTGTAGAATTTAAAGAAGTCGATATCCGCGATAGCGATGCATATCCAGTCGTCGGAAGAACGGAAATTTGAAAGATACCTTTGGAAGGTGTTGGAAAAATCGCGCTTGTTTCTAAGACGGGTTAATTCGTCCGTGATACTTTGATCTTCATACTTGTTGCGTTCTTCCTCAAGCTGATTTGCGCTTAACTCCAGTCCCATTCGTAATTTTGATATTTGCCAGCTGAAAAACACGCTGATAGAAGCGGCGATAATTATATGCACAATATCATAAATCCAAATTTGATAATCTTTTAAAAGAATGGCGCAAACAATAAAAACAGTCGACGCGCTTAAAGTAAGAAAAAAGTTAAACTGCGGCGGATTGATAAACAATAAAAGAGCGATTACCAAAAACGCGTAAATTACGGACGCCGGTTTATCCGGGTTTGTCCAAATACTTTGATATATGCCAAAGAACATTAAGTTGACATAGTAAAATGTTATTAAAGTATAAATAACACTGTTTTTTACATTTACCTGCTGCATTACATAATTTGAAATAAAATAAATCAGCATTGCTACAACAGCGACTAAAAGACAAACGCCTACTCTGAAAAAATGCAGTTCTTCCGCTACTAAAGGTATTACAGAGTATAAAAACGCGTATATCGCTACTATTAAGTTTCCCTGCTTCAGGTTTTGAAGATTATTAAAGAATGTATTATTCATACATTGCTGATACTGCTCGCGTCCAAATGAGTAAAATCTCCAGTTATAAAAGAATCTCTTCATAAATATCCTTCTAAATATTATATACCCTTTTAAATAGAATTGGAACAGAAAAACAAGCTTTTTTGTACAAAATTACAAATAATACGGGTATGTCAATTTAATGTCTCATTTTACCGCGTTCGGCAAAACCCGTTAAATTTTGGAACTCCAGCAAAGAACCGTCATCCAGCGTGACTTTCCCTGAAAAAAAGCCGCAGACCTGACGGCGGGTAGAACTGTAAAAAAACAGACTATGACGGTCTATTCTTTCCTGATGGGGGTAAAATGTCATTTCCAGCCGATTATCGTTGCTTGTAAAACGCCAGGGGGAAAGCCAGTTTGAAAGGGGGATATGGAATGTTACTTGGTCAAGTTTGTGCAGTTTTCCTTCAACAAAAAAGCCGTTTTCAGTGCCAAGCGAAAAATCCGCCCAACTGTAACCAATGCAGAAACTTAACTGCTTCCCCTCGCTTATTCCGCAGGCTGCCGCCCAATACCGTATATCGGCTTTCGGGCGGACGCTCCTGTTCCAGTCCAAAACACCCCACGCGTTTCCCCGGGTAAACACTATTTCCGTACCGCCGTACTGAATTACCCCCTCCACATAGAAACAAGGGGAACAGCGCGCGTATCTAAACGAGTATTTTTCATTTCTCCACGGCTGGTTTGTAACAAGAGACTGCGAGTCTTCAAATTCGGTTAAAACCAACTCTCCCCGCAGACTCCTATGGCGTCCGAATTTGGGAATATCAACCTTGATTATCCTTGCGCCCTCTTCCATGCAGACAAAATCAAGGCGTATTTTATTAGTACGGCATCGAATTTTTCCTTTATTACTGCTAACGGGCATATTGTAAGAACCAAAAGGCAGCCATGTCTTAAAAATCTGAGTGGAACGTTTTTTATCCCTAAGCGAAATAACGGAAACACCCATGTAGCCAAGCCAGCTGTCGTCCTTTACTTCAAAGACAACCATGTGGGTTGGGGTATGAACGATATATCTATCCGATTCGGTTATTCTGTGCCTGTCCGCGTAAACCATTACTGGGTCGTAGGAAAGGTATTCCTTCCTTGCCCAGCCGAAATTGATAGGCAGACCCATATCGTCAAATAGGGGCACTTCCCTGCAAATTTCATTTTGAGGCATATTTAACCTGTTTACATGTAATTGTCATCATGGTATTAAGATAACATGGAATACAAGGGAATAAAAGCATTGGTAATGGGGCTTGGCTTGCACGGCGGAGGACTTCAATCGGCGCTTTTCCTGCTAAAGCGCGGGGCGGAAATTACGGTTACCGATCTAAGAGACGAAAAAACTCTTGCTCCTTCCATAAAGGAATTGGACGCCGCCTGTAAAGCATTGGGACGTCAGCCTGTGCGCTATGTTCTGGGCAAGCACGAAATTGACGATTTTAAGAACGCCGATATCGTAATAAAAAACCCGGGCGTAAAACCGGACTCTCCTTTCTTGCAAGCGTCCAAGCGCATAGAAACAGACCTTTTCCTTTTCCTGACGCAATCCAAGGCAAGGCTTTTCGCCGTAACAGGAACCAAGGGAAAAAGCGGAACTTCATCCGCGCTCCACTGGATTCTTTCAAAGGACAGAAAAGCCGGCAAAGCGTATCTCGGCGGAAACATCACGGTCTCCCCGTTAACTTTCCTAGATGAGCTTACGGAAGCCGACGACGTAGTTCTTGAACTTTCAAGTTTTCAGTTGGGAGACATAAAAAACAATACCGATGCCGACGGACAGCCGCTGTTAAAACCAGCCGCCGCAATTTTAACCCCGATAATGCATGATCACCTTGACCGTTACGCGTCAATGGAAGACTACATTGACGATAAAAAAAATATATACCGAGGTCAGGACTCTAACTGCGTCACGGTAGCCGGAGACGACGATTGGGGCAAAAGTTTCCTCTCCGAGACAAAAGCGCGCAAACTTATCCGCTCCTGTAAGCGGGAATTATCCTCCGCGTTAAGCGAAGGACAAAGCGGCGGTTGTATCGACTCAAGCGGGAAAGGCATTGCCCGTCTCATTAACTTTAACGGAGTACCCGATGAAATTACAGAATTGGTTCCGCAGAAGGTACTTACACCCGGCGGTCATCAAAAAATAAATATGCTCTCCTCGGCTCTTGCGGTTTTCGCCCTCGGCGGAAAAGCGGAAACAATCCGCGCCGCCCTTTCAACATTTCCCGGAATAGAACACCGCTTGGAACTTTTCCATGAGTCAAACGGAATACGCTATTACAACGACAGCGCCGCCACAATCCCCGAAGCCGCCGCCGCCTGCATCGAAGCGTTAACAGACCCGTCTATGCGCGGAGGACTAATCTTGGTAACAGGCGGCACCGACAAAAACCTGGACTTTACCCCTCTTGCAAGAGCCGCCAAAAAAGCAAAGTCAATTATCCTGCTTGAAGGCACAGGCAGTGAAAAACTTATTCCCCTGTTACGCGAAAATGGCGTCTCCTACAGCGGACCATTTAACGATTTGG
>Ga0268262_10000874_pt1 | contig 39066 bp, 30 predicted proteins | sample TergutNc150P3_FD_190354 | JGI IMG/M metagenome (GOLD analysis project Ga0268262, IMG submission 190354) | Nasutitermes corniger P3 segment gut microbial community from laboratory colony in Florida, USA - Nc150 P3 (SPAdes) (version 2) | ecosystem: Host-associated > Arthropoda: Insects >...
TTCTCCACCGAAAACTATAGTGCCTGAATTTTCACGTGACAATTTTCCAACGACGAAAAAATCATGCGTAAAACAAATATTTTTTCAATCAAAATAAGGGACTGCCAGCATAAAAAATTGCTTGCGCTTAACGTCCCAGCGGCTTGGCGCAGGCGGGGCTTTCACTGCTGTTCGGACGGGCGCAAAACTTCCAAATTCGCACAAACTTTCGGGCGAGCCACTGCCCCGCTTGCGCCAAACCGCCCGTTAGCGGTTCGTTGTTCATTCTTTATTCTTCACTTGTTTTAAAAACAATGCCATATTTAGTTTTCAAATAATCAATCATTTCACCACGTCTTTTTTCAATAAATTCTATCGGGTTATTCCAAATATCATCAATTAATGGAAAAATGAAATCATAATCGGACACATACTTGCTTCCAATTATTGTTTCACCTTTACTATTTTTTGCATTGTCTGTAAAGAACTCTTTAGGATGAATATTTGTTTTATAACCATTGATTTCTCCTTTAGTTGGTTGCATATTCCATACTATATCTACTTTACTATCATACTCTGATGTCCTGTCCTTTAATTTTCGAGGGAAAATATGGTCAATCTCAGGATTAAAACGATCTTGCATATCTGGTTCAAACTGATAAGTTCTATGTGGTGTGAGAATCTTTAAAGTAAACCAAACGTAACCTGTAAAGGTTTGTTCGTATATTTCAATATTTCTTAATTTACGTTCTTTAATATAGTCTTCAATTTCTGCCAGAGGAAATTCAAATAATTCATCCGTGCTAGATGATTTTTCTTTTATTATTTTTGTGAAATTGTCAGCATAACTTTGCAGATTCCAATCGTTTATTTGTGACTTAATGAAATATTGATTTATTTTCTTTAGATTTTCACTGCTAAAATCCTTAAACACAAAATCCTTATTAAAAACCTCGTAAAAGTAAATTATTATAGGTAATAGTGCAAGATTTCTCGGAATAATTGAAGTATTGTTTATCTTAAACTGTCCCCATAAATAATCAGTAAAAAATGAAATTAACGGTTTTTCGAGTTTATCCCAAGAATTAATAAATTCAATTGTTTCCGAGTCCTTTACCTTTCTGGGGTCAATTCTAATTCCCGTTTTAACAATAAGGTGTAATAATTGCAAAATGCTGTATGCACTGAATAAGTATCCTTTTCCAGTTGAATTGTAAATTTTTTTGGAACAACTTTGTAATTTTTCTTCAAAATCAAAATTTTCTGCTTTAATCTTTGAAAACAATAGATCAGCTAATGATAACGCCATCCCTCCTGTATTCAATCGTTCAAAAACTTCATTAACAATTTTCTCATTCGATGTTTGTATCGGAAAATATGCAAGAGAATGCTTCTCTGTCTTTACAAAAATATCCCAAAGTTTATCTACACTTTTTTCAACTAAATCTTCTTGCGTTTCAGTTATATTAGGATAACTTTTTATAATTTTTTTGCGAAATGAGATTTTGTCTGCATCGGGTAATTGACTGAACAATTCATTCATTCTAATACAATGCCAATCAATGAGTAAGTCTTTTTGCACAAATGAAAACCCTGTTTCATCTGGGTCATTTCCGTTTGTTAAATCGAAAAGTAAATTGTAAACTAATATTTTACCATTAAAAGTATACCTCAAACAACTATAAAGAGTTTGTAATCTCTGTTGACCATCATATATTAACCATTTGTCTTTTCTGCCATACAATCCTCTATCAACCAATTTTTGTGTCTCATCGGGAATATAATCTGAAATAAATTCTCGATATGGCACTTCTTCTTCTGTATTCCATACAATCAGCCCTCCAATAGGATAACCCTTTAAAATAGAATCAAATAATTTACAGATATACATTTCATTTTCATATCTACTGCCCCACACATAAGGACGCTGAATAGCGGGCAAATACCACCCATTTACACTGCTATTTATTTTATTTATCGCTTCTTTTACTGAAATTCCTAAATATGACATAGTTTGTTGTTTTATTGTTTATCTTTTGTTTAACACTCGGTTGTCTCCATAATGACCGCTAACGTCCCTGCATATTGCCGAAGTTGCGGCTCACACACACTTTCCTACGAGCAACACGCGGCAAAAATAGCAATTATTTTCAAACGACGGTAGTGCCGCAATTTTGGCAATATGCCCGTTAAATGCTGTGGCTTCCTTCCCCCTATATATTTTCCTATGACGATGTTTCGATGTTTAACTTCTGCGGCTGAAATGGAGCGCGGGTAAGCCCGAAGCCAAATATGGCGGTAGCCATTTTTGGCTGTGTGGTTTGCAATATGGTGTTTGTGTGTGGCTCTGTGCGTAGGAAACACGATATTGCAAACGCGGCAAAGCGACCTGTTGAGATTTGTCAATTGAAATCTATTTTTTTAGGAGATCGTATTCATAAATCTCTTTTGATAACCTTAAATTTTTTCCATCAAAAGTATAATCATATTCTCCATCGAGTATCAATCTTCCATCAAACTCGGTTGTCCAAATATTTTCATCTTCAAAAATGATTTTATTATCACTTATTGAGTATTTACCTGAACCTCCAGCAGGAATTCTGTCGGGATTTCCCGTACATTTGTATTTCCCATTGTTAAGTTTAAGTGTTGTCTCTCCAGTAAGTGTTGTCTCTCCAAATAAATCACCTTCTGAATATTTCACTGTAAAAATCCCTGTGTATTTTCCATTTTTAATAGACGTAGTATCATCTTCGGAACCACAGTTTGTGAACAACATTCCGCAAATTAATGCGGGAATAACCATTAAAATAAGTTTTTTCATGTTACTTTTTAGTTTTAAGTCCGCATCCTTTTGCAGACTATTAAATTAATATTGAATATATAACGTAAAAAATGTCTCGCCATTGCATTTAACGTCCCAGCATATTGCCGAAGTTGCGGCTCTCACACACTTTCCTACGAGCAACACGCGGCAAAATTAGCAATTATTTTCAAACGAAGGTAGTGCCGCAATTTTGGCAATATGCCCGTTAGGTGATCGCCCGTTTTATTTCACTACAACAGTCTTTGTTTGTGTTAATTTTTTTCAATTTCTTTTATACAAATCATTTATCGTTTTCCCTGAAGGATTTGGAAAATTATCACTATCAAATTTCCTTGAAAGGTTACTTATTCCGTTATTGTTTAATTCTCGCCTATCATCTGGCGTTTCTTTAGCATAGCCAACTATCAATATAATAATTCCAAAAACCAACACGATAAGCGATGCATAGAATAAAAGATCAACAGTTTCTTTATAACCCTGACTTACTCCTAACAATTCAGCAATGCTATCCAATTTATATTTAGCACTGTTCCTCGCAAATAATGTGCCGATTATTCCACCGCAGCCAAAAAGTGTGATTGTCCATCCTAATATTTTCATCAGTTTTAATCCCTGATTTGTGTCGGGTACAACTTCTAATTTTTAAAAACTTACACATTTCAGAGTTGATGCCATTCACTTTTTTCAATTACGCAAATTATGAGGGTGGCACCTAACGTCAAAGCGGCTTGGCGCAGGCGGGGCTTACACTGCCGTTCGGACGGGCGCAAAACTTGAAAATCTGCACAAACTTTCGGGCGAGCCACTGCCCCGCTTGCGCCAAACCGCCCGTTAGCGGCAGTTTATTTTTTCGTTAAATTATAGTCTTTCAGTATTTCAAACATTTTGTAAACATCTTCTGTCTTAATATTTGATTTTCTGATTGTTTCTACAATGTCTTCGTTATCCTTGCATAATTCCAATAAAAGCGTCGGATTTAAGTGCAGGATTTTTCCTGTTGGTAAAATCACATAAGCCGTTTTACAACAAACTCCAATTTGTTTGTCATTTGGTCCAATAATACCAAGTTCTCTTTGTTCTTTTTCGGCTCGTGCAGGCTCTCCAATAAAATAGGAATAGTATCCTTTCCCCTCAATTTTATTGTAACCAACAATTTTTGAGTATGGATAACTATTGATATAGTCCACTCCATTAATCCTAATTCCCCATACTTCTTTTTCGATTTTCTGGGTTTCAGTTTTAGGTTTTACATTTTTAACTCTGTGATTAGATATTCCTCCTGTCATAAATATATCTCCACCTGTACGTTCTTTAAGTTGAAAATCAAAAAACAAAGAAGGAGTATTATTTTCATACTCACTAAAGTTGGAATAACTATTTGGGTCATTAGTCGTTTGCCCAAATAATGTAGTCATAAGTGTTACAAATAATGTTACTGAAATTAATTTTTTCATCTTTTAAAAATTTATTAATATTATCAAATTATAATCATTTCATTTTGCTTTAACATTGTCGGCATTCTGATACTCTTCAAACTTGTCGCTCAGCACTGTCCGCCGAAATTGCCGCTAACGTCAAAGCGGCTTGGCGAAGTGGCGGCTTCCACTGAACTTGCTGCGGGGTAATAACGTTCAAGTTTGCACAAAATTGTCTGCGGGCTACTGCCGCCATTGCGCCAAACCGCCCGTTATAGGCAGGCGTTTCCAATGTGTTATTTTTATATTTGTTTTTCATGGGAATTTTATTTAAGAATTTTCAAAATTGGATTAAAAACAAATATAGATATTAAAACAGCAATAATAATTGATATTAAGAAAAATAATCTATCCAATTTGTCGTATAAGTAATCCATTTTTGTACCTAAAATTTTGTTTCCTACCCACATTATAACTACTGAAGATAATGGAATGGTTGCAATTGTAGCCATAAAAATATTTTCGACATTTATTCCAAAAACGACACATAATAATGAAAGCAGCAAACAAATTAATGTTCTTTTAGTATCAATAAAAATTTTATAGTCAAATATAAACCACATTGCAACCAATGTAGAACAAGAATAGGTCAACATCCAATCTGGAAATTTTGAAAAATGCTTGTTTATTAAAAATACTAACGGTATTAAAACAAATAATATGGTTGATATTATTTTAAATCTTTTCGCTATACTACGCCTGCTCTTTTCATCTTCCTTTCTTTTTACTTCGTCTAAAAGTTCGTCTTTTTTGATAATGATTTTTTCATATATTATTGATAAATTATTTATATCTAATGACTTATAATTGTTTCTAAAATCCATTTTTTTGAATTTTCCGCCAAAATTAAATCTATAAGTTTCGTTTTCTTCTGTTGTAATCCAAACATTATCATACTCTTTATCTTTTTCATTTTCTCTTTCATTATTAAACACATATATATTTTTATTCAGCAATGTTTTATGTTTTGTTGCAATAGTATGACCTTCCGCCTCAAAAGTTTTCTTAAAACCAATAGGATATGCACAATAATTTACCAAATAGAAAAAATCTGTATCATCAATGTTCTCATCAACTTTAAGAACAAAAACAGTTGGATTAATTTCAGCAATTTCAAAAATCATTTTGCTTCTTAATCCGTCAACGTACATAACGAGCCAATCGTTCAAAATTGTTTTCAATTCAGTCTTTGTGCATTTTTTTACGATAATGTATTTTCCTGTTTTCATTTTATTTGTTTTTTTCGTGTTTCGCTGTCCCCCGCTTGCCTATAACGTCCCAGCGGCTTGGCGAGGTGGCGGCTTTCACACATTTTCCAACGAGCAACTAACGGCAAAAATAGTAAAAATTTTCCAACGAAAGTAATGCCGCCATCTTGCCAAACCGCCCGTTAAATGCTGTGGCTGCCTTCCCACAATACTTTCCAATGACGGTGTTTCGATGTTTAACTTCTGCGGCTGAAATGGAGTGCGGGTTTGCAATATGGTGTGTGTTTGTGTGTTGGCTTTGGTACGAAAACACGATATTGCAAACGCGGCAAAACGACCACCACTACTCTTTCACTACCTTTCTGGTCACTTCTCCTACCTCTGTGCGTATTTTTATGAAATAGACTCCTGCAGACAAGTGCGAAATATCTACAACTGTTTCTGAACTAATAGGAACTACTCCTACTTTTTTTCCATAAGTATCGTATATTTCAATATGCTCTACTCGCAGTTCCCCATTTAGCACTCTCAACTCGCCGCCCGATGGATTAGGGTAAATCTTAATCGCAAAAGTTCCTTGGTTATCAATGCTAGAAGGTGTTTTTCCTATTTCAATAAAATTGGCAACTAAAGAGCGTGATTGAAATACGGGAAATGCATACAAAGCATTATCAGAAACCTCATTATCATCTTCTGTCCAATTTACAAACTCGTATTCGGGATTGGGTATCGCCCATACAAAGGTTGAATCTCCGCAATGAATGTTATTATTACCGCCTCCTAAGATAGTACCTCCTTCTATAGGATTTACAGAAGTGATAATATCAAAGGTTTTTGACTCAAAGTAAGCAACAAAATCATAAGATTGGGTTACAACAAATGTAAAAACTTGATCTGTAGAAATTATCATGCCATTAGCTCCCCAATATAGAAAATCACAGCAAAAAGAGGGAATTGCACTTATTGTTACTATCGTTCCAAAAGGAAAATTTCCGCCACCAAAAATTTCACCACAGTAAGGTGGTTCTGCCGATACTGTAATGTTATAACTCATAGGTATAGGTATAAAGTTTGCAACCAAATTATGAGAACTATTTACTGTAAACGTATAACACTCACTGTCAGAAATTATCATACCGTCTTCTGTCCAATTTATAAATTGGTAACCGATATTTGCGAAGGCACATACTGTTACTATTTCCCCACAAAAAATACTGTTGCTTGTAACCGTGCCAGCGTAGTCTGGATTTGCCGATACCGTAATTGTGTAAAATTCTTCGGAACCAACAAAATTAGCAACCAAATTACGAGATTGGGTAACAATAAAAGTATAAAATGGGTCGGTAGAAAGCATAACACTATTCTCACTCCAATATGCAAAATAGTGGCAAGAGTCAGGCGTGGCAATTACGGTCACTTCTGATCCGTAAGGATAGTTTCCGCCACCAGAAACAGTGCCATATTGAGGTGGATTTGCCGATAAATTAATATCGTACTGCGCAAAAATGCTTGTCATACTCAATAGTATGGATGCAACAAAAAATAAAATTTTCTTTTTCATAGGTAATATTTTTTTAAGTGAATAAATATGATTTTTATATGTTAATAATTCATTTTCAAAAAGTTATATTCAATTATTTTCAAAGTTTCTATAGACTCAACATCTCTAAAATTTATTACCATTTGTCCTTTTACTGTCATTTTGTCCGCCATTGCATTTAACGTCCCAGCATATTGCCGAAGTTGCGGCTCTCACACACTTTCCTACGAGCAACACGCGGCAAAATTAGCAATTATTTTCAAACGACGGTAGTGCCGCAATTTTGGCAATATGCCCGTTAGCAGCAGGTCTTGTTTATCTTTGTTTCTCTTTCATTTAATCAAATATTCTGTCTTTTCCCAACATATCTTTAATATTTTCAATGTGTTGGTTCTGAATTTCTCTATTTTCTCCATTTATCACAGCATCTTTTAATTTTCGGAAAATTTCATTTTTATTTGCATATTGAACAGGCTCATTGTTTTTCATAATCATTTTTAATACCTCTAAAACTCTATTGGATTTAACAAGAAAAGTTCCATTAGGGACAAAACTAATATCTTTCAATACACAGTCGCCGTAGAACACCACGACTGAATAAAATGGCACATTTTCAAATTGAGTGAGTTTTTTTCTTAAATCTTCGATATGTTTATTATTTTGCATTATGGGATTATAGAAACGATATTTCTCTTTCCCATACGCTAATACTTTTGTCCATTGTGATTTATATCCTGTGCCAAAAATCCAACCACTGTAATCTTTTACTTCAAAAACAATAATGCCAACCGTTGTAGCAACAACTAAATCAATCTGAGAAAAAGTACCATTATCTTTTTGCAGATATATGTCGTGAAATATCATTTCTGGTAGTACCCCGCATTTCAAAAGTTTTAATACCAAATCTCTTTCCGACGGCGTACCTCTATTTAATTGCGTAACAGTTTTTAATAGTTTCTTATCACGTATCTTTCTAAATATACTGAAACCAACAACGAAAATTATAATCACAAAAATTCCTATGACTATATGTAAAATTGTTTGTTGATATGTACCGCGTAGCGTATCTGATACATTCGTATTAGATACGGTTTTACTGTACTTTAAATATTTTGAATAGGCGTAGCCTGTTTTTTCTAAATATTTGATTTCATACCAATTATATTTTTTTGATATAATTTCGACCTCCTCTCCTTTTTGTAATGTAAAGGAAATCGGGTATTCGTTTCCTGTTCCCGTTCTTATATTTAAGTTTGCTGTTGCTATATAATAGTCCGTTGCTGTTGATAGCCTTGTATTTTTACTTACAATTATAAATCCTGCAAATAAAAATAGAATTAGTATGATAATTTTAATTTTTCTTACTTTTCGCCTCATTATCGTTGCTTAAAAAGTTAATTAATCATTCCTTCTTTTTTGCACAAAACGCCCAAATAAAGACAAAAATCCACAATGCTACCGTCCAACCTCCGAAAAGATTTATCAAGAATATCAAAAAAGTTGCTGTGGAATTTCTGCCCGATGCTATGATAGTCGGCAAAAAATAAACAAACAAAGCGACAATGCCGAGTAAAATTAGGATAATTATGCTCAATCCTGAATCTGCCATATTTTCTGTTTTTGATGATTAATATTCCTGTTTCAACAACTTAAGTTTTTCTTTTTACAAACGCACTTCCCAACTTGCTGCTAACGTCCCAGCGGCTTGGCGCAGTGGCGGCTTCCACTGAACTTCCTGCGGAAGAATAACGTGCAAATTCCTACAAAATTGTCTGCGGGCTACTGCCGCCATTGCGCCAAACCGCCCGTTATCGGCTGGTTTTCTATTCTTCATTCATCGGTGTTTGTTTTCCTAATTTTATTTTGTTCGACACAAACATTATTACTCCCAAAATTACAAACAGGAATATGCTGCCAAAAAGTAAAGCAAAATCTTCAACTTGCAAAATGATATACAAGAAAGCATAAAGTATAATCATAATGCCCGCAAGGACGAAAGTCGCAAGTTTTTGTTTTATCAAAGAATAAAAATAAATCGTTGTCATTAAGATTGTCGCAGCACTCGCTGTCAAATACGCCCAACCGAAACCGATTTGTTCCGAGAGCGAAAGTAACAAACTGTAAAATAATATTAATGCGATACCAACCAACACATATTGGAAAAACTGTATCGGTTTTTTAGTGAAAATCTCAACAAAAAAGAAAACGATAAATGTTAAAACAATAAACATCAGTGCGTATTTTGCTGAACGCATATTTTGCTGATAATGGTCAACGGTTTGGATAAGATTTACGCCAAAGGAATTATTTCCCAAATCGGTAACATTGTTATCCGACCACGTTTCAGGGATTTCGCGATTGAAACTCAAAATATTCCAAACGGCATTAAACTGCGTATTATCAACAGTAGATTCCGGCGAAAAACTACCGATAAATGACGGTGATTGCCATTGTCCATTAAGCGTAACAGCCGTGTTTTGTCCGATTGGAATAAAACTGATAGCACCACTGCCGTTTAGTTTCATTGTACAGTCGAAAAACAGACTATCTGTCAAAACAATATCTTTTAGATTTACAATCAGCGTTTTTCCTGAAATATTTGCAGGGCGGGAATACGAGTCTCGCGAACCATATTTAGATATGTCATCTGAAACAACATTTTCATAAACAGAAAATAATTTTACTACCCCAACGGTTGTTTCGAGATTTTTGCCACCAATTTTGAAATCAGGATTTTGTGTTACGCCCCTCAAATCTGTTATCCCAATAGCAATTTGAGCTTTATCTAAATGAAATTCACTGTTGTCAATTTTCAAGTTGGCAAGTCCTGAAAAATTACCTTCAAAATGAATGTCGCTTTTATAAAGAATGGCTTTGTAAATGCCGTAATAACGCTCTTCGGGTGTCAGCGAAGTGTTAATTTTCAGGTCTTTGGGCGTAACATAAAGCGTGTGTTCTTCAGAATAAGGTTTTTTGTCCTTGTCTAATTTTGTGGTTGTGTAAGGAACAAGCAATAATGGTGCACACAGCGTTTGTGAATGACTCCATTTGTCGTTGATTTTCTGAACGGTTTCGCGACTTCTGTCTTGTCGTTCTTTAATCAAATTCTGAATCATTGTACTTGGAATGAGCAATATCAGAATCAAAATAGCAATTGTAATTCCCTTAAATGTAAGAGATTCCGTGAATTTTCTTCTTGGTGTTTCCATATCAATTTTATTTTTAAAATAATGAATATAAATTAGTCGTGCTACAAAAAATAGTCCCAAGCCAATGGCAAGTACAATAATAAGAAAAATTAAAACGAACATTTCCATTTTTTAGTGTTTATTTTTAAATTTTTGCCTCCACTTTCGGCTTTCGGCTTCTCCATTTTTCTCGTTGTTTTCGGTGCGCTGTCCCAAACTTGCCGATAACTCTTTAATACCCGCAAAAATATTATTTTTTAACAACTCCTGCAAAAATCTTAAAATAATTTATTCACAATATATAATATTCTGAATGGATATGCGTAATTGTAATATACTTTTTTACTGTCGTCTAACTCATATATCTAAAATACGCATGTCTTTTAACTCCAAAAACTACCAATTCTCAATGGGCGAACATCGTGATAGAAATGTCGTTTTTGTCCACTTTCACTTCTCCTCAATTCTAAAAAATGAATTAAAAATAAAATTTCCTTCCGCTAAATGGAGCACAAGTAAAAATTGCTGGTACCTGCCCGATAGTAACGCTATTAGAAAGGAAATCGGCTTAATGCCCAAATTAGAACCGGGAAAAACTGTCTTCGCTCAAATTCATCCGGTAAATCAACCGGCTCTCAAAAAAATGCACGAACAACTGCTACTGAAAGCATATAGCCCAAATACAATTAAAACCTACTGCAACGAGTTTGCACAATTGCTTTATTTACTGAATAATATACCGGTAAATTCATTAACCCCTGAACGTCTGCGCTCCTACTTCCTGTTTTGTATTAAAAATCTGAAACTTTCGGAAAATATTATCCATAGCCGCATTAACGCCGTAAAGTTTTATTTTGAACAAGTGCTACACCGCGATAAACTATTTTTTGAAGAGATTCCTCGCCCTAAAAAACGCTCTCCCTTGCCTAAAGTGCTTAGTAAAAATGATATTATTAAAATTTTTGCCCAAGTGGATAATCTAAAACACTTGCTTATGCTCAAATTATGCTACGGAATGGGCTTGCGCGTGAGCGAAATCGTAAATCTGAAAATTACCGACATTGACAGCCAACGTATGCTCGTGCACATCGAAGCCGCCAAAGGTAAAAAAGACCGATATGTTACCCTGCCCTCATCCGTACTTGACGAACTTCGTAATTACTACCGACAATACCACCCTAAAATATATCTGTTTGAAGGTCAGTATGGTGGTCAATATGCCATTCGTAGCGTTCAGGCGGTTTTCAAAACTGCCATGCGAAAAGCTAAAATTAATAAAACAGTTGGTATTCACGGATTGCGCCACAGTTACGCTACCCATTTATTGGAATGTGGTACCGATATGGTTTTTATTCAAAAGTTGTTGGGACATAAGGATATAAAAACTACCGAAATCTATGCTAAAGTAAGCAACCGCCAATTAGGGAAAATCAAAAGTCCGTTAGATGATTTGTGATTTTCCACAAGCAAAAGGCAATAATATTAAAAATGAGAAGTTAATATTGAGCAAAAAAAACATACTTTTAATTGAATATATTCCCGTGAAACATTTTCTCCCAACCACCAAAAAAGAACTCGACTACTTAGGTTGGGATTATGTTGATGTCATTCTTATTACGGGTGATGCATACGTTGACCACCCCTCTTTTGGGGTGGCAGTAATCGGCAGATTATTGCAGCGGGAAGGCTTGCGGGTAGCCATACTGCCGCAGCCCAACTGGCAGGACGACCTGCGCGATTTCAAAAAGTTGGGAGCGCCACGCTGTTTCTTTGGAATTACCGCCGGAAATATGGACTCAATGGTAAACCATTACACCGCTTACAATCGTTTGCGTAGCGATGATGCCTACACTGCCGGAAATCAAGCCGGATTCCGCCCCAATTATGCCACAGTAGTGTATTCTAAAATCGTAAAAGATTTGTATCCTGAAATTCCTGTAATTATTGGCGGCGTGGAAGCCTCTATGCGCCGGTTATCACACTACGATTTTTGGAGCGATAGTTTTAAACCCTCCATATTGGTAGATAGTGGCGCCGATTATTTGATGTATGGTATGGCGGAAAAACCGATGCAGAAAATTGCACAACTGATAAAGAATAACCAATTTAACGGAGAAAATGTACAAAAAGTTCCACAAATTGTGTATTTTTCTTCCCAATATACAGATGAAACAAATCAAACCTTAACGTTACTTCCTTTTGAAAAAGAGTTGGAAGACATAAAAAACTACGCTCAAAATTTTTGTGCTTTTGAACAGGAATCTAACAAAAAACGACAACGGATTATTATCCAAAATTATGGAGAAAAAACGCTGGTACACAACCCGCCTTACCCTACATTAACGTCTAATGAGTTGGACGATTTTGCACTTTTTGAGGAGATGATGTATGCGCCGCATCCCAAATATTTGAAACGGGGCGAAATTCCCGCCTGGGAAATGATTAAAAACTCTATTACCATACATCGCGGATGCTTCGGCGGCTGTTCCTTTTGCGCCATTGCCGCACATCAAGGAAAACATATAGCATCACGAAGCGAAGAATCGGTTTTGAAAGAAGTAAAACATTTAACAGAACAACCTTATTTTAAAGGACATATTACCGATTTGGGCGCTCCTTCCGCAAATATGTATCAAATGACAGGGAAAGATGAAAAATATTGTGCAAGTTGCCACCGCTATTCCTGTATCTATCCTTCTATTTGTAAGAACCTGAATCGTAATCACTACTCTTTATTGCAGCTATATAAAAAAACATCGCAAGTAAAAGGGGTAAAACAGATTACTATTGGAAGTGGCATTCGTTATGATATGTTGCTTACGAATGATGAAAAAACAGATAAAAAATACGGATTAACCGCTTATTTGGAAGAAGTGGTAAAACATCACGTCTCCGGACGATTGAAAGTAGCCCCCGAACACACAGTACCTCACGTGTTACAAACTATGCGAAAACCGAATTTCGATAATTTTTTACAGTTTTACGACAATTTTTTTCGATTAAGTAAAAAAAACAGCAAAAAACAACAATTAATTCCTTACTTTATATCCGGACATCCCAATTGTAGCATGTTAGATATGAAACAACTCAGTAAAGATGTTACTAAAAATCGTCTCATTACCGAACAAACACAAGGGTTTACACCAACCCCAATGACTTATGCAACAGCAATGTATTATTTGGGCTTTGACCCTTACACGGAAAAAACAGTGTATTGCGCCAAAAGTTTTGAGGAAAAGAAAGCACAGAACAGGTTCTTTTTTTGAATAGGCAAAATGACCTATTTCAGGTAATACTTTGCTATTAATATTAATTTCGCCCCATTATCAATATAATATCTTAGAAATATGAAAAACTTCTATTCAAATTTTGTTTTAACGTTGGCAATAATGCTGATGACTACCACAGGCACTTTTGCGCAAATCATCTGGAATGGTACTCCTGTAAACTATAACACTACCCAGACCATTACCCAAACTGTTAACATTACCGCCAGCACTACGGTAACAGTGGCGAGTGGCGTTACTGTTACAATTAGCGGCGTAATTAGCGGACCAAACAGTTCGTTCACTTTAACTAAGGCAGGCGCAGGAAAATTAATCTTTACCGGCGCAAATACCTATAATTGCGCTACGGCGGTAAGTGCAGGCACACTACAGGTGGGCAATGGTACGAGTACCACAGCAACGATTAACAGCACTTCGAATGTTACTTTAGCCAACAACGCTATTCTCCGTTTTGAGCCGGGCAGAAATATGCAATTCGATAGAGTAATTAGCGGAACAGGGGGTAAAGTAGAATTTAAGGGTGACTCGGAAGGTTATAAAAGCTTGGAATTAGCCGCTTGTAATTACACAGGCACAACTACTATTGAATCGGGTAGATTAACTATATGGTGTGGCAGTGATTATAGCGCAGTGTTGGGCAATATTATAAATAATGGCGAACTCCTTTTGGATACCTATGACGCCTATTCGTATAACGGAATCATTTCAGGTACAGGTAGCGTAACACATAATACAATGGTTGAATCACCACATGGACATGCAGGATGTCCCCTAACATTTACCGGCGCACATACTTACGAGGGTGAAACCATACTACATAGCACGTTAGTGTTGGCATCAACAGGGTCTATTGCAAATTCATCCGCAGTTACAATAGATAATTATTATACTCCTTTTATAGTCATGCCAATTCCGTTTACATTCAAAACGAATCTGATGCTTCTCTCAAATCGGTAGAAATTATGGATATGTCGGGGCGTATGATATATAAAAGTACAATAAACAATATGGAAACTGTCATTACACTGCCTGTTGCTGAAGGGATTTACAGCGTAAGATTAATTTCGAAAGAAAATAGAACGGCTACATGGAACCTGTTTATTAGCAGATAAAGATTATAGATAATTAATCGTTCTTTAGGGAGTGTTTCAAAAAATCATGTTAATTTGTGTCCTAAAAATCACAAACCTAAACACGTACATTTTTTATATGCACTTCATACAAATTCAAAACATTACCAAACAGTTTTCCAACCATTTAGCATTAGACAACGTTTCGTTCGAGATTGAGAAAGGGAAAATTTTTGGGCTACTGGGTCCGAATGGCGCCGGAAAAACCACACTGATTCGTATTCTTACACGAATTACTATTCCAGATAAAGGTGAAATTTTGTTCAACGGCAAACTGTTATCCGAAAAAGATTTGGAAAACATCGGCTATCTCCCCGAAGAACGCGGCTTGTACAAAAAAATGGAGGTGGGCGAACAAGCCCTCTATTTGGCGCAACTGAAAGGAATTCCGCATCAGGAAGCCTTAAAACGACTCAAATATTGGTTCAGAAAGTTTGAAATTGAAGGCTGGTGGAAACGTAAGGTGGATGAACTATCCAAAGGGATGCAGCAGAAATTGCAGTTTATTACCACCATCATTCACGAACCGGAACTGCTAATTTTAGACGAGCCGTTCAGCGGCTTCGACCCCATTAATACCAATCTGTTGAAAGAAGAGATATTACAACTGAAAGCGAAAGGTACAACGGTGATTCTTTCCACCCACAATATGGCTTCCGTTGAAGAGATTTGCGATGATATTGTGCTGATTAACAAATCGAAAAAAATATTGGAAGGCAATATCTTCGATGTTAAAAACCGCTTCAAAAAAAATCGTTTTATCATTGAAATCGAAAAAAACGATTTCAACTATGAAATGGAACGTATCTCGCAGTTTACGCTCATATCGCAAAAAGAAAATCCTTATTCTTATGTTTTTGAGATACAATTACTGCCCCATCACTCTGCCAACGAACTGCTAACGTTCTTTATGAATACAGGAAATATCATTTCCTTTCAAGAACAACTCCCCTCAATGAACGACATTTTTATAGAACAGGTAAATAATAGTAATGGTTAGTAATTTCTAAATCTCCTTCCTCAGCCTTGCTACCGGAATATGCAGTTGTTCGCGGTATTTGGCAATGGTGCGGCGCGCAATTTCGTAACCCCTTTCTTTTAAGACATTATACAAAATATCGTCGGTTAAAGGTTTGGCTTTGTTTTCATTTTCAACAAGTTCCATAATTATTGATTTCACTTCTTTTGACGAAATATATTCATTACCAATAGATTCTGAAAAGAGATGCTTTAATGGGATTGTGCCAAAGGGCGTTTGCACATACTTACTGTTTGAAACTCTGGAAACGGTAGAGACATCCAAATTTGCAACCTGCGCAATATCTTTCAATATCATAGGTTTCAAATCTTTATCATCTCCTGAAAGAAAGTAGGCACGCTGTTTGTCCATAATGGCATACATCGTGTTGAAAAGCACTAATTCTCTCAAATTTAGAGTACCTATAAAACTTTTAGCCTGTGCTATGTTATCTTTGATAAACAGTTCCGCTTCCAATTTTTTTTCTTTGCTTAAATGGGGATAATGTAATTCAAACTGATTCTTAAACTCTTGATTTATTTTTAATTTTGGAATATGAGAATTATTCAAATTCAAAACAAGTTTTTCATCTTCTATGGTGATGATAAAATCGGGGGTGATTTGAGTAGCCCTGTTATCCAAAACGCCCGAATAAAAAACAGGATAGGGTTGTAATTTCAAAATCTCGTTAATGGCATCTTTTAATGTTTCATTATTGATATGGAGCGCAGCCTGCAATTTGTCATACTGTTTTTTAGAGAAAAAATCAAAATGTTCGGTGAGAATTTTCTTCGCTACTTCAACAGATGGAGTTACTGTTTTCTGTTTCAGTTGCAGGGTTAAACATTCCTGAATGTTTCTTGCACCCACACCCACAGGCTCAAATTGTTGAATTACGGTTTTCAAAACATTCTCTACTTCTGTATTGGTAATCTGCATATTATAGGTAAGTAGAAAATCCATAGCAATATTTTGAGTATCCACCAACAAATATCCTGTTTCATCTAAACAACCAATAATATACTCGGCAATTAAAGTATCTTTTTCAAGGAGTTCATACTCATGAAGTTGTCGTAACAGATCATCTTGAAAAGAGTTACTGTAGGAAGTAACAGGAAAATAGTAATCTTCATCTTTCGATATGTTGCTATTTTGAAGACGATAATCATCGTAACTGTCATATTCACCTTCATCATAAAATTCGTCAATATCTTCAAGTGTATTACGTTCCGGTTCCAGATTTTCTTCTTCCTGTATATCAGGATCGCGGTCAATTTCCAATGCCGGATTCTCCTCTACTTCTTTCAGAATTTCCTGTTCTAGAGTAGTCGTGGAAAGTTCCACCAGATGCATCAGTTGCACGGTTTGTGCAGCAGTTTGTTTGAGTTGTTGCTGTTGGGTGAGTGAATGTTTTTGCATAAAAATTGGGAATGAATTATTGTGCAAAAGTACATTTTATATTTTATTGATTAAAACTGTATATTATCTGTGAATTAAAAAATGTATTTTTGCCACGTTTTTACTTCAAATAAATGTAATAATAACAAAAATTTAACTTCTAATTTATGTATCGAAATAGCATTAAAGAATTGATAAAATGGAAGTTGTCAGAATATAGAAAACCATTACTTGTTTTTGGGGCAAGACAAGTGGGGAAAACTTGGCTCATTAAAGAGTTTGGGAGAACGGAATATAGACAAACTGTTTATATTAATTTTGAAGAAGAAAAAAAGATGCGAGATTTGTTTCTTGCCGATTTTAATATTCCTCGCATCATTTCAGCTTTAGAAGCGTTTACGGGGCATAAAATTGTTCCGGACGAGGCATTGATTGTATTTGACGAAATTCAAATGGCTTCGCAAGGTATTACCTCGCTTAAATATTTTTGTGAAAATGCACCTCAATATCATGTTATTGTATCTGATTCGCTACTCGGAATGATGTTACACGAGGGCGTTTCGTTTCCCGTTGGAAAAGTTGATTTTTTGCACCTCTATCCTATGTCGTTCTATGAATTTTTGCTCGCAATGGGTGAAAACGGTTTGGCAAACATTTTAGAAAACAAACAATTTGATATTATGTCGCTGTTTTCTAATAAATTTATTGAATTTTTACGCTATTATTTTTATGCAGGCGGAATGCCCGAAGCGGTTGCCACATTTGCCGAAAATCGTGATTGGCAACAAACAAGAGAGGTGCATAACAAAATTTTGTTGGCTTACGAACGCGATTTCTCAAAACACGCTCCCAAAGAGATTTATCATCGTATAAAAATGGCTTGGCAATCTATTCCTTCGCAGTTAGCAAAAGAAAACAGAAAGTTTATTTACGGACTTATCAAAGAGAGCGCGAGAGCGAAAAATTTTGAGTTGGCAATTCAATGGTTGCTCGATTCAGGTTTGTTAATACAGTGTTTCAGAAATAAAACGCCAAATATACCCCTAAATGCTTATCAGGATTTATCGGCTTTTAAACTCTATCACAATGATATAGGACTATTGGGAGCCATGTCGAAATTAAGTCCGCGAACGGTGATTGAGGGCAACCTGCTTTTCACAGAATATAAAGGAGTATTTGCAGAGCAGTTTGTAATTCAACAACTTCGATTAAATAATAATTTTTCAATTTTCTATTTTTCCCCCGATACTTACAGTATGGAAGTTGATTTTATTATTCAAAATGAAAATGATGAGATTATTCCTATTGAAGTGAAAGCCGAAACAAATCTAAAAGCAAAAAGTTTCAAGTACTTCTGTGAAAAGTACAAACCTGTAAAAGCCATTCGTACTTCACTTACAGACTACAAAGAAGAAGAATGGATGACCAATTTACCGTTGTATGCAATAAATACGATGTGAAGTAATAAAAATGTAAAATATTCAAACTTAAAAAAAACTTATGTCAGAAAAATATCAATGTTTAATTATTGGCGGCGGTCCCGCAGGCTACACTGCGGGCATTTACGCCTCCCGCGCAGGCTTGAGCCCTGTGATTTACGAAGGGATGCAACCCGGAGGGCAATTAACCATAACCTCAGAAGTAGAAAACTTTCCCGGCTACCCCGAAGGAGAATCAGGACCGGTAATTGTTGAAGATATTCGCAAACAAGCCCTGCGGATGGGCGCCGATATCCGTACAGGCGAAATTACCGAAGTGGAGTTCTCCAAACGTCCGTTTCGTTTAGTAGTGGACTATGAAAATGAGGTTTTTGCAGAAACCGTCATTATTGCCACCGGCGCTACCGCCCGCTGGTTGGGTTTGGAAAGCGAAGCACAATACCGCGGTTTTGGCGTTTCCACCTGCGCCACCTGCGACGGAGCCTTCTTTAAAGGTAAAACCGTTGCCGTGATAGGAGGCGGAGATACGGCATTGGAAGAAGCGCACTACCTTTCCAAAATTGCCGCTAAAGTTTATCTCGTGCATCGCCGCGACCAGTTTCGCGCTTCAAAAACTATGCAGAACAGAATTTTCAACACACCCAATATAGAACCTATTTTAGATGCTATTCCTACTGAGGTTTTAGGTGAAAAACAGGGGTTTTCAAGAAAAGTAACCGGTTTGCGCGTGCAGAATAAAAAAACAGAAATAATTACAGATATTGCTTTAGATGGTATCTTTGTAGCAATCGGAGTAACCCCTGTAACGGAACTGTTTGCAGGACAAATTGATTTAGATGAACAAGGTTATATTAAAACACAGGGGGCACGTCCGCTCACAAGTGTTCCGGGTGTTTTTGCCGCCGGCGATGTGCAAGACCCCCATTACAGACAGGCATGCACTGCGGCAGCCTCCGGATGCAAGGCTGCAATGGAGGCGGAACGGTTTTTGATACATTAAGGAGTGAACTGAAAGTTATTTTAACCCCAATATCGCTCTTGCCTCATTCGGCGTAGCGATTTCGCGCCCGAGTTCTTTCGCCATACGCACCACTTTGGCAACCAATTCGCCGTTAGATTTTGCCAACACGCCTTTTTCTATATAAACGTTATCTTCAAAGCCCACGCGCACGTGCCCACCGTCAACGATTGCCGCCATTGCCAACGAAAACTCAAAGCGACCGATGCCGGCAACGGTGTATGTGGCATCTGCGGGAATAGAGCCACGCATAAACACAAAATCACGCAAATCGCCGCCGATACCGCCGTTTACGCCCATCACAAAATCGAAGTGAAGCGGTTTGTTAATAAAACCTTTTTTGTGCAAACGCAACGCCATTTCAATCATACTTTTGTCAAAACATTCTAATTCGGGTTTGATACCCAATTCAATCATTCGTTTGCCGAAATATTTAATGGTATTTTCGGTATTGGTAAATACATCGTCTCCGCCAAAATTGCAGGTGCCACAATCTAACGTAGCCATTTCGGGAAGCAGTTCGGTGGGTTGCAGACGTTCATCGTCGGTCATACCTACGGCACCGCCTGTAGAGGGTTGAATAATAACATCGGGCAGTGCTGCCTTAATCGCGTCAATGGCTGCCTTAAAGCGACTTTTGTCTTGTGTGGGCGTTCCATCGTCCCAACGCACGTGCAAGTGAATAATTGAGGCTCCCGCATCGTAAGCCGATTTGGCTTCGCGCACCAATTCCTCAATCGTGTAAGGAACGGCGGGGTTATGTTCTTTTAAAACTTCTGCGCCACAAATAGCAGCGGTGATGATTAGTTTTTCCATATATATTATTGTTATTTTTTTTATACGTGGCAAAAATAAAAAAATCATTCAATTCATTTCCACCCATACAATTGTTAAAATTATTCGATATTTTTACCCATCCACCTAAAACCTCAATTTCACCCCACCCAGAAAATTAATCCCAGCTTGCGGAAAATATCCGTCTTCGTGTTCTTCACTATCCCCTATCCTTGCGCGCCATAGCCACGCATTACTCTCATATTTCGCGTTGAAAATATTGTTAACACTAAAAAATAGACTTAAATGCAATTTCTTCAATTTTGGGATATCATATCTCAAATTCAAATTGCTGACACTGTAAGGTTTTAATATATAACGATTATCTTGCGAATTATCAATATATTGCTTGCTTACAAATTGCGTAGTTAAATTTACGCTGAAGTTTTTGAAAGGATAAAATTGAAAAATATTAGACAACACCATTGCCGGTGAAAACGAAATGGTACTACTTTTCATAAAAACAGTATCATACCCGACAGGTTCCCAATCTTTATCATATTTTTCCATATAGTGTTCATAATTACGGATTTTATTCAAACTGAACGTTCCGGCAATTTTCCATTGAAAGAATTTAACCGGCTGATAATTGGTAACCAATTCCGCGCCCAAACGATAACTCTCTTTTACATTGGTCATTATGGCGGCACCGGTGTTGTTGATTTGTCCGGTTAAAACCAACTGATTGTCGTACAGCATATAATAACCGTTTGCATTAAATCTGAACTTGTTCATAGTTAAAGTATAACCCAATTCAAAATCGTATAAAGTTTCGGGTTTTGGCGTTTCGCCATAAAGTGCGTCAATCAAATCGGAGCGCGTGGGCTCGCGATTTGCTACTGCAAAAGAGAAATAAAGGGTATGCGCAATGTTGCGTTTTTCCCATGTGTAACTCAATGCCGCTTTCGGATTTAAAAACTTGTCCCACACATAGTTTTGCGTAATATCACGCAATTTGTCATCCATTCCGACAATTTTATAATGAATATAACGATATTGAAAATCAACGTAGGCAAACCAACCTTTATAAATGTATCCTAATGAGGTTACTATATTTGCCTGCCACTTATTTCCTGTTCCATAATACCATTCATAATCAGGATTAATGTTTTTCAAATATTCGCCCCAAATTATTTTTCCGTAATGTTTTCCGTCATAATGATTTAACGCGGCGCGGGTACTTAAAAAGAGCACGTGTTCCTTTTTTATCTCAAACTCTTTCGTAGCATTAAAAACGATGCCATAGAAATAGTTATCCAAATATTTTCGGGTAATCAGGTTTGTTTTGGAAGTAATTGTATCGAAGTCGGGCAAACCATAAGCCTTAAATTTCTTTTTCTCTTTATATTGCTCGTAATAGCCGATGCCGCGCGTAAGGTGCGCCCCGATATTCATCTCAAATTTTCGTTTCACATTTTTATAATCATAAAACAATTGGGCATGCGTTTGTTGATAGTTATCGGTTTCATTTTTATAATGTTGCCATTTTTTTTCGGCATCTTTATACATACCGCAACTGTTATATCTGCGGTTGGTTTTCAAGGAATCGGAAGGCACGCCGTTCCACGCCAACCCTGTTTTTTCATTTCCATAAAAAATATTCAATCTCAATTTGCTCACGTTTTCTTTTCTTTTTTTAGGAAGAAAAACATCAGTGGTAAAGAAGAAGGAATTTAGATTTGCCTTTGAATGCTCTATATAACCATTGCTACTGAGGTTTGAGTAGGAAACAGTAGTATTTATCAGGTTTTTAACCATTCCTGTAGAGGCGGTTATGCTGTTTCTGAAAGTGTAGAAAGAGCCTGCTGCCGAAGTCAACTCTACAAACGGATTGGAAACCGACTGTAAAGTATTGAAATTCATAGACGCGCCAAAAGCAGCTGCACCGTTGGTGGACATCCCCACGCCGCGTTGCACGTTGAGCGAATGCACCACATTGCCGAAATCGGGCAGATTGACCAACCACGTGCCTTGCGATTCCGCATCATTCAAAGCAACACCGTTAAAAGTAACATTGATGCGTGTTTGGTCAGTGCCGCGCAACCGCATGGCGGTATAGCCCAACCCTGTACCCGCATCGGAGGTTGTAATCATAGACGGAATCATATCGAACAGATTGTTAATACTGCCATTTCCAATATTGTTCTGAATATCGGTTCTGGTAATCGTCGTTGCCGAAAACGTTTTCTCTAACGATTCGGGAATTTTACTCAAAACTTCCACCGGAGCGAGTTCCAGTAAGGGAAGGGAGTCTCTTTGGAGAGTTTGGGAATGGAGAAAGCAGAAAGCAGAAGGCAGAAAGCAGAAAGCTAAAAACAGAAAGCAAAATTTGTAATTTGTAATTCGTAATTCGTAATTTGTAACTTGTAATTTCATAACATTAAATTTTAAATCTTAAATCTTAAATTGTATGAAAGGGAACAGAAACAATTGCCAAGCATTTTTCCTACGCCGGCATTACCCGGATCAGGTTCAATGGGTGTAATCTCAGCCTTTTCGGCACCCCTTCATTTACAACAGCAAAAAAACACTTTTTTTTACGAAAAATGAGATTGATAACATTTTTCTCCACAAAAAAATGCGTATTAAATAATATCAGCCTTTTTCAGTTTGTTAATAGATTTTATAAAATCTCCCAAATTTGTCGAAGTAATTTGAAAATTAATATTTATAATGTTAGGATTCTGATTGCTGCTCTCTCTCTTTTTTAGATAAACTTCCGAAAGAAAATCATAATGCAAGACCTCTGATATCTTACAAAGCAGTTCTGTATCAATAGTTTTACTTTCAAAAACGTTATAAATACGTGTTCTTTGCACTTCAAGCATTCGGGCAAATTGAGAAACCGTTAACCCGCTTTGATTAAAAACGAATTGAATTTTTTTACCAATATGAATTTCATCGTAGTACATTAGAGTAATTTTAGAAGTTTTTCATAGTTTTTTCACGCAAACCAATTTTTGATAAAAATAGCGGAGTGTCATAAAATCACACACTATTTTGGAGTAATTTTTAAAAAATATTATTAATTTCGTCATAAATTAGTACACTTTATGGTTATATATTTTACTAAAAAAGTGTGAATGAACTCCATTCAAATATAGAACTATTTTAACATCATCGTTTTTTACATTAAATTTTTTTCTACGTTTGCACCAAATTTAAGACAAAATGTATTATGAATTTTCGATTATCAGATATTCAATTACTTACAAAAAAAGCGATACAGGATATTTATATACCTGTTCCAAAATTTGCGCATAAAGGCAGTAATGGGTTTGGGCTACTCATTGCAGGTAGTCGCAATATGCCCGGTGCCGCGCTGTTATCGGCAAAGGCGGCGCTACGTTCAGGATTAGGCAAACTCATCGTTCACGCGCCGGCTGAGGTTTTAAATAAGGTAGCGCTTTATGTTCCCGAAACGCTATTAAGTTTCGATAACAATCCCGATTTTTTTTCAGCGCCACCGGAAGCAGTAATGCAATGTAATGCCGTTGCTATTGGTCCGGGATTAGGAAAAGATTTCGCATCAGAATCCGGATTATTGAAATTATTAAAAACCGTCCCCTACCCTATTGTTGTAGATGCCGATGCGTTGAATATTCTTGCCGAAAATAAAATATGGTTAGAACTACTGCCAAAATATTCAATTTTAACGCCACATACCGGAGAATTTGACAGATTGGCGGGAAAATCGCAAAACCGTTTGGAAAGATTACGAAAAGCGCAGGATTTTGCACAAAAATACAGCGTTATTGTCATATTAAAAGGGCATTATTCCAACATTGTTTTACCAAATAATAATATATATGTAAATACTACCGGCAATCAAGGGATGGCAACGGCAGGAAGCGGGGACGTTTTAACCGGCATTCTCTTAGGATTACTATCCAAAGGCTATCCACCGGAAAACGCCGCAAAACTAGGCGTTTTCCTACACGGATTAGCCGGAGATTGCGCTTTGGAAAACCAATCGTATGAGAGTTTAATTGCTTCAGATATTATTAAAAATCTGGGGAAAGGATTTAAAGCGATGGGAGAATTAGATGATGAGATAATTAGATGATGAGGTGATTATTTTTTTTTTATTTTTGCCAATTCTTAATTGTATTACTCAAAGTTAACTGAAAATTCAATTTATTAATTTATAATTTCTTATCAAAATGAAAAAATCTAATCTCTTTATTTTAATGCTCTTAGCATTACTGTGTATGAACACTCTTCAAGCACAAGTGAACATTGGTGGAACTCCAAAAAGTTACGAATATGAAAAAAACGGCATGTTTCTTGAGCCACCTGTTTTTGTCCAAACCGCACCCTTAAATATGGCTGCTATTGAGGCAGAAGATGCCCAATGGGAATTAGAAAGGTCGCTCGGCGGTATAAAAATCGGACGCCGATTTGGCATAGAGTTTGAGGTAGCATACGACTTGTACAACTCCGGTACCTGGACTTATTTTCCGGACGGCAGCGAATTATGGCGTTTGGGCGTGGAATGCACCGGAGCGCTAACCATTAACCTGATTTTCGACCGCTACCGTTTGCCTGCCGGCGCTACACTCTATATTTACAATGTAAATAAACGAGATATGATTGGCGGTTTTACCAATTATAATAATCAAGCCGACTATTATTTTGCAACCGATGTAGTAGATGGAGACAAGATTATCATTGAATATTACCAACCGGCAAATACAGAATTTGAAGCGGAATTAAGATTGGGTACTATCGTTCACGGCTATCGTGGTACTTTGATTTTTGAAAAAGGATTTGGTCAATCGGGTTCCTGCCAAAGAAATTCAATATGTCCGGAAGGCGCCGGATATGAAGACCAAATACGTGCGACTTGTGCGCTTTATAGAGGAGGAACAGAGTTATGCTCAGGCGCTCTTATCAGTAATACTGCCAACGACAAAAAACCCTACGTATTAACGGCAAACCATTGTTTAGGCAGTTCTTCCCAGTCAACAATCAGTACCTGGGTTTTTCGATTCAGATGGGAGAGTGCAACTTGTACGCCCTCTACTAATAATACAAATTATAGAACCATGAGCGGAGCAACTTTCAGAATGAATACGCCAACTTCTACTTCAGCTACAGATTGTCTGCTGGTAGAACTTAACCAAGCTATTCCCAATGATTATGATGTTTATTTTGCCGGTTGGTCGCGTGCCACAACTGCGCCTCCCTCCGTTTTAATTATTCATCATCCAAACTTGGATATAAAAAAGATTACGCCATCAACTAACGTAACCGCTGTAACACAATACGTTCTAGGCTGGCGTGCCAATTTTCCTGTTGGCGGCGCCTGTACTGAACCCGGTTCATCAGGATCGCCCATATTTGACCATAATCACCGTATTATCGGACAAGAATATGGCGGTCAATCAGCCTGCGGAGCATCTGCAAGTCAAATGTTTGATGTTTGGGGTAGATTTGACCTTTCGTGGAACTATGGCTCAACTGCCGCCACCCGCTTGAGAGACTGGTTGGATCCAGACAATTTAAATCCGGATTTTTTAGATGGCTTAGACAACATGACTCCTGTGCTTGATGCCGAATTGTTCGAGATTACCGTACCCGCTGCAACATACGTTGAGGAAACCATAGAACCTACAGTAACCATAAAGAATAAAGGAAATATTACTATAACTTCGGCTACGGTTTCCTATACCGTTGATGGTGGAACCGCAGTAACAAAAACATGGACAGGTACGCTTACCGCTGGCACTACCACAACTGTTAAATTTGATGCTGTAACATTTGCCGTTGGAACGCATACTTTTACAGCCACAATAACGGTTCCCGATGATGCTAATCCTGCTAATGACAGTAAGACTATTAACTTTGAAGTATTGGCAACCATCATTGACGCCGAACTGTTAAATATTCTTATTCCCAAACCAATACACCATGTTGCTGAAACAATAGAACCCACAATAACCATAAAGAATAATGGAAACAAAGCGATGACTGCTGCTACGGTTTCCTATACCATTGATGAAGGAACTGCAGTAACAAAAGAATGGACAGGTACACTTGCCGTTGGCACCACCACAACTGTTAAGTTTGAGCCCGTTGCACCATTAACTGTGGAAACGCATACTTTTAGTGCTACAGTAACAATTCCCAATGATGCTAATCCGGCTAATGACAGCAAAACCATTAATTTTGAAATAAAAGACTGTTTACCTGTTCAGAATATTACGATTGAAGATATAGAAAATACTATTACCCTGAAATGGGAGGCTCCTGTGAATAAAGATGATATAACAGGATATGAAGTTTCTATTGACGGAACTATTATAGATACGGTTACGGTATTAGAATTTATTGCCCCTGATTTAGACCCGAAAGCGTATGAATTTTGCATCAAAGCTCTGTATAATTATGAATGGTGTAAAGAATCTCCCAAAGAATGTGTAACTTATCATGTTTCGGTAAACGAATTTATGAATAACACTGTTAAAATTTATCCGAATCCGGCAAATTCGCAGATTTTTATTGAAGGAATTGATATTAACGGTATTGAACTTTACGATATGCAAGGAAGAATGGTACATACTGAAAAAGGTAATATCAGAAACATAGATGTTTCAGGATTTGTATCCGGAAACTACTTGATTACTATTTCTACTGAAAACGGACAAAAAATTACCAGACAGATAACTATAAACCGTTAAATTCAATTTATTAACCATAATTATTTTAACCCAATATGAAAAAACTTTTAGTTATTTTATGTTCAATTATTTTGACATTAAGCATTAATGCTCAGAATATTATGTTGCAAACCGAAAGTAAGGGCGTTTCAAAGGGAAACGACCAATTTTCCGGATTTCAGGCTACATTTTCTTACGACCAGATTGAAAGTGTAACGATTACCGATACAGAACGCGGAACTTTCTCCGCCCTGTCTGTTGCAGGCGCTATTCCGGCAGGTGAAACCGGTACTCCCGAATTACCGGTTTTTAAGAAATTTATTGCCGTACCGGTGAACGCAACTCCAAAAGTAACAGTTAAAAACTACACGACAACTGAGTATAATTTAGAGGAATATGGCATTCATACGGTTTGTCCCGTACAACCGGACGTGCCTAAAAACGTAAAGTTAGAAGACGTTCCTTTTGTTTATGATACCAAGGCATACAGTAAAGATGGGTACATTAATACTGCCATTGCCGAAGTTGAAGTATTAGGTACTATGCGCGGCGTTATTATCGGGATGCTGGTAGTGCGCCCCATACAGTATAATCCGGTTGCTAATACTATTATGACCTATAATAATATTGATGTGGAAGTAACTTTTGAAAACGGAGATTATCAAAAAACTCAAGAGTTGTACAAAAATACTTACAGTCCCTATTTTGAACAAAACTATAAGGTTATCTTTAACAGAAATCTGTTTGACGACCACCCGGATCTGTATTCAACCCCTGTTCGTATGTTAGTACTGGCGCACTCTATGTTTACGGAAACGTTACAGCCGTGGTTTGAGTGGAAAACCAAAAAAGGTTTCTATCTGGATATTGAATATGTGGACAATATGACTTACACGCAAATCAAAACTTTGTGCCAAACGAAATACAATCAAGGTGCGAGCAATGGAACTGCACCTACTTTTGTGGTGATTGTGGGCGATATACAGCAAGTACCGGCAAGTAAAACCGGAACCGGAGCTGACGGCAACAAAGGATCCGACCTCTATTACGGTTCCATAGATGGAGATTATTTCCCCGAAATGTATTACAGTCGTTTGTCGGCTCAAACTACACAACAATTGGAAAACCAGATTGAAAAAATACTCTATTACGAAAAATATCAATTTGCAGACCCATCTTATTTAGATAATGTGTTATTGATTGCCGGTGCCGATGGCAGTTGGAATCCTACAGTGGCGCAGCCTACCATAAACTATGCTACCAACTATTATTATAATACTGCACACGGTTATAGCAGCATTTATGCGTATTTGAATTCATATTCGGGATGTTATAATAATCTTAACACCGGTGTTGGATTTGTCAATTATACCGCACATGGCAGTATAACCGCATGGTCTGACCCCTCGTTTAGCGTTTCCAATGCAAACAGTTTGACCAATACGAATAAATATTTTATTGCGATGGGTAATTGCTGTTTGGCAGCCGATTTCAACTCTCCCGAATGTTTGGGGGAAGCCTTGATGCGTGGACAACAAAAAGGCGCTGTAGGATATATTGGTTCCTGCCCGCTAACTTACTGGCACGATGACTTGCATTTTGGCGTTGGCGCTTATTTGGGTTCATGGAGTCCGGCAAATCCTACCTTAGCAAACACTAAAGACGGAATTTATGATGTATCTTTCCGTGATGCCGATTTTAACTGTTTGTCTTCTTTCGTTTTTACAGGCAATTTGAATGTTACTTATGCCAAAACCACTGCGGGATATACCGCTGATACGCAACCCATCTATTATTGGGAGGCATACCACGTGCTGGGAGACGGTTCGTTAATGCCTTATAATACTCAAGCCAACGACAATGAGGTTTCGCATTTACCGGTTATTTATATCGGATTGCCTACTTATGAGGTAAACGCTCTTCCCGGTTCTTACGTAGCTATTTCCAAAGATGGCGTATTATATGGAGTAGCAGTAGCCGACGAATCTGGTGTTGCTACGGTTACTTTAAACCCGCCTATCACTTCGGGAGGAGATGTGGATATTGTTGTTACAAGAAATCAATATAAACCTTATATGGCACAGGTTCCTGCTGTGGCGCAATCGGGTCCTTATATTGTTCCCAACGGCTATACGGTTGTGGGCAATGAAAATATATTAACTTACATCTCAACCAACACCGAAATTGAAGTTACCTTGAAAAATGTAGGTATTGAAGCCACTACCGGACTAACCGTTACTATCGCTTGTAGTGATCCCCTATTAACCATCAACAATGGCACAGCCACCTGTAACGGCATAGCCCCCAATGGTACTACTACCATAAGATTCAACATTACCGTTTCCCACGATATTCCCGATAATAAAAGTTTTCTCGTAGATGTAACTGTAACAGAATCCGGAAAAACAAGAGTCTGGGAAAGCAAAATGACATTGAAAGCCTATAAACCTATCCTCGCATACAAGAATATTGCATGGCAAGGAGGTTTTAGTGCAGATGAAACATTCTCTCTTTGCGTGATTTACGAAAATAAAGGCGGCGCTCGGGTAAATCATGTTATCGGTACACTCAATACCTCAAATCCTAATGTTACCATCAATAACAACGATGTTCATATTGGTACTATGGCTCCCACCGGTACAGGTTATGCAATTTTCAGCATTACACTATCGAACACTATTTCTGAAAACGACCCTATAATATTTACTACGCAAGCAGAAGGCGATGAAGGCTTGGTTACAACCGAAGGAGAATTTATGCTCCAAAATGCCTGTACTATTCGTTTTGAGATGACAGATAGCTACGGCGACGGGTGGGACGGCAATGCTCGAATTAGTGTTCGCAAAGACAATACTGAAGTAGCAAGCGTTAAACTTGTATCCGGTGCTTCCGGCACAGACATATGTTTGCTTCCGTCCGGAGAACTGACTTTCTATTGGATTGCAGGAAGCTACGATTCTGAATGCAGATTTAAAATATATAATTCTGACGATGTCATGATATATAATCAAAGTACTACTCCTACTCCAGGGCTTTTCCTCACATATAATAATCAATGTACACAACAAAATGGAGGTTGCGAAGAGATTAAAAACCTCGTCATAACAAGAAATACTGATGACATTAGTTTAGTTTGGGAAGGCAATGCACAAAGTTATTTAATTCTACGCGATGGAATCACATTAGACCAGATTACCACAACTTCCTACACGGATAATCATATTTTATCTTATGAACATACGTATTGTGTATTTGCTCAATATGCGAACTGTAGTGCTTTTCCAATATGCGATAATGCTCAATTCAAATTTTGTGAATCACCAACCAATCTTGAACTAACCGATGAAGGAAGTACCATCATCATCACATGGACTATTCCTGAAAATATTGATGGCGTATTATTAGGATACAATATTTATCGCAATGAAACAAAACTCAATGAAACTCCTATCACAGTGTTGGAATACAGAGATGAAAATCTTGAAAATGGAGCATATCGTTATCAAATATCCGCTTCGTACGAACATTGTGAATCGGAATTAACAACTCCTGTTACATTAAACTTAAGTATTAGTGATTTTCAAATCACATCTTTCAAACTCTTTCCCAATCCTACCACCGGAAAGGTTACTATTGAAGGGAACGGATTGAACCGTGTTGAACTTTACGACATTCAAGGTCGTATGTTAGCACAATATAATAATATAAACGAAAAATTAGATATTAATGTGAATAATTACAGTAACGGTATCTTTTTTGTAAAACTCTATTCCAATGATAGTGTAGTGGCAGTTAAGCGGTTGGTGGTGATAAAGTAACACGTGACAGAAAAAAAGTCCGATAATGTATAACCTTTAAAATATAATTGTATGAAAAAGTATTTGTTTTTTTTCGTAGCCGTGTTGTGTTTGGTAAATATGACTATGCATGCACAACAGCGTAAAGTTTTGTTTGAACAGTTTACCAGTTCAACTTGTGGCCCATGCGCCCAAATGAATGCGTGGCTTAATCCTTTGCTAGTAACTAATGCCGATAAAGTAGTGATAGTCAGATATCAGATGAATTGGCCCGGATCGGGAGACCCTTATTATACTGCGGAAGGCGGTGTAAGACGTTCGTATTATGGAGTAAACAGTGTTCCTTATCCTTTGACTAACGGGGTTTATACCAGTAACCAGTCAGCCATTCAAAATGCCATCAACACAGGATATGCCCAGCCTGCACAGGCTACCATTGAAGGGTATTTTAGCGTGATTGGTAATACGATTTATGTGAAAGCATCGGTTACTCCGTTAATTTCAGGAGATAATCACTTTATCCATTGTATAGTGAATGAAAAAAGGACAGTCGGCAACATAAGAACCAATGGCGAAACAGAATTTTTTCACGTAATGATGAAAATGTTCCCCAGTGGCAGTGGAACAACCTTAAATTTAACGGAAGGAACAACTATCCCGTTAAATTTCTCTCATGATATGTCCACTACCCATGTGGAAGAAATGAGTGATCTGGAAGTTGTCGTGTTTGTACAGAATAAATCTACAAAAGCCGTGCTCAATGCAGAGTATCTTATGGAAAGTACTGCGATTCCGTTGCCTCCGAGCAATCTGACAGCTTCTCAGGCAGGAGAAACTTTAGATATCAATTTATCATGGACATCCCTTGCCGGCGCGAGTGGATATAATATTTACAGAAATGGCGTAAAAATGAATACAACGCCTGTTACAGAAACAACATATCAGGATATAGTGTCAGAATATGGTACTACCTACAATTATGCAGTAGCTGCTGTTGTTAATAACGTAGAAGGTTTTTGGGCTACCACTACAGTGTTAACCAATCTAACTATTCCTGCGCCAATCAATGTAACAGTAAAGCAAATACGTGGTAAAAAAATGTTGATCTCATGGGAAATGCCTACCGGATTTAATCACCCTGTTAAATACTCTATCTATAGAAACGGAGCTATTCTAAATCCCGGAAATCCAATGATAGAGACTATGTTAGAAAATACAGGACCTGACTACAAAGAATACTGCTTTGAAATAAAACCGATATTAAATTCACTGACCGGTACCGTATCAACCTCTACTTGCGTAACTTTGATAAGAGTCAGTATGCCGACAAACTTAACAGCCAAACAGGTCTCCGGAGAGGAAAAAGATGTACTTCTCACATGGGAAGCATCGTCAAATGCTGTAGGATATAACATTTATCGCGATAATGTTCAAATCAATACGGAATTGGTAACATCGCTCGAATATACAGACGTTGTTCCCGAATTTGACATGGAATATACCTATCAGGTATATGGCGTTGCCTCTACAGGCGGAGAAAGCGAAAGCGGAGGAACAGTACGCATTACATTGACATATTCTTTCGGAATTGATGAGCAGGATAACACCCTGTTTGCCATCTATCCAAATCCTGTTTCAGGAACATTGAAAATCTGCACGGAAGAACAGATTACCGATTGTCAAATATTTAATCTTCAAGGACAGTTGGTTTATTCGACCAAATTTGGCATTAAAGAGATTGCAACCGACAATTGGACTTCCGGCATTTATATTATCCGTATTACCACGGAAAAAGGCGTTTCAGAGAAACAGTTTGTGAAAAATTAATCATATTATATTGTACAACACCGGATTCAAATTCGGGTCGTTGTACATTTTCATCTGTTTATATACTTTCATTTTTTTCCTGCCGGCGGCAATGTCGTTCAGTAATTGTTCAATGGCAACAGATAAATCTATCTCCTGTTGCAGTAATACATTCAATTTTTCCTGACATTTTTGAAGATGTTCTTCCGAAACATTTGCGCGCTTTAACTCTTGTTCTAAATGAAATATTTTTAACTCTAAAATAGAAAGCCTGTCGAATGCCCATGCAGGAGTTTCCGTATTGAGCGGCGTATCCTCGTTCGTTTTTACATCTTTATACAAATCTAAAAAATAGGAATCCAAATATTCTACCATGTCGGTTCTTTCCTGATTGGAGGCGTCAATTCTTCGTTTTATGTTCAGAGCTTCAACAGGGTCAATGTTGGGATCGCGAATCAGGTCTTCCAAATGCCATTGCACGGCATCAATCCAGTTTTTATGATAGAGCAATGCCTCTATACTTCCCTGCGGATAAGGATTTTGAATAGGATGATTAACCTCATCAAATTGATGATAATCTTGAATGGATTGTTTGAAAATTGAAATAGTTTTTGTGGTCATAATTCGTAATTCGTAATTCGTAATTGTAAAATCTTCAGGGCTTCGTGGATAGGGAGAAAATCGGAGATGCGTTCTTTTCCTTTGTAAACGGCAACTTTGTTGTTTGCACTGCCGATAATTCCGAAGTCGGCGTCTGCCATTTCGCCGGGACCGTTCACTACGCAGCCCATTACGGCAATTTTTAAATGGGGATAATTTGCAAATTGCTGTTTCACTTCGCTTAAAACTGCCTGAATATCATATTGCGTACGTCCGCAGGATGGGCAGGCAATAATTTCCGTATGTGTTTTTTTAATTCCGCAAATTTGTAATGCGCAATTTTGCAATTTTTCTATTTCAGTTGCAGAAAAATGCGGATTTTCTATCTTAATATCTTTAATATTTTCCGTTAACCACCATTTTCCAATCAGCGCCCCTACCCCACTCCACCATTTTTCTACTGAGGTTTCGGGATAACGAATCGTTAGAATCCCCTCTGAAAAACAATCATACAGGCTCTCATTACCTCCTTTACCCCTATCACTTCCGTTACTCTCTTTACTGTCCTTTATATCCTTAATAGCCTGCATGAGCAACTTTGAAAAAACAATTTCATGAACAGGATTTTCGGTTAATGAAACCCGAAACGTATTTCCTAACCCTTTCAATATCAATCCTCCAATACCAATGGCAGATTTTACGCGCCCTTCCATTTCGTTGGCGGCTTCGGTAACCCCCAAATGCAAGGGATAGACCCTGCCCTGTGCTATCATTTTATGGTAAAGTAGCAGGTTAGCATTCATCATGGTTTTCACATGACTTGATTTAATGGAAAATACAATATTGTGAAAATCATACATTTCCGCAATTTGAATCCATTCTAATGCAGAGGCAACAAGCGCTTCCGGCGTATTGCCATATCTTAAAATTACCCTTTCGCACAACGACCCCTGATTGACACCCACGCGAACAGCGGTATTATTTTTTTTGCAAATCTCAATTAATGGTTTGGCGCGCAACGCCATGACTTCAAAACCTTGTTGATATTCTGTATCAGTAAAACGTTTGTCGGTAAAATTTCCGGGATTAATTCTGACTTTTTCCACAAACGTGGCGGTTTTTTCTGCTACTTCGGGCAAAAAATGCACATCGGCAACGAGTGGGATATCTGCGTTTTTTTGTTGTAAAATTGATTTTATTTGACGTAATGCCTCTACTTCTTTCAGTCCGGGCACCGCCACACGCACCAGATCCGCACCGGCATCTTTCAATGCCATAATTTGAGAAACCGTTGCTTCTATATTATTGGTATCGGTATTGGTCATCGATTGAAGTAAAAAGGAAGAGGAAGATGCGTTAAAAGCTGCATTTTCGGTTAGGGTTACTTCAATAAAATCAATGGGTTGAGGCATGGTATAAAAATATTACTTTACAATCCCGCCAGTTACTCCCCTACAAGTCTCCCCCCCAATCCTGTGTTTCTTCATCTTCTTAAAAAGTTCTTCCAAATATTGCGGGGAAATCGTGTAATCTTCGTTACTGTCATCAATAACATGGGCGTACAGCACTAAGAATGTGTTGGTTTGTTTTGCTTTTATCAGGGCGTCTTCCAAATTATCCATAGAGATATTATAATTATAGTCTATGCCCATCGCATTGGTGTTGCAAAACTGCGCTTTATGCGTGTATATTTCCGGATAGGTTGAAATTAATGTGTCTCTAATATTATAGGTAGCCTTACGAATAAATGAAAAATAGTTTGTTAGCATAGAATCCAAATAGGGCGTTGCAGATCCAAACGGACAGGCAAAAGAGGTAACGGTAAAACCGTAATCAGACAAAATCATTAATGCAGGAATTATTTCTGCTTCAATGTATTGATATTGATTTTCTTCCGTTGCCTTTACATGGTTCAAACCGTGACAGCCTATTTCGTGCCCATCATTAACCAATATTTTTAGTTTTTCAATCTGTTCATTGGTTAATTTATGAGGACAGGTAATAAAAAATGTGGCTTTAATGTTGTAATTATTAAACAGTTCCCTTTGCGCAAACCATTCATCTACATTGGCATCATCAAAAGTAATGATAACATGATTTTCTGTTCTTTTACAACTTAAAATACAAAATACACAAAGCATGCACAAAGTACACAAACTAAATATACTACTCCTCATTAATCATTAATCATTAATCATTATTCTCTATTTCAACACTCCCAACGCTTTCCCCACTTTTGTAAAGGCAGCAATGCAGGCGTCTAAATCCTCAACTTCGTGTGCGGCAGAGATTTGCACGCGGATACGGGCTTGTCCTTTCGGCACTACCGGATAGTAGAAACCGGTAACATAAATGCCCTCTTCCTGCAATTTGGCAGCCATATCCTGCGAGAGTTTTGCATCGTACAACATCACGGCACAAATTGCTGATTTTGAAGGTTTAATATCAAAACCTGCGTTAAGCATTCTTTCAATGAAATATTTGGTATTGCTATGCAGTTTGTCTTGCAAGTCGTTGGTTTCCGACATAATTTCCACCATTTTAATACCGGCAGAAGCCACCAACGGAGGAATGGAGTTAGAGAAGAGATAGGGGCGCGAGCGTTGGCGTAACATATCAATAATTTCCTGCTTTCCTGTCGTAAAACCGCCGATAGCGCCGCCAAATGCTTTGCCCAAAGTTCCGGTAATAATCTCTACTTCGCCTCTTTTGTTGTACAGTTCAGTAACCCCGCGACCGGTTTCGCCCACCACACCGGCAGAGTGCGATTCATCTACCATGACCATACAATCGTATTTTTGAGCCAATTCGATAATTTTATCTAACGGAGCCACGTTGCCGTCCATAGAAAATACGCCGTCGGTAACAATTAGGCGAAAACGTTGTGCCTGTGCGGCTTGCAATTGTTTTTCCAAATCTGCCATATCGGCGTTGGCGTAACGGTAACGCACTGCTTTACAAAGACGTACGCCGTCAATAATAGAAGCATGATTTAAAGCATCGGAAATAATAGCGTCTTCTTCGCTGAGTAACGGTTCAAAAACGCCGCCGTTGGCATCGAAACAGGCAGCATACAGGATGGTATCTTCCGTTCCGAAAAATTCTGCAATCTTTTGTTCTAATTTTTTATGTAAATCGGAAGTTCCGCAAATAAAACGCACGGATGCCATACCGTAGCCATGCGTATCTAACGCTTCTTTTGCCGCAGCTATCAATTTGGGATTGTTTGCCAAGCCCAGATAGTTGTTGGCACAAAAATTTAATACTTTTTTGCCGTTTTGCAACGCAATTTTTCCGCTTTGCGGAGAAACAATAACGCGTTCTTTTTTGTATAAACCGGCGTTTTCAATGTCAGTTAATTCTTTTTTTAGGAAGTTTTGAAATTTGGTGTACATAAAATGAATGATTGATTAATTTTTAAAATGAGTGGTAAAAGTATATTTTTTTTGATATAAAAACCCAGGGGGAATTAATTTAAAGAAGGTTTTGACGATATCTGTAAAATTATCGAAAAAATAAGACCAACCTAAACAGCGCCAATCACTAACACCTTACAAACTTCTTTCCCATCTTCGCCATAAAGGGTAGCATTGAAATGAGCAGGGCTTGTTTCCTGCATGGCAATACAATACCTTTCTCCCGCTTTTAGTTGGTTTACATAATTGATAATTAACTCTTTTATTTGGAGTTGATTATATTGTTCGTATGAAAATCTGTCAACAACCCAACGTACATAACTTGCATTATTTACGTGTTGATTCATATCCAAATCGGATAAAACCACGGTATGGAAATGAGAATTTTCCGGAAACTCCACGCGAGGTAAACGAGGAACCCGACCTTCAAACGCCACTCTATCTTTGGGATAATCCAGATGAGTATTTAACCTTTCCAAACGCACAATTTTATTAAGACGATAGTCCACCAGCATCCACTCGGATATAGCGCAGCAGAGCAGTTCGCCGGTTTCATCAAAAACTTCGTAATCTCTCATAAACATAATAGATTCGCGTTCTTTTGCCCAAGTTTCAATACGAATTTTATCATTCCATTTCGGCAATTTGTGAATTTTCAGGTGCAACTTTGCCAATGCCCAAAACAAGCCTTCCGCCTGTAGTTCCTGCCAGCCTCTTTTTAAATGAGTTACATGCGACCATGCCGTTTCGTGCATCATACACAATAATTTATCAATGGTAATCCGGCAATTGTGATCTACATCATAACCGCAAATATGAAACTCTCGTGAGTAAACGTTGTTTATATACATTGATGTCAATTTATATGCGGGCAAAAATATAAAGAGTTGTGAATAGAATTGCTTTTTTACGTAATTTGCACAACAATTCAAAATTTATGACGGGAATCATCACAAAATCAACAGGACTTTGGTACGACGCGCGTACGGAGACAGGAGAAATAATCCCATGCAGATTAAGAGGAAAATTCAGGATAGAGGGGAACAAAAACACTAACCCCGCAGTTGTGGGCGACCATGTTGTTTTTGATTTAGAAAAAGATAACACGGGTTTTATTACACAAATTGAAAAACGAAAAAACTACATTGACAGAAAATCTACCAAACTTTCTAAAATCAATCATTTAATAGCCGCCAATATTGATATGGCTTTTTTGGTGGTAACATTAAAAGAGCCGCGCACTTCTCTGGGTTTCATTGATAGGTTTTTAGTGGCTTGCGAAGGGTTTAGAATTCCTGTTTGTATTGTTTTTAACAAGATGGATATCTATACTGAAAAGGAGTTGAATGTTATTGAGGAACTTTCACAACTGTATAAATCCATTGGGTATGATGTGGTTCAAACCTCCGTATTGAAGAATGAAGGGATAAATCTTATCAAAGAGATGATGAAAGACAAGGTTTCTCTTTTCAGCGGACACTCCGGCGTGGGCAAGTCTGCCATTATTAATGCCACCGACCCTGATTTGAATCTGAAAGTTGGCGAGATTTCCAAATTTCACAATAAAGGAAAACATACCACTACTTTTGCGCAGATGTTCCCGCTTTCGCAAGGCGGGTTTATTATTGATACGCCCGGAATCAAAGAGTTTGGGCTTATTCAATATTCGAGAGAGGAGATAAGAGATTATTTTCCGGAAATTCGAGCCTACAACAATTCCTGTCGTTTCAATAACTGCTGTCATATAAACGAGCCTGACTGCGTCGTAAAAAAAGCGGTAGAGGAAGGTAAAATACCCTCCTCCCGCTATTTGAACTACCTCGCCATATTAGAGGCAGACGATATGAAATTAGCTGACTGGCAATTATTGTAAAGAAGTAATAAAACAGCGCTTATATTTTCTGTGCCAATTTCGTAAAAAATAACTGTGAAAATAGCACAAAAAACTTATCCTATTTATACAATAAAAAAACGGAGACCCTTTGAAAGTCCCCGCTTTTTTTTTGTGGAGGCGAACGGATTCGAACCGATGACCCTCTGCGTGCAAGGCAGATGCTCTAGCCAGCTGAGCTACGCCCCCAATTTAGTGAATAATGAACAACGAATAATGAATAATTTTAACTCTATTGTTAATTATTCATTGTTAATTCTTCATTGCTCAGTAGTCCCGGGCAGATTTGAACTGCCGACCCCTACATTATCAGTGTAGTGCTCTAACCAACTGAGCTACGCGACTAAGCTAATTATCAATTAAAAATTACGAATTACGATTGATTCGTAATTCGTAATTCGTAATTGCTAATTATATAGAGATGAATTGAGATGTAGCAAACAAAATATATCGAACGAGTTGCTCCAGAAAGGAGGTATTCCAGCCACACCTTCCGGTACGGCTACCTTGTTACGACTTAGCCCCAGTTACCGGTTTTACCCTAGGCCGCTCC
>Ga0268262_10000875_pt1 | contig 39059 bp, 33 predicted proteins | sample TergutNc150P3_FD_190354 | JGI IMG/M metagenome (GOLD analysis project Ga0268262, IMG submission 190354) | Nasutitermes corniger P3 segment gut microbial community from laboratory colony in Florida, USA - Nc150 P3 (SPAdes) (version 2) | ecosystem: Host-associated > Arthropoda: Insects >...
ACCGCGTTTTCAATCTCATCTGAGCGGCACTTCATTTTATGGCAAGCCGCCGTAAGGTCTGCGTGAGTATGACCGCAACGGTATGTGGGCGGATTTGTCGATTCGCTGTAATAAAGCGCGTACCCGCAGCAGCCGCAAACCACTTTCCCGGACAGAAGATAATCACGCTTTTTCATGTTTTTGCGGCTTTGCGAACGGATTTTTTGCACTTCCTCGAATACCTCTTTCGATATAATCGCAGGGCGTTTGTCGGGGATTATAATCCACTCGCTCGGCGGCGTGTGATACTTGCGCCCGCTTTCGTCTTGGTAAGTTCTCCCCGCGATGTAAACGCCTGTGTACTGCTCGTTTTTGAGGATTTCCCGTACACGCAAGGTCGGCCAGTGATACGTCGGTTGAATGATAAACCCTCCGGCGAGTTTGAAATATTCGCCCGGCGGTAAATGCCGCGCCTCTTGGAGTTTCTCGGCAATGTCGCGAACCGTATAGCCCTGCAAAGCCAAATCAAAAACAAACTTAACGACTTCGGCGGCGGTTTCGTCAACCTCAAACGCCTTGTCGGAATTTATGCGATAGCCGTATAGCGCGGCGGCGGGTTTCCTGTCGCCGCTCTCGATTCTGTCGTAGAGTTTCTTGGCGTGGGCGCTGCGCTCCCTGTCGTGTGACAGAGCCTCTTTAGGGGATTTTAGGATTTCTTGTACCCTTTCAAAATCCTCTTGGCTCACGATGGGCGGGTGACTGTCGGGAATGACAATCCATTCCGACTTGTCCTTTTCTATCATCGTTTTTGAGCCGATACGGGAGGTTTCGCGCTTTCCGGCGACATAGGTTCCCGTGTATTGCTCGTTCGTAAGGATTCGCCATATTGCCCGCGTAGCCCAATTAAACTCCGGCGTGATGTCCTTGCCCTTGTTCAGATACCCGTATTCCCTCGGAGCAAAGCGGCGGTCGGCGAACAATTTATCACGGATTTGCGCCGTAGTCTTGCCGTCAAGAGCCATGCTGAAAATCTCGCGGACAACCTCGGCGGCGGTCGGGTCGGGTTCCCACTTGCCATAGCCGGGGGAACCGGGTTCATCATTTTTGCGGTAGCCGTAAACCGCCCCGCCGACGATGTGTTCGCCGTTCTTCATTAAAATGTGCTTCGCGCTCTTGACCTTTTTTGAAAGGTCTGCGCTATAATATTCGTTCATCAAGAATTTGAACGCGACATCCAGACCGCCCGTGCCGTCCTTGTAATCGCTTGAATCGAAGCGGTCGCCTACGGCGACGAAACGCACACGGTACAGCGGAAACACCTTTTCGATGTAATACCCGCTTTCAAAAGCGTTGCGGGCGAACCTCGAAAAATCCTTGACGACGATGCAATTTATTCTCCCGCACCGCACAAGCTCTATCATTTCTTGGAAGCCGGGGCGTTCTACGTTCGTTCCCGTGTAACCATTATCCACGAACTCCAACACCTGCGCGCCCGGTAAGTCCATATCCTCTATATGGCTGTCCAGCAAGAGCCGCTGATTGGGTATGCTGAGGCTTTCCGAAACCGCGTCGTCTTGGGAGAGCCGGATATATTTCGCGATTACATACTCATTCATCCTCCGCGCCCTCCTTGTTGTATACGGGTTCGTCCAGAAAACTGAACTTCACCTCAATGCGCCCATCGGGGTAGACCATAATTCTGTCTACCAGCCTGCCAACAATCTCCGCTGTCAGGTCTGAAACCTGCTCCAATCGCTGTACGTTCTTATGGGCTTGGGCGAACGCAGCTTCACGCCCCGCGCGGGTATGGATTTCTTCGCGAAGCTGCTTTATCCGCTCGGTGAGTGACGCTATCTTAACCTCGTAAACCGATTTCATATCCTTGTATTCGGCATCGGAAATATCGCCGCTCACAAGGCTTTCATACAGCCCTTCAAGGAATCGCTTGTTCCTGTCGAACTCTGACTGAGCGGAAGCCAATTCCTTTTTGGAATCGTCGGCGTCCGAGGCTTCGACCGACGAGGGCGATAGAATCTTTGCCAAATGCGGCTCGTACTCGCGGAGCAGTTTCAACATCTCGGCTTTCAGCGCGGATTCGGTCATTTTCATGCCCTGACAAGCCTTTGGCGAGTATTGAAGCCGCGTGTTGCACTTATACCCGTACCACTTCTCCCCGCCGCGCTTGCGAGCCATAACGTACCCGCAATGGCCGCAGAACACTTTCCCGGCAAAGACGTTCTCCGTCATGGGAATTTTGTAATACGGTTCTCTCTTGGGGTCAGGCTTAACGAGAGTTTGCTGCACCGTGTCAAACAATTCGCGGTTGATGATGGCTTCGTGGGTATCTTCCACGATAACCCATTCGCCTTGCGGAACTTGCGCAATTGCGTTGTTGACGGTCTTGTGCTTGCCTTGAACCATATCGCCGCAATACATTCTGTTCCGCAGGATTTCGCTGATAGCCCCCTGTCCCCACCATAACTTATTTACCCCTACTTCTTTGCCGCTTGCCAGACCTATTGAGTGGAAGTACCGTCTTGGCGGCAAAATATCGCTCGCGTTGAGCCAATCGAGAATCGACCTGTGCGAATGGCCGTCAGCCGCCATTTCAAATATCTGCCAAACGATGGGAGCGGCGTAGCTGTCAACGACGAGCTTATGGCAGTCGCCGGGGCTTTTGAAATAGCCGTAAGGGGCGACACCGCCTACGAAGTTGCCTTTGCGGACATTCATCTGAACGATTGCCTTAACCTTGCGGCTCGCGTCCAAAGCGTAGGCTTCGTTTATCATGTTCTTCAGACTGAGCATGATGCCGCCGCTCTGCCCGTCCGCGCTGTCGTAATCGTCCGTGACCGCGACGTACCGAACGCCTATCGACGGGAAGTGCCGTTCGATATAATACCCTGCGTCAATGGCGTTTCTGCCGAGCCGGGACAAATCTTTCGTGATACAGCAGTTGATTCTGCCGCTTTCCATGTCGGCAATCATGCGGAGGAACGCGGGGCGTTCAAACGATTGACCGCTATGCCCGTTGTCGATATAACACTCCCGCAGTTCGATGTCACTCTGTCCGGCGATAAACGAGTTGATAATCGCCTGTTGGTTTTCGATGGATTCGCCTTTGTTCTTCCTGTCAACTACCGACAAGCGGATATACGCGCCCGCGTAGAACATGGGCTTTTGAACCTCACGCACGGGGGCGGTTTCAATGTTTTTTCTGCTTTTCCTTGCCATTTAGACCGCCTCCTTCGCGAAGAACTCTACCGCGTTGTCGTACTCGAACTGATAGTTAAAGTTGATTTCTATTTCGGATTTGCCGAGTACGCGGATGCTGTGGATAAGGTGCGCCACCATTTTACGGTCGATGGTTTCAAGGCTCTGGAACTTGGTGAAATGCCCCGTCCACGCCAACCGTTCATGCTTGCAAGAAAGCACGGTTTCTATCTCGTTCCGCAACCCCGCGTTGGCCGCCGTGAGCTTGTCGCTGTCTGCCGCGTATTTCGCTTTGAGTGCTTTATGCTCGTCTTTGGTAAGGTTGCCGTTTATCATGTTCTCGTAGAGGCTCGCCTTGTATTCCCTGATTTTGTCAAGCCTGCGCTCGTTTTCGGCAATTTGCCCGGCGAGCCTGTCGGCAAGCTCTCTCGCTATGCGCGTGGCGTCAAGACCCGCGATGAGCGTTTCGAGCGACGCTATATTGGTGACGTGAGCCTTGATGTTGCCGAGAACGCACTCAATCAAGTCACTCTCCTTTAACATGACAGACCCGGCGCAGCCATTCTTCTTCCCGGTCGGACACCAATAGTAATAATGCTTGGTGTCCTTGTACGGCACGGTTTTCCGGGTCATGCGGTTTCCGCAGCAGCCGCACACGAGTATGCCGGAGAACAGGTACACCTTGTCGCCTTTCGGCGCGGTGCGGGTGTCAAGCCGCATAATCTTCTGCACGAGGTCGAAATTGTGCCGCATGATGATTGGCTCGTGCGCGTCCTCGCACCTGTGCCATTCTTCTTCCGGCCTCTGCACCAATTCTTTCAGTTTGTACGTCGGTGTGCCGGATTTGCCTTGAATCAGCGTACCTGTATAGGTTTCGTCGCCGAGTATGCGTATTATAGTCGTGGCACACCACTTTGCGCCGCTCCTGTCCGCGTAGCCGCCCTTGGGGTGCGGAAGCCCACGGTCTTTCTTGTATTCCAAAGGCGACAACACGCCGCGCTCGTTCAGCGTCAAGGCGATACGGGCCGCGCTATAGCCCTCTATCTTCATACGGAAGATGTCGCGGACGATTTCGCAGGCATAGTCGTCGATGACGAGTTGGTTGCGGTCGTTGCCGTCCTTTTTGTAACCGTAGACCGGGCAAGCTCCCGTGTAATCGCCGTTGGCGCGTTTCACTTCGAGCGCGGAGCGGGTCTTGATGGAAATGTCGCGGCAGTATTCGTCGTTCAGAATGGACTTCACGGACACGAAAAGCCCGTCCGTGCTGTCGTTCAGCGTATCAATGTTGTCCGTGATGGCGATGAAGCGAACGCCGAACGCGGGGAATATGCGTCGCAGATAACGCCCTGTTTCAATCCTGTCCCTGCCGAGGCGGGATAAATCCTTCGCTATCACGCAATTCGCGCCGCCGTCCTGAATGAACGCCATCATAGCGTTGAACGAGGGGCGGTCAAAAACGATACCCGATACCCCGTCGTCCACGAACTCAGACACCGCTTCAATCTCCGGGTGGTTTTTGAGGTATTCCTCGATGAGCTTGCGCTGGTTCGCCACGCTGTCGCTCTCGTTCTTTTCAATTTTCTTGCCGTTCTCGTCTTTCTTATCGTCGGCATCCGACAGCCTGATGTAGACCGCCGCTTTGTAGGTTATCTGTTTTTCCATAATGCACCTCTTGTAATTTACTTTCCGCAAATACAAGGGCGCGGGTTGTTGCTATCCAACAACAATTATAGCCCCGGTATTACGGGAAAGTCGATTTCGCCGAACGGCTTTGCGATGTTGCTGTCACAGCGCCATCGACCGCAAACATTCCTCGAAGGTCGCGCCGTTCTTGGGGTGTTTCGCCGTGACCGTAATGCCGCAGCATTTATAATGGTTGGGGTCTTTTATCTGCTTTTTGTATTCGCTGATACGTTCATCTCTCGAAAGATTGCTGTCCACCTGAACGTCGCGAATATCAACGAGGTCGGCTTTATTTATGGTTGTACGCATGATTTTCCTCCTCCCGCCCGCCTTGTATCAACTTGATACAAGGCGGGGACGTGGTTTTTATTGGAAGTAGTCGGGGGTCTTTTTTGCTTCGTAGAAACCCTCAACGTCGCTGAGTTGGTTGGTGACGCGGCAGTCAGGCAGGGCGGCGAGCAGCGGCTCGCGGAACACTTTGCCTGCCCTGATGTCGCAGAACGCGACGACGCAGGTATCGTCCTCTTTTCGGAATCCGCGTCCATGCGCTTGCCTTGTCTTTATAAGTGCATCCGGCATTATCACGCTGTCGAAGTACGCCCCGAAGTTCGGGTAGCACGTTTGCTCGTATTTGCCGATTGCGTCCGGCTGTGCGAACGGGATTTTTACGATGACCAAAAGGCTCAAAATTTCGCCGGGACAGTCGATTCCTTCCCACATACTTCCGCAAGCGAACAGTACGCCGTTGCCGCTTTCCTTGAACCGCTCTATCGCTGTTGAGGTACTGCGTTCCAACATAAAGTCCTTCATGTCGGGCATACGGCGCTTCAACCGTCCGTGTACGACACGCATACTCTTGTAAGAAGTGAACAATATCGCCGCGTGACCATTCGAGGCTTTGACGAGCGCCGCGATTTCGTCGGTCAGTTTTTCGATATACCCGTTTTCGCGGTAGTCCGGCACATTCTCCGTAAGGTACAGCAGGCAGTTCTCCTTATAATTGAAGGGCGAACTGTGCGTGACCTCCGTAAGCCGGACGTTCTTGTTGTTAAGTCCGAGCGATTGTTTCAATGCCGTGAAGTCGCCGCCGACCGATAGCGTCCCGGAGGTAAGCAGGGTGGGAACACCGCGTTTCCATAAATCGGCATATAGCCTTTCGTTCAGGTCTTTGGGAATCCCGCCGATTGCCGTTCTCTCGTCGTCCTCGGTGACGAACCACCGAATCATGCCGCCGCCGTCGAAAAGTTCGTTGGCGGCTTTACTTATGCGCCGAAGTTCCCACAACAGGCTGTGTTTGAGCCGTTCGTCGCGCCCAACCTTGAACTCAAGGCTTGCGGATAGGTACTGGTGAAGCAAGTCGGCGAAATCGCGAATGTTCCGTAGGATTTTGTCGCATTCTTCGCCCGCGTCGCTCCTTGAAAAGAGCCGTTTGTTCGCTTCGTAGAGTTTGCCGGATAAGTGATTGACCGTATCGCGGATTGCTTTCCACCCGTCCGTTTTGGAAACGGTCAACGGCGCGAAGTTAAGCGCGGGTAACGCCTTTGTGACGGCGGGTATTGTGTCAGCGGTCAGTTCGGAGCCGTACAGCGACCTCGCGGCTGGCAGTACCTTGTGCGCTTCATCTAATATGAGAGCTTGGAACGGCGGCAGTACCGCGCCCGTTTCCTCCGCCCGTAGTTTCATGTCCGCGAGTAAAAGCTGATGATTGCAGATTACGAAGTCATACCCCGTGTTCTTCGCCGTATCGCGGAAAGCTCGGTAGCGGCAGTCGTCCGCATAAGGGCAGTTTTTGTAGCATTTGGACGGTACGCTGATTTTGCTTTTGACCTGAGCCGTCAGATTCTCAACCTCCGCAAGGTCGATAATCCGTCCGTCATACACAAGCCGCTCCAGTTCTGCACGGGTGTCCGCGTTTTCTTCAAACGGCATATATTCGTTGAGGTTATACTCGCAGACGTAATGCTCTTTGCCTTTGCGGAGTACCGCCGTAATCGGCTCGCGGATAATGCCCCATTCCTCGAAAATCTTTGAAATGTCGGGGATAACATCGGTATAAATCGCCTTTTGGAGCGCGATACTGCTTGTACTGACGAGAATCCCCATGCGAAGCCACTCAACGCAGGACATTCCGGGGAAAAAACCGCCGCTCCATGTTTTATTGATTTTGCTTCTGCGAATTAACAGACTGACCACCGCATACACCAAAGTTTTACCCAATCCGGTGGGGGCTTCGGCGAGCAAGGTTTTCCGTCCGGCGATTGCGTAAAGCAGTTCCTCCGCAAGCGCGATTTGTTCCTCGCGGATTTTGTAGCCATATTTGGGCAGAATCTCACGGAACAGGACACTTACGATTATTTTGAGTTTCGCGAGCGATACGCCCTCCGCGACTTCGAGCCGTCCCAAACCGCCGACACGCGATTCGCGGACTTTGAGCGCGAACTTGACGAGCTTGTTTTCATCGGGCGGGAGCGGGTTTTTTCGGTATGCGATGATTTCCGATTTCCCGCTGTCGTTGTTGACCGCCGTGTAGACGAACCCGCGAGAGTCTATGTACTCCTCGAACACGGAGCAGCCATAGACGTTCATCACGAATCCCTGTCGGTCTTTGAATTGTTCCGGCACATCGCGGCATATCTCCGCGAGTACCGCTTCTTTGATTGGCATTATGCCGCCTCCTTGATTTTGGCGGCTTCGGGGCAGACGGGAAACGGCGCGAAGCTCGTTCCCCGTCCGTAGTCGAAACCGTCAAACGGTTTATTGTTGTAGTTTTATTTGGGTTATTACGTTTTGGTCGATATTCAGCACCTTTTCGGGCTTGCGCCCCACGAAAGTACCCGCCGCCGCTGTGGGCTTTGCATACTTCCCGCACTCGTTCTGCATCGTGCGCCCCGTTTCCAGCCAGCATCTTGGGGGAGTATCATAATCACCACGCTCCGTTCTACCTCACCGCCGTTCGGCGGTCGGACGCTCGCGCTCACCGTCAGACTGGTCTGGGCGGCGGCGGTCTTGGCATTGGGGGCGCGGATTTCTGGTGCCTCGGTGAGGGGGCATATCGCTATACCCCCTCACTTATTAAATTGGGTAAGGTTTTCTGAAAAACCGCGCGATTTTTTAGCGATTTTCAAAAATATTTTTTAACTGCTCGTTAGAGCGCAGTTTCTCAAAAAGACGCTCTTGCTTATGACGGAACTTGTCATCCGTCCAGCCGAACAGCAGTGCGATGTCCTTTTTCTTCATGGCAGTGGCGAGGCACTTCCATAATTTACGCTCGTCGCTGCTGAACCCGTCCAAGACCGTATGGAGCGTTTCGAGCAGGTAGCTTGTTTCGTACTGGCGGCTAACGTCGATGCCGGAATCGAGTTCAAGGCTGTTCGGCGCGTCTGCGTACTCGCTTTCCCCGTCCAGCGACACGAACACGATTTTGCTGGGGCAACGCTCGCACTTCGGCTCACCGTCTACGACTTCGTTCCACCCCTTGCACTTCGGGCAGGCGTCGCCGATACAGCCGAACTGCTCGGCAAGCAGCTTGTTTTCCTTGCGGCGCAGATACCTGACGGCGTTATAAAGCCGCTCACCTTCCTTATCACGATTGAGCCGCACGATGTAATCGGACTCGAAATCGCAATACCACCGCTGCGGGTATTTCCCTGTGAACGACGTTGCCGGGTCATAGGACACGCAGGCGAGCCGTTCCACTTCTTCCCATTCGCCCTCGTTGTTTTGGGCGTAATAGTGCTTGTAGTTCCGCTTCAAAAAATCGCGGACGGAAGATTGATTTGATTGTTTGGGGTTCATTACCCATACCTCCTGAATTTGATTTGGGGTTCAAAGTTCAGAAGGAACGGGCGGCGCGCGGGCGCATGGGGTACACAAGTGGAAAAACATGGGCTTGTCCTTTCTCGCGCCATAAGAAAAGCGGCAGGTCGCCCGATTTCGGGTTCCCTGCCGCTTTTGCGGCTCGTTTTATGCAGCTTTAGCTCGATTTTTATGCCTGCTATAGATGTTACAGCCTGTCCAAGTTCAAAAAAGTCACAAGTTGACTTTTGAGTCAGCCAAACATACGCTCCGCTCTCGCGCTATTTTTCGGAATGTCAAAAAAACTCTTGCGCTATGTCGAAAGACGTGCTATAATGGTTGCGATAGGGGTAAGTGACTGCCGTCTATACGGCACGGAGGGCTAAGGTCGTCACCTCGCTTCACGTTGTAGGTAGCACGGAAGCGTTGCTTGGCTCGGCGCACCGCAAAGGCTGAAACGCTTGGTATTACAGCGTTTTTTGAAAAAGCGGTCAGCGTCACCGTGGCGAAGCTGTATCTTTCGGGAGGTAAAAACCGGAAATGAGAACCCCGCAGACGACGGGAGCTTACACACGGCAGGGCTATGCCGCGATAGTTGAAATGGAGCTGTCGCCGGACGATGCCCTCGAATATCTCCAAGACCCGGCTAACTTCTTATCCGTTCACGACGGGATAGTGCGGGAGCTTACCGTCTTGGGAGATTCGGGGAACGACGATGAACTCTACGCGGCGTTTGTAAGGCGCGTTAAAAAATCCAAAACAAAAATAGCCGGGTTCTCCCCACGCGAACAGCCCGAATCCGGCAAGGCGCACAAATGGTTTTACAAGAGCAGGGGCGGGAAAGACGACGCTTTGCCGTTACGGGACGACGCGATTAAGCTGTGCTTTGCGCTTGAAATGCACGACCTCGACAGGGCTGCGGATTTCTTGTGGAAAGTGTGCCGACTGAACGGTTTTTGCTTTCGACGCGCAGAGGACGTTATCTACTGCTACTGTTTAGCCAACAGTCTGGATTATCCCGTTGCGAAAGATTTGATAAAAAAATATGAGGCTCATAAAACCGAACTGGAATCGTCCGTTCTGCCGCACGTTACCCGGACGCGGACTATCCTCGATTTATTCGGCAATCTGCACGGAATGGAGCGAAGCGATTTCGAGGCTCTGCTGTTCGCCAACAAGCATAACTTTCTCGGTTACAGCAAGACGGCGCACGAGAAGATGCTTGAAGCGTACAACGAAGTCAAGGCTGAGATAGAAAAAGAACGGGCGTTGGACAGCCGCTCGGCATGGTTGAACGAGAGAGTTGAGATTCACTCTAAAGATAAAAACGGGAATCCTTATGTTTGGTACAGGACGGCAAAATTTTCTGAAATCGGCGAGCTTAATATTGTTGATGATGATAATGTCCGCAAGACTTACGGTGACGGCGACGAGTTGACTTACGGGCTGATGTGCCGTCTGCTCTCGGAACGGCACACGGACGAGTGGGCTGACGATACGGCAATCCGAAATCTTACCCCGAATAAGGTTTATTGCCGCTTCATATCCGATTTGGTTTCCTTTTTAACGGAGAACAATCTGCGGAACGTCATTCAAAAAGACGAACGGGCGACTGAATATGAAAGCGGGTGCGCCCGTAAGATATTCCTGTTCCTGAAATTCGCCGAAAGCGTATTGAAATGGGAACGGTTTCTGTTCAGTCCTATCGAAACGCAAGAACCGCGACGCAAGACAGCGGACAAGCCCGTAGAGAGCCGCGAATTGTTCGAGGATTTTTATCTTGGCATGAATGAGGAACTCGACAAATGCGGTTATGGCTACATCTATTTGGCAAACCCATTCGACTGGCACATTATGGACTGTGTCCGTCTGCTTGACACAGCACAGGACGACACGCGGGGCGCGTTAATTCAGTTTAACGAGCTTCTTGCGCGAATGGAGGATGAGCAAAATATGGAGAACGATGAAGATGAGTAGCGGAAGAATCCCTTTGAAACCCGGTTCAACGGTTGCAATCGGCGGGAATACATACCGAATTTGTGGTTTGTTAAGCGATAATGGCGGCAGTTGCCTTGCTTATAACGCGGAACGCGAGCCGTCCGGCTATGAGAAGAAAATCAGTATGCCGAGCGTCCCCGCTGTCATCAAGGAGTTTTATCCCGCAGAGTACGCAGGGGCGATTTCGCGTTGCGACGACGGAACGTATCTGTCGTACACAGGCTTTGCCGAAGTTATCGGCGAGAGAATGTCGATGTTCGTAAATTCCGCTATACAGCAAGTCGAGTTTTACGATAAGAGCGACGAACATTCATTTGCCCCGGCTCGGATAGACGAAGCGAACAACACGGTGTACACGGTCGTTGACCGAGTGCGCGGCGATACCCTTGATAACGCTTACAACGGATTATCCCGTTATGATAAATCGGAGGTGTTGATTTCGCTCTGCGGCGCGATTGTTCAGCTTCACCGGGCAAACAAGCTGTATCTCGACATCAAGCCGTCGAATATATGGCTGTTCACGAAAAGCGAGCAGTCCCGGCGCGTTGCTTTGTTCGATTTCGATACGGTTTTGCCGACAGATGACAGCGGGCATTTGCTTGAACCATACCCGCAAAAAATCCCGTATTCCGAGAGCTGGTCGCCACGCGAGCAACAAACCCCCCAACAGTACGGAAGCATTTGCAGGGCGACGGACGTTTACGCATTTGGCGCGGTCATTTACTGGCTCTATACGGGCAAAATGGTTGACGCGAACGCTGTAAACAAAATCAAACTCGGAGATTTTGAGTTTCTGGACGCGAACGGTGTGTTTGAGGGAGCTGACAGGTTGAAGGAAAATATTAAGGAACACCTAAGCACGATGTTATCGCGGAGTGTGAAAAACAGGCAACAATCGCTTGAATCGTTGTTGCAAAGAAAGTGAAAGGCGGTGCTGATAATGGCTAATTTGTATGAAACAAGGGAAAATTCGCTTACACCGATGGAACTGCCGACGATTGCGGGGAAGTTGGATGGAATAGCGGATGACGTTAAGGCGGTTCGTAACCACGTCGAACGCGCTACAGTTGGGTTGGCTGCAACCTCTGAGCGAATGAGGACTGGCGGCGTTCGTTCATCAAGCGTCGCTTCCCTGCCGCGTTACCACAATTCATACTACAACTTGTTCGTTTTGGACGATAACGCCTATGAGCAAGGCGAATTTTATATTGCGGCGCAGTACGCGCTTACAAAAGAAGCCGATGTAGACCCTCATATCACAAAGCATTTCAGCGACCTGTTCGATAATCCTGACACTTTCGCCGAAATCAAGACGCTTCCGTCGTTGTTTATGAGCAAAAACACAAGCCACAAACGAACGGAGAAAAGTAAATCCGCTCATTATGGCGTAGTTGATAATATTGTCAACGAAGATACGCGGATTAAAGTTTTCTGGACGAAATTAAAAGCGATACAACAGCAAACCCTCAATGAGGCAGCAAAGGAACTGGGTATTTCGGCGACTACGGCCAGAAACGAGTTGGATAGTCCGCGTTGGTCTATTAAACAATTTGATTTAATTCCTGCGTTAGAGGGTGTCGGTATACCCGTTGAATATTCTGTAGAAGAAAGTAATGTGGTACTTAACGAGGGGGTGTTGGTATAGAACCGCTCATGATTGTCGGGATTATCGTCATTGCACTCCTGCTTGCGGTCATCGCTTTGCAGATTGCCGCTCGCTGGAAGTCTGATGTCGATAAGATTACTGTGCTTTTGAAACACGCGACAGATGAACTGCGCGACAATGTGACCCGGCAAATCTCAAATGGCGCGACGGAGCAGTTTCAGCGATTCGGCGTGATTGCCGAAAGCGTTCAGACTACGCTCCAAACGAGCCGCGCCGAAACAAACGAACAGCTTGCGAAGTTTTCCTCGCAGCTTGACACACGTCTTTCGGCAATACAGGCGCAAACGCAAAAATCTTTGCAATCCAGCCGCGAGGAACAGAGCAAAACGCTCCACGAGTTCGGCGAGCAAGTCGATTCACGGTTATCGTCCATTCAGCGCGGCAACGCTGAAAACATCGAAAGACTCAACGCTACGCTTGAAAGCAAGATGAAGTCGCTTCAAGAAAGCAACGAAAAACGGCTCGAACAAATGCAGGGCGTGGTGGACGAGAAACTGCAAAAGACGCTTGAAACCCGGCTGTCACAGTCATTTGAGCTTGTGAGCAAACAACTCGAAAGCGTCGGGCAAGGCTTGGGCGAGATGAAAGCCCTCGCCGCCGACGCAAAGAGCTTGAAAAACGCGCTGATAAATGTAAAAGAGCGCGGCACATACGGCGAGGTGCGGCTTGAAAAGTTGCTGTCAGACATTCTCGCGCCCAGCCAGTACGATATGAACGTGGAAATCACGGGCGGCAAGCGGGTAGAGTTCACAATAAAACTGCCCGGCAGCGGCGACGAGCCATTGCTTTTGCCGATAGACAGCAAATTCCCGATTGAGGATTTTAACCGCTTGCTTGATGCGGAGGACAAGGCGGCAATCGACGACGCGCGGAAAGCTCTCGCAGCGAAAATCCGCGTGTTCGCCAAAGATATACACGATAAATACATCGCGCCGCCGAAAACCACAGACTTCGCGCTGATGTTCCTGCCGACCGAGGGCTTGTACGCCGAGGTCGTGCAGAACGCCGCGTTGTTTGAGGAACTACGGGATAAGTACAAGGTCACGGCGGTTGGTGCGACAACGCTTTCGGCGTTCCTGTCGTCGCTTCAAATGGGATTCAAGACCTTAGCCATTGAGCAGCGGTCACAGGAAGTTTGGGACACGCTCCGCACCGTCAAGAAACAATTCGGCGAGTTTGAAAAGATACTCGTGCAGGCGCACAAACAGCTCCAAACAGCCGACAACACGATTGAGCAAATCGTAGGTGTGAGGACGCGGCAAATCAACCGGGCATTGCGTAACGTGGAGGTACTCGACGGCGACGTTCGCCGCGAAGCACTCGAACAGACCATATTAGAATCGGAGGACGACAACGATGAGTGAGAAATATAAATCCGCGATTGAAAAAATCGCGTTGAACGCGACGACTGTAAACGGCGAAGAATACGCCGCGACTTTTCACGATGTAGAGATTGAGCCGTCATACGTCAATTTCTTTTACGGAAGCAACGGCACGGGAAAATCGTCCATAGCGACGGCGATTGACTTTCTGCATGGGAAAAACGGCAAGGGTAAACCAGCCCTACCAACCCCTCCTGACGGTCATTTTGACCTAACTTGGCAACCGGGTAAAACCGAGCTTGATTATGATTTGTATGTTTACAATCAGAAGTTCGTTTCAGACCACTTCTCTCAATACGATAAGAGTGTTCTTGGGATTTTCACGATGGGCGATAAAAACGTGGAAATACAGCGCAAAGTCGCGGAAAACCAAAAACAAGAAAGCGAATTGCGCCAAAAAATCACAATCAATACCACCGCCAAAACCCAAGCGGAAGCCGAGAAAAACGGCTTGCCTGCCGCATTTCAGGCATCGTTCTGTAAAGCGGGAAATACCGTCCGCAGGGCTTTCTCTGCCGCCATCAAAGGAAAAGTTCACAAAAATGAGGATTTTGCGAAATTTGTATTCAGCTTGACCGCATTGCCTGTTGAATACGATATGGATGCTCTAATGGCGTTATACGCTGTCGCTTATGATGAACACGCGAAGGCATACAGCGAATTTCGCCCGTTGAATCTATCTCAACTAAAAGTAAAAACGGAATGTCATTTGCTTATGCGCGCAATCGTAAGCACGAGCAATTCCACGTTTGCCGAAACCATAAAGAAGCTCGGCGACAGAGGTTTCGATTGGGTAATAGACGGACACGAACACTTTGAGCCGAACGCGGACGGTAAATGCCCGTACTGCCAAAAACCGTTGGACAAAAAGTTTGCCGAACAATTACAGGCTTGCTTCGACAGGCAATATCAGGAAGAAATAGCGACGGTCAGGAATTTTCGCGTTGAATATGAGCGTTATGTTCGCGCACTTATCGACGCCGCGAACGCGAACTTGTTACAAACCGTGTTCCCCAAACTTGAAACCTCCGGCTTACCCGCTTATAGGGACAAAATCACCGCGCTTGAAACAACGCTGAAATTGAACATTCAGCTTCTCGAAGGGAAACTTAAACAGCCGTCGCTCCCGATGTCTGAGCCGCTCGCGGATATAGAGAAGTTATTATTCGACCTTAATTCCGATATTGACGGCTTTAATAAGCAGATTAAAGAAAACAACACAATATTCGCCGATAAAGAGAACAAGCAACCAGAGTGCGAACGGCAGATTTTAAGCCGGCTTGCCTTTGATGTGAAAGAAATTAAGGAGCAATACGAAGCTGCTCTCGCAACAGTAAACGCTAAAATCGCAGAGTTAGAGAAGCTAATCTTCGCAGACACTACAGATGCAGACAAGCTAAAAAGTGAGAGCGACGAACTCAGTAAAAACATCGTCAGCATCAAAAAGAGCGTTGACAGTATAAACGCGCTCTTGCGCGATTCCGGTTTTGATGGATTTGAACTGCGCCTACATGAGAAAAGCGGTCAAAACGCATATCAGGTTATCCGCTCAAAAACGGGCAAACCCGCAAAGAATCTCAGCGAAGGGGAATTGAATTTCATAGCGTTTCTATACTTTTACCACCTTGTCAACAAGGGCAGTCACAGCGACACCAGTACAGGCACAGACCGCGTTGTCGTTATCGACGACCCCGTTTCGAGTATGGACAGCAATGTCCTGTTCATAGTGAGCGCGTTGGTGCGCGAGATGGTGGAAATCTGCTACAACAACGTGGATTTCGCGGACAATTCGCCTGACAGACAGAACTTCATAAAGCAAATCTTTGTGCTGACGCATAATATGTACTTCCACAGCGCGATTACACACGAGCAGACGGAGCGTTATGACGGCGTTTCTTTCTTCTTAGTGAATAAAGCGAATGAGAGTTCGACCGTTAAGCTCTGCGTCGAGGGGACGGGCGCGGCGAGCAAGGTTAATGAAAATCCCGTAAAAAGCGCGTATGTCGCCTTGTGGAGCGAGTATAAAGACTTGCTGAAAGAGCGAAAGGACGATTCCACCTCATACCGCGCCACCTTGCTCAACAATAGCAATCAGATTTTAGAACATTATTTTATCCAGTTATGCGGATATTCGAGGGACGCTGTGCGTAAAGCAATCATCGCCAAGCGGAGCGAAACGCCAGACAGCGACGCGCAAAGACCGAAACATCTTCTTGCTCTGTCCATGCTGGACAGCATTACGTCGGACTCCCGCCATGCGCCGGACAGCGCGTATTTCAGCGGCGGCGCGGTCGATGTCGAACAGTATATGGAATCATTCAAGCTGATATTCGATGCGATGAAACATGAACAGCATTACGAGAAGATGATGAAATAGTTTTTGGTACGCGGAATAAAAAGCTGTGTAATGTCAATAATAACATAATAATTTGCGTATATACAAAAATAGTCTTGCAAAAGCGAAAATATTATGTTATAATGTCGATAGGAGGTCTTGGCGTGAAAATAAGCTATAAAAAACTCTGGAAACTACTAATCGACCGCGATATACCCAAAGGGGACTTCCGTAAGATGGCAAATATAAGTTCGTCAACATCTTCCAAACTGAATCGCGGCGAAACAGTAAATACCGATGTGCTTCTCCGAATATGCGCCGCTCTGCATTGCGATACGAGCGACATTATGGAAGTGGTTTTTGAGGATGACGCGGAATCATGGAGGCAGCAAACATGACCAAAGGACTCCCCTACACGTCCTCGATAAAAGATATGCCCCTCATGTTCCCCGACATGAAACGGACAGCGATGCTCCTGTGCGAGGGCAAGACGGGCGATGAGATAGTGAGTTTATCTATGGAAAAGAACGTCTATCAGCTTGATAAACCGAAACGCCGCCGCGATGTTCCACTCCGCATGATAAAGCGGCTGTCTACTGTCAAGCATACACTCGTAGACGCAATCGCGGGCGGGAGCGAACCTGACGCGAAACTGATAGCGTTTTTCGCCTTGATGAAAGCAGACCGTCTGCTTTTCGAGTATATGGCCGAGGTTTACGCAGACAAACGCTATGCGGGGTATGACGAGATAACGGAAAGGGACTTCTTAGATTTCATCGAACGCAAGGCGCAGAACAACGAAACCGTGGCGAAATGGTCGGCAAGCAGCCTCGCAAGCGTCCGTAGCAAAATCAAGAGTTCTTTATGCGACGCGGGTTTAGCGAAACGAAAGGGCGACAGCCTGTTGATTCAAAAGCCAATCGTGGACGACAGGCTCCTCAAGCTGTTCGATGAATCGGACAGGATTTATTTGAAAGCAATGCTCATGGAGGGTTAAGCGCATGATGAGTTTGAATAGACGGCTTGACCTCATTGAGCCGAAGATATTGGACAGCGGCTTCCGCACGGGACGCGGAACCGCGAACGAGGTCAATTTTTGGATTTTCGATTACGACCCGGAAGATGAAATGGCGGTACGCGCCCATGTGGATTTTTTGGTTAGTCGCGTCAATGGCAAGCACGACGACGTTCAAATCGCGTGTTTTGACTTGTTCGGTCTTATGCTCGACGTTCTGCGGTCGAAGAACTACCTCGACAAAGTTACGCAGATGGAAGAAGCCAAAGGCAGCGACGCAATCATCAACCCGATTAAACGGACGCTCCGGCTGACCGAAAACGGCGACTTGATAATCGCTAAAATCGTGGAGAACCTCATGCCGGGACGGGACGTTATCTTCCTGACGGGCGTCGGGAAAGCGTGGCCGATAATACGCTCTCACACGATACTCAACAATCTGCACAGCGAGGTTGATAAAAACCCGCTCGTGATGTTCTTCCCCGGCAACTACACGAACGAGCTTCGGCTGTTCGGGGAAATAACGGACGACAATTATTACAGGGCTTTCAAGCTCATTGAAAGGTAGGCAGCGGCGGAATGAAAATCAACGAAATGTTCCAGAAAAGCATCAGCAGGCCGATTCAAGGCGTTGTGAAAATCGGGCAGGATTCCGACGAAATGATTACGGCGGAGTTGGACGAGTATGTCGTCACCAAAGAGTTAGGCCGACATTTCGACAAATTCTTCGAGGGCTACCGCAAGGGGACGAAACAACGGACGGATAAAATGGGCGTGTGGATTTCCGGCTTCTTTGGAAGCGGTAAATCGCACTTCCTAAAAATCCTCTCCTACCTGCTCGGAAGCGGCGTTTACGACGGCAAACGGGCTATCGAGTATTTTGAGGGCAAGATTGCCGACAGCCGCGTCATGGCTGACATACAGGTCGCCGCCGACACAAGCGCGGACGTTATCCTATTCAACATCGACGCGGAAGCGGATTCCGATTCCAAGACCAACAAAGACCCCATCGTGAAGGTTTTTATGAAGGTCTTTAATAAAATGCAGGGTTTTTGCGGCTCTATGCCGTGGATTGCCGACTTGGAACGCCAGATGGTCAAGGACGGCAAGTACGACGATTTCCGCGCGCGCTTCAAAGAGATAGCGGGCGGCGCGTGGGAGGATGTCCGCGAGGATTTCTACTTCGAGCAGGACAACATCATACAAGCGTTGTCCGAAACCACGAGAATGAGCAAGGACGCCGCGCTTGCTTGGTATAACAAAGCCGAGGAACACTATGCCCTTGACATTACCTCCTTTTCCCGCCGTGTACGCGAGTACATAGAAGCCAAAGAACGGCAGACGGGGAAAAAGCAGTTCGTCATCTTCCTGTGCGATGAGGTCGGGCAGTATGTCGGCAGTTCGGGCAACCTCATGTTGAACCTGCAAAACATCGTTGAAGGGCTTGGGAACGAGTGCGGCGGGCAGGCGTGGGTCATTTGCACCGGGCAGGAGGACATTGATTCCATCACCAACGTGAACCGCGACGCCTTTTCAAAGATTATCGGGCGGTTCGATACGCGGCTTTCCCTGTCCTCGGCGAACGTAGACGAGGTTATTAAGAAGCGTCTGCTCGCCAAAACGGACACGGCGGCGGACAGGCTGCGCCTTGTTTACAACGACAAGGCGGCTATCATTAAAAACCTCGTTACTTTCTCGCAGGACACGCCGGAAAAGCGGCTGTACGATTCTGCGGACGATTTCGCCGAGGTGTACCCGTTTATCCCCTACCAGTTCAATCTGCTCCAAGCCGTGTTCAACGGCATACGGACGCACGGTGCGTCGGGCAAGCATCTGTCGGAGGGCGAACGCTCTTTGCTCAACGCTTTCCAAGAAGCCGCCATGCAGTTCGCCAGCTTTGACGACGGCATTTTAATCCCGTTCGACGCTTTCTATCGGACGGTGGAAACATTCCTCGACCACAATATCCGCAAGGTCATTTTGGACGCGGAGGACAGCGCGGCTCGCGGCGGCGCGTTGCAGGATTATGACGTTGAGGTTCTGAAAGTGCTGTTCATGGTCAAGTATATTAAGAACGTGCTTCCGGCGAACCTCGAAAACATCACCACCGTTATGCTCCAAAATATCGACCAAGATAAAATCGAGGCGAAGAAAAAGGTGGATGCTTCCCTGCGCCGTTTGGAGGAACAAAAACTTATCATCAAGAACGGCGATACCTTTGAGTTCCTTACCAACGAGGAACAGGACATCAACCGCGAGATACGGGAAATACGCATCGACCAGTCCGAAATAATAGACAAGGCAGGCGGCGAAATCTTCTCCGTACTGTTCGGCGTGAACAAAAAGTTCCGCTACAACGAACGGCACGACTTCGGATTCAACACTACCATAGACGACCGTCCGCTTGGAGCGCAGAAAGAAGAAATCGGGCTGAGGGTCATTACGCCCGTATACGCCCACGGCGGCGCGGACGACATGGAAATGAAAGGAATTTCCTTGCGCGAGCGCAACGTCATCGTCGCTCTGCCGTCCGATACGGGGTTTTTGGACGAAATGGAGCAATCGCTCCAAATCGAAACCTTTATACGCCGCAATTCCGGCAAAACCGCATCCGATTCGATTGAGGATATAAAGACCACGAAAATCCGCGAGGGCAAGCAGCGCATCGCCCGCTGCCGCGACTTGATTGTCGAGGCGTTGAAAAAGGCCGCGCTCTACGCCAACGGGAACAGGCTTGACATTAAAGAAAAACAGCCGGAGCAGCGAATCAACGACGCTCTCAGAATCCTTGTAGAGAGCATCTATACAAAGCAAAACTACGTCGCCGCACCGTTTCTGACTGCCGACAGCCTGCGCGAAATCCTTACGGCAAAGGACAGTAACCAACTGAAACTGGACGGCGTACAGGAAACCGAGCCGAACCACCTCGCGCTGACCGAAATGCTTGAAGTCATCGAGCGCAGTTATTACAAAAACCTGTCTACCACCATGCGGAGCCTATCGGAGCAGTTCGGCAAAAGTCCGTACAGATGGAACGACATGGACATCGCCGGGATACTTCTGACCCTGTTCAAGAAGCAGAAAATCCGCTTCGAGATGAACGGCGAAAACATCGCCACAAACGACTTGAACGTCATTAACTATCTCACGAAACGGGAGTACCTCGACCGACTCGTGGTGAAGCGGCGCGATATAGTCAACCCTGCCTTGATTGCCAACGCAAAGGACATCGCCAAAGACGTGTTCGGCAGAGGCGACGTACCGGGTGATGAGGACGGTCTGATGCGCCGTATAAAGGACTTCGCCGCCGCCGAACTCTCCGGCAACAGCGACAGCATCAAGGACTTGCTCCACGAGTATACAAGCTCGCGTTATCCGGGCAAAGCGGTCTTGGAGAGCGGCAAAAAGCTGTTTGAGCAGATTGACAAGCTCAAAGACATCAAGGCTTTCTTCGAGTATTTGCAAGATGAAAAGGAAGCCCTGCTCGATTATGAGGAAGATGTGCAGGACGTTAAGAAGTTCTTCAAGAACCAGCGCGCCATCTTCGATAACGCCTTGAAAATGCTTGATATTTACGAGGGCAACCGTTCCTATGTGCTTGACCCCGAAACCATCAAGCTGATTGCGGAGATTGAAAAAATCACGAAACTTGCGTCGCCTTATTCCGAGATTCACAAGCTGCCGGAATTGATTGAGCAGTTCAGGAACCGTTTCGCGAAGCTGTTGGAGGACGAGTGCGAGCCTATCCGCAAGAGCATTAAAGCGGACTATGAAACTACCGCCGCAGACCTTAACCGCCGCGACTTCAAAGACAAGTTCGCCGAAAAAGTCCGCAGGGAATTTGACGCGCTGCTTGAGCGGTTATCCCGCGCCAACAACATTTATGAAGCCATCGCCATGCAAACCGAGAGCGACCGCATGAAGCAGCGGTTCATCGAGAGCTTTATCAATGAACAGGCGCGGATTGACGCTGAAAAGGGAAAAGCTGTCGGCGAACCGCCCGTGCCGTTCCGCAGAACGAAAACGTTGACCGCGAAATCGCTGTTCGGCGGCACGAATCAAATAACAAGCAAGGACGATATAGACCGCTTGCTTGGCGAAATGCGCGAGAAACTCGAAGCGCAGCTTGAAGAAGATACAACGATACAGATTATTTAGGATTGAGGTGAATAGCGGTGGCAACGGCGAAAGACAATCTGGCGCTGGTTGTGCTGTGTTCCACGCTCGGATATAAAACGGCTGACGATGAATCCGCTGTTAAGCCGCTGACCGCCGCCGTTTACAATAAGCTGGAAGCCCGTCTTAATGCGGCAAGGTTCACGCCGTCCGTGTTCCTGACGGAAAAACTGTCCGACATATCGGCAAGATTAGGACTGACGGCTGATGAATCAAGCCATATCGAAAAGCTGATGCTCCGCGCCGACAAACTCGGCGAAGAACTCGAACGGCTCGCGGAGAGAAAAATCTATGCCACAGGACGTACACAGGACAACTACCCCGCCAGGCTGAAAAAAACGATGGGCAAAAACGCCCCCGTTATCTTCTTCTACTGCGGTGATATGCGCCTATTGGACGGCGAAACCGTCGCCATCATCGGGTCGCGTGAAGCTAACGAACAGGAAACCGAGTACGCGGCGAAACACGCCCGAATATCGGCGCAAAACGGCAGGGTCGTCGTATCGGGCGGCGCAAAGGGTATCGACCGCATCGCCAAAGAATCCGCGTTACACGCGGGCGGCAAGGTCGTTACCTATGTTTCCGACAACATGGTCGGATACATTAAGAAGAACGCCGAGTTTATCCTGTGGGACAGATTGTTGGTCTTATCAGCGTTCCACCCGGAGGCATCATTCAAGGGTTTCAACGCCATTGAGCGCAATAAATATATCTACGCAAGCAGCGATTACGCCGTCGTTGTGTCAAGCGGCGACGGAACGGGCGGCAGTTTCAAGGGAGCGGCCGACTGCATCAAGAACAAGTATTGCCCCCTCTACGTCAAGGACGACGGGCAAACGCCGGCGGGGAACAAAAAGCTGATTGAATTGGGCGGTATGCCGCTTAACGAAGCGCACGAAAGGTTGGAGTTACAAAATGGATAAGGGAATCATCAAAACATACGCTGTTGAAGCCCGCCGCAAGCTGATTGAAGCGGTGAAGCTGAAAGCTCAACAGCTTTATATATTCGAGGACAGCGCGAAAACATTGCGTTCCGGCACAGAGAATGACCGCCTAAAATCAGACGGCGTTTTTCTGTCGCCCGAACAGCTACAGGCGCGGGAACGGCTCTGCGGAGAGCTTTTGCATGAGGGAAGCCCGTACAAACCCGCCATCTATAACCGCGTGATGGAAAACATCGCCTGCACATGGTTCAACCGCCTAATTGCCCTGCGGATTATGGAAGTCAACGACTGGCTTCCGTCCAATATCCGTATTTTGTCGAGCCGCGAGCCGGGGCGCGTTGAGCCGGACGCGATGCGCGAGGTCGAACGCCTTGATTACGTCAAGCAAACGAAAGTCGTCGAACTGTTGAAAGACGAGGACATCAATGCCGCCGAAAAGCTGTACAAGTATATCCTTATTTCCCAATGCAACGCGCTGTCGAAAATCCTGCCGGGTATGTTCGAGAAGGAGAACGATTACACCGAACTGCTTCTGCCCGACGCCCTGCTCGCCAAAGGTGGGGTTGTGAGCGACTTTGTGAACCGAATCCACGAGGATAACTTCAACGTGAGCAAACAGGGGCAAATCGAAATCATCGGCTGGCTTTATCAATACTATATCTCCGAGAAAAAGGACGAGGTTTTCGCGGGGCTGAAGAAGAACATCAAAATCAACAAGGACACAATCCCCGCCGCCACACAGCTTTTTACGCCGGAATGGATTGTCAAATATATGGTCGAGAACAGCTTGGGACGGCTGTGGCTTGAAAGTCACCCCAACGCCGAACTGCGGGCAAACTGGAAATACTACGTTGACGAAGCGGAACAGGAGCCGGAAGTCGCCGCGCAACTTCTGACGCATTGCGTCAGAAGTTCGGTCAAACGCCCGGAGGACATCAAGCTCATCGACCCCTGCATGGGAAGCGGGCATATTTTGGTGTACACTTTTGAGGTGCTGTTCCAAATTTACCGCAGCGAGGGCTATTCCGAACGCGATATACCGAACCTGATTTTGCAGAACAATCTTTACGGACTGGACATCGACGACCGCGCTGGACAGCTTGCCTACTTCTCGCTGATGATAAAGGCGCGGAGCTATAACCGCCGTTTCTTCCGTCAGGAAAGCATACCGCAGCCGATGGTGTACGCCGTTCCCGAAACGAAAGTCTATATCATCGGACTGAAAAAGTGGCTTGGCGCAAGCATGACCGAGAGCGAACGCGAGGTTTGCTTCGAGGACTTGGCGTATCTTGGCGAGCTTTTCAGCAAGGGCAAAGAATACGGCTCCGCTATGAAAATCGAGCGCGAAATAGACTATGCGCGGCTTCGAGAGTATGTACGCGATTGCGCGGCGGGGCAAATCACGATTGGTGAAGTGGAGTTTATGCAACAGACGGAGAACTTAGACCGTCTGATTGACGTTGCCGTTATGCTCACGCAGAAATATGACGTGGTGGTGACGAACCCACCGTATATGGGTGGCAACGGAATGGGCGCGGTACTTAGCGACTATATCAAGAAAAGTTACCCTAACAGTAAAAGCGATATGAGTACAGTTTTAATGGAAAGGACACTTGAGCTGTGCAAGCCGCACGGTTATATGTCGATGATAAACATTCCCGTATGGATGTTCCTTTCAAGCTATGAAAAATTACGGGAAGAATTGTTAAGCGGCAATACGTTTATCAATCTGCTTCACATGGGGCGTGGTGTATTTGGTGCGGATTTCGGCACGACGACATTTGTTATTAAGGCAAGCCGTCAGCCAAATTATATCGGGCTTTACAGAAAATTGTATAGCAGACAAGGCGCGGTTGACAGTATGGAGAAGAAACTGGAATTTTTCTTCTCCGACTACGGTAAATATCTGATATGCCAAGACGATTTCTCTGCGGTTCCGGGGGCTACCATAGCTTATAGCGCGAGTAAAAGTCTGTTGAGCGCGTTCAAGTACGGGAAACGCATAGATTCATTTGCCGACCCAAAACAAGGACTTGCTACTGCCGATAATGACCGCTTTATTCGTCTGTGGCATGAAGTCAGTATTCATAACTGTGGCTTTTTGATGTCACAGGAGCAGGTTTCCAAAAGCAAGTTAAAATGGTTTCCCTATAACAAAGGCGGCGGCTTTAAGAAATGGTATGGCAACAACGAATATCTCGTAAACTGGGAAAACAACGGCTTAGAAATCCGCAACATCGCAGATGACAAAGGGAATATACGCTCAAGAGTTCAGAATACGCAATTTTATTTTCATGAGTGCCTGACATGGTGCAAGGTAACAATTTCTGGATTCTCAATGAGATATATACCAGTCGGCTTCATTTTTGACGTGGCAGGGTGTTCTTTGTTCAACACAAAAGAGAGGACGAAGTATGTACTTGGATTTGCAAATTCCAAAGTAAATGCCCATATCCTCGCGATAATAAGCCCTACCGTAAATTATGAGGTCGGTCATGTTGCTTCTTTACCAATAGTCGGAGAAACAAACGAGCGCATTGAAGAACTTGTGGCACAGAATATCGACATCTCCCGTGCTGATTGGGACAGCTACGAAACTTCATGGGATTTCAAACGTCACCCGCTCATGCAAGTTGAGTTTGATACTTGGGTGAGAAATGGCAAGCAATATCGCTTGAAAGACGTTTTCAGCCTATGGGATAACATCACCAGTACGAATTTTGACAGGTTGAAATCTAACGAAGAAGAACTCAACCGAATCTTCATCGACATCTATGGTTTGCAAGACGAACTCGCGCCTGATGTTGATGACGACCATATTACGATAAGCCGTGCCGACCTTGCGCGAGATGTTCGCAGTTTCATCAGCTACGCCGTGGGCTGTATGTTCGGGCGGTACAGTTTGGACGAACCGGGGCTTGTGTTCGCGGGCGGTGATTATGGCAAGCGTTTTGGCTACAGCACCTACCCCATGACGGGAACAACCAATGCCGGAGCGGGACGAACGGCAAATTGGCAAAAAGGAAGCGCGCACATAAAGAAAAATGACGGTTCCGTTGTCGAGTGTACTTTTTCGCCAGAGGACGACAACATCATCCCCATCGGCAGCGCGGACTACTTCGACGACGACATCGTTGTACGGTTCATTGAGTTTGTCCGTGCGGTCTACGGCGACGAAACGCTTGGCGTGAACTTAAACTTCATCGCCGACGCGCTCTATCCGAGCGGAAACGGTACGGCGCAGGAGCGGATTCGCCGCTATTTCCTGAACGACTTCTACAAAGACCATGTAAAAGTCTACCAGAAACGCCCGATTTACTGGCTGTTCGACAGCGGTAGAAAAGACGGATTCAAGGCGTTGTTCTATCTGCACCGCTACGACAAATACACCGTAGCACGGGCGCGGACGGATTATCTGCACCCGCTCCAGCGCAAGTACGACGCGGAAATCAAGCGGCTTGAAATGCTGTCGGGTTCAACCGACAACGCCCGCGAAAAAGCCGCCTACCGCAAAGAGGTTGACGTTCTGCTGACCAAAATGGACGAATGCCGCGTGTATGACCAAGTTGTGTCGCACATTGCCCATCAGCAGATTGAACTCGACCTCGACGACGGCGTAAAGGTGAATTACGAGAAGTTTCAAGGCGTGGAAGTGCCGATGGACAACGGCAAAACGGTAACGATGGACTTGCTCGCGAAGATATAAACCGAATTTTCCAGATGCGTCTGGAAAATTGCAGGGAGCGCCTGCAATATTGAAAAACTGGAGGTAAACCTGTGTTAATGAACAGCGACAGCTATTTCCAAGTGTTGGAAGATATAAAAGCGCGTATCCATGCCGCGCAGTATAAAGCCGTGTTGGGCGTAAACCGCGAACAGATAACCCTGTTCTGGAATATCGGCAAGGTTATTATCGAAAACAGCCGATACGGAAGCGGTTTTATTGAGAACCTTGCGCGAGATATAAAATTGGAATTTCCAAACGCTAAGGGCTATTCGGTAAGAAATTTTCGGTATATGCGAAAATTTTATGAAATGTTTGCCGATTTTGAAAATCTGCAAGTGCCGCTTGCAGATTTGACTTGGTATCATTTGCAAACGCTTATGGACAAGGTTTCCGATAGGGCAGTCTTTCTTTGGTATGTGGATAAAACGCTTGAAAACGGGTGGTCGCGTAATGTTCTTATGCACCAGATTGAAATAAAACTGTTTGAAAGGCAGGCTTTAGCTGATAAAACGAACAATTTCAAACGAACCTTGCCGTCGCCGCAGAGCGAATTGGCGCGGGACACGCTGAAAAACCCATATGTTTTCGATTTTATCGAAATGCGCGACGATATTATCGAGCGTGAAATTGAAAGTGAACTGGTGGCGAACATCGCCAAGACCATTTTGGAACTTGGCACCGGGTTTGCTTTTTGCGGCAACCAATACCACATGACCGTTGGCAACGAGGATTATTATATAGACTTGCTTTTTTACAATACACGGCTTCATTGTTTTGTTGTGGTTGAGTTAAAAGCAGGGAAGTTCAAGCCGGAATACGCGGGCAAGCTAAATTTCTACCTTTCGGCGGTTGACGATATTTTGCGGCACGAAAGCGATAACCCCACAATAGGAATCCTGTTGTGCAAAGAAAAAGACAAGCTGACCGCCGAATACGCTTTGCGCGACATCAACAAACCTATCGGCGTAAGCGAATACAAACTATCGGATTTTGTTCCGCAGGAACTGGTCGATACTCTGCCGACCGCAGAGGATATTGAGAAGCGAATCAGAGATAAATATAAACTTGAAGAAGAATAAGGGGACGAACCGATGAACTTAACCGAAGTCAAAAAATCGTTGGAGCGGCAGTTTGACCGCGAACTCGCGCAGGGTAGCAAGCGCAACATCGTGTTTTGGTACGATGAGGAAGGTGTGTTTGCCGAATCCATTGATTCCCTCGCGGGGGACGGTTCCCTTGCGCTCGAAAACGTGAAGCTCGTCAAGCTGTACGCCAACAATATGTTCGCCGTAAAGCTGTATATAGAGGAAACCGACCGCGAGAGCAATCTCTTGGTCTATTCGCCGCTGCCCCGCCCCGACAACCGGGAGAACTGGCTGACCGACACAATCAAGTACAGTCAGACGTTCTCGACCGACGAAACATCGCTTATTCTGCTCAACTTCAAGATTGACAACGCCCTGCGGAGCGTCGTCGCGAAGTATAAGCTGTTCTTTCGCAGTAACGAACGGAGCCGGAAGTTTGAGGGTTACGCGCTCGCGCCTTACACGGAGCCGAAAATCGACCTCGGCGTTCTGTCCGTGCTGTGCAAACTGCCCGCGCCCAACCTTGACAACGTGGTTCGGGTACTGCTCACGGAAATGGCGCGCGGCGAAAGCGCGGTTTACGAGAGTATTGCTAAATTCGGCAACCTTGACGCTTTTTGGAATTTGGTGAGCAAGTTCTACGGGTACGGCTTCAACGAACAAAGTCTTGAAAAACTGGCTATTTTGCTCCTGTGCAGTCACTTCTCGCATGGCATAAACGGGAAAATGCCGGACGAGTGGAAAATATATGTTTCGGACAATTCCAACTGCTATGTGTTCGTCGATAACTTTATGAAGAACAGCGAGTTTGTGGAGGATTACAACGCCCTCGCCGATTTCGTCGCGGAGAAACTCGGATTGAAAGACCGCGCCGCGAAGTGGACGATTGACGAAATCGTGGACTGCGACACGTTTGAGGATTTCGACCGCAGTATCATCAGCCGCATAACCGACAACATCACGCAGAACGCGGGGGAGTACGGGCATTACCGCAAAGTCCTCAACAGCCGCAAGAACCGCCGCTATTACGGGCAGTTTGAAACGGAATACGAAACGCTTCTTCACGCCTGCGAGTATCTCGAACTGGCTGTGAATTATAAGGAACTTCCGGGAACAAGCAGTTCGTCGCTCTTTGACAGCTATGTGAAGAACCTCTACAAGTTAGACAGCAGTTACCGCCATTTTATCTTCGCGTATGACCGCCTTGACGACAGCAACGATTTTAACGCCCTGTTTGACATGGTGGAGAACAGCTACACGAACTGGTATCAGAGCGAATTGTCGATGAAATGGTGCGCCTTGTGGGACGACGAGGAAAAATGGCAGTTGCCCGGCGTAACCTCGCAGCAGGGTTTCTACGACAAATATGCCCGCCGTTTTGTGAGCGACAACGAGCGTTTGATTGTCATTATCTCCGACGGTCTGCGGTATGAATCCGCTGTGGAACTGAACAACAACCTCAACCGCGAGCAGAAAGGCACGAGCGAATTGGACGTGATGCTCGGCGTTATCCCGTCCTATACAGCGTTGGGTATGGCTGCCCTGCTGCCTCACAAGCAGCTTATCATCACGGATAAAGCCGAGTTTGAGATTGAGGGCATATCGACCGAGGGTACTGATAACAAAGGCAGAATCCTCCGTTTGGTAAAGAAAGAAGCTATCGCCATTCAATATGACGATGTTATGGAGTTAAGCAAGCAAAAACGCTTGTCGGAAACTTTCATGGGTATGAAGCTGATTTATATTTACCACAACACGATTGACGCTCGCGGTGACAATGCGCCGACCGAGAACGAGGTGTTTGACGCGACCGACAAGACGTTCAAGGAACTGTCAGGGCTTGTTCGCAAGCTGCGGAACGAGGTCAGCGCAATCAACATCATCATTACCGCCGACCACGGCTATATCTACCGCCGAACGCCTCTCGCGGAGCGCGACAAAACGCCCAAAGAGGACATGGCGGGTATCAAGTCCAAACGCCGCTTTATTCTCGCGAAAGAAAATATCGAGAAGCAAGGCACACAGAATTTCGCGATGGACTATCTCACGAAGAACCATAACGGGTTCTATGCCGTCCTGCCGCGCATTACCAACTGCTTCAAGGTACAGGGCGCGGGAACGCGCTACGTCCACGGCGGCACGGCCTTACAGGAAATCGTTATCCCCGTTATCCGCTTCAAGAGCGACAAGAACCTTAACCGCTCCATGAGCGCGAAGAAGGTATCGCTTGGGCTGACCAATCTCTCGCGGAAGATTACGAGCGTCATCACGCATTTTACGTTCTTCCAGAACGAGCCTGTAGACGACAAGCATCTGCCGCTTCGTGTGACCGCCTACTTCGCGGACGAAAAAGGCAACCGTATCTCCAACGAGAATATCATTATCGCGGAAAGCGCGAGCAAGAAGCCGGAGGAACGGACTTACAAAGAAAAATTCACGCTTAAAGACATGGCGTATGACAAAGGCGCGGCGTACTATCTGATACTCAAAGACGAGGACGAGCTTGTAAACGCCGAACTGGAGCGGATTCCTTTCGTCATTGACCTTGTGTTCGGCGGCAGCATACGATTTTAAGAGGGGTAGGAAATCATGACGGATAACTTAAACACCGCTTTACAGGAAGCCTTTTCGGGTAAAATCGTCCGAAAGGACTTGACTAAAAAAATCAAGGAGGGCGCGAACGTACCCGTTTACGTCCTTGAATATCTGCTCGGTATGTACTGTGCCACCGACGATGACGCGAGCATCGAAGCGGGCGTCGGGCGCGTTAAGGGCATCTTGGCGGATAATTTCGTGCGCCCCGACGAAGCGGAGAAAATCAAATCCAAAATTCGTGAAACGGGAAGCTATACCGTCATTGACAAGGTGGAAGCGAAGCTCGACCCCGACAGCGACACATACAGGGCTGTGTTTTCCAACTTGAACCTCAGAAATGTAATCGTCGCCGACAGTTATATCAAGCAGTTTGAAAAACTGCTGTCGGGCGGTATCTGGTGTATTCTGCGTATGAACTACAACAGGCTTGAGGACAGGTTTGACGAGTATGACGCCAACGCGCCGAAATCCGGCAAGAAGAATAAAGTCAGTCCGTTTGAGATAGAGGATTTGACGCCGATTCAGCTTCCGCACATGGATATGCGGGAGTTATTCGACGGCAGGCGGCAATTCACGAAAGACGAGTGGATTGACGTACTGCTCCGAAGCGTCGGCATGGAACCCACGCAGTTTGAAACCCGTGTGAAATGGCACTTGCTTGAACGTATTGTGCCGCTCGTTGAGAATAACTACAACCTCTGCGAACTCGGCCCGCGCGGTACGGGCAAATCCCATGTCTACAAGGAGATTTCCCCGAACTCCATCTTGATTTCGGGCGGGCAGACCACCGTCGCCAACCTCTTTTACAACATGGCGAATCGAACCATCGGGCTTGTCGGAATGTGGGATTGCGTCGCTTTTGATGAGGTTGCCGGGATTACGTTCAAGGACAAAGACGGCATACAGATTATGAAAGACTTCATGGCTTCCGGCTCATTCGCTCGCGGCAAGGAGGAAAAGAACGCCAACGCCTCTATGGTATTTGTTGGGAACATAAACCAGAGCGTCGATGTGCTGATGAAAACGTCGCACCTGTTCGAGCCGTTCCCCTCCGCGATGGCGTATGACAGCGCGTTCTTTGACCGTATGCACTTCTATCTGCCCGGTTGGGAGATACCGAAGATGCGCCCGGAATATTTTACGAACGAATACGGCTTTATCACGGATTATTTAGCGGAGTTCCTGCGCGAAATGCGTAAGCGTTCATACGGCGACGCTATCGAAAAATTCTTCCGTATTGGCAAAGACCTTAACCAACGTGACGTTATCGCCGTTCGCAAAACCGTTTCGGGACTATTAAAACTCCTGTACCCGCACGGCGAGTTTGAGCGTGACGATGTAGCCGAAGTGTTGCAGTACGCGCTCGAAGGGCGCAGGCGTGTCAAAGAGCAGCTTAAAAAAATCGGCGGCATGGAGTTTTACGACGTTCATTTTTCTTACTTGGACAACGAGAGTTTTGAGGAATACTTCGTTTCCGTGCCGGAGCAGGGTTCGGGGAAGCTGATACCAGAGGGGCAAGGCAAGCCCGGTCATGTGTACACCGTCGCTCGCGGCGACACGGGGTTGCTCGGCGTGTATAAACTCGAAACCGAGCTTGTCGGCGGCAACGGCAAATTTGAAGTGACGGGCGTCGGCTACGACCGAGAAGCGAGGGAAAACTTAAAGACGGCGCAAAATTATTTCAAGGCAAACAAGAAGCTGATAAGCGGCACAATCGACATCGACAACAGCAACTACCTTATACACGTCGCCGACTGTCAAGGCGTCGGCTCTACGCCCGATTTGGCGTTGTGCGCGTTCGTGGCTCTCTGCGGCGCGTCGCTCCGCAAGCCGATTCAATCGCAGATGTGTGTGTTAGGCAATATGAGCATCGGCGGCACAATCAGCAAGGTTGAGGAACTCGCCAACACCATGCAAGTTTGCTTCGACGCGGGGGCAAAGAAGATTCTGCTCCCCATGTCGTCAGCCGTTGACATCGGAACCGTTCCGGCAGAGTTGTTCGCGAAGTTTCAGACTTCGTTCTATACAAGCCCGGAGGACGCGGTGTTCAAGGCGTTAGGGCTGGAATAAACAGGGGGGTTCATCATGGCAGGAAAAAACTTCAACTATTTCTTGATAGACGACATTCCGAACGGTAGAGTCAAATGCACGTTCGCGAACTGGACTGGCGTTGCGTATAGGATTCCGCGAGTTGACCTCGACAAATGCAAAGACCGTCCCGACTTACAACAAAGCGGCGTATATTTTTTGTTTGGAACAGACGATAACACGGGCGAGAACGCGGTCTATGTCGGACAGGCAGATGTTCGTAAGAACGGTAACGGACTGCTTGGTCGGCTGATTGAACACAAAAGCAATTCCGAAAAAGATTATTGGACGGAGGCTGTCGTGTTTACCACCAAAGACAAGGATAACTGGTTGGGGGCGACCGAAATAAGCTGGCTTGAAAGTTATTTTTGTAACCTTGCGAAGAACGCGAAACGCTACGCTATCAAGAATAGCAACGAACCCTCTCCCGGTAAACCGACGGAAGAAAAAATAAGCGACCTTGAAGAATTTGCGAAACACGCCACCGTCGTGATGGGCGTTCTCAATCACAGGGTATTTGAGCCGCTTATCCAAAAACGAACGATTCATGAGGTCATATCTGAAGATGATTCCATTGAATTTCGTTTGGAACAAAAAATGCAAAACAGCGGATTGACATTAAAAGCATCTTGCAAGCGTTCAAGTGAAGGGTATATCGTTCTCAAAGGTAGCATGGTGAATCCAAAAGCAAACGACAAAACTTGCTCTGGCGTGGCAAAAAGAGCGCGTGAGCAGACCACCATTGAAAACAATATCCTGATGGAGGATACACTCTTTCCGTCACCCTCCGCAGCCGCCATGTTTGTGACCGGGGCAAGTGCCAACGGATATACAGTATGGAAAACGGCAGATGGTAAAACACTCAAAGATATTGAATCAAGTGAGGCAAGTGAGATATGAAATCCTACCGAAAAGAACTGAACTTCCACACCAAGACCCGTCGCGCCTACATCAACATCACGCCGCAGGTCGAAGCCGCGCTTGCCGAAAGCGGAATCCGCGAGGGCTTATGCCTTGTCAATGCCATGAATATCACGGCAAGCGTGTTCATCAACGACGATGAAGCCGGTCTGCACCGCGACTTCGAGCGTTGGCTCGAAAAACTCGCGCCGGAGAAACCGCACGACCAATACGACCACAACGGATACGAGGATAACGCCGACGCGCATTTGAAGCGTTCCGTCATGGGGCGCGAGGTCGTTGTCGCCGTCACGGACGGCAAACTCGACTTCGGGACATGGGAGCAGATATTTTACGGCGAGTTCGACGGACTGCGCGATAAACGTGTGCTTATGAAAATTATCGGGGAGTGACAACCATGAAAATACGAAAAATGAAGATTGCTGACTACGATGCCATATACGCTCTTTGGCGGAAAACACCCGGAATGGGGCTAAATGACATCGACGACAGCCGCGATGGTATAGAGCGGTACTTGAAGCGCAACCCGCGCACTTGTTTTATCGCCGAGCTTGAAAACGAATTGGTCGGTGTAATCATGGCAGGGCATGATGGGCGGCGCGGCTATATTCACCACACTTGCGTTGACGAAACCTTGTGGAATAACCAAATCGGCACACGACTTGTGGAAACTGCCCTTGACTCGCTTCGTGCCGAAGGTATAAGTAAAGTCGCGCTCGTGGTGTTCGAGCGAAATGAGCGCGGGAATGGCTTCTGGGAACGCATGGGATTTACCGCGCGCCCTGACCTTGTTTACAGAAACAAGGCACTTGTTGAATTGGAGCGGATGGACACATGATTTTTGAATATTCTTTATCCACATCGCGTGAGGATTTTTACAACATTACCACGCAAGTCCGCGAAACCGTCGCTAAAAGCGGCGTAACAAGCGGAATCGCCGTGGTCTACTGCCCACACACGACGGCTGGAATCACCATAAATGAAAACGCAGACCCGGACGTGGTGCGCGACCTGTTGTTAGGGCTTGCAAAGGCGTTCCCCGACCGCGCCGAGTTTAGGCACAGCGAGGGCAATTCGACGGCGCATTTGAAAGCGTCGGCGGTGGGTTCGAGCGCGACGGTGATTATCGAAAGCGGCAAGCTCGTCCTCGGAACATGGCAAGGAATTTACTTCTGCGAGTTCGACCCGCTGCGAAGCCGCAAGTTTTATGTGAAGATAATGAGGAAACAACATGGATAACGTACAAAACAACGCGGAGTTTTGGTTTAACCTTGAAAAACTCGTTTCGGAATCTAAAATCGTCATTGACCGTCCGAAAGGCAGCCATCATCCGAAATACACAGACTGCATATATCCGCTCGATTATGGTTATCTCGAAAATACAAGGTCTATGGATGGTGGTGGGATTGATGTTTGGAAAGGCTCGGACGGCAATTATTTAGACGCTATCATTTGCACGGTAGACTTACTCAAACGGGACAGCGAAATAAAAATTCTCATTGGATGCAACGAGGAAGAAAAACAGCTTGCTTTACCAACGGGTGAATATATGAGAGGCATATTGATTCGGAGGGACAAATGAACATTTTTGACTTGCCGCCGCTTCCCTTGCCGAACGAGTTGACTACAATTTTAGCCAAAAGCGTCAATGTCCGCATTGAGCGTATCGTCAGTACGGGACAGACTTCCGGCTGGTACGACCAAGCCGAAACGGAGTTTGTCGCACTTTTGGAAGGCAACGCCATCATCGAATATTTGAACGATAAAACCGTGACGCTCTCAAAAGGCGATACATTGTTGATACAACCGCATGAAAGTCACAAGGTCAGCTATACGTCAACCGAGCCGCCATGCGTGTGGTTGTGCGTGTTCTATTGAGGAGGAACTGTATGCGTCTGTTTATCGCCATCAACTTCAACAACGAAACCCGCTCGCGTCTGCTCGCCCTGCGCGACGAACTGCGCGGCAAGTCGGAGCGCGGCAACTTTTCCGCGCAGGAAAATCTGCACTTGACGCTTGCGTTTCTTGGCGAGTGCGACGGTAAACAAGTCGTCACAGCGAAGTCCGTAGTAAATGCCGTCAGTTTTGAGCCGTTCGATATATCGGTTGATTGCATCGGACGCTTCAAACGTGACGGCAGCGACATCTGGTGGGCGGGTCTGCACGAGAGCAAGCCGTTGATTGCGTTGCAAGGCGAATTAGCCGAAAATCTGATTGCCGCAGGATTCACGCTCGAAAAGCGCAAATACAGCCCGCATATCACGCTCGGACGCGAGGTTGTGACGGACGCAAAACCGTGGACGATAGAGCCGTTTGGCGAAGCAGTCTGTACGATTGAGCATATGAAATCGGAGCGGATAAACGGAAAACTGACGTATACGGCGATTGCGAGGAATAAATGAAATGAACCATAATCTCAATAATTTCAACGACTTCATCAAAATACTGCTCGCTTCCGGCTTTTCTATCGGCGGCGGCAACGACGAGGGAATTTACGCCATCGTGGACTATGACTGGCTGAACGTACCGCCCAGTTCGCCGATTGTATGGCACACAGGCAACCCCGAAACCGACCCGTGGGAATGGCGCATCCGCGTCCTCAACGAGCGTGGTGACATCGCCTACTCCAAATGCTTCTTCAAGAAGTCCGGCTATATCACGCAGGAGTTTTACCCGTATTTCCTCGCTCTCCGATGCGGCGGTCGCGACTTTGAGGACGAGTACGCAGACGGTAAGGTAAGTCATTACGCCAAGCGGATTTATGACGTTATCTGCGAACACGGCGAATTGCCCTTGCAAGAGATAAAAAGATTCGGCGGTTTTGGGCGGGAAGAAAAAAGCAAGTTCGATTCCGCGCTGACCGAGCTTCAAATGCGGCTTTACCTCACGATTTGCGGTACGCGCCACAAAACAAACGCCAGAGGCGAGGAATACGGTTGGAACGCAACGATGTTCTGTACAACGGAGCGGTTTTGGGAAGATACGGACGTGTTCGACCGCGCCGCAACGCTTGACGAAACCGATGCTTACACCGCGATTCGCGAGCGTGTGCTGAAACTGAATCCGACCGCCGACGAGAAGAAAATCCGCAAGTTTGCGTATGGAAGATAATGATTATGTTCACAGGTTTTTCTCAAAATACCATAGACTTTATGTGGAATATCCGCTTGAACAATAACAAGGCGTGGTTTGAGGAACATAAAGACGAGTTTAAGCGCGATTTCCAGACCCCTATGAAAGAGTTGGTGCAAGAAGTTTACGCGAGAATGACCGCCGACTACGGAGAACGGGGATTTATCCAAAAACTATCGCGCATTTACAAAGACGCGCGGCGCGTCCGCAACGGCAATTTGTACAGGGACAACTTGTGGTTCTCGGTGGAAAAACCCTCTGCCGAAAACGAGGAAAGCAGCGGGGTTTTGACATTTTGGTTTGACCTTAACCCCGAAGGCTGGAGTTACGGGCTTGGGTATTACGCCGCCAAAGCCGCGACGATGGAAAGGCTGCGGGCGCGGATTGACGATAACCCGAAAGCGTTCGAGAAGCTGATAGATTTGCTGAACAGCCAAGACGAGTTCAAGCTCGACGGCCCCGAATATGCCCGCCGAAAACAAGCCCCCACACCGAAAACACAGGCGTGGTATAACAAAAAGTCGTTCTCGCTGATTCATTTCGGGGGAATCGGCGATGAATTGTTCACGCGGGAGTTTGCCGACCGCCTTGTGAGCGGTTACACCTTTTTGATGCCGTTCTATGATTATTTTATCGCGGCGGAGAACGCTGGAGGAAAAACGTCATGAGCGAAAAATTCAGATGTTTCGGTAACACGCCGTTATACGCCGATTACCACGACAACGAATGGGGACGGCCTGTGCATGACGACAACAAGCTGTTTGAAATGTTGATTCTGGAGGGGGCGCAGGCGGGTCTTTCGTGGGAAACTGTGCTAAAAAAACGGGAGGCGTACCGTGGAGCCTTTGACAGTTTCGACCCACGCAAAGTCGCCCTATACGATGACGCGAAGATTGCGGAGCTTATGACGAACGCGGGCATAATCCGTAACCGCTTGAAAATTAACGCCGCCGTAATCAATGCCAAGCTGTTCCTTGAAATTGCCGAAAAGTACGGGAGCTTTGACAGGTTTATTTGGGCTTACGTCGATGACAAGCCGATTGTCGGGCATTGGGAACGATTCGAGGATATGCCTACGACCACACCGATTTCCGATAGAATCAGCAAGGACTTGAAGAAGATGGGTTTCAAATTCGTCGGCTCAACGATTATTTATTCGTTCATGCAGGCCGTCGGCATGGTCAACGACCACTTGAAACCGTGCTTTGTTTATGAGGAGATGTTATCGAAATGAACATTTTAATCAGGAAAGCAACAAGCGAAGATATACCGCAATTACTTGAACTATACGCGGAATTGCAGCCACTTGACACGCCAATAGAAACGGACGCGGCGATTTCGACCTTTGAGCAAGCGATTAGTCGCGGCGTAACAACCTTCGTTGCTGATAATAGCGGACGAATCGTTGGTTCTTGCACCATCGCGATTATTCCGAATATCACAAGACAATGTTCGCCTATCGGTTTTATTGAAAACGTCGTTACTGCGTCCGATTGCCGACGTTGCGGGTTTGGGCGAAAACTAATGAACGCGGCGATTGAATACGCAAAAGAGCAGGGTTGTTATAAATGTACGCTTCAAAGCGGAATAAAACGTGCCGAAGCACACAAATTCTATGAATCCATAGGGCTTGACGGTAACTCAAAACGAGCCTTTGAAATCAGATTTTGAGGTAGAGTATGCAGGGATATAACGTAATTTGGGTGTTCAACCCCACCGCCGACAGAGTGTTGTTCTGCAAGCGGCATAAAGAGCCGTACAAAGGATTATACAATCTCGTCGGCGGCAAGATTGAGCCTGACGAGGACGGGCTTGTCGCCGCCTACCGCGAACTTCGTGAGAAAACGGGCATAACCGACATCGAACTCGTCCACCTGATGGACTTCACATATTTTCTGCGCGACGCTTGCCGCGTCGAGGTATATTACGGCAGGCTTTCCGCTGATATAAAAGTAAGCGGCGACGAGAAGGAGCTTACATGGCTTGAAGTGAGCGAGGACTTCTTTGATAGGAGCCGTTTCGCCGGGGAGGGCAACATCGGGCATATCTACGAAATAATCAAGCAAAATTTTGACCGGGTGAGGTGAACTGCGATGACAGCCAACAACCAAGAGAAAATCGAATGGAGCGGAACGATAGTGTCGATTCAGCCGCGCACGACGGTGTGGCGGTACAAACTCGACAACCGAACCCACTATCATCGCGGGTATAACATCTTTCTTGACGGCGAGGTCAACGGGCTGAAAGCACCGTTCTCTGTCGCTGTTTCAGAGAAACAACAGCAGAAACTCGAATTTCGTATCGGCGACGAGGTAAAAGGAACGGCTTGGTCGAAGATGTATGATGTCAGCGATTATGCCGATTTCTACCGCGCCGGAGGGTTGAAAGTTATCAAGCGCGGCGAGCAAGCCGAAACCACACCGCCACCGTTTCTTATCCCGCCGCCCGATATGGCGACCTACGAATGGCGCGGCGCGAGAATGTTAAGCCAAAGCTCATATAAAGGAAAGTGCTTTCAATGCGCTTGGGCTACCATGTCGGCGGTCGAGATTGAATATAATTGGGGCGTGAGCAAGAAGTACCGTTTCGAGAGTTTCTGTTATGGCCCAAAATCGTGCAAGCTCTATAAAATGGGTAAGCCCCGCGCCGTGCCATACAAAGACGAAGGTTCAAACTACGACGAGGGTTGGCTGGACGACATCTGCACCGAAAGGCGTGGGTGGGACGACTGAAAGGGGTGAGGTGCTATCAATAAATACGCATTGATTTACCTCGCCGTCATAAGCCTGTTCGCGGTTATTCTGACCCTCCATGACAAGAGTGCCGCTCGTAGGAACGCATGGCGCGTAAAAGAGCGGACGTTGCTCGCTGTTTCCGCGCTCGGCGGTTCGGTGGCGATGTTCTTGACGATGCTCGCCGTTCGCCACAAGACACGCCGCACTAAGTTTATGGTTGGCATACCGCTGATAATGTTGATTCAATCTGTCATTATCGTATTCGCGTTCAATCAGAGCTTGTCAGTCAGCCATTACAGCGTTGAGTCTGAAAAAATCAATGGGCAGATAAAACTCGTGCTTGTGACCGACTATCACTCCTGCGATTACGGCGACGGACAGCGCGAACTGATTCACGCGACAGATGCGGAACAGCCGGACGCGATTCTGTTTTGCGGGGATATTTTTGACGATAAGCTGCCGCCCGACAACACAATAGAGTTTATCGCGGGATGATCTGTTATACTTTTAGTTGACACATTCTCCTCGGCCATGGAAAATAGAACCTACAGAAAACGAGGAGGACAACGACCATGGCAGAGAGAAAGACT
>Ga0268262_10000876_pt1 | contig 39048 bp, 24 predicted proteins | sample TergutNc150P3_FD_190354 | JGI IMG/M metagenome (GOLD analysis project Ga0268262, IMG submission 190354) | Nasutitermes corniger P3 segment gut microbial community from laboratory colony in Florida, USA - Nc150 P3 (SPAdes) (version 2) | ecosystem: Host-associated > Arthropoda: Insects >...
CCGGTGACGGTGATCGACAGCGGGACCCCACGAGCGTCCACCAGCAGGTGGCGCTTGCTCCCATTTTTTTCCCCTGTCGGTGGGGTTGGGCCCCACCGCTTCCCTTGCCATCGGCGCCTTGACCATGGCGCCGTCTATGCTCTGCCATCGCCATGCCACACCCTCCATTTCACCGTACTCCGATAGGCCAGCCTCCCACAGTCTCCTGAATACTCCTGCCCTCTCCCACTCCAGGAAGTAGCGGTGAATTGAGCTGGCACTGCCGAAGAACTATTTGGGTAAGGCCTTCCACTGACAACCTGTGCGTAATACATACACTATAGCCTCGAACACCAGCCTGGGGGGTTTCCTCTTGCGGCCCGCGCCTTGCGCACGTTTGTACGTTCTGGTGCTGTCCCGCTCTGACTCGGGGATCAACGCCTCCACCCTAGCCCAGAATGTGTCCGATACTTCCCATGGCTTCACTCCCATCCCGTACTCCAGAGCAACCCCGCACAAAAAAATTGTAACACTATTTAGGGATAAGTTCTAAAACTGAAAAGTTGGAGTTGCAAAATGAAATTTTTGCAACTCCAACGAAGTCAATTTGTCCGCGTCATCATTTGCCCTCCACTCCAAACTTGGTGTCAAGCAGACTATTCAGCGCCGATTTGGAGCTATCCCAACTCATCAGCGCCAGTGCTTCATTTGGGGTACACCAACGGTATTCACAATGTTCAGTTGCGTTTAAGGCCACCCGCGAATCGGCGGATACTTCCATTTGAAAGCATGTCTCGGTGTTGAACAGCGGCTCATCGCTGTGTATGCCGTATATGGTTGGTTCCAGCCAAAATGAATGCTGAAGTTCCATTGGAACCAAATTTCCGTGAAGGCCGGTTTTTTTCACAACTTCTCTGTGAGCCGCTATTTCAGGGCTTTCCCCGATTCTGAGCATTCCTGTGATACCAGACCAGCACTGCCCTTCGGACGGACGGCTCAGCAGCATGAGAATCTCAGTACCTCTGCTACCGCTCCTCGAAACAGTCACGGATATACTTTGGGACGGCTCTGATACAGTCACCGGATCAAGGGCCAGAATTTCCGCAAGATGACGAGCAAGGCTCGTTCTGACATCATTCCAAGGCGGGCATTCATCCCCTAAGAGAGTTCTCAGACTGCAAACACCTTTATCTGTGATGCCGCATGGCGTTATCCATTGAAAATGGGACATACAGGGGTCTATGTTGAAGGCTATACCATGAGTCGAAACCCATCGTTTAAGGTGTATCCCAACCGCTCCCAGCTTTTCTAAACCGCGTCTGGTATCAACCCAGATGCCCGGATAGCCGTTGAGCCTGTCTGCAATAACGCCAAAATCCTTTGAGGTGTCGATCATCGCCTGTTCCAGGCCCCGAACAAGACGACCAACATCCTGCCTGCCACCGCGCAGGTTGCAAATTGGATAAACGACAATTTGACCCGGCCCGTGATACGTTACCTGACCGCCACGATCTATCTTGTGAAGCTCCACGCCGTTTTTTGACAAAAACTCATCGCTAACATGGACATCCGACCTCGCGGCGCTACGACCCAGCGTAAAAACCGGGTTATGCTCCAAAAGAAGTATCTGGTCAGGGTGATCTGTATCGCGGACATAATCCGCCAATTCCCGCTGCATACGAAGTCCCGCGCCGTACAGCACTCTGCCAAAATGCCTGAACTGCCCTTGCTTTTGTTTTGTAAAGCCTATGTCCATACAAACCTTTGTAGTATAAAATCAAAACAGAGGTAATTTTATGAAAAAATTTGTGCTACCACTGATGGCAACCCTACTCTTTACCGCTATGTCACCAATGCGGGCGGATGAAGGGATGTGGACATTCGACAATCTCCCGCTAAAACTGCTTAAAGAAAAGTACAACTTTACACCGAGTAAGGAATGGCTGGATCATGTGCGCCAATCAGCCATTTCAATGGGAGGCTGCTCGGCTTCTTTTGTCAGCTCTGATGGTCTGATGCTCACCAACCATCACTGCGGTCGCGGACAGGTGGCGGGAGTCAGTACCAAGGAAAACGACTTACTCATAAACGGCTTTGTCGCCCGCACTCAGGCGGAAGAGCTTAAAGTCAACATGAATATTCGCGTTCTAAAACAAATGCAGAATGTGACGGACATAGTGAATGCCGCAGTCAAGCCGAATATGGATACCAAAGCCGCTGAGGACGCAAAGACAGCCGCGCTACAGGAGGCCGTGGAATCCATGCAAAAGATTACCGGCCTTAACTGTTCACCAGTAAGACTCTATCAAGGCGGCGAGTATTGGGTCTATGGATATGAAACATTTGGCGATGTACGCCTTGTCGCAGCGCCCGAACTACAGACCGCCTCCTTTGGCGGCGATTTCGACAATTTTACATATCCGCGGCACGACCTGGATTTCATGCTATTCCGCGTTTACAAAGACGGCGTGCCATATCGCCCCACAAATTTCTTAAAGTGGTCTGTTCAGGGCCTCAGGGCAGGAGACCTCACTTTCGTTGTCGGTCATCCGGGCAGTACAGCGCGCGGCATGACTTACAGCCAGATGACTTACGCCAGGGATGTTACCACTCCTCTATCTATCAAGGCTTCTGAACGCCAGCGCCGTATATTGCTGGAATACGGCAAATTGAATCCGGAAAACAAACGCGCTGTTCAAACCCAGTTGCTTGGCGTTGAGAACTCATTAAAGGCCACTAAAGGATACTACGCCGGTCTTTTGGACAATGCCGCAATGGCGCGGGTCAAGGCCAGGGAAGACGAACTTCGTGCTAAAGTGAATCAAAACGCCAAGCTCAAAGCAATGGCGGGGCAGAGTTGGGATCAGATTGACAAGGCGCTGGCAGCCACAAAGGGAAACGCCCTATCGGTGAGCTTGGCGACAGGCGCTCCCACTTCTCTCTTATTCCAGTTGCGTAGCGCGGTGACGCAGATTGAGACAGGGAACGCGCCCCAAGCCCAGCGAGGCATGGCTGGACGAACGGCTGCTTCCAGCACGGATTTGGAACTAATGCAGTTGGAAGCATGGCTAAAAGAAGTTCAGGACTCACTACCAGCCGAAAACCCTTTGGTGAAAGCGGCGCTCAATGGACGCAATCCCAGCGATGCCGCCAAGTCCATACTGGCAAGCTCCATGAAAGATGAAGCAGCCAGGAAAGCTCTCATAGACGGCGGCAAATCCGCACTGGCGCTCAATAGAGAACACGCGGTTGTACTGGCGAAAACAATCTATTCCATTATCAGTGAAGGCCAGAAAAAACAGGCCGATGCTGATCTCATCATCAGAGAGCACGGCGCACGCATTGCCAGAGCGCGTTTTGAAGTCTATGGAAAGGACACCTACCCCGATGCCACAGGGACATTGCGCCTATCCTTTGGACCTGTCTCGACATTTGATGCAAATGGAACCATAGTACAGCCATTCACAACTTTTGGTGGTTTGTACGACCGCCATGTGGGATGGGGCGGGAATGAAGCCAATGCTCATGACGGCGCATGGAGCCTGCCGCAGCGCTGGCTGGATAAACGCAATCTCATAAACCCGGACATTCCGCTGAATTTTAGTCACAGTGTTGACATTATAGGCGGCAATTCAGGCAGTCCGGTCATCAATTCCAATGGTGAAGTGGTTGGTTTGATCTTTGACGGCAATATCACAATGCTACCGGGACGCTATTACTATAAAGAGAGCGATAATCGCGGCGTTTCAGTTGATGCCCGCGCCATCATAGAAACACTGGATAAAGTCATGGACGCCAAACACCTTGTCAGGGAACTGACCGGGAATTAGGTAAATCACATTCATACAGTCTGCGCTCAAAAAACGCAGCCTGTATGAATATTACAAACTTTGTTGCTTTAACGAGCCACCAAGGTACCTACGGCTATTGTCATTGGCTGAGAATTTCCGCTTGATGGCAGTATTCTGGCATCGGCGGTGACACTCAGCGCTATGTTTGTGTTCTTTATTACATTTGGCTGCAACTGCAACGCCACGCGGGCAAGTGTACCGCTCAACGGCTGTGCCGGAGCTGTCGTGCCTTTCTGTGCGATAGATACTTTCAGTGTATCGCCGTTCGTTACACATTTGAACAACTTGGGCTCCGTGACACCCAAATTGAATGACGCGTTTTGAGCAAGCTCGACATCAGTTGCGTTTATTTTGACAAAGGCGGCTTTAGTGGTATCGGCGCTAACACCAAAAGAGACACCACGCCCGGTTCCTTGTTCCGGCCCTCTTAGCGCCAGCACCAGCTTGTCCGATGTACTCAGGCTTGCGTCCCTCACAAACCTGTAGCCTGTACCCGCCGGGTCTGTGTAGGAAAGGCTTGTGGCAATTAACATAGATGGTGGTTCCGGGTTGGGGGAATTACCACCGCTGCAACCGAGCAGACCCGCCAATGTGAGTAATGAGGCTGTTTCGATAATGCCGGAAAACTGAATCCTTTTCATAATCACCACCCCATTTCATTAAAGAGCATTAATAGATCCTTGTCATCAATAACGCCATCACCATTGAAATCATACTTATCCAAGTCCGCTTGGGCGGTTGAACCAAAGGCATTTGCCAATTCCAGCAACTGTGGCGCTGTTTTTGTGTTGCCATCAAAGTTGCTGACGCTGATCTTCACCTGCACAGACGTCCTGATAGATGGTTCCTGAACACTGGCTACCGTTATTGTGACTGTTTGGGCAGTAACAGGGGCCGTGAACACGCCCTGAGGGGTCATAATTCCGGCGCTGGCCGACCATGTCACGGCTGTATTGGAAAGTCCTGTCACGCTGGCATTGAAATTATGTGTTCCACCGCTAAAGAGGCCACCGGGTGGGTTGATGATTGAGACAGTAGCTGTGGTGGGCATCGTTACCGTCACAGCAGCAGTGCCTGATTTGGCGCTGTCAGCCTGACTTGTGGCTGTAATTGTGTAAGTACCAGCTGTTGCGGGTGCTGTATAGACTCCGCTCTGCGTTATGCTGCCATCGCTGGCACTCCAGGTGACAGTTGTATTTGTTGTTCCTGTCACAGTGGCTGTGAATGTTTGTGTTCCGCCTGTTGTCAGTTCAGCGGTCTTTGGCAAAACTGAGACAGAAACCACGGGTGCCGCCGTTACTGTCGCTGTAGCGGTGTCTGATTTGGCGCTGTCAACATGACTTGTGGCTGTAATTGTGTAAGTACCAGCTGTTGCGGGTGCTGTATAGACTCCGCTCTGCGTTATGCTGCCATCGCTGGCAGTCCAGGTGACAGTTGTATTTGTTGTTCCTGTTACAGTGGCTGTGAATGTTTGTGTTCCGCCTGTTGTCAGTTCAGCGGTCTTTGGCGATACTGAAACAACAATTGCCGGATTAACTGTCACAGCGCATGTGTCATATTTGTTGCTGTCAGCCTGGCTGGTTGCCGTTATCGTAGCTGTGCCCGGCGCAATCGCGCTCACGAGGCCTGTGCTTGACACTGTAGCAACGGATGTATTGCTGCTGCTCCAAGTGACATTTTTGTTTGTCGCATTGTCAGGCAGCACGGTAGCGACAAGCGTTTCAGTTCCGCCGACTGTCAGTGTTGTTGATGACTTGTTCAGACTGACGCCTGTGACAGAGACAGGAACATCGTAAGCTACATCCGCAAATGCCTTTAGGCAGATGCTGGCTGTTGGGCGTGGTTGTTTATCGTCATAAGTGATATCGCTCCATGATGACCCATTGGATGAAATGAAACCGACTCCGGGAGTGGCAGTTGCGTTGCCAGTATCGTCTGTGACTTGTGAGAAGCCGACTGGATAGTTATAGCCCTGATCAGTCAGTTTCACAATCACGGCAAATTTTTCCCCGTTACTGACAATGACAGGGCTATTCAAGTCAATCCTGTGGTAGCCGGGACCTCCGAGTGTGCCTGACTGTGGGCCGTGCGTCAATGTGCCACTTGCTGGCGTACTGCCCACGCCCTTCCTGATGTATATATTGTAAGTCGCGCCTGGTTTCGAAGTATAAAATGCCACAGCTTTTATGGAATGATTGCCATCGGCCGTAAAGATATTGGAAAACCAAGCCGTAGGATTGCCATAGCCAATGGAATGGGTACGTCCCAGCATGTCATATTGGTACGTCTTCGCGTCCGCCCCTGCGAATCCTTCATATACGCCAATAGAGACAATACTTGTGTCGTACGACATGTAAAAGTAGCCAGCATCGCCCCAGTTAGCGCCCCAACTGTTGCGGACTATCCACGCGCCGTTTGAATCAGGCTGGTTGCCTGCCGGAAATTTAGTCCTGGCCCAGTTGTCGTCCCAGCCCACTATGTTTACGCCGTGGTTGGTTTTTGTTTCTGAGCCCTGCACGTACCTGAATGCCCAATTATTTGCGGCACTATTATAGTAAGTGTTTATATTTGAATCGGGCCACATCATTGATATAGCCACTACGCCATACTCAGACACCAAGCCCTTTATTGCGGCCACATCGGCACTGCTGACAAAGTATGTCTTCCTTATTGTCGCAACTGACGCCTCGTTTCCTGTGGGCAGAGGCCCTCCGTATATGGTGGCGGCGCGCTCTACAGGCCCGCCGGCTTTGTCACCGCGCGTCATTATAGTCACCGCTCGCGTGAAATTACCGCCCAGGTCAAATGTCTCATGCTCACCCGGGTCAACCGAGTCTTTGGTAAAGCCTGGTATGCCATTTATCGGGTTATACGCGAAATATGCCAGGTGCCACTCGGATAACTCCCTGGGAGTCCCTGCCTTTACCAGGGAGTATTCAAGCGCGGCTAGGGAGCTGAATGACCAGCAAGTTCCATATTGGCCCTGGTTTCGCGCGGTGAATATCCCTGAGGGCAGTCCAGATGGCAGGTACGTAATGGGATCATTGAGCTCCAGAATCCCCGGCGCTATAACAATATCACGGATTACAGGCGTCGGATATTGCCTGGGGTCATATATCTCCGGCAAGTATGCCAAGCCTGATTTGATCATGGCCTCTGTCTGTGTCAAAGGGGCATTGGGAGCAGGGGGCATAAGGGGGTCGGGTATGTACCCAAAGCGTCTGTCCACCGGTTCCACTGGCAGGCCCAGAGCTATTCGCGCCGCTCTTTCCTTTTGCTTCTCCTGCCACTTCACAAATGCCGGGTTCAGCGGAGCCTGATGCAGTATAGGCTCTGATCCCAGATCGGACTGGCCAAAGAGCATGGGCGCGACAACAAATGACAGAGCAGCAAGGCACACCTTTACGGCTTTCTTCTGATGGCTGAAAAACATTGATATTGACATGGGACACCTCTATTTTGCCAATGTTGCGAGGGACTGCCGTAACGCCCAATTGCTTTGCTAATCTGTTTCCAATGTTTACGTTGTGATAGGGGTTAAATGGAAAAGTATAAATTAACCTTTGCCTATATCAATGCCGTACAGCCCTGCCTAGTAATTGAACAGCGTACATATAATTTAGCAGGTTACGTTCAAATGCAATCCGTTTGATTGCAATTTTTTATGACAGTTCTTTTACGGTTTTTACTATCCCAGCTTTTTGAGCCTGTCTCCCACTTCGTCCGCGAAATTTTTAATCAGGCCGTTTATGAATGCAAGCGGCTCCAGCGTGTCGTCCTTGATTAAGGGCGTCAGGTCGCAACCGAAGCTCTGCGCTTCTGAGTCGTCAACGCCGTGGCTGGCAAAAAAGGTGGCATGGGCGCGCCTTCTGCCCATAACGGCCAGATCGTAGCGCTTACCGCCGCATATCTGGCTGTCAAATACTCCAAGCAATGCGGCTGCGAGGTTTTCGTGTCCAGACACATCCATGACAACTTTGTCTGTATCGCAAAGCCAGTCCTGATCTCTCCAGACTTCGCAGCCTATGACTTTTTCGGGGCGCTGCTCTTTGGGAAGTTGCCGTATGGCGGCTATTGTGCGGAGGGCTACAGCCACATGCGTATCATGCTTGTCCGCAAAGTTGTGTGTATAGACGATCTTTGGCCGAGCGGCTTGCAGCAACTTTACCAAGTCGGATGTGACCTGTGTGTTTTTGCCGTCTTTGACCGCCGATGAGCCATAGTCCAAAAATATCTGGGCGGCATAATCGCCCACCTGAGCGGCTTTTTTCTGTTCAGCACGGCGTATCTTCTGCATATCGCTGTCGGTGGTACTGGCATAAATGCCGTCTCTGGGGCTACCGCTGCCATTCGTGACTGTAACGCCGGCAAACCATGCGTCCGGCAAGCCAAAACAAGATACGATGCCATGATAGGCCATGATTTCTATGTCATCCTGGTGCGCGGCGATGGCAAGGTGCGTTGTCCTGGCAAGCGCACTGTCCTGCTGTAATCCGTCGGGAACAAAGATTTCAGAAGACTCAAGATTGAACATAAAAACCTCCAGTTAAAATGTGGAACACACAATGTTGCTGAGCGGTTTTGCCGCCACTGCCGTCATTCTCATAAAATAGCCGGCAGACTCGCCGCGGCGACGGCCTGACCGACTCGGCGGGCTTTCTCATCAGGTAATGTCACGCTGATATTTTTCAATTCTGGAAATTCTTTAGCCAGCACTTCCCCGGCTTTTGCCAGTATTATTTCGCCGCCAATTCCTGACGTGACGCGGCCAAGTATCAAAACGTGCTTCATTTCGTAAAAGTCGGCGTAGTGGGCAAGGCTGTAGCCAAGATAAATGCCTATGGCCTCCCAAATCTGCCGCGCCCCCGCGTGGCCTTTTTCCAGGTGGTTTTGCGCGACTTTGAGTTTTTCAGCCAGACCCAAATCGGGATCAATCTCAATTCCCGCTTTTGGCGCCAGTTTAAAAACGGCCTGCTGACTAAAATAGAGCGCTCCCACACCGGTATCTCCACTCCACTCGCAAGCGGCGGCGCTCGGGTGGTAATCCACGGGGGCGAAAGCCAGCTCATTCAGCCAGGTTGTAATCTCGCCTTTCGGCGTGACATATCCCGCCGCCTGGGACGACCCAAAAGCAAGGCCCAATATGGGTTTGTCTTCCAGACTCATCGCGCCGGCCAGGGCTGTAACTTCCCCGTCGTTGACCACCTCGAAAGGGATGCCCCCCATAGCTTTTTGCAGATCAAAGAACAGATTTACTGTTTTTGTATCAAACAGTTCTTTTGGAATTCCGCGGTACAGGCTTGCCACGCGAGGTCTGTTATCAATATAAACGCCAGCCGCGGAACCTCCAATGGCGTCAACGCGCGGCATGTGTTTGGCGGCGCTCTTAAACGCAGCCATTAATTCATCAAAATGGTACTGAGGGTCTGTCGCGTTGCGCGGATCCCAGACAACTTCTTCTGTATAAACGGCTTCGCCATTAATTACCGCTGAAACCTTGCGGTCTGACGCGCCAAGGTCAAAGCCAATGCGGCAGCCATCTAAATGTCCTCCAAGACTCATGGTGCTTTCGTCAGACTGCGGGACATTTTCAGGTGTTGTAACTTCAACCGTGAATGGTTTTGCGTACACGCCGCCCATGAAATCAAAGTCAAAGCCGCGCGCCCCTGTCCTGGAATAGACGGTTCTGATATGCTCGCCCACGGATTTTGGGCCGCCAACTATAACGCGCCAGCCGCCCCTGGCCCAGAGCAGGAACTTTACCAGACGTTCGGCGTAATCCAGGTTTAGAGCGGCTTGCGGATGAGATTCCGGCAAGCATACAGTCTCATACCGCGTTATGGCAGCTCCGCCACGCTCCAATGCAAACACTAGCGGAACAGCGTTGCCGGACTCTTTCGCCAAGCGCAGAAAAGCGCGGTTTGCCAGCGCCGCCGGCTTAAAATCAGGATCAAGAGCCGGAATAAAAGCTGGTTTTGCCAGTTCGTGCAAGTTGGCCATGCTGTACTCCATTGAAGTCAAACACCTGTACAAATCATACCAGATGATATTAATTTTGCTGTATTAGGGTTTGGATGTATAATGAAAAATATTGAGGTAATTGCAAAACCATGATGCACGTCTGCGCCAATGAACGATGCCGTCCGCTCCAAAGTTGCGGATATAACACAGCAAACGTGCCTATCATCTCCGGTGCGAATCAGGACTGACGTTTTGCAAGAGGCTCAAATTTCTTTGGAGGTTTCATGCAACTTTTTCTTGATACGGCAAATCTTGAAGAAATCAAACGAATCAACTCCTGGGGTGCGCTGGATGGCGTTACTACCAATCCAAGTTTGATAGCCAAGGAGAGCGGCAGGCCATTTGAAGATATAATTCAGGAAATTTGCGGAATTGTAAATGGCCCCATCAGTGCGGAAGTCATTAGTCAGGACTCCACCGGAATGATTGCCGAGGGGACAGAACTGGCCAGGATTCATAAGAATGTCACAATCAAACTGCCGATGACGCCGGAGGGTCTTAGAGCCTGTAATTATTTCCGTTCTCGCGGAATTAAAACAAATCTGACTCTTTGTTTTTCGGCAAACCAAGCTCTCTTGGCCGCTAAGGCTGGCGCTACATTTGTCAGCCCCTTTGTCGGTCGCCTGGATGATATTAATACTGACGGCATGGAATTGATTCGTGAGATTGTGACGATTTTTGAAAACTATAGTTTTGACACCAAGGTTCTCGCCGCGTCAATCCGGCAACCACGCCATGTCACCGAAGCAGCCTTGGCCGGGGCGCATATAGCAACAATTCCGACAAAGGTATTTGAAAGCCTGATTCATCATCCGCTCACTGATAGAGGCTTGGAGATATTCACTGCCGATTGGAAAAAGAGCGGGCGCTAAAGAGCTTTTCTTTTATGACCCGAAAATGCGCGCAAACAAGATAGAGCCTGCTTGTTTGAAAACGCAAGGAGTTTGTGTATGTCCTTTCAGCAAAAAATTGATACGCTAAGGGTTAAATATGAAGCTGCTCGAATCGGAGGGGGCCAGACTCGTATAGACAAGCAGCATCAACAGGGCAAACTAACCGCCCGAGAGCGTATTGACGCGTTTTTAGACGAGAGCAGTTTTGAGGAAGTTGACGCTTTGGCTGTGAATCCTAATCCGGGTGATCAGATTCCCGGAGATGGTCTTGTCGCGGGTTTTGGCCGCGTTGATGGTAGGCCCGTGGCCGTTTTTGCTCAAGACTTTACTGTACAGGGCGGCTCTCTCTCGCTAACCGTAGCCAAAAAAATCTGTAAAGTCATGGACATGGCATTGAAAGTCGGATGCCCCGTGATTGGCATGAATGACAGCGGTGGCGCCCGCATTCAGGAAGGAGTGAATTCGCTCGCCGGTTATGGAGAAATATTTTTACGCAATACGATGGCTTCGGGCGTTATACCTCAGATCAGCCTGATTATGGGGCCATGTGCCGGCGGCGCTGTATATAGCCCGGCCATTACAGACTTCATAACAATGGTGCGCAATACCAGTTACATGTTTGTCACCGGGCCGGAAGTCATCAAAGCGGTTACGCACGAAGACGTAACCAAGGAAGAATTGGGAGGCGCGTCCACACATGGATATAAATCCGGCGTCTGTCATTTCATGGCGCCCTCTGATCTTGCGGCTATTGCGCATACAAGGGAGCTTTTGAGTTTTCTTCCCTCAAACAACATGGGCGAAGCGCCGCGCCGCGCCGCCCTGAATGAAACCTCTCTTGAAAACCATGAGCTTGACGCTATAGTTCCCGAAGACCCGACAAAGCCCTACGACATGCGAATTCTTGTAAAAGGTGTTGTTGACGATGCGTATTTTTTTGAGGTTATGGAGGCCTACGCGCAGAACGTTGTAATTGGCTTTGCCAGAATAGATGGCAGATCTGTCGGCATTGTCGCAAATCAGCCGGCCACTCTGGCAGGAGTTTTAGATATCAGCGCATCTGAAAAAGCGGCGAGGTTTGTGCGTTTCTGTGACGCATTCAATATTCCTTTGATAGTTTTTGAGGATGTACCAGGATTTCTGCCCGGCACCAACCAGGAGTACAACGGCTTAATTAAAAACGGTGCCAAATTACTGTATGCCTTTTGCGAAGCCACAGTGCCAAAGCTGACCGTAATCACGCGCAAAGCGTACGGCGGAGCATACATAGTTATGGCAAGCAAGCACATTCGCTCAGATTTCAACTTTGCCTATCCCACCGCCGAAATTGCGGTTATGGGGGCCGAAGGCGCAGCTAATATCCTGTACTCCAAAGAAATCTCCAAAGCAGAAGACCCTGCGGCAAAACGAGCGCAGGTCATTGCCGACTACAACGAAAAATTGGCAAATCCCTATGTAGCGGCCGGCCTTGGTTATGTGGATGAAGTGATAATGCCAAGAGAGACTCGCAAAAAGCTGATCCGTGCCCTTGGGCTGTTAGAAACCAAACGCGATCAAGTGCCGGCAAAAAAACATGGCAACATACCATTATGATTTTCTGAAAAACGAGCAAGGACGAGTCCAAAATGGTGTTAAAATAGTAGGATTTGTTATTCTATTATTTGTTGCATCTTATCTGCGTGATTTAATTACTATTCCACCTTCAATTAAAATTTGGGTTTCAGTCGCTATAATCACAGCAACATCATGGTTTTGTCTTAAATTAGAAAAGAAGAACTTTGACTCGCTTGGCTTGCGTTTTAATATCAGATTTCTATCAGAGTTTTCTATAGGACTGGCATTTGGTGTATTGATAATTGTAATTTCAGCCTTAATTATCAAATTTTCTGACGGCTTCACCTGGGTGCGTAACCATCAGATTAATTTAAGCGATCTTTTTTATGCCTTAATTCCATTTTTGGCAATTAGTATTTACGAAGAATTACTTTTTCGCGGGTACGCATTCCAGCGTGTCATACGCGGTGTAGGCAACTCAGCAGCGCTATTGATTTTCGGATTGCTTTTTGTGATAGCGCACTTTAATAATCCCGGCATGACAGGGACTGCGCGGCTCATGGGGAGTATTAACATTGGATTGGCCTCCATACTGCTTGGTCTGGCCTGGATTAAGACAGGAAGTCTTGCGCTGCCCATTGGCATTCACCTCGGTTGGAACTGGGCGGAGGGAAATTTGCTTGGCTTCGGCGTTAGCGGTTCAAAATCGCAAGGCTATTGGACTCCTGTTTTTAATGATCTTCCCCGGTGGTTTACAGGCGGTGATTTTGGCCTGGAAGCCAGCCTGCCCTGCGCGATAGTGTGTTTGATAGCCTGTATCGGCTTTGTTTCGTATTCCAGGCCATGCCATCAGTAAGAGCCACCTGCAAAATAACGTTTTGCAAGCTGATCATCATACAATATATAAATAGTCAACACTCTAAAAAATGGAAACGTAAAAAAATAAAATTGCAACTGTTTTCCGGCATTCAGTTAATATCAGGCAACTGACGCGGTGTAGGAGCCGACCAATGAAGGCCGTAGGGCAAAAGGTTATAGCGGTTTTGGATGCCTACCCAGCGTGATAATTCTGATTCATGTATTGACCCGTCATGGGGGGCGAGCGGCAGGTTGTACGTGTCGGTAAAAGTCTTTAGCTCTGAGTGTGTGACATTTAAGATGCGGATTAGTTCCTCGGCTGAATAGACTGTCTCAAATTCTGAGGGCGAAAGTGTGCGAAAATCGTATGTCTTTTTAAGCACAGCGATTGTTGCTATTTTATTTATTTCGGCTGCGGCGTCAAGATGTGGATATGGGTCGCCTCCCAAAAGACTTTTGGCTTGCGCTGCTCCTATGTGGGCCATTGGGTGCATAGGTTGAGTTTGCAGTATTTTCTGAAATACTTTCAGGGCTTCTCTGGGTCTCTCAAGATAGAGCAATGCCTCTGCGTACCTTATGTGGGCTTCTGCTTCATCCGGCTCAACGCGTATCCATTGTTCTGTTATACCAAGGCACTCTTCAATAAGGCATAGTTCTCTCAACAGGACGGATAATTGCCTGAGTGCGTTGGGGTTGCCCGGGCTCAACAGCAACATTCTCTCCAACAGCTCTGCCGCTCGCGCTGGTTCGTTATTTGATTCTAGTTTTTGTGACCAATCAAATAAAATTTGCGCCTGCGCTTCAATGGAGTGATTGAGGGTACTTCGCCTTTCATCGGTTGGGTGCATTATTTGAGTCTGTACCCAGGTGTGCAGGGCAGGATCCCGGCCATCAGGTCTGGTCAGATCGTCTTCTAGGGCATGTATAATGAGTTTGAGACCTCGCTCCCACAGGGCGGGCAGTGTAACTCTCAAATGAGATGATAGTTCGCGCTTTAACGGCTGCAATGGATCGCTACCTCGGCCCAAATGGAGCTTCAGGCGTAAAAATCTTGGATAGTCGGGAGACGTTTGCGTTAATGCAATGCGTAGAGCCAATTCCCCTGTCTCGGGGTCAAACCCGTCCAAAAGCAAAAACTCAAGCGTGGTACCCATATGAGTAAGGGTACTATAGTCAAGAGAGGTAATTGCAACTGGCTCAAATTATTGTTATAGCAATTTGCGCTTGCAATGCTTGCACAATAATTGCCAAAGTCCGCAGTAAGCAAACAGTACAAGCTAAAATTGCCATAAACATGAAAAGTTGAACTTGCAAAATGTAAGTTTTGCAAGTGGCTCTTATGAATGCAAATTGGATTACATCTCTGCTTCCCTTTCCAACATTCCAAACCTGGCGACAATACGTTTTTCACCACATTCAAATCTGATTGTGTAAGTGAGCATGTCTCCGCTGCCGGTTACGCCTGTTATTACGCCTCTGCCAAAGCGTGGACTGCGCACATGCGCACCCTTAGGCCAAGCGTCATCAAGTGGCGGCTGCGAGGGTACGTGTTTTTTGTGGTTTTCCGCGTGCGCGATTGAAATATCCGCGGAGCGATCAGGTTTTGGTTTTTTCACAGGAGATTGTGTTTCTTCCGGGTTCATTTGCGATTTTGCGCGATCGAAAAAATTTCTGATGCGCTGCAATTCTGTTGCGACATTTACGCCGCCTCCGCCGCGCTGTGAAGCATATTGCCCGTTGTAAGCTCTTGGTTCGCCGGATTGATACGTCTGGGTACCCCAGCGTATTGGATTTTCCAGCGCGTCTTCGGGAATCTCCCGCAAAAAGCGGCTCGGCATACCCATCATTTCCTGTCCCATAGTTCTTCTGCGGCGGGCAGCCGTGATGCTGAGTTTGCGTTGTGCCCTTGTGATTGCAACGTAGAACAGACGCCGTTCTTCTTCCAAACCTTCTTCTGTCTCTTTGGCGATGCGGTTTGGAAATATGTCTTCTTCCAGGCCAACCAAATAAACTGAAGGGAACTCCAACCCTTTAGCGCAGTGAATAGTCATGAGTGACAGCTTGGCATCCTGTTCAACTTGGTCTGCGTCTGATGCCAGCGTAATGCGGTCTAAAAATTCCGCCAGTCCAAGGCCGATTGTTTCGGCTTCAAGGGCTGCTGAGATAAATTCATCCAGATTGCGAATCCTTCCTTCGGCCTCCATCGTGCCTTCGTCCTCAAGAGACTGGATATAACCGGACTCCTGAAGCACCCAGCGGATCAGCCCCCCAAGGGACTGCGCTTTTAATTCAGACGCCGCGTTTTTGAGTAATTCTAAAAATCTGATCATTTCGCGCTGCGCTCGGCCTTTAAAATCACTGGATCGCAAAAGGCGTTCGATTCCTTCCATAGGAGTGCCATCCTCGGGGATAGCGGATTCGATTTTTTGGAGTCTTGTAGGCCCAATGCCTCGACTCGGACTGTTCACAGCTCGTCTGAAACTAACCAGATCAAACGGATTTGAAATAAGTCGCAAGTAGGACAGAATATCCTTGACTTCCTGGCGTTCATAAAATTTGACTCCTCCGATCAATTTGTATGGCATATTGACAGCGCGCAGCGCATCTTCAACTTGGCGTGACTGCCAGTTTGCCCTGTACAAAATGGCGATGCGGATTTCCGGGAACATGGCTCTTTCTTCCTGAATCTGGCTTACAACCCAGTCCGCTTCAAGCCGCCCTTCATCCAGCAATCTGAAAGTGATGCGTTCGCCATCGCCAAGCTCTGTCCAGAGAATTTTCCCCAAGCGCTGGTTGTTATTCGCTATGACGGTGGAGGCAGCGTCCAGGATTTTTTGAGTTGATCTGTAGTTCTGCTCCAGTTTAATCTGCCGTGTTTCAGGGAAATCCTTTTTGAAATCAAGAATGTTTCTGATATCCGCGCCGCGCCATCCGTAAATTGATTGGTCTTCGTCCCCGACTACGCACAGATTGTGGTGGTTTCCTGCTAGGTGTTGGACTAATAGATATTGCGCGCGGTTTGTGTCCTGATATTCATCCACAAGAATGTATGGAAATTTTTGTCCATACAGAGTTCGCATGGCCTCATCCCGTAAAAGCCTTTCCGTGTAAAGCAGCAAGTCGTCGAAATCGCAGGCACGGTGGTTTTGCAAGCCTTTTTGATATAGTTCATATGCTTCAATAGTTTTGCGCGTCCACGCGTCCAGAGCATCCTCCCTGGCTTCTTCGGGAAGTATGCAGCGATTTTTGAAATCGCTGATAAATTCAAGAACTTTGCGGGGGTGGAATTGTTTTTCGGACAACTGCAATTCTATAAGCACTTGTTTAATCAAACTCTTTTGATCTGACGGATCAAAAATTACAAAATCTCTGCCAACAACTGTTTTATCACCATCTTGCCTGAGGACACGTGTACAGAAACTATGAAATGTACTAACCCACATCTGTTGAATGGGTAATGATACCAAACGCTGAACGCGCTCACGCATTTCCTCAGCAGCCTTATTGGTAAATGTCATTGCCAGAATTGATCCAGGGTGAATACCTATTTCTTCGACAAGCCAGGCAATGCGCCTTGTTATCACAGTGGTCTTACCTGATCCGGCGCCGGCCAGAATCAACAATGGCCCTTGAACATGTTGGACGGCCTCTTTCTGCGGTTCATTCAAGTCTTGCAGTAGCGGGTGAGTGAAGGGAGTCGAATCCAGCATATAGAAAGTTTACAAGCGGAAAAAATTTACAGCGGTTTTACTTCATAGCAATTTTTGCTTGTATCGCTTACACAACGGCTGGTAATTGCAGCCCTTGGAACAATTGCGATTCAGTATCCGCGCAGAGTCCGGGGAAAGGGGAACACTGGAAATGGGGTCTCTATATATCGGTATATCAAGTGAAACCCCTTTTGCGAAAGAAAATTTACACGGTTTAGAATAGCAGTTTTTAATAAAATTAACTCATGAAAAAAGTGGGTGGTGATTAGCTGAAATTATGAGTTGCTCTAAGCTCACGATGCTGCAAATTTATGTTTTTGATTCGGCCAATCAATCGTTCCGCGAGTTCTTTTGCCAGGGCAACGCTACGATGCTGACCGCCGGTACAGCCAATTGCGATAGTGTGATAGGATTTGGTTTCCTCCAGGATATAAGGCCATGACCACATCAACCAGTCTTCCATGCGGTCTATGAATTCGTTGAACTCTTTAAACTGCTTGAGATACGTCAGAATTTTGTCGTCCAGTCCATTTAGAGGGCGCAGTTCGGGTACATAAAATGGATTTGGTAAAAATCTGGCGTCATAAACCATGTCCGCTTCGGGCGGGATTCCATGCTTAAATCCGAAACTTATGATATTTAAGCATGTTCCGCTTGGGCGGCATTTTGGCAGGATTTCAGCTATGCGTTGCCGCATTTGATATAGCGTTAAATGGCTTGTATCCAAAACCATTGAAGCGCGCACTTTCACATCCTGCAGCAAGCTGCGTTCCTTTGCTATACCTTCGGCTATGGTTCCATCCCCTGCCATGCGGTGGGGACGGCGGCTCTCTGAGTAGCGACGGATTAATATTTCGTCTTCGCACTCCAGGTAGAGAACAAAAGGATGTATTCCCTGGAGATCAAGCTGCTCCAGCATGGGAGCAAATTGCTTGGGAAATCCTAATTGCCTGCTGTCCATGCCGACGGCTAAACGCCCGCCGCTCACATTGGCTTTGCTTTCCAATTCCAATAAGGGACCAAGCAGTTGAAATGGGACATTATCCAACGCAACAAAGTCAGCGTCCTCTAATACCCCAAGCACAGACCTGCGTCCGGCTCCAGACAGACCAGTGACAATGATTAGTTCCACGATGTCCATGATTCCAATTCTAATACCAATTTGTGTTCACTGTTAAGATCGCGGGGTGCGTAAGATTTCTTTCTTTTCTTCACCCGCCTACAAGTAAAACGCGGTTTGGATTTGCAAGGCAGATTCAAACATAACAGTTCACATATGAGCTAATGGCAAAACCCCGCTGCACGTCTGCTCCCGACCTTCCGCTGTCTCTGACTGGATTTTATGACTTGTTCGCTGGCAATATTTTACGCCAGAGACTGCTCTGGTCGGGCGCAGCCTACCAACTCCGTTAGACTTGCAAAACGTTAGTTTTGCAAGTGGCTCTAGAAATTCTCGGACAAAGTCATAGTATAAATACTGAATGTTTACAAACGGACTTGTCACGAATTTTTTTCTGCAAAAATGTTTTTTTGATTTACACTTGTTTTGAGTTCTGTTTGAACTCTTCCTTTGGAAGCCTGGTATACAGGTACGTGTGATAAAAAAGAGCATTCGTTCGATTCCAAGTCAAATGGATAATTCTCATTGTATTTGAGGTATTGATTATGCCCAGACCAACAACAAAGCCAGACTTAGTTAAGTCTGCTAACGAGCAATTTGAAAAGATGTGGAAGTTAATTGATTCCATGACGGATGATGAGCAAAGTGCAAATTTTAATTTCGGTGATACTTCTGATAAAAAAGAGGCGCATTGGACACGTGATAAAAATTTGCGTGATGTAATTGTCCATTTGTACGAATGGCACCAGTTGTTATTAAACTGTGTGAAGTCCAATCAAAGTGGTGAGACAAAACCGTTTTTGCCTGAACCATATAATTGGAAGACGTACGGTGATATGAATATTGAGCTGTGGAAAAAACATCAAAATACACCTTATGATAAATCAAAAAAAATGCTAAGAGAAAGCCATTCCAAGGTAATGAAGTTAATCGAAATTTTTTCAAATGATGAACTTTTTGCAAAAGGCTCTTTTTTATGGACTGGTAGCTCTACTTTAGGCAGCTATTGTGTATCTGTCACTGCGAGTCATTACGATTGGGCTATGAAGAAAATAAAATTGCACATAAAGACAGTCAAATAACTTTTATTTAAAATACTCAACTCCCGACTTAAATATCCCCATTTCTTTATTTCCCGGCGCGTTTTGCCAGACGTGCGGACTATAGCGTTCAGCGTGAGCCATCTTGCCAAATATCCTGCCATCCGGGCTGAGCAGGCCCTCAATTGCCAATGTGCTTCCATTGGGGTTGTAATTCAAATCCATGCTCGGTTGTCCGCTGTCGTCAACATACTGTGTGGCTACCTGACCTTTTGTCAGTAGCTCGCGCAATGCGGTGTCCGGCCCTACGATCCGGCCTTCGCCGTGGGCAATGGCGACTGTGTGTATGTCTCCAGGCTCAACATTCCTCAGCCAGGGGCTTGCGTTGGACACTATGCGAGTCCAAGCCATGCGGCTTGTATATCGCAGTGAGTTAAAGGTCAGTGTTGGGTCGGAGGGCCGCTGCTCTCTTATTTCGCCGTACGGCACAAGACCGAGTTTGATGAGAGCCTGAAATCCGTTGCAAATTCCGATCATCAGACCATCCCGCGCATGTAACAGTTCATGAATCGCGTCCTTAACAATTGGAGCGCGATAGGCAGCGGCTATGAATTTGCCTGAGCCTTCCGGTTCGTCGCCTGCGCTAAAACCGCCCGGAATCGCGACAATGTTAGCTTGAGAAATGGCTTTGGCCATTGCCTCCAAACTTTCATCAATGGCTTTTGGCGTCAGGTTCCTGAACACCAGCGTTTCAACAGTTGCGCCCGCCTTTTCAAAAACCGCCGCTGTGTCGTACTCGCAATTTGTGCCTGGAAAAACGGTCAATAGAACACGGGGCGATGCAGCTTTGATAGACGTGGTTTTTGAGACTGGCGCTCTGAAGGGGACAAAGGGTGGTAGCGGATCCGGCTGTTGGCCGTTGGTTGTCGGGAAGATTGACTCAAGTGTGTCTTCCCAGGCCTTTTCAGCTTCAAAGAGGCTTATCTCGCATCCATTCACGTTGATTACTGGTTCAACGATGGTCTTGCCCAAGATTACAGCGGACAGACCCAGGTCTGAATCCGGCTCTATTTCCAGCACAAATGAACCCGGGCGTGGGGCAAGCCAAAATCCAGCGTCAGGTCCGGTCAAATCCATACCAATGGCATTGCCGAAAGCCATTTTAGACAGAGCGGACGCCAGTCCGTCCATGCCGACTGTATGTATTGCGTGTACCTTTTGTCCGCGAACCAGGTCGGCAATACGCGAATATATACTGTGCAGTGAAGTCCAGTCCGGCAACTCCTCGGAATTGCGCGGAAGCTCAATTAAAACCAAGCTGCTACCCGTTTTTTTTAATTCAGGTGTCGCTATTTCGTCCGCTTTTACAACGCCAACCGCAAATGCCACCAGTGTTGGCGGTACATCCAGGTCTTTGAAAGAACCTGACATGCTATCTTTACCGCCAATAGCGGGTGTTTCCATTTTTATTTGCGCGTGAAACGCGCCCAACAGCGCTGCCGCTGGGAGACCCCAGCGCTCAGGTTTGCCCTGGGGCTTGCAGAAATACTCTTGAAGCGTAAAACGCAACTTTCTATGGTCAGCCCCTGTCGCAACCAGTTTTGCCGCTGCCGCGACGTGCGCCCAAATCGCGCCGTGGAAAGGAGACCAGCGGCTCATGATTGGGAAAAAGGCATGGCTCATGGCAGAAGCTGTGCAAGTTTCGCCACGCGTCACAGGAAACTTGGCGACCATGCTCTCTGTCGGCGTCCGCCTCCTTTTGCCGCCGAATGGAAGCGTCAGACTGGCAGCGCCTATGGTTGAGTCGAATCGCTCAACCAAACCGCGCTGAGAGCAAGTGTTTAGTTCCGCCAAGCGTGATGTCCAGGCTGTTTTTAAATCTGTGACTTCTTTTACATTGAATGGATTGCTCAATGGGTCTGGAGCGGTTATTTCTGCATTTGAGAATGAAGGCGCTCCGTTTGTGTCCAAGAATTCGCGGCTGAGATCAACAATGGCAGTGCCACGCCATACCATTACCAGGCGCTTGATTTCTGTCACTTCCGCCGCAACAGTCGCTTCTAAATTTTCCTGGTCAACCAGCGACAAAAATACAGGCAGGTCATTTGGCGCAATCACAACGGCCATACGCTCCTGACTCTCCGCAATGGCAAGCTCGGTACCGTTCAGACCCTCGTATTTCTTTGGGATGACGTCCAGATTGATTTTAAGGCCATCGGCCAATTCACCAATGGCGACTGAAACCCCACCCGCTCCAAAGTCATTGCACTTTTTTACTAAGCGGGCAAATTCTGTTTTGCGGAAAAGGCGCTGTAGTTTGCGCTCCATTGGGGGATCGCCCTTTTGAACCTCCGCGCCGCATTGTTCAATGCTGGCTTCCGTGTGGCTCTTGCTTGAGCCTGTCGCGCCGCCTATGCCGTCTCTTCCTGTGCGCCCTCCGACAAGAATCACCAGGTCACCCGGTACAGGTTCTTCGCGCCTAACCTGACCCATTGGCGCAGCGCCAACCACAGCGCCGATTTCCATGCGCTTTGCGATATAGCCATCATCGTATATTTCCGTTACTTGACCTGTTGTAAGACCAATCTGATTTCCGTATGATGAAAATCCGCGAGCCGCTTCCTGCGCGATTTTGCGTTGGGGTAACTTACCAGCCAAAGTTTTTTCTACCGGCACTCTTGGGTCGCCGGAACCTGTAACGCGCATGGACTGATACACATAGGCCCTGCCGGACAATGGGTCGCGGATGGCACCGCCCAGGCAAGTGGCTGCGCCGCCGAATGGCTCGATTTCAGTCGGATGATTGTGTGTTTCGTTTTTAAACATCAACAGCCAGGGTTCACTTCCACTTGGAACCGCAGAGTTGTCAATATCCACTATCAATGAGCAAGCGTTTATTTCAGAACTAACCTCCTGATCATCCAGCTTTCCGACAGACCTGAAATATCTGGCGGGCAACAGAGCCATATCCATCAGGCACTCCGGCTTTTCTCTTGCAGAATCTCCAAAGACCAGGTCGCGAACTTGGCGATATTGTTCCAGCGCCTCGCGGATTGGCGCTGTCAGCGGCCCGTCCTGGATGTTTATCTCTGTCAGCTCTGTCAAAAAAGTCGTGTGGCGGCAGTGATCCGACCAGTAGGTATCAAGCATCTTCAGTTCTGTTTCCGTGGGATCGCGTTTTTCTGTATCCCTGAAATGAGCTTGGGTATGGCGCAGATCAGCCAAAGTCATAGCCATACCGTGCGCGGATTGAATCGCTTGAAGCACAGTGTCATCAGCGATTGTAAAGCCCGTTATTACTGGAACCGCGCTTGGTTCAGGCAGTGTGGGGTTCAATGTGGCGGGCTTTGTCAGGGCGGCCTCGCGGCTGTCAACAGGGTTGATTAGGTATTTTTTTATTTTCTCAATATGTTCCTGCCTCAATGCCCCTTTAAGAACAAATACCTTGGAGCAGACCACTGTAGGGCTGGAGGCGGGAGAAAGCAGCTTGAGGCATTGGGAAGCGCTGTCCGCGCGCTGATCGTATTGACCCGGAAGATATTCAACGGCCAGTAGTGATTCCAACTGCCCGACAGGAAAGTCATTTTCGTAAATCACATCTAAGGGCGGCTCACCAAAAACCGTCCAGAGGGCCGCTCTGTAGTCGGCGTCTGACAGACCCTCTACGTCATACCGAACAAGAATACGCACCTGCTCTAAGGACGTAATGCCTAAGATGTTTTTGAGGTCATGCAGCAAATGACCGGCGTCTGCTGCGAATTCAGACTTTTTTTCAACAAAAATCCGGCGGATGACTGTCATCATTAATCCTTCCCTACTTATATTAATGATAGAGTATTTGCCGCGCGTTGACTCTTTCCGCATTTTATTTAACAGCGTACAGCCTGTTTTAAGGGATTATATCAGTTCAACTATATTATCTAAATGAATTGCTATCTCTGGATTTGCAAAGCAAATCCAGACTGCGTATTTGCTTGCAGGCGGGCTTTGCCCGCCATAAGCAAACAATAAAAGCGAAAATTGCTATCCAGGTGTGTTCCATGCCGATGGCTTTCAAATTACGCCATCCCATGTAAAATATACTTTTGAGGTGACAATGCCCACTGCGCTCCTTTCTGTTTTTGATAAAAATGGTCTGCTTCCTCTTGCTGGCAGTTTGCTTGAAATGGGGTGGAAATTGCTGGCGACTGGGGGAACACTCAGGGTTCTTTCAGAGGCTGGTTTGAAGGTACAAGAAGTGGCTGACTACACTGGCGCGCCAGAGTGTTTTGACGGGCGCGTCAAGACATTGCACCCCAAGATTCACGGCGGACTTTTGTTCAGGCGGGAAATACCCGCCCACGTTGATGACGCCAGGCGACTAAATATTGAACCCATTGACCTTGTGGTGGTAAACCTGTATCCGTTTGAGGCTACCATTGCCAAAGAGAATGTCAGTTTTGAGGACTGTATTGAACAGATTGACATAGGCGGCCCCTCAATGCTAAGAAGTGCTGCGAAAAACCATGCTTCCGTGACTGTGCTTATTGATCCTTCTCAATATGATTTATTCATCAAAAAGTCAAAAAACGGCACTTGGTCGGAGTCCGACAGGCGAGCCTGCGCACTGGAAGTTTTTCGCCGTACTTCTGCCTATGACGCCACGATTTCAGATTGGATGGGAAAACAGGTGATAAATGGCGAGGAAGAATCTCTGCCAAGACAAGTCTCGCTCAATTTAGTGTCAAAACAGAGCCTCAGGTATGGCGAAAACCCGCATCAGCCAGCCGCTTTTTATACACAGATCGGCAAACACGAGGAGGGGATTGCCGCCTGTGTACAGTTACAAGGTAAAGAGTTGAGTTTCAATAACTTGCTGGATTCCGACGGAGCCGCTCGCGTTGTCTGGCAGTTCACGGAAACAGCTTGCGTGATAGTAAAACACAATAATCCCTGCGGCATTGGCCTTGCCTATGAGCCAAAAGACGCGTTTTTAAAGGCGCAGGCCGGCGATCCCGTCAGTGCCTATGGCGGAATTGCGGCCTTTAACCGACCCATGGACGGGCAAACCGCGAGCGCGATGTTACCGACATTTTGGGAAGTAATATTGGCGCCTAGTTTTACAAAAGAAGCACTGGAAGTATTAGCTGCCAAAAAGCAACTGCGTTTGTTGGAAACACCATGTCAATGGCCACTAAGCGCAGATGGCCTGGATTTACGCAGTATTGGCGGCGGGTTCCTTATACAGAGGCCAGATGAAGCATTTACCCCCGTATCCCAATGGGAAGTCAAGGTTAAGGGCAGCGCCCAAAGACCGCCGGATAGAGACCTTCTCCTGGCTCAAATGGCTGCCAAAGCTGTAAAATCCAACAGTATCACCCTGGTCAAAGATGGCGGAACTGTGGGAATCGGTGCGGGTCAAATGAGCCGTGTTGACAGTGTCGAAATCGCGTGCAGAAAAGCAGGTGAAAGAGCCAGGGGCGCTGTTTTAGGCTCAGACGCCTTTTTCCCTTTTGCCGATGGCCTTGAGTTGGCGGCAAAAAATGGTGTTACGGCTATTGTAGAGCCTGGCGGTTCCATGCGTGATGCCGATGTCATAGAGGCCGCACAAAGGCTGGATGTGTGGCTGTTCTTTACAGGTATGCGCCATTTCAGGCATTGATGAGCCAGTAGCAAAATTTCAGTTTTGATTTTTAACGAAGTTGAGAGTCTGCGCTGTAATGTAGCTTGCATGCGTACAGCATGGTTTCGCAACTACCTCTGATACAATCAACAATATGAAAACATCTGAACTCCGCCAATGCTTCCTCAACTACTTTGAAAGGCATCAACATCGTATTGTGGCCTCCAGCCCTGTAATAGGGCCGGCGGACGATCCAACCGTGATGTGGACTAATGCCGGGATGGTGCAATTTAAGGACGTTTTTCTGGGCAAGGAAAAAAGAGACTATCTGAGAGCTGTCAGCAGTCAGAAATGTCTGCGTGCTGGTGGTAAGCACAATGACTTGGATCAGGTAGGTTTTACTGCGCGTCACCACACCTTTTTTGAAATGCTGGGCAACTTCAGCTTTGGCGACTACTTCAAGTCTGAGGCAATCCGCTTTGCGTGGGACTTCATCACAGGACCGTTGGACAGGGGATGCCTCGGCATGAATCCTGATCGCATTTGGGTTACGGTCTTTGGCGGCGAGGAGGGTCTGCCCCCTGATACGGAGGCGGAAGACCTGTGGAAAAATGTGGGTGTTCACCCCGACCGCATTCGGCGCTTTGGCAAGAGTGATAATTTCTGGCAGATGGGCGACATGGGACCATGTGGGCCTTGTTCGGAAATACACTATGACAGAGGTTCAAAGTATGCGGGTGATTCTGTGCCAAATGGCGAGGGCGATCGCGTGATTGAAATCTGGAACCTGGTATTCATGCAGTTCGACCGCGGCGGCGACGGCAAGCTTACACCGCTTCCCAAACCAAGCGTTGACACCGGTATGGGTCTGGAGAGAACGGCGTCCATACTTCAGAATGTTGACTCCAATTACGAAATTGATATATTTCAGCCGATTTTTAACGCCATCTGGAAAATTGCCAAAGTAAAGAAAAGTGACAGGAATGAACACACCAACCGCACGGCCAGCCAGGTAATAGCTGACCACATAAGGGCCGCCGCTTTCATGTGTACGGATGGCGTTGTGCCGAGCAATGAGGGACGCGGCTATGTGATGCGAAAAATCATCCGCCGTGCCCTGCGTTTTGGTCATAAGCTGGGTATGTCAAGCCCCTTTTTTGCCGGTCTGGTTCCCGCCATTATTGAAGCTATGGGCAGTCACTACCCCGAACTCATCAGAGAACAGGACAGAATCCGGCAAACATTGGCAAGGGAAGAACAGCAATTTAGCCAGACACTGTCGGCGGGCATGAAGCACTTGGAAAACTGTGATGTAGCGAACGGAACCCTATCCGGTTCAGACATTTTCAAACTCTACGACACGTTTGGCTTTCCTGTTGATCTCGTGGACGACTGGTGCAGGGAAAAGGCTATTGCGGCAGACCATGATGGATTCCAGAGCGAATTAAACGAACAGCGTTCAAGGGCGCGCGCGGCGATGAAAATACACGATTTGCGCCTTCAAGGCGATCTTGCGCTGCTTGCTGAACTCCCCGCCACGCGTTTCACAGGGTACGAGCAAATAGAGATTCAATGCCGTGTCATAGCCCTATTTGACTCGGATTATTCAAAAGTCAGCTCTGTCACTGGGAACGCTTTTGCCCTGCTTGACACGACACCTTTCTATGCCAAGTCCGGCGGTCAAGTCGGCGATACAGGGCGTCTGACTTTTGAAAACGGGTGCGCGGAAGTTCTGGACTGCGTTGCGCCGGCATTAAAACGCCATCTGCACAGCATTTGCGTTCAAGGTACTCTCAGCGAGGGCATGAATGTCCGTGCCGCTGTAAATTCTGAACATAGGAGGCGCGTCCAGGCGCATCACACGGCCACACATCTGTTACACGCCGCTCTGCGCGAAGTAATTGGCCCCCACATAAAACAGGCAGGCAGCGTTGTTGAAGCCGAGCGGCTGCGCTTTGACTTCACACACTTCGCTCCTCTCGGCGCGGAACAGGTGGCCGAAACAGAGCGCATAGCCACAGCGCAGGTCCTTGCCGCCAGACCCACATCTATTAAGGAAATGGGAATTGACGAAGCTCTGGCATCAGGCGCGACAGCCCTATTTGGCGAAAAGTACGGCGAAATCGTGCGAGTGGTTAAAATAGGAGATTTTTCCACGGAACTCTGCGGCGGCACACACGTCGCCAACACGGGTGAAGTGGGTCTTATAAAAATTATCAGCGAATGCGCCGTGAGCGCTGGCGTCAGGCGCATAGAAGCCGTTGCGGGCGAAATGGCTTTGAAACTCTTACAGGAGAGCGAATTTACACTCCATGCCCTCAGTCGGCAGGCCAACACGTCCAAAGACGGACTCGTAGATTATATGGCGGCAAAAGATCAGCGCATCAGCCAACTGGAAAAGGAATTAAAGGAAACAAAACTGAAAGCCGCGTCCGGCGGCGGACACTCAGAAGTCGTCCAGACCATCGCCGGCCTTGAACTTGTCACAGCTTGCGTCGAGGACTTGGAAACAGATGCCCTGCGCGAAATGATGGATCAAATACGCACACGCCACCGTTCCTGCGTTATTGCCCTGGTGTCAAAAGTTGAGGACAAGGTTTCCCTATTGGTCAGTGTCAGCCCTGACTTGCATAAAAAACTCGACGCGGGCACAATCTTAAAAGCCATGCTGCCCCCGGTCTCAGGTCGCGGCGGCGGCAAAAAGGATTTGGCCCAGGGCGGCGGTACAAACGCGGAAGGCATAGAGAAAGCGTTGGCGATTCTTAGGGAATGCCTCGCTAATTCCAATTAAAGAGTATCAAACTATGGCGTGTGCGATGGGATTGCGAAAGCAGTTGCAAGAAGGCTAAATTATTCGCAAAAAAGAACGATAAGATTCTATATAGCAGTTCATCTAATTAATAGTTGAACTACTATACAAGCGAAAATTGATATGTCGCCTGAGCAAAATAGGTATGTGTTCTGCTCTAATTCAAACAGGCCACAACAACCACAAGCAGGAGATCCGCAAATGCTGACCGTACAACAGAGTATGCCGCATCAGCGGAGGGAGAACAGCCGCCGCTGGGCGAATGTTTTTTTGATCTCTATCGCCTTGCTTTTGGCGATGGCGATTACAGGAACTCATACCAAATTGCGTTTAATTGATATTGAATGCTCTACGCCAAAGTTTTTGAAAAACATTTGGAGCGTTTGCGAGGACGTTACTCGCCGCTTTATTCCAACTTGCAATCTTTTGATTGCAAGTTGGAATCAGCCACAGACCGTGCCAACACCAACGGATGTTGACGGGCAAGTGGACGTGTACGTGATGACATACAGCTTTGTCAATCGGAAACTGACTTACTGGAAAAATGGCGTTGAAACACAAAAATTTAGTATGAATGGTTTTATTTTTGGTAATAACTTTCATTCCGGCAGCAATGGGTACTGGATAGCAAATGGGAAACATCCAAATGGCAGAACCGTTCCCACAATCTACAAAAATGGCTCTGTTCTTTATCATTTAAGTGACGGAAAATCCGCGTCAAGTGCGGATAGAGTATTTGTCTCTGGTAATGATGTGTACGCGGCGGGCTATGAAATGAACCCCAAACACAAAGGGATTGCCACTGTCTGGAAAAATGGCCGTGTTCTGTATCATCTGACAGACGGTAACTTCAACGCCGGGGTCGAATCTATATTTGTCTCTAACAACGATGTGTACGCCGCAGGGTATGAAAACAGTCCGCTGAACAAGTTTATCGCCGCTGTGTGGAAAAATGGCAAGCTAATGTGTCGTCTAACTAATGGCACTTTCCATGCTAATACCTTATCCATCTTTGTATCAGGCGGCGATGTGTACGTGGCAGGCTATGAAGACAACCCGCGGGGCAAAGAGGTTGCTACTGTATGGAAAAATGGCAAGCCACTATATAGTTTCACGAATGGCACATTTAATGCGAGAGTATCATCGCTCTTTGTTTCGGGCAGTGACGTGTACGCCGCTGGATTTGAAAATAATTCGCAAAATATTAAGATCATCACTATCTGGAAAAACGACAAACTCTTATATCGCCTTAATGAAGGGAATGCCGTATTGGTCTTCGCAAAATAGACGAAATGCTTATAGAGCTTCCTTTTTGCAAGTTTATAATGGAATATGGACAAGGATTTCCAATAACGGAATTGGGGAGTTTTACGATGAGATAGACAGTGAGCACATTTACTGCGATTATCGCCATACAGACAGCGGACTATTTTCCATCATCAGAAAACCTTAAATGATTGCCGAATGGGGCTAGACCTTTGGAACACTGAAAGAAACAAATATCATACCAAATCCTGATTCTGATGCAACAAATGCTCGTACAAACACCTTTGTCTACAGCATATTACGTTGCAAGTTTTTAACAACAGCAATGGGATTTGGTATCATACCAAACAAACACAGACGAAAGCTACCCAAAAATGTGACAATATAGCAGTTTTAGTTTTCGTAGTCCAAAATGTGCAATACATTCATGCGAAACATATTGATAAAATTGGATTCAGAAGTCATGAGAATGGACTACGCCATCTAAAATTGCTATAAAAAGTGAGATTGCTATATAACACATCTTCACACGAATGTCGACAGAACTAAATCTTTCCCAGCGCCTGTTTCAGGTCTGAGATCAGGTCGTCGGCGTCTTCAAGCCCTACGCTAAGGCGAATCAGATTTTCAGTGATTCCAGCGTTGTGTTTTTGTTCAACTGTCATATCCGAATGCGTCATGGAGCTTGGGTGTTCAATCAATGACTCTATCCCGCCTAGGCTCACCGCAAGCTTCATGTGTTTGACTGAATCCAAAACCCTATAGGCCTCAGTTATGCCGCCCTTTACAAAGAAGCTCACAATGCTGCCGGTACCGGTGAATTGGTTCTTCCACAGATCAACCTGACGCCGCCCCATGCAATCCAACCCAGGGTATGCCACGCGCTCAACCGATGGATGGGACAGGAGGAAATCCACTATCCTTACAGCGTTCTTCTGCTGGTTTTCCATCCTAATCTGGAGCGTTCCAAGCGAGCGGTGAATCAACCAGGCGGTATCGGGGTCGGAGTTGGAACCCAAAATCGTCCTGTACGCCTTGACTTGGGCAATGAGGTCGCGGCGTCCCATCGAAAGTCCCGCTACCAGGTCAGAATGGCCGCCAAAGAATTTTGTGGCGGAGTATAGAACAAGATCGGCACCCATCTTCAATGGGTTGGAAAATATTGGCCCCATAAAGGTGTTGTCAACCATAACCAATATCTGACGGTTGTCGGCTGAGTAATTTTTAGCTATCGCCGCCGTGCCGGGAACATCACATATGGTCATTGTCGGATTGGCGGGTGATTCCAGATAAATAATCTTGATCGTCGGGTCGTTCTTTACAAGGTCTTCAATGACATCTATGTTTGCGTCGGCGGGGAAGAACTTTGTGTTGATATTGAATCGTGGAAGCAGATTGCGGAAAAAATGCTCTGTGCCGCCATAGACAGGATCGCTGAATATGAGCGTATCCCCAGGCTTTAGGAAAGTCAAGCATGTGGCACTGATTGCGCCCATACCGCTTGCAAAAAGAGCGGCTTCTTCCGCGCCGTCCCAGATGACGGCTTTTCCTTCCAGTATTTCGCTGTTGGGGTTGTTCACCCTTGTGTAGATCAGGGCAGGACTTTCACCTGTCTTTGCCGGGGAAAGTCCGTACGCGATCTCAAAGGCTCGTTTGCCTTCCGCTGAATTTTTAAAAAGAAACGTAGAAGTGCGGAAAACAGGAGGGATAGCAGCGCCCTCAGAGCGTTGGGGATCATAACCCTTGCTGAAAATAGAGGTCTGTGGTTTCATATGAGGGTCGTTGGACATAGTAATCTCCAAATTACAAAAGGGTACAACCCGCTCAATCCACTAAGGATGTCATGTAATTGCAGCAAATACCATTCATTGTTGACAAGTTGCTATGTTTTTTTGACAAAATAGAACATATCCATAAGGGTATCACATTGGATATACTATCTACTGAAAAATATTGATCTAAGGAGAGTTTGTGCCCTACGCAATACTGGTATCCGATCCTCTGGCTTCAACGCTGGTTCTTTTATCCTTGCTTTGGCTGGCCGCAAAATTGGGCGGTGAAGTAGCTGTGCGCCTAAAACTGCCAGCCGTTGCGGGACAAATAATCATTGGTGTGTTTTTGGCAATACTTCCCGGACTTTTTTCCAGTATGCCCGGACTTCCCGGCTTCCTGAAATCCCCTGAATTTCTCAAGTTTATGGATTTTGCCCATAACCCAGAAGCCAACGTGCTGGCCTATATTGGCATCGTGCTACTGATGTTCATGGTCGGTCTGGAATCATCCGTTCCCCAAATGATGAAAGTAGGGTGGGCATCCCTTCGTGTTGCCGTTATTGGCGTTATCGGCCCGATGGCGTTGGGTTTATTGGGAGCATATTTCCTATTGCAAGACGGCACTCCCTTTGCCGTTGACCTGTTCATCGGGGCCTGCCTTTGCGCCACATCAATAGGCATCAGTGCCTCGGTACTGAGAGAGAGGAATGCGTCCGACTCCAAAGAAGGCAGGGTTGTTATAGGCGCTGCCGTCATTGACGATGTTCTGGGTCTGCTGGTGCTGGTTGCCGTTTCGGGACTTGCTGCCGCATCATCAAGTGGCGGCCCTCTGCCTTGGGGAGAGCTTGGCAGGACACTTGGTTTGGCTTTTTTGTTTCTGTTACTTGCTTTGACACTTGGCAGATGGCTCTCGCCACACTTATTTGGGTTGGCATCGCGTTTCAAAAGCGAAGAAAAACTATTGCCCTTTGCTCTTATCTTTGCTTTCGCGCTGGCGTACATGGGTAGTCTTGTGGGTCTGGCTACAATCGTAGGTGCTTACGCCGCCGGATTAATACTTGAGCATCACCACGTTGAGACGCTGCAAGTAGAAGAGAATCGCTCCCTTGAAGAATTGGTGCAGCCCGTGGTTGCCATTTTTGCACCACTTTTCTTTGTTTTGACAGGCGCCAGTATTGACCCCTCCGTGCTTTTGCACCCGACTACGCTATTAATGGCCGGCGTTTTGACTGTGGCCGGAATAATTGGCAAATACGTATCTGGTTATGGAGCCGGCGGTGGGGCAAGCGTTTCCATAATCGGCTGGGGCATGGTTCCACGGGGCGAAGTGGGATTGATTTTTGTATCCGTTGGCCGTTCCATAAATTTCAACGACAAGCCACTTCTAAGCCCGGAAGTGCAGGCGGGTGTGCTTGGTGCCATTCTCCTCACAACAGTCCTTGGACCGATAGGCTTATCCTGGGTTTTGGGTAAATCTAAAGGTCAGGAAAAGCAGGTCTGAATATGGACGCAACAACTACCATCGCTATTGTTGCCATTGGGCTTTTAGTATTTATTGCGCACGGGTTGGAGGATGTCTTCGCCCGTACGAGAATTCCCGATGTTTTGATTCTTCTGTTCATAGGATTGTTGCTGGGGCCGGTTACAGATTTGGTGACGCCTGAAGCCCTTGGCAAAGCCGGGCCTGTGTTCACAACTCTGACGCTCATAGTGATCCTTTTTGAGGGCGGCCTTGGACTTGACCTCAAAGTTTTGGGAAAGAGCCTGGTTGGCGCTACAGGCTTAACCATTTGGAGCTTTGTTCTGACAATAGCGGTTATCACGCCTATTGCAAAAGTGTTTTTGAATTTTAACTGGCTTCAAGCCTGTACATTGGCGGCTACCATAGGAGGCACAAGCTCCGCTGTAGTAATTCCCCTAATCAGGCGCCTTACACTTGGGGAAAAGGCCAAGACCATACTGACGCTGGAATCAGCGCTTTCCGATGTCCTGGTAATCGTAGTAACTCTTGCGCTGGTTGGCGCTCAGGTTGGAGGCGACTTTAAAGTAGGCAAAATTTTCGGCGAAATGTTTAACACCTTTCTGATTGCCGCTGTAATTGGCGGTTTGACAGGACTGTTCTGGTCACTTACGTTGCGTTGGCTACACGGTCTCAAAAATTCTATTTTCACCACACCCGCTTTTGTGCTGGTTGTCTATGGCCTTACCGAGTGGCTGGGATTCAGTGGAGCCATAGCTGCGCTAATGATGGGCATAACACTTGGAAATATTAAAGAACTGCCGCCCTATTTCTTGAAGAACCGCCGTGAACTTTTGACAAGCCCGTCTGAAACCGAATACGCGGTATTTGGCGAAGTGGCTTTTCTATTGAAAACTTTCTTTTTTGTCTATGTCGGTATTTCAATTCAGATGTCGGATCCATCTCTTGTCGCGGCCGGACTGCTCATCACATGCGGACTCTTTCTTTTGCGCATTCCGGTTGTTCACGCCAGTCTCATCCCAAGCGCGTCCTTTTCACGTTTTGAAGCATCCATATCAGGCGCTATGAACCCCAAGGGCCTTGCCGCAGCTGTGGCGGCTTCAATTCCTCTTCAAATGGGGCTTGACAAAGGTGAAGATATAAAGCTGGTGGCGTTCGCGGTAGTATTCTTTACCATATTGGTCGTGTCATTATTCGTATTCCTAATAGAGCGCGGCTTGTTTCATGCTGTTGGAAATGTGCTGTACAAGCGCTATAGGCCCGATTCGGTATCAGATGTCAATACACATGATACTGAATCAACGCAAATAGACAATTGAACCACTTTGGTTTGCGAATTGACATGAAACCAAAAGTATTTATACGGCATTTGGATATTGCACTCTAAACTATTTACATCAAAACTCCATTCTGCGATTTTGATGTAAAGTTGCCAACGTAAAGGGCTTATCAATGAGATTGCCATTTGAATTAACTCATAGTGTTTTTGTAATTTGCCTAAGCCTTGGCTTGGTCGCGCAGGCACAACAGCAGCAGGAACCGCCGCCTGAATATGCCGAATTTGCCGCCGCGCGGAGGATCACAGATGTTCAGGCCGGCATAAAAGAGTTCAGGCGCTTAAAGGCCACTTATCCTGACAGCAATCTGAACTATGAATTTGACAGAAACTTGATTGAACTGGTAAGTAAAGATGCGGTTACATTAGACAAGTTGCTGGCCGCGCAGAGGGATGTGATCAAATCCAGCAAAATGCAAGGCCGCTTTCTGTTAATCCACAGTGCGGCCAACATGATCCTTGACCATAGTAAGATTGCGGAATTTCCAAAGGCTGATGTACTGAAAGCGATTCAGGATTACAAGGCCGAAGCCATGCCATTGCTCAATGTCCGTGAGGCATATTCGACGAGAGGTTCTGGTGAGCTTAGCGAGGGTGTAATCAATGCTTATAAAAACCACTTTGAAATCCCACTGATAAAAGCGCTGATTATGAATGGGAAAGCGCAGGAGGCTATGGACGTATTGGAAAGATACGGGAAATCCGTGGCGCATACCCCTGAGTACTATATGGCACGAGGAGATGTTTATAGAGCGATCAAGCGCGACAAAGACGCTATGGACGCTTACCTGGAAGCCGCGGCCGCGCCTCCGGCCGCTACCGCAAAAGCCAAGGCTCTTTATGTTGAGCTAAACGGCCCCAATGCTGATTTTGAAGCCGCGTTGGCACAACGCAAGGCGCAACGCCCTTTTCAGCCGCCTCCATTTAAAGCGCCTGAGAACTGGAACGGCAAAACCGTGCTGGCGGAGGTATTTACCGGCTCTGAATGTGGTCCTTGCGTTGCCGCATCTTTTGCCTTTGACGCCCTGGAAGAAACCTATCCGACTAAGTATTTAGCTGTATTGAAATACCATCTGCCTATACCTAATTATGATCCGATGATAAACCCCGCGACTAAAAAACGTGATGATTATTATGGACGAAAGATAATCAGTGGTGCGCCCACGGCAATCATTGACGGTGTTAAAGCCAGAGGGCCTGGCGGCACCAGGTTTGCGTCATTAGATTCTTTCAACGCCGCCAAAAAAGAAATTGACGCTGTGATGAGCGCGGCGGAGGCGTATATCAGAATTAAGGCCACTGCTGTACTCAGCGGTGATGATGTCAAGGTTGATTGTGAATTTTCAAAAGTAATCGAAAATGCTGAATACAACGTAGTCCTGGTTCAAACCGAGGAGGAGTTCAGAGGTGGCAATGGTATCCTTCACCACAATATGGTTGTGCGGGATTTAAAAACAGTAGCGCCCTCTGGCAAAGCCTGTGTCACCTTTAACATTCCTGAATCAGAAAAAGCTGCGGAGGCTCACCTGGAGGAATGGGCCAGCAATGTCTCGGAGCGCGTTAGGCAAGGTTCCAAATGGCCGGCAAAACGCAACAAGATTGATCGTAACAAGCTGAAAGCCGTGGTCTTTGTCCAGGATAAAGACACAAAGCGGGTCTATAACGCATTTGTGGCGGATGTAAATAGTCAGTAGAGCTGACAAAACAAGGATTACTCAATGAAAATTCCCTGTACATTAACTCACGCAGTTTTGTGCGTCAGTCTCGGCTTGGCCGCACAGACGCAGCAACAAAGGCAGCGGCAGCAAGATCGGCCAGGATACGCCGAATTTACTGCCGCAAAGAGCATTACGGATATTCCAGCTCGCATAAAAGAGTTTAAGCGCATTAAGGCCGCTTATCTTGGCTTCCTCCTGAACCATGAAATTGACAGAAGCCTGCTTGACTTGGTAACTAAAAACGCGGTCACATTTGATGAACTGCTGGCCGCGCAAAAGGATGTGATTAAATCCAGTAAAATCCAAGGCCGCTTTTTGTTGTTCAGAGATGCAACTAACCTGTTCCTTGATCATAGTAAGATCGCGGAGTTTCCAAAGGCGGATGTGCTGAAAGCGGTTCAGGATTACAAGGCTGAAGCTATGCCATTGCTTGATATCCCTGAGTCTTTTGCGGCAGGCGAAGGCGCGGGAGAGACCAGCAAAACAGCTCTCAATAATTATAAATATGCGTTTGAAATCCCGTTGATAAAAGCGTTGCTTATGAATGGGAAAACGCAGGAGGCTATGAACGTATTGGAAGGATACGGGAAAGCCATAACGCCCGCCGCTGACTACTATATGGCACTGGGAGATATTTACAAAGCGCTTAATCGCGACAGGGATGCTATGGACGCTTACCTGGAAGCCGCTGTCTCCTGGTATCCGGCCGCTGCGAGAGCCAGAACTCTGTATGCTGAGCTAAACGGCCCCGATGCTGATTTTGAAGCCGCGCTGGCACAACGCAAGGCGCAACGTCCTTTTCAACCGCCTCCATTTAAAGCGCCTGAGAACTGGAATGGCAAAACCGTGCTGGCGGAGGTCTTTACTGGCTCTGAATGCACTCCCTGTATAGCCGCCGTTTTTGCGTTTGACGCTCTGGAAGAAACCTATCCAACTCAATATTTAGCCGTTTTGAAATACCATCTGCCTATTCCTGCTTATGATCCGATGATGAACCCCGCGGCTAAAAAACGTGATGACTATTATGGACGTGGAATAATCACTGGTACACCCACTGTAATCATTAACGGCGTTAGAGCCAGCGGCATGGGTGGCAGCAGGTCTGCGTCATTGACTTCTTTCAACAACGCCAAACGGCGAATTGACGCTGTAATGAGTGCGACGCCCGATATCACGCTCAGAGCCGTTGCTGTACTCAGCGGTGATGATGTCAAGATTGACTGCGAATTTTCAAAAGTAATAGCAAACGCCGAATACAACGTAGCTCTGGTTCAAACCGATGAGGAGTTCAGGGGCGGCAATGGAATCAATCACCACAATATGATTGTGAGGGATTTCAAAACGGCGACGCCCTCTGAAAAAGCCACTGTCACCTTTAACATCCCTGAATCAGAAAAAGCCGCGGAAGCTCACCTGTCAGAATGGGCCAGCAAAGCCTCGGAGCGCGTTAGGCAAGGTTCCAAATGGCCGGCAAAACGCAGCAAGATTGACCGTAACAAACTGAAAGCCGTGGTCTTCGTCCAGGATAAAAACACAAAGCGGGTCTATAACGCGTTTGTGGCGGATGTGTCTGTCCAACAGACTTGAAAACCAACTTCAGGCTAATAAACGGAATCTTTGTTTAGACCAGTCACTCGAAATAATTTCATCACAATTGTCGAATCTCATCCCAACCTCTAATTACCAAAGGACTTCACTATGAAAACGCCTTACACAGCAACTTACGCCATTTTTGGATTGTGTCTCAGTCTCGCCCTGCTTGCGCAAACACCGCAACAACCACAAGAACCACAACGCCAGCAACCCCCGGAGCAGGCTGAGTATTCCGCTGCGTTGCGCATCAGAGAACTGCCCGAGCGCATAAAGGAGTTCCAGCGCATCAAGGCAGCCTATCCCGACAGCGAAATGAGCTACGCCATTGACTACAACCTGCTTGTATCTGCATCCAGAAACGCCGACACATTCGACAATCTAGTGTCCGCACAGAGAGATGTCATTAGTGCCAGCAAAACGCGAGATCGTTTTTTGTTGCTTGTTAACGCCGCATACCTGTTTGTTGAACACAGAAAATCCGCCGATTTTCCAAAACCGGACACACTGAAATTGATTCAGGACTACAAAGCCGAAGCCATGCAATTGCTCGACAATCCTGAGACATTTGCGAAACTTCCTGAGGAGCGCCGTGAAATGGCTTTCAAAAGTTATAAGGCAATGTTTGAAATCCCGCTGGCAAAAACACTGGTTTTGGACGGAAAAGATTTGGAGGCTCTGGAAATATTGGATGGATACAAAAAAATGACGGCTCCAGGTGCCGACTATTATATTTTGCTTGGAGATATTTACCAGAAACTGAACCGTGACAGAGACGCACTTAGCGCTTACCTAGAAGCAGCCGCCGCAAATCATCCAATTGCACTTCAAAAAGCCAAAGAGTTAAATGCAAGAATAAATGGCCCCAATGCGAATTTTGAGGCCGCATTAGCACAGTATCAGATGCAGCGTCCACTGCAACCGCCCCCATTCAAAGCGCCCGAAAACTGGAATGGCAAGACGGTGCTGGCGGAGGTCTTTACAGGCTCTGAATGCGGTCCCTGCGTCGCCGCTGCGTTTGCCTTTGACGCATTGAAAGAGAGCTATCCAATACAGTATTTGATCGTTTTAAAATACCACCTGCCTGTTCCCGCTTATGATCCAATGATCAACCCCGCAACTAAAAAAAGGCAGGACTTTTACGGACGGGCGGTAATCGGCGGCACACCCACAGCGATCATTGACGGCGTAAAAACTCCCAGCGTAGGTGGCAACAGACTGGCTGCGCAGACATCTTTTGACAATGCCAAAAAAGAGATTGATCCATTACTGGGCGTAGCGGCGGGGCTAACAGGCAAAGCTGTTGCAGTAATCAGAGGCGATAATGTGAAAGTTGACTGCGAGTTTTCAAAAGTGTTCAAAAACGCAGAATACAACGTAGTCCTGGTTCAAACCGAAGAAGAGTTCAAAGGTGGCAATGGAGTCTCTCGCCACAATATGGTAGTGCGTGACCTGAAAACAGTAGTTCCATCAAGCAAAGTCAGTGTCACATTTAATATAGTTGAGTCAGAAAAAGCTGCGGATGCCTACATAACCGAGTGGGGCAAGACCGCCTCAGAGCGAGTAAAGACATATTCCAAGTGGCCGGAAAAACGCAACAAGATTGATCGCACTAAACTCAAAGCCGTGGTCTTTGTCCAGGACAAAAACACAAAGCAAGTTCACAACGCCTTTGTGGCAAATGTAACTGCCGCGGCAAAGTAAAAATTTTCAGACTACCAATTTAGAAGTGATTGGTGGGTAGCTAAAATAGGCTTGCGGTGCGAATCACAACCACAAAATTTAACTACCCACTAACCACTGAAAAAACTCCCACATAAAAAATGTGGTTTATGGGCAAAATGACTGAAGGACTGACAATTACCGGTACAGGTAAAAAAGATTACTACAAATCTCTGCTACCGCAAATCAAAGCGCTCATTGAAGACGAAAACGATTTGATTGCCGCGCTGGCAAACGTAAGCGCTGCCTTGGCTTACGTTTTTAAGTGGTGGTGGATCGGTTTTTACATAGTCAAAGAAGACCAACTGGTGCTGGGGCCATTCCAGGGGCAGATAGCCTGTTCCAGAATTGACTTTGGCAGGGGAGTGTGCGGTACAGCGTGGAAAGAAAACAGGACGATCATTGTCCCAGATGTCGAAAAGTTTCCTGGACATATCGCATGTTCGTCACTCTCCAAATCCGAAATTGTCGTGCCTATACATAACAGATTCGGAACAGTGGCTGGCGTGCTGGATGTGGATTCGGAATATCCCGAATACTTTGATGCGACAGACGCCGATTATCTGGAAGAAACAGTCAAATTGCTGAATCGTTTCTTTTGATGACATCTCTAACGCGCCAGTTCGGAGGCTCTGATAAATATCATTTCATTTCTGATGCCTTTTAACGCCTTTTCAAGAAACTCTATGGTTCCGATGTGAATATGTCCGATGATGACAACATGTCC
>Ga0268262_10000877_pt1 | contig 39002 bp, 28 predicted proteins | sample TergutNc150P3_FD_190354 | JGI IMG/M metagenome (GOLD analysis project Ga0268262, IMG submission 190354) | Nasutitermes corniger P3 segment gut microbial community from laboratory colony in Florida, USA - Nc150 P3 (SPAdes) (version 2) | ecosystem: Host-associated > Arthropoda: Insects >...
TGCTTTTCACCGGTTACCTGAAAAAAGTCGGAGCCGGGCGTATGGACGGTGTGAAAAACGTTGTGGATTTGTCTATTCCGAATTTAGAATTACAATACGTTTATGAGATCAAAATACAAGACTGGTTCAAAGAAAAGGTCAGCCGGAAAAATTTTGATCCATTATACAAAGCGCTTTTAGACGGCGACGCGGAGACGGTGCAGAAAGAACTCGGCGACTTCCTTTTGGAGACCATAAGTTATTTGGACGCTAAGGAGGATTTCTATCACGGAGTATTGCTAGGCGTACTCGCCGGGATGCGTGAATTTACCGCGAAATCCAACCGCGAGACCGGTCTTGGCCGAAGCGATATTGTTTTGCGGCATACAAGCGGTCGCGGCAAGGCCGTCATACTCGAACTTAAATGTACGCACGATATGCGCGAGATCGTAAAATTGAGCGAAGAGGCCGTGAAACAGATTGCGGACGGCAAGTACGCCAAAGAACTGGAAACGGAGTGTTACACCGATATTATAAAGTACGGGATTGCGTTTTGCAAGAAAAGCTGTGAAGTAAGGAAAGGCGGCGACGGGCCGAGTAGTCTGACCGGTATAAATTAATGGGGCGTTGCCGCGATAGACAACGCCCCAAAAACGTCAACAACAAATTACTTCACTACGCTGAACACGAACGAGACTTTCTCGCGCGCGCCGTCTTTGCCTACCAGGGCGCCTTTAACAACATAAGAACCCTCGGCTACCGCGGCGCCTTTCTTGTCCTTCAAGTTCCAAGAGCCTATCTCTCCGCTGCCGGACTTCGCGGACACCTTAGCCACCGCGTCGCCGTTTGCGTCGAAGATGTAGAGGGAACCGCTCTTCACCGCCTTAGCGGAGAAGAACTTGATCACGCCGTTCTTGGACACGGGGCTGGGGCCGGCGGTGAAACCGGAGGCCGCCGCCTTAACCGGCGCGACGGAAGCCGTCGTAACGGCCGGAGCGGCGGGGATCTCGCGGTTGCTCTCGGCAACGGCGTCGCCACCGCCCTTGACCTTGATCGTGTAAACGCCGAGCGTGAACGCGGCCGCTTCCACATTGTCGTCGCCGCCGATGTCAACGGTTACCGTGTACTGGCCGGCGGTCGAGGGCACCTCTTCGTCGCCGTTGTAGTAGACGTCAATGGTACCGGTGTAGCCCTTGATATTCTTAAACGTTACCGCGCCGATGCCGTAGCTTGCGGCGGGGCCGCCCTCGGTGTGATTGAGCGAAGCGGGATCCGTGTAGCTCAAGTTGCCGATAACCGGCGTCGCGGGTATTATGGTGTAGGTGCCGAGATATTGGAACCCGTTGCTTGACGAGACGTTGGCCCCGCCCGCCGCGCTAACGTACACGTCGTAGTCGCCAGCGGCCACAGGCACATCGGTAGAGGCGCCGTAGCGCACCGTGATCGCGCCCATGCCGGTCATCGGGGGATTCTCCCTAACCCGCGCGCCGAGCGTGTCGCCGGTGTAGACACGTTCATCCGTGTAGGCGATGTCCGTAGTGGCGAACTGCTTCTTCGCGATCGCGAAAGTCGCGGACACCGAGCCCTGATACTTGCCGGTGGGAATCGCGGTAGCCCTGATAGTCGCCGTGCCCACGTTGGTGTTGGCCACGTAGGTGAGCGCGTACTCGCTCCCGTCTATCTTCGCCCAAGTAGTGTCCGCGCCGTCAATCAGGGCGGGCAGCGACACCTCCACGTCCGTTCCCGAAGGAGTGACGGGATATCCGGTATACGTCCATACCTTATCGCCGTTCACCTCAATCTTCGCGCCGACCATGCTGACGGGCGGTTCGTCCACCGTCAACGTGAACTCTTTCGACCACTCCGCGACAGCGCGGGGATCCTGCACGCCCGCCGGCGCCGTGTTGGTCACCAACGCGCAGTATCGGGTAACCGAGCCGACCGACCCGCTGACCGTGAACGACAGAACGGAATCAACGGTGCTCAACCCGGAAATGTTGAGCGGGGTGCGGACGATATCTATTCCCGTACCGTCCACCGTATACCACTTGAAAGTCAGCGCGCCCTCGTTAGGCGACTTAGCGGAAACTTTCAGATTCGCGGAACGTCCCTGACGGAGAGTCAGAACCTGATCCGCCTCGGGAGAGGCGATGTTAGGGCCGGCCGGCGGATTGATGACGTAGTCGCCAAGCTCAATAACCGTATCCCTAAGGTTGTGGCTCCCCTTAACCCTAAGTTTCACTTTGTATGTACCCGCCGCTTTGGGAATGTAAGTCGTATCCTTGCCGCCCTCTTCCGTCACAACCGCCAGCGCAGTGTCGTAGTCCGGTTTCACCGTGTCTTTCTTGTAGTTATACAGCGTGGTAAGCGTCGCGCCGTTACCCGGCACAAGCGGCGAATTCAACGTAACAGACCCGATGCCGCGCTGCGTCCCGTTCTTGAAGTGGTTCTTAGGTATTGCGTACTGCACATTAGTACTGTCGATATTCAACCTCGCGATAGTCAACCCGTACGCTTTCACGGTAATAGAGTCCGTGGAAGAACCGGTAAACTTGAAATTGCGGGCCTTGATCGAATTCTTCAAATTGACGCGAGCGGAAAGCGAGCAGATCGCGCCGGCGACGGAGTCGCTGTAATTAGCGGCGTGAATTTCAAAATCGTCAACGTTGGCAAACGTTTCGGAAATACCGTCGAAATCAAAAACCGCTTTCACGTACGCCTTGCCGGCGGTCGAATTGGTATCGATATCAGGCTTGCCGCTGTAGACTTTGGGGCCGGCTTCCACGGAAAGAACAACTTTTATCGGAGCCCTCTCAATGGTAAATGTTTTACGGGCCGTCCCGCTGTAGTTACCGATGCCGTTAACCACAATCCAACCGGCGTTTACACCGGCGTTCTTGCGATTCAGGCTGGCGTTTGAGATATCAATCGTGTAATCTGTCGTATAAGTCAACAATTTGCCTTCCGACATAACGATGAACTTCTTGGCCAACTCAGCCTCGGCTTTGTCGGTTCCGTCATAGACGACCGGATAATCGGTCAACTGGATCATGTCGTCTGTCAACGGTTTTTTACCTATGCCGACCGCCATGCTTATAGGCGAGCCGTCGCCGTGCAGCCATACCTGCTTCGGAGTATCGTTGCTCTTGCCTTTGGCTTTAAATTCCAACGTGACCTCGCCGGCCGTGTTGGCCGCTCCGATTCCCAAAGTGAAAGATATGGTTTTCGCCGTTTTGTTATTCGTCACAAACTTGTCGGCCAGAATGTCGCCGCCCTTTGTAACCGTGATGTCAAAGATCGAGTCAAGCGTGCCGTAGAGCGCGGGCGCTACGACCACCGGCCAATCCACCGTGTAGGTTCCGGCGGTGCTGAAATCCACGGAGAAGGGGATGTCGGTCAACAGCGGGTTGCCGCTTAACGTTTTGTTCCCCACGGTAAACGTTTGCGTGATTTGACCGGCGGCAATGTTGGTACCAGCCGCCACATCCACCGCAAGCGTGTACGTTCCGGCGGTCGTCACCGCGGACGCGGCTATGACCGTTCCGGCGGAATTTTTATACGAGTACGCGGCCGTCCCGAAACCGCTCGCCGCCGATCCGTTGACCGTCTTGCCGGCAAGGGCGCCGGAGACGGCGGGCGGGTTGTGGGGCTGCAAGGCGTTGCTGTTGTTGACGTTCTCGACTTTGTCCGACGCTAACCAATCCTTTAGCGTTTGCGAAAAGTCAACGTAATCGGCAAAAACCGGCTGCTTGCCTATCTCGAATTTCAGCGAGACGGATCCGGTATATTTGTTGGACGCCGGCGCGGCGGCAACGGTGACGGTAGGAGCCGCCGTAACGGTCGTTAACGCGGCGTTTATGTTGTTGGCGTACGTGATAACAGTGTCGTCGCTCATATCGCCGGTGAATTTAGCGCCGTCCACAACGAGATACGGAACCGGTTTCAACTCCTTATTTTGGTAGAGCTGTCCGGTTATCGTTTGGATCGAAGCGGTGTTGAGGTTGAGTTTGGCGATATCGAACTCCAACGCCGCCACGTCGTCAACATCGGCTTCCGACGCGCCGCCCGCGTCGTACGCGGCCGTGAACACAATTGAAACTTTCGCTTTTCCGGCGTTGACATTATTACTGCAACCCGTGATAGTATAAGATGTGGACGGCACCGTCCCGGGCGTCGCCTTTTTATCTTTTACCACGACAGCCGTAGGGCACTGCGCGACGCCGTTAAAAGTGAACGCCGCCGGCGTGGTTCCGCTTTGCGTAAATTTCTCAGACACATCGCCCGCGTACGCCCTCCCCGCCCCCCACCCGCCCAAAATCAGGACGGCCAACAAAACCCCCAAGCCTATAAACTTGGTTTTCCCCATACAAACCTCCTCCTCCGCCGCCCTCCGTCACTAAAAAGAGCCACCCTCTTTTCAGTCTTTGCGCGTCGGCCACATTGTTTAGGTTTTAATGTTTGAAAATTAAAGATGTAAATTTCAAAATCAATACTTATTGTCACCGTCCGAAAAACGGGGCGTCGCGAGCAACGCCCCTGCAATGCCGACAATACATTATTTTACCACGCTGAACACGAACGAGACTTTCTCGCGCGTGCCGTCCTTGCCGACCAAGGCGCCCTTAACAATGTAAGAACCCTCGGCTACGGCCGCGCCTTTCTTGTCTTTCAAGTTCCAAGAGCCTATCTCTCCGCTGCCGGACTTCGCGGACACTTTAGCCGCCGCGTCGCCGTTTGCGTCGAAGATGTAGAGAGAGCCGCTCTTCACCGCCTTGGCGGAGAAGAACCTGATTACGCCGTTCTTAGACACGGGGCTTGGGCCTGCGGTGAAACCGGAGCCCGCCGCTTTCACCGGCGCTACGGAAACTGTCGTAACGACAGACGCGGCTGGAATTTCGCGGTTGCTCTCCGCAACGGCGTCGCCGCCGGCCTTGATCGTGTAAACGCCCAGCGTGAGCAGGGCGGATTCCACATTGTCGTCGCCGCCGATATCCAAGGACACCGTATAAGTCCCGGCGGTAACGGGCACCTCGTCGTCGCCGTTGTAGAGCACCGCGATCGTGCCGGTGTAGCCTTTGATACTCTTAAACGTCACGGCGCCGATGCCGTAGCTTGAGGCGGGGCCGCCCTCGGTGTGATTGAGCGAAGCGGGATCCGCGTAGCTCAAGTTACCGGAGGCGCCGGCAACCGGCGTCGCCTGCTTTATGGTGTACACGCCGAGGTACTGGAAGCCGCCGCTCGACGAGACGTTGTCCCCGCCGGCCGCGCTGACGTACACGTCGTAGTCGCCCGCGTTTACCGGAGCGGCCGCGGAGGTATCGTAGCGCACAGAGATCGCGCCCATGCCGGCCATAGGAGGATTCTCCTTAACCTGAGCGCCCAGCGTGTCGCCGGTGTAGACACGCGACTCCGTGAACGTTATGTCCACTATGCCGAAAGGCTTCCGCGCGATCGCGAAGGTCGCGGTCGCCGTCCCTTGGTAATTGCCGGTGGAAACAGCCGACGCCCTCACCGTCGCCGTGCCGACGCTTACATTGGATACGTAGGCAAGCGAATAATGCGACGCGTCTATCGGAGTCCAAGTAGTGTCGGCGCCGTCCACGTAGCTCGGCAAAGAGACGGTCACGTCCGCGCCCTGCGGGGTAACGGGATATCCGGTGTAGTACCACACCTTCTCCGGATTCACCGTAACCTTCGCGTTTACCATGCTGATGGGAGGCGTGTCCACCGTCACCGTGAACGCCAACGTCGTGTCCGCGACGGCGCGCGGGTCTTGCACGCCCGACGGCGCCGTGTTGGTGACAACCGCGCAGTACGAGGCCGACGTACCCACATCGCCGCTCACCGAGATCGTCAGCACGGAATCGGTGGTCACAAGCCCCGCAATGTTCATCGGCTTAATGACTGTGGTAATACCGTCGCTCTCCGCCGTGTACCACTTGTAAGTCAACGCGCCGGCGTTGGGCGACTTGGCCGAAACCTTCAAATTCACGGAGCGGCCCTGACGAACCGAGAAAGCGCGCGTGTCCGTCACAAGCGGGTAGGCGATGACCGGCCCTGAGGGCGGCTTGATTTCGTAGACGACGCGGTCGTCGCCGACGCCGGCGAGGGCGGTCAGCTCAACCTTGCTATTCGCCTCGAAGTTGGGACTCCCTAGTATCCTATAGAATACGCCGTACATTCCGGCCGACTTGGGAATAAAAGCCGTGTCCACCGCGCTACCCTCTATGACAGGGAGAGAGGGGTTGTAGTCCGGTTTCTGCATACCTACCGGATACTGATAAACCGTGGCGACAGACGCGCCGGTTCCGGCCGAGAGCGGCGCCTTCAGCGACACGTCGCCTATGCCGCGCTGCTGCCCGTTGTAGTAATGGTTCGCGGGTATGGTGAAGATCACATCCGACTTGGCCAGCGTCCGCTTATTAATCGCCAACCCGTAAGCCTTGAGGGTGACGGAGTCCGGCGACGCGCCCGCGAAACTGAAGTTCTGCGCTAAATCCGTGTTCCTCAGCGCAACGCGAGCGGTGAGGGAGCAGACCACGCCGGCGGTCGAGTCGCTGTACTTCGCGCTACGGAACTCAAAATCCTCGCCGGCCGTCAAACTCGCTATAGAATCGGTGAGCGACGCGGGCGGAGCGGACATCACGGAGGTAAACGCGACCACCGCTTTCGGGCCTATTCCCTCCGTGGCGATGTCCGGCTTGCCGTCGTACACCTTAGAACCGCCCGTAACCGAAACCGAGGCGTTGAGTTGAGCGCGGTTTATTGTGAACGCCTTTATGGCGCGGCCTTTGTAATTGCCCTTGCCGTCAATTACGATCCAAGCCTTGTTCACTCCGGCGTCTTTACGGTTAAGCGTATTCTTTTCGCCGGTATATTCGGCGCTGCCGGTACCGTTCCACCACGGAACGATAACGTAATCGGCGCTAGCGGCGTCTTCCCATTTCTTACCCGCAAGGACTCCCTCGTGAACAACGGTAAATTTCTTTTGCAACTCGGCGACCGTCACGGTGTCCCCGCTGTAGGAGATCGGGTAGTCTATGACGGTTATGTATTCCGACTCCAAAGCCTTGGGATTTACCTCAATATCCAACTCGGCATACTCATCAAGGGCATTAGGGTATATCCATACGTGCTTCTCCGAACCGGCGGTTACGCCGCGGGCTTTGAACTTGAGGCGTATGGTGCCAACGCCGTTGAAACCGGTTCCGCCCGCTTCCTCAAGAGTTACGGAAACGGTTCTCTTTGTTTTGTCAAGCTTTATTTTAGAGGCGGGCACATCCACCGCGTCGTCGTCCCAACTGTCATCGGCGGCAGGTAAGAATTTGCAACCCGTAAACTGATAAATAGAATCGAGCGTTCCGAAGACGGAGGCGTTTCCAATGAACGGCCAATCCACAGTGTAAAGGTTGCTCTTCGTGTAGGAAACGACGCGCTTGGGCGCGACTATAGGACTGGAGACGAATGCGGCGTACTCGAGAGCGAACGGGAAATTCGCCGTTCCGTCATTGATATTGGCGCCGCCCTTGACATCGATTTTAAGCAAGTAATGCCCCGTGTCGCTCGGCGCGCCGGTCATGGCGACGTCGTAGTCGGCGACGTTACCGATAACCCCCGCGTTTTTTAACCGCCAATACGTTTTTGTCTGCGTAACTCCCGACAGCAAACCCGCCGTAGTAAGCGGGGCTTTCGCGACGATACCGTCGGCGTTCGGCGCGTTTTTGGCGACAGTAACGCCGTTAGCGTTGATCGAAACGTACTTAACGGTGTCCAACCAAGCTTTCAGGACGGCGGCGGTGTCAACGGTTTGCGACGCCCCGCTTTCGAGGACAAAGTCTTTTTTGCCGATAACGAGCGTGCCGATCTCAAGCGCGGCCGCGGTAGCGTTGAAGTTATTTCCCGCCGCCATCGTGGCGGTAACCGCGTAAGATCCGGCGTTCGTAGGAGCCGTCACGGAGGTTGTGTTTTGTTTGTATGTGACGGTGAACGCGCCGAAGCCGGTGTAAGCGGCCGCCCCGAGGTCGGTGGTAACGGCTTTTGACGTTCCGTCATAATCGACCGTTAAAGACGACGCGACATCCTTTAAGAACGTCGCTTGATTCACGCCGGTGATACTTGCTTTGGCGATTGCGAAGGTTGTTACGATAGAGTCGCCGACCTGCAAATCGGTACCGTTAGCGGAAGCGGGATTGTCGTAAGCCGCCTTGATGCCGATCTTCATAACAGCGTTGCCGGCATTCGTGTTATTGCCGCAACTGATATCATCGGCATACGTGGCAAACCACGTTGTCAGAGCGGCGGCACCGCCTTCAATATCAAAAATTTTCGGGCCGCCCGTCCCGTTGGCGATGATTGTGTCAACCTGACCCGACGTCGGACACTGAGCGGTATTGTCATACGTGAACACCGCCGCGGCTTTAAGCTTCACGGTATAAGTCGTGACATCCAAAGCGAACACGCCCTTAAACACCCCTCCGGCCAAAAATACCAGGAGAGCCGACAAAATACCCCACCTACCCAAGCCGGTAAACTTGGATTTCCCCATACAAACCTCCTCCTCCGCCGCCCTCTGTCCCGAAAAGAGCCACCCTCTTTCCGGCCCGTCGCGCGTCGGCCACTTTGTTAGGTTTTAAATGTTTAAAATAGTAAAGATGTAATTTTCAAAATTAAGGCTCGTTGTTTACGGTATACGCTCCTTGTTTAACGGGTAAACCTATTAACGAGTAAACAAGCCGTTAATAGATCGTCAACGCGTCGCCGGTACGTTATCAGTACAAACAACACGACAACAAATACGGTACGAGACATGGTGCTATTACCGCATTATACATACGATACGGGTACAAACATGAACACCGAGGCCAGCGATCGAAACCGCCTATCAGCGTAAAGGGTCGGCACTGTATACCTTATATACGTTACGGCGCGCGCATACGGACGCTGCGGAGCCGTTAACGGTCGGTATCAATACCGAATACGTAGAGGTTTTGGCGGGAGAGCGAACCCAACCACGAGTTCCGCCGCCCCCGCCCTGGCCACTCCCGGGGGCTATCCCGATATACTGAAAATAATTAATCGGGCGTTGAATTGCAAGTTTTTTTTTATTTTTTTTTAGCGGACGGCGGTTTCGCTAAAATAGACTTTCACGAATAGTTTGCTTTTACAGCGTGGAAAATTTTATATTGCCTATGGGGGCGGCTTATCGTCTCAACGGTAAAAGATTCAAAAAAACATACTAATAGATAAGGAAAAAGGGCGCTAAATGCCTACACGCGAAGAATCGTTGTCTTACCACCGCGCCGGACGTCCGGGCAAGATCGAGGTCGTCGCCACAAAGCCTTGCCGCACTCAGGCGGATCTTTCTTTGGCTTACACGCCCGGGGTGGCGGAACCCTGCCGCGAGATCGAGCGGGACGCTTGGGCGGCGTACCGATACACCGCGCGCGGGAACCTCGTCGCGGTGATCACCGACGGCACGGCGGTGCTGGGGCTCGGCGACATAGGGCCGCTGGCCGGCAAGCCGGTCATGGAGGGCAAGGGCGTCCTCTTCAAGAGGTTCGCCGACATAGACGTCTTCGATATTGAATTGAGCGTAAAGAGCCCCGACGAGTTTATACGCGTCGTGGAGGCCATGGAGCCGACTTTCGGCGGCATAAATCTTGAAGACATCAAGGCGCCCGAGTGCTTTTATATAGAAGAAGAGCTCAAGAGGCGGATGGGCATACCGGTCTTTCACGACGACCAGCACGGCACGGCGATCATCTCCGGCGCGGCGCTCTTAAACGCGGCGGAGCTGCAGGGCAAGGCGCTTTGCGATATGAAGGTGGTCTTTTCCGGTGCCGGAGCGGCGGCCATCTCCTGCGCGTACCTGTACGCGCGCCTCGGCGTAAAGATGGAAAACATCACCCTCGTCGACTCAAAAGGCGTGGTCTACAAGGGGCGCTCGGAGGGAATGAACAAATACAAGGCGCCGTTCGCCGCAGACACGCCAAAACGCACGCTCGCCGAGGCCATGGAGGGGGCCGACGCCTTCGCCGGGCTGAGCGCGGCGGGCTTGGTGTCGCCGGCGATGGTCAAGTCTATGGCCGACCGCCCAATAGTGTTCGCAATGGCCAACCCCGATCCGGAGATAGGGTACAACGAGGCGCGATCGGCGCGAAGCGACCTGATAATGGCCACCGGCCGCAGCGACTTCCCGAACCAGGTGAACAACGTGCTCGGCTTCCCCTTCATCTTCCGAGGCGCTTTAGACGTAAAGGCGTCCGTGATAAACGAGGAGATGAAAGTCGCCGCCACAATGGCCTTGGCGAAACTGGCGCACAGGGACGACGTTCCCCAATCGGTATTGCAAGCGTACGGGGTGAAATCGCTGACATTAAGCCCGGAATACATAATCCCCAAACCGAACGATCCAAGAGTATTGGTGGAAGAGAGCCTCGCCGTAGCCAAGGCGGCCATAGACAGCGGCGTGGCGAGGGACAAATCTGTTGATCTTGCGGAATACAGACGCAAGTTAGAGGATATGGCAAAGAGTATCAATGAATTATGAGAACAATTAAATACACCGACATAGTAACCGCCGTAAGCTCCCTATGCGTGGAGGCCGCCCACGTCCTCCCCGACGACGTATTGGCGCGTATCAAGGAGGCGCGCGCCGCCGAGCCTTTCCCTCGGGCGCGGGACATTCTCGACAACATAATAGAAAACGCCGCCATCGCGGCGAGCCAACGTATTCCCATTTGTCAAGACACCGGCACGGCGGTATTTTTCGTGACGCTCGGCGACGGCGTGCGCGTCGAAGGCGGCGGGCTGGCCGACGCCATAAACGAGGGGGTGCGCCGCGGTTACACGGACGGCTACCTGCGTCCGTCTATAGTCGACGACCCGATCTTCGACAGGATCAACTCCGGCGGCAACACTCCGGCGGTGACGCACGTAGACCTTGTGTCCGGCGACAAACTAAGCATTTCGCTTTTGCCCAAGGGCGGAGGTTGCGAGAACATGAGCGCGCTCGCCATGCTCAAGCCGTCGGACGGTTCGGCGGGCGTGGCGAAGTTCGTTTGCGACACGGTAATACGCGCGGGCGGGAACCCGTGCCCGCCGGTGGTCGTGGGCGTCGGGGTCGGCGGGACGGCGGACGCGGTATGCGCTCTTGCCAAGAAGGCGCTTCTGCGCCCGATAGGCGTACACAACGGCGACGGCAGGTACGCGCAGATCGAGCGCTACCTGATGAAAGAGATAAACGCCAGCGGCGTGGGGCCGCAGGGACTGGGCGGAATGCACACGGCGCTTTGGGTGGCCGTGGAATACATGCCTTGCCACATAGCCTCCCTGCCTGTGGCGGTATGCGTAAATTGCCACGCCGCCCGCAGGGCGTCGGCGGAACTTTAACTAAGGAAAAGACCGTATATCATGCCAAACAGACCGCTTGTAAACTTAACATTCCCGATTGTCAACAAAGAGATCCTAACGTCCCTCCGCGCCGGCGACAGAGTGCTTTTGTCCGGCGCGATCTACACCGCCCGCGACGCGGCGCACAAACGATTCATGAAACTTTTCGAGAAGAACAAACCGCTGCCGCTGACTTTGGAAAATCAGGCGCTCTACTACTGCGGCCCCACCCCGCCCACGGAGAGGTCGGCGATAGGCAGCGCCGGCCCAACCACAAGCTCGCGCATGGACAAGTACACCCCCGACATCCTGCGCAAAACCGGCTTAGCCGCCATGATCGGAAAAGGCGACAGGGGCGCCGCGGTGATAGAGGCCATAAAAGAGTGCCGCGCCGTTTATATGGCCGCCGTCGGCGGAGCCGGAGCCATGATATCATCGCGCATAAAGTCTTCGCAAATTATATGCTACGAAGATTTAGGGCCGGAAGCGGTATACAAATTCGAGGTGGAGTCGCTGCCGCTCATAGTGGCCATTGACGGCAAGGGAAATGATTTGTACGAATTGGGGCCTAAAGAGTATTTGTGGTCTTAAATATTAATTACTCGCGAATTGAATATCATAAAAATACTTATACCTGTTATTAAGCTCCAAAAGTTCTTGATGCGTTCCGCGTTCCACTATGTTTCCCGATTCGAGGACCAATATTTGGTCGGCGTGGCGTATGGTCGACAGTCTGTGGGCGACCACAAGCACCGTGCGGTTTTCCATTACGTTGTTTATGGCGGCTTGCACCAAGCGTTCGGATTCGGTGTCTAAGCTGGACGTGGCCTCGTCCAAGATGAGGATTGGCGGGTTCAGCAGCAGGGCTCTCGCGATCGACAGGCGCTGGCGCTGGCCGCCGGAGAGCATTACGCCGCGTTCGCCCACCACTGTGTCCAAGCCTTTGGGGAGTTTCTCTATGAATTCCCAGGCGTTGGCCGCCACGGCGGCCGCCACCACGGCTTCCTTGTCGGTCTTTCGCATGCCGTAGGCTATGTTGGCTAAGATGGTGTCGTTGAAGAGGAAGGTCTCTTGGGCGACTATGCCGAACAGCTTACGGAGGCCTGCTAAGTTCATCTCGCGTATGTCGGTACCGTCTATGGCGATCTTGCCGCCCGTTATGTCGTAGAAGCGCGGCAGGAGGTCGAGCGTTGTGCTTTTGCCGCTCCCGCTGGAGCCCACAAGGGCGGCGATGCTGCCCTTTTTTATATTGAAGCTGATGCCGTTCAGCACAATTTCCGCGCACTTGGGGTAGCTGAAGACGACGTTTTCGAATTCTATATCTTTGTTGAACGGTACGGACGGTACGTCCGCGGCGGCGCCGGTATCGGGCGTCGGGCTCGAGGTTGCTTCCGCGGGCGAGTCGAGTATGGCGAAGACCCTTTCGGCGGAGGCGAAGCCGCTCTGCATAGTAGTGTTGAGCCTGCTGATCTCCTTAAGCGGCGTGAATATGGAGAAGAGGAAGATGAGAAACCGCGTGAAGTCCTCCGCCCCGAAGTCGCTGGTGCCGAGCACCACTTGGCGGCCGCCGTACCAAAGCAGTATCACCACCACGATTACCCCCATCACCTCCGTTATGGGGCTCGCGAGCGCGCCGACAAGGTTCGACCGGAACGACTGGCGGACGAAGCGGTTGTTTTCGTCCTTAAACTTCGCGGTCTCCACGCTCTGCGTCCCGAAGATTTTGACGATTCTCACGCCGCTGATGGTTTCGTGGAGGATGGAGAGCAGCGCGGCCGTGAGTTCCATCACCCGTTTGCTTCTGCGCCGCACGGTGCGCCCGATCAACACTATCAGGTAGCCGAGCACGGGGAATATGATGAATACCGCCAAGGTGAACTTGTAGTTTATGATGAAGAGCGTGGTTATGAAGAAGAGCAGGCGCATCGGTTCCACGAATATTTTTTCAAAAGTGCCCATCATTGAGTTGTTGAGGCTCGACGCGTCGTTTATGATGAGCGAGACGACATTTCCGGATTTTTCGCGGTCGTAGTAGGAGACCGGGAGGCTAAGCGCGTGCGAAAACATCTGGTTGCGCAGGTCGCGCACCACCGAGAGGCTGAGGCTGTTCATGACGCGGCCCTTCAGGTATATCAGGACATTCTTTAAGAGGAACGCGAACGACATCAAGGCGCAGACTATCTGCAGCATGACTATCGGTTCGCGCGAACCCAGCATGGAGTATGTCCAATATTTGAGAACGGCGTTGATGTTCGAGACGGTATATTCCGGCACCGACACCGCCGGGGGTTCCGGATTGAATATGGTTTGGACCAAAGAGGCGCTGAACCAGAGGGATAACCCCTCGAAAATCACGACGAAGAAAGACAAAACGACCGATATTGCGATCAGCGAAACGTATGGCAGCATGTACGCCAACATGCGTTTGTAGAGTTTTACATTGGCTCTAAGCACCGGATTCATCCCATACGAACATGGATCCGCAGCTTTCGCAGAGGATAATCTTTGTGCCCCTTCGAATTTCGCTGCACAACTGCGGTTGGAGGATCATGAAGCAGACGCCGCAGGTTTTTTCTTTGCCTACCATAGAGATCGCCCTGCCGCTCTTTTTCTTTTTTCTTATAGAATCGTAGGTGCGCATCGTAGGGAGGCTCACCATTGGGCTGACCTTGGCGCGTTCTTCCATAATTTCCGCTATGACCGAGTCTATCTTGCCTATTTTGGCCTTAAGCTCGTCTATCTGCGGCTGCAACTCGGCCTTGGCGTTTTCGTATGCCTTTTCCGACTCCGCGAGCTCCGCCTTGCCTTTCTCCATATCGGACTCAAGCGCGGCTTTCCTGCCCTCGGCGGAGGCCAACAGCGCCTTTTGCGCCTCAATCTCCTTGTGAACGGCGTCGTATTCACGGTTGGTTTGGATGGAGCTTAACCTCTCTTGGCTCTTGCTCAGGCTCTCGCGCAGTTTTGCGGCTTGGTCGGCCGCCGCCTCTATTTCGGCGGACAGCCTCGTAAGCCTGCCTCCGGCGGCGGCGCTCATCTCCTTGGCGCTCTCTATGCGCTTTTCCAAATCGGCGGCGGCCACGGGGTACTGCTCCTTGGCCAACTCCTGCTCCCGTACCCTCAGGTCTATCTCCTGCAACTTTACAAGGTACTCCAAGTCTTGTATCATAACACCTCTATTACCCGTTGATATAAAAAAGTGGGCCCACTAGGGCTCGAACCTAGGACAAACGGATTATGAGTCCGCTACTCTAACCGACTGAGTTATGGGCCCTGAAAAAATAAGAATATGTAATATAAATGATGGCATGACACAAAATCAAATAAAAAATCACGCCTTTTGCTTAACTTTGCGCGGGCGCGATTTTCCGAAACTGTTGCGGAAGATCTTGCCCTTGCGAGTGCGCTTGTCGCCTCTGCCCATTTTGCGCGTCTCCTTCTAAAAAAGATTTTTGTTATTGTTGCCGTTAATTACCTTTTATTGCCCGGTTTCGGTTTGCTGCCGGCGGCCGGTTTGGATTCCGGCGTCGGTTTGGCCTCCGGCGCAGACTTTTTGGCGATATCTTGGCTAACCTTATCCAGATTCGCCCTTAACCGCTTGACATCGTCACTAAGCGCCTTGTTTTTGGCCGTAAGCGTATCTATATCGGCCATCCTCGCCGCATTAAGCGAGTCCAGCTTTTTTGACACATCCTCTATCTTCCTAGCCCTTCCGCCGCCGCCGCCGCCCACTATGAAGATCACCACCACCAAGACCAGCACCGCCGCGCCGGCCATCAGCGGGAGGGGCAGGCTGGGTTTCGAGTGTATGCGCTCCGCGAACTCGTCGAAATGGTCGTCGGGGCCGGCGGAGAGCTCCCGCTCCGCCTTGCTCTCCTTAGCCGGTTTAGGTTCGGAGGCCTTTCTTTTAGCCGATTTTTCGGGCTTTTCATTTATCGGGCCGAATTCGGCGTCGGCGTCGATTTTCGCCCTCTTCTCCCTTTTGGGCGGTTTGGCGTCGAACTCTATCTCCTCCGCCTCCGAGACGTTTTCGGCGGGCGGGGCGCCGTGAGCGGGGCGCGCCGGCTCAAAGCTGTCGAAATCCGCTGGTTCGGGCTGGATCGGCGCGGGGGACGGGGCGGGCGCCGGCGCCTTGGCGTCGACGATGAACTCGTCGAAACGGTCGTCCGGCCCGGCCGCCGTGGCCTTTACCCTCTTTTTTTCGGCCGCCGGCTCCTTGGCGCCAGGTTCCGGGGACGGCCGCGCATCCGCCACGCTCCAGAACTCTTTACCGCCGTCGTCGCGCCGGCAGGAGACGGCCCCCTCCTCCGCCAACGCGTTTAGGTGCGTCTGAATCGCGTCCTCGGTCATCTTTATGGCGATGGACAAGTCGAAAACTTCCTGCTCGCCGCCGAGCTTGGTTAACCCGTTTAAAACTTTGCGCGCCTTTGCGTCCATGTTTTTTCCCTAATGCTTTTAAGATGTTGATGTTTCAAGCCCCACGCCTATCAATATAATATATCCCCCCCGCAAAATCAAAATCTTTTTACCGATATTTTGTTTTTATCGGGTTTGAATATATATTATATACGAGGGGGGTTTTGTTTTTCAGCCGTTTTCAAAGTAAAAACAGATACGAAACGAAAGGGGAGTACGTTTTTTATGGAAATTCAAATCACATCTCGCCATACCAAGTCCAAGGCTTCGCAGGAGTTGCAGGACGCCATAAGCGCCGAGATCGGCAAGCTGGAGCAGTTTTGCGAGGGTATAACCTCCTGCCGCGTCGTTTTAGACAACGAGAGCTTAGACAAGACCGTTGAGATCACCATGCACGTTAGGGGCAACCACGAGATTGTGGGGTTCGCCAAGGCCGAGAACATCGGCAAGGCCGTGGACGAGGCGGTCGAGAAGGCGGAGCGCCAGCTCAAAAAGTTGAACGAGAAGGTGAAGAGCCACAAGTGAGGCTCGAAAGGATCGCGCCTTGAAGAGAATGAACGTTGATCTTGTGGTAGGCGCCTCGATCCTCGGCGCGCTCTTCATCCTCGTCGCGGGGATGCTGTGGCTCAAGGAGGCCTCGCTGGCCAACAAGATGGTCAACTACCTCGTGGTCTTCCCGGAGGTCGGCACCCTGCAGCTGGGCGACCCGGTCTACATAAACGGCGTGAAGAAGGGCACCGTCTCCACCATCGAGCTGCGGGGCACGGAGGTCGGCACGATCTTAAATATAGACAAGAAGATACGCATGACCGACTCCGTCCGCATATCCGTGGTAAACGTCGGGCTCTTGGGAGAGCGCGGCATAGGCGTCACCCTCTCCCCGCACGGCAAAACCATCCCGTTCATCTCCGCCGACTCTAAGGACACCGTCATCATACGGGGGCGCTTCGACACCGGCATATCCGAGGCTATGGGTATGCTCGGCACGGTGCTCGCCGAGGTGGAGACCCTCGTGGTCAACGTGGCCGGCATCCTCGACGCCACCATAGGCGACACCGCCTTCATCAACCGCTTCCACAACATTGTGGGCAGGTTAGACACCGTTTGCATAGTGGCCAACAGGCTGCTGATAAGAAACGAGCCCGTGCTGAGCGCCGCCATGATAGACCTGAAGAAGGTCTCGGCCGACCTGAAACAGCTGATAGCGAGAAACGGCCCCGGCATCGACAGCATAGTGGCCGGGGGGGATCAACTCATGACGAAGGGCATGGCCTTAGTCGAACACGCCGAGTCGCTGGTGGTCGACGTGCAGGGCGTATTGCACAATATAGAGGGCGGCAAGGGGTCGCTGGGCAAACTATATACCGACGAGTCCTTCTACAAGGAGCTAAAGGACGTCATATCAAGCGTGGATACCTTGGTAGGCGAGGTACGCCAAGACGCCTTGAAACTCCGCGTCAGGCTGGGTTTCGGAAGGAAGAAGACGGAAGGCAAGAAATGATAGAAAAAACCATAACCGTGGTGAACAAATTGGGCATCCACGCCAGACCGGCGGGGTCGATAGTCCGCGCCGCGACCGGGTTCAAGTCAAAAATAGAACTGATAAAGAACGGAAACGCCGTAGACGCCAAAAGCATAATGAGCGTAATGATGCTGGCCGCCGCCAAGGGAACGGTGATCTCCGTAAGGGCCGACGGGGAGGACGAGGGGGCGGCGGTGGAGGCTGTCGTCGCGTTGTTTGAGAATAAGTTTAACGAGGAGTAACCGCCTGAATTCCGCAAAATCCCCGGCGACGACCAAAGTCAAATTAAAATTAAAAGGGGCCGACCACCGACACGGTGACCAGCCCCGATAATACTAACGCCTACCGCACTACGCTTCAGTCCTGCACACAACGAACAGAACAGGCGCCGACGTCTTCGTTCCAGACCTCGCCCACGTTGTCGTGGTAGTAGTCCATGTACCGGCGCCACCCAAAGATGCCCCTGCCCTCCGTAGCCGTCCACCAGTGACCTTCCCTACCGACACCTCCGAACCCACCGTTGTGGTAGACACGGACGCCGCCGGGCAAGGCCGAAAAACCGAAATCATCCGTCCCGTTACCGCTACTATTCCAACCGTCTGTCGATTTCAGCACCTTACCCGGCGTACCGCCATTACCGCCACCACCGTAAGTACCGGTACCTCCGGCGGCTATAGCTAACGCTCCCCACTCGTCACGCGTCGGCAAATGCCAACCCGTTGGGCACACCGTCTTCGCCGCGTCCCACGTATACAATCTCCCGTATGTATTGCAATTCACTTGTATCTCAGATGATGACAGCGTTTTCCACTCACCATTAACGTTTGTTTCGCCGCCCTCACCGTAACACCACGAACCCTCCTCTGTCGGTACGTTCAGATTCTCAGTCATCCACGTCTTGCCGTCTGGCATTTTAGCCGACTTGCATTCACGACTACCGCAACTGAGTGTACCAACTCCGCCGTTGTTGTTGTTGCCGTTGTTGTTGTTGCCGTTGTTGTTAGCGGGATTATCATTCCCCCCGTCGTCCCCCCCGCACCCCGCCCAACAGACCGCCGACACAGCCACAACACCCGACAACAACAGCGTCCGACCCAACTTCGTAAAGGTAAAGAAATTCATACTGTACTCCCTCCCCCTATCTCATTGGATAGTTAGAAAAGTGTTAGTAAATGTGTTAGTAAAAAAGAAAGTCAAAGTCTTTAAATCAAAATCTTTAAAATCTTTTTAAGACGAAAGGCTTCGCCTTTCATAGATAAATCGGGGGCTAAACCCCCGATTTTCAGTCAAAAGATAACGTCAACAGATAACATCAAAAGATTTTGATTTTGACTGAATATGCGGGGCATAGCCCCGCATATATCTATGAAAGGCGCGTAGCGCCTTTCGTCTAAATATGAACTTGACTTTAAAGATTTTAAAGATTTTGACTTTAAGGCTTTTTTAGAGCGCCCAAAACAGCCATTCTGACAGGGCAATTTAGGTCTATACCGTCTTAAAACCGCTTGAAAAAGCCGTTTTATAGGGATATGAGCGATTTAGGCGAGTGTAACAAAAAAACCTACCTTTTTGTTATACACTTTTTGAGATGGCAAAACGTCGAAATTAGGGGTAAAAAGGGGGGTTGACAGAGATTTCAGGTGTAACATTTAAACGTACCTTTTTATTATACACCTACTAATATAATTCATGGGAGTATTTGGAGTCAATATCCGTGTAAAAAAGTTAAAACCTCGGACATCCGCCCCCCGATCCCCCAATAAAACCCCCTAAAACGCCTCAAAACCGCGGCTTTCGGGTCTGCGTTATCACATAGCGCCGCCCGCTCTCAGCCCCTTAGCGGCGGTTCCGGCCGCGCCGATCCCACCCGCCCATGAATTTTTTCCCCACTTATCCGGTACCGTATATCATATTAGTTATCTATGTCTAAAAGGCGATATTCCATACTCTAAGGCTGCTACATACAGTTTTCCTCCAACGCCGGATCTGTTCTCGCCGCCGTCTACAAGAACATCGCAATAGGCGACATCATAACGTTCGTTTTCTCCGTCTCACCGGCTTTAATAAAAAGGTTTTTTACCTTTTGGCGTTGCGCGGATACTAATTTATAACCATAATGGCGACGAACAAAAGACTTCTGCCCGTAGGCATCCAAGACTTCCCGAATATCCGGGAGCGGGGCTTCGTCTACGTAGACAAGACCGCTCGCATCCACGAACTCCTTACCGGCTCCGGGCAGGCGTTCTTCCTCTCGCGTCCGAGGCGTTTCGGGAAGTCGTTGCTATGTTCGACGCTTGGGGCGATTTTCGAGGGTCGGCGGGAGCTTTTCGGGGAGATCGCGGGGAGGCCGGCGTTGGCCATAGACGGTCTCGACTGGGAGTGGAAGAAGCATCCGGTGATCCGGCTTGACCTGAACGCCGGGAACTACAAAAATGGGATCAAGACACTGCACTCCACCCTATACGCCGAAATGCGGGAGGTGGCAAAAATATATGGAGTTAAACTTGACCAGCCAGATAGTCCAGCCAGTCAATTCAAAAACCTCATAGCGGAAGCCTGCGAAAAAACCGATGAAAAGGCAGTCGTGATTATTGATGAGTACGATAAGCCGTTGACCAATACCCTAGACAAGCGGGATGTACATATTGAACTGCGGGACGAACTCAAGGGATTCTACGACGTCCTGAAATCTTGCGATACCCATCTGCGCTTCCTTTTCTTAACCGGTGTGAGCAAGTTCTCCCAAGTAAGCGTCTTTTCCGCCCTGAACCAACTCTCCGACATGACGCTTGACCCGCGCTACGCGGATATCTGCGGTCTGACCCAAGAGGAGCTGGAGGCTAATTTCGGGCCGGAGATCGACGGCGTTTTGGAAAGCACCGGGCGTAGCCGCGAGGAGTACATTGACAAAATGCGCCGCTTCTACAACGGCTACCGCTTCTCTAGAAAACCGCTCACAGTCTACAATCCGTTCGGTCTGCTCAACCATTTCGATAACGGCGGGTATTTCCAGCCGTACTGGTACAGAACCGGTACGCCCACACTTCTGACCGACCTGATTAACGACCGGCGTATCGACTTCACGAAACTGAACAATATGCAGGTCGGGTACGAGGATTTCGACTCTTTCGACATAGAGAGCTTGGCGCTGGAACCGCTTTTATATCAAACCGGCTACCTGACTATAACCGATTACGACGAGAATCAAGAGCGTTGTTTCACGCTCGACTACCCGAATCTGGAGGTGCGCAACGCCTTCGCGAAATCGTTGGCGACGCGGTGTCTGAAGACCCAATCACCGGAATCTACCGCGCTAAGCGACAGACTGACGACGGCGCTGAAAGGCGGCGACGTAGACGCCGCAATGGATGCGGTGAAGCTGTTTATGACCAAAATCCCGTACGACTTATTTCAAAAGCGGGAGAACTTCTTCCAATCGGTGATATACGTGGTATTCGCAATGCTCGGCCTCGAATGCCGCACGGAGGAAAGGATAGCCACCGGGCGGATTGACATGGTTGTCGAGACACGAGGCTTTGTTTACTGCTTTGAGTTCAAATTAGACGGCACCGCGGAGGCGGCGCTCGCGCAGATCGACAGCAAGGAGTACGCCATTCCTTGGACGGGTCGCGGGAAGAAGGTGTTCAAGGTCGGGGTGAACTTTGATTTTGAGAAGAAGAACATCGGCGAGTGGGTGTCTGCGGTAGTTGAGTAGTTTGGTCAGCGGCCGGTCTCTCCTCAATCCCGTCAAATCCAATGAGCCGGAACCGTCGAACCGCAGAATCCACAAAACAGACCGATCTTTGACGCGCGCAATATATATTGTATACAGTCGCCAAGCGAAGGGGCGCGGCGACGTGTTAGCGAAAACGGTTAAAAACAGATTATAGGATTAAAAAGATATTTTGAAAGGAATTAATCTAAGTATGTCAAAAATCAATATAGGAATAGTAGGAGTAGGCACCGTGGGCGGCGGGGTGGTCAAGGCTCTTGACGCCCGAATCGACTATTTTAAGAGCGCTTTGGGGCTCGACATCCGCCTCGCCCGTATCGCCGACAAGGTGACTTCCCGCTTCTCCCAGCTTCCGGTGCGCGACGCGGTTTGCACCGCCGACGCAAACGACGTCATGACCGACGACTCCATAAACGTGGTGGTCGAGCTCGCCGGCGGCACCGGCTTCGCCCGCACCCTCGTGCTGGACGCCCTCAAACGGGGCAAGCACGTCGTCACCGCCAACAAGGCGCTAATAGCCGAATACGGACCGGAGATCTTCGAGGCGGCGGACAAGGCCGGCGTCTCCCTCTACTTCGAGGCCTCGGTCGGCGGGGGGATGCCGGTCATCAAGTCCATACGGGAAGGGCTTATCGGGAATGAGATAATCAGCATTCGGACGATAATCAACGGCACCTGCAACTACATACTCACGCAGATGGCGGCGCACGGGCTGCCCTTCGCCGACGCCCTCGCGGCGGCGCAGGAGAACGGGTACGCGGAGGCCGACCCCACCCTCGACGTGGGCGGCGGCGACTCCGGCCACAAGGCCGCGATACTCGCCTCCCTCGCCAGCGGCGGCTACGTCCCCTACGGCGCGTTCTCGGTGGAGGGGATCACCGGCATCGCCGGCGAGGACATCAGGTTCGCCGCGGAGCTCGGCTACGTCGTCAAGCTCTTAGGCATCATCAAGAGAAACGCCGACGGCCTCGACGTGCGTGTGCACCCGGCCATGCTCCACAAAGGCCACATCCTCGCCTCGGTCTCCGACGTCTTCAACGCGGTTCTTCTCGAAGGCAACGCCGTCGGGCAGATACTCATCTACGGCAGGGGCGCGGGCGAGATGCCCACCGCCTCCGCCGTGGTGGGCGACATCATAGACGCCGCGAGGAACATAGCCGACAACTGCCCCAAACGCGTGCCGATGGACTACTACCGGGCGGACAAACGGGTGACGCTTGTTCCCATTGAACGGATAGAGAGCCGGTACTATTTGCGCTTCAACGTGAGCGACAACCCCGGTGTGCTGGCGTCGATAACGAGCCGTTTGGGGGCGGAGGGTATATCCATCGCCTCCGTCATGCAGAAGGAGGGGGCGGGAGAGGCGTGGGTGCCGGTGATCATAATCACCCATAAGGCGCTGGAGCGGGGGGTCAGGAGGGCGATTCGGGAGATTGAGAAGGAGGCGTTCGTTCGGATGCCTACGCAGATTATAAGGATAGAGGAATAAATAAAAAGTCAAAATCTTTAAAAAAGATAAATCTTTTTAAGACGAAGCCTTCGGCTTCATAGATAAATGCGGGGCTATGCCCCGCATTTTCAATCAAAGTCAAAGTCAAAGTCAAACAAAAAAAGATTTTGATTTTAAAAGATTGTGGCGCGTGGAGGCTTGAATATCAATATGAGCGACATCAATTACATCAGCACAAGAGGCAACTCGGAACCGTTATTGTTTGCAGGGGCGGTGATGGAGGGGATGGTGTCTTCGGGAGGGTTGTTTGTCCCTGAAAAGGTTCCTAATGTTGACTTTTCAAAGTTGGCCGGGCGGTCATATCAAGAAACGGCTACAACTGTATTGACTCAGTTTATGGGCGGGTTTGACGGCGGGGAGATCGCGGGTTGCGTGAACGAGGCCTACACGTCGGAAAGTTTCGACATTCCCGAGGTTGTAAAGACGGTTCCCATTGGGAATAATCGTTATATATTAGAACTGTGGCACGGACCGACGGCGGCGTTTAAGGACGTCGCGTTGCAGATCATGCCGCAGTTTATGCGGTTCTCCAAGGTCAAGTGCGCGGATAATTCCCGTACGCTGATTCTCGTTGCGACCTCCGGCGATACGGGCAAGGCGGCGCTGGAGGGGTTTAAGAACAGGGAGGGGATATCGATAGCGGTCTTCTACCCTCACGGCGGCGTCAGCGAGATACAGCGGTTGCAGATGGTCACGACGGACGGGAACAATACGCACGTCTTCGCGGCGCGGGGGAACTTCGACGACTGTCAGAGCGGCGTTAAGGCGTTGTTCGGGGATGGCGAACTGAGGGATAAGGCGGCGGGGCGCGGGGTGAAATTCTCATCCGCCAACTCGATTAACTGGGGGCGTTTGTGTCCGCAGATCGTCTACTATGTCAAGTCATATCTTGATTTGGTATCAACAAAAGTTATATCATACGGCGACAAAATCGACTTCTGCGTCCCCACCGGCAACTTCGGCAACATCCTCGCAGGTTACTACGCCAAGGAGATGGGTTTGCCGATACGCCGATTGATCTGCGCGTCTAATAAGAATAATGTGCTGACGGACTTCTTCAAGAGCGGCGAGTACAGCATAAAAGATCGCGAATTCCACAAGACTATGTCGCCGTCTATGGATATATTGATATCGTCAAACTTAGAGAGATTTTTGTTCGAGATGTCCGGGAGGGACGCTAAAAAAGTTATCGGATGGTATGATTCATTAGCCAAAAACGGCGTTTTTTCCGTTGATGCCGGCATAACGGAAAAGATGAGGGGATTGATAGAGGCGCGGTGGGTTGATGAGGATGAGGCGTTGAAAACGATAGGGGATGTCTACCGCGAAAGTAAATACGTAATGGACACCCATACGGCGGTAGCCGCGGCGGCGGTTATCCGTACCGATAGAAATAACGACGTCCCGGTGATAATAGCGTCAACGGCGAGTCCGTATAAGTTCGCCCCGGATGTATTAACGGGGTTGGGTATAAAGGTTGACGGGGATGAGTTTGAGTCGATAAAGGCGTTGTCGTCGTCGGGAGCCGGATCGATACACAGAGCGGTCGACGGGTTGACGGAGAAGAAAGTTTTGCATGACAAGGTGATTGATATCGGGGAGATGAGGGAGACGGCGGAGGGGTTATTATGAATCAAAAACAAAAATATCTGATACTGGTAGGCGACGGCATGGCCGATTTTCCCATTCCGTCACTCAACGGCAAGACTCCCGTCGAGTCGGCCTCCACGCCTAATATGGACAAGATCGCCGCTACGGGACGGATAGGCTTGCTGTCCACGATCCCCGACGGCTTCCTGCCCGGCAGCGACATAGGCAATATGTCATTATTAGGATATGATCCGCGCCGCTACTTCTGCGGCCGCGCCCCTATAGAGGCGGCGAGCATGGGAATCGCCATAGGGCCGGACGACGTCGTCTTCCGGTGCAATTTGGTGACGATCGATAACGGCGTAATGAAGGACTACTCCGCCGGCCACATCTCTACCGAGGCCGCGCACGCCGTTATTAACGCGTTGCAAAAATCTTTGGGGATTGACGGAGAGTTGAAATTCCACCCCGGAGTAAGTTACCGCCATCTATTGACGGTAAAGAAAATCGGCGCGAAACTAAAGTGCACTCCCCCGCACGACATAACCGGTCAGAAAATAGATACATACCTGCCTCACGGCGACGACGCGGGAGATAATGATTATATCTTGTCATTAATGAACCGCGCAAAATCAGTTATCAATGATATGAAAAAATCAGGAACAAATAATATTAATCACGCCGCGACCGACATCTGGCTTTGGGGCCAAGGCCCCGCCGTAACCCTGCCGACGTTAAAAGAGCGCTACGGCATAACCGGCTCCGTGATCTCCGCCGTCGATTTAGTGCGCGGCCTGGGGAAATTGGCCGGTCTCAAAGTGCGTATTATAGACGGCGCTACCGGCTACCTAGGAACGAACTACGCCGGCAAAGTAGCCGCCGCGATAGACGCCTTCAACTCCGGCGAGGACTTCGTCTATCTGCACGTGGAAGCCCCCGACGAGACCAGCCACGAGGGGTCATTGGAGAAAAAAATCCAAGCCATAGAGGAGTTCGACAAACACGTGGTAGGAGAGATGCTGAAATATCAATCCCAAACCCCGGCCTTAAGAATAGCCGTCTCCCCCGACCACATAACGGCGTTAAGCACCAAGACCCACGACGCCTCTCCAGTCCCGTTCTGTATGTGCGGTGATGGAATAAAAGCTGACGTGGCGAAACGATATTGCGAATCCGAGGCTCAATCAATCACCCCGACTCCTATAGAAGGTCCGGAATTCTTTGACGCATTGGTTAAAAGCACCTAATGTGTTGATGTTGCGACGCGAAGCGGCGCTTGTTTATTGTCGGGGCGTTGCGGGGCGGAGCCCCGCAGGGTGGGTAGCGGAAAACAAAAATGGGCAAAGCCCATTTTTGGTTGGAGCGAGGGAGGGCGTAGCCCTCCCCTTATATGAATTTGATTTTGATTTTTAAGCTTTTGATTTTCAGTTCCAGGACCATTCCATATGCACGCTCGTTTCTTAGAAAAACTGATAACCCTGCTATTCGACGCGATAGCCCTAAACGTAGCGTTCTTCTCCGCCTATTGGCTCCGTTTCCACTCCGGCCTCTTCGCCGTTACCGCCGACATTCCGGCCACATTCACTTACATTGAGCCGTCGCTCATCCTATGCGGCGGCTGGATTGTGCTCTTCTACTTCACGGGACTCTACCGCGATTGGATAAAGGAGTCGCGCGTAGACGAGTTTTTTGTCGTCGCCCGCACCGTCCTGTTCGGGCTGTTCATGATATTTCTTGTGACCGGAGCGCCGCAGATAATGGAGTTCGCGCATACGGGCGACGTGCGCAAATTTCTCACGCCCACCAAATTCGCCACGCTCTTCACCTACGGCGCATGCATGCTCTTCTTCGCGAGCGCCGACCGTTTTTTAACGCATACCGTGCTCGTAGCCCTGTTTTCCAAGGGGATCGCGGTGAAGAACGTGCTCATAGTGGGGGCGGACCGCGAGGGGGAGCAGCTTCTGAAAGACATCAACTCTTTTCCGCAACTGGGCTACAAGGTCGTGGGGTTCATAGACGACAACGGCAACCGGCGCGGGAGCCTCTGCGCGGGGCTGCCGGTGATGGGCACCTACTCCGACATTCCCGCCGTGGCGGCTAAGGAGAGGATTGGCGGGTTGGTAATAGGGCGCGTGAGCACCTCGCCGAACGAGATTACGAAGATACTTGACTACTGCGGCGAGCTGCGTATAGACATCTTCATGGTGCCGTCGCTGATGGACGTCATCTCCGGGCACTTCAAGACGAACCAGCTCTTCGGCGTGCCGCTGATGGTGCTGCTGCAGGATCACATGCCTCCGTGGGAGGCGCAGGTGAAGCGGATCATGGACGTCGCCGTGTCGCTGTGCGTAATCGTCTTCGGCTCGCCTGTGCTGATAGGCGTGGCGCTTTTAGTGAAGCTGACGTCGCCGGGGCCGGCGATATACTCGCAGGAGCGCGTGGGGCGCAACGGGAAAAATTACGTGATATACAAATTCCGCTCCATGTACATAGACGCGGAGAGCCGCGGCGGGCCGCAGTGGGCGTCCAAGAACGACCCGCGGATAACGCCGGTTGGGCGGTTCATCAGAAAGACGAGATTGGACGAACTGCCGCAGTTCTTCAATGTGCTGAAAGGCGAGATGAGCTTGGTGGGGCCGCGCCCGGAGCGGCCGTTCTTCGTGGAGAAATTGAAGCAGGAGATACCGTGGTACGTGAGAAGAATAAAGATGAAACCTGGGATAACGGGGTGGGCGCAGGTCAAACATGAGTATGATTCGTCGATTGAGGATGTCAAGCAGAAAGTCTTGTATGATTTATACTATTTTGAAAATATGTCGATTGCGTTGGATATAAAGATTTTGATTCGAACCGTGCTGGTCGTATTAACGGGTAAAGGGGCTCATTGAGATAAAAGATTAAAAGATTTAAAATCAAAATCTTTAAAATCTTATTTAGACGGAAGGCTTCGCCTTCCATAGATAGTTCGGGGGCTAAACCCCCGAACTTCAGTCAACGTCAAAAGAAAAAAGCCTTTTTTTTTGACGTTGATTTTGATTTTGATTGAAAATGCGGGGTTTAGCCCCGCATTTATTTATGGAAGGCGAAGCCTTCCGTCTTAAAAAGATTTGGACTTTAGGGATTTTAATTGATTGTTGGAGTTAAGATGCATATTAAGATTGATTACGTCATTATATTGATAACCGCTGTAATTATCATTACGGCGGGGAGCGCCTCTGTTTTCGCCCAAACGCCCGCCGTTGTCTCTATTCCCGCCGGTGTCTTCAACCGCGGATCCGATGGGGCCGGCGCAAAGGCTGACGAGGCTCCTGTCCGTTCTATTCGGATGTCGGGGTTCGGGATGACGACGACTGAGGTTACTGAGGCGCAGTACGGGCGTTGCGTTGACGGGGGGCAGTGCACGCAGGCGCATTACGACGACGGGAATTGTTTGATTTGGTCGGGGGGCGGGTTTAGGAAAGTGGCCGTTCCGCCTAACTTGCGCGGCGGCGGATTTCCCGTCGTCTGCGTGACGTGGCAACAGGCGAAGGCTTATTGCGCGAGCGTGGGAATGCGTTTGCCGACGGAGGCGCAGTGGGAGTACGCGGCGCTGGGCGGGGTCGGCGGGCGTTACGCTTGGGGCGACGCGGCGCCGGACGGCCGTTGCTCTCGCGGCGCTCCGCAGGCGGTCGGCGGGTTCGCGCCGAACGGGTACGGTTTGTACGATATGACCGGCAACGTGTGGGAGTGGACGGCGGACTTCTACTCCGCCGACACCTACGAGAATTCGGCGGATACCGACCCAAAGGGGCCGGACGCGGGATATTACAGAGTGATAAGGGGCGGCGGCTGGTATAGCGGCCCGAACGAATTGCGTGTGCGCAACCGCCATTGGTTCGCGGCGGGCAGCGCGGAAGCGAGCGTGGGGTTCAGATGCGTAAAATAAACATTATATTCGTTGCGGCGTTCGCCGGGGCGATACTCCTCGGCGCGGTCAACGTGTTTATGGCCGTCGACGTCGTTAAACCTATATCGGCGGCGGTCGATAAAGACGGTATCGGCGTTATCAACAACGATAGTATAAACGCCGCTGACAAAAAAGAGATAAACTTGGTGCGGCGCGGACGCAAAATACAGGTCGACGGATTTCTGCTCGAGTGGCGCGGCGCGGACGCCAACGTTTGGCCGGGGTCGAACTGGCGGTGGGACGCGGTCAGCACGGCGGAGGGCGTGGCGGGGTATGTGTCGTTACCGGCGGGCATAGGTTCCGGCGGCGGTAATGCCGGTATCAACGACAGCGCGAGCGCGGCCGCCGACTCCGATTGGGTATTTGAAATCAAGGCTGTCAATACCGGCAAGTCGCTTGAGATTAATCTACCGGGTCAGCCCTCCGGCAAGTATTTCGCGTTTGACAAGGAAGATTTTGACGCCGGCGGGTCGCTTACCGCGGAGTGGGTGGTCCCTTGGGAGTTCTTTAACGACGGCGACGGCGAGGACTCGGCCACCTATAAACTGTCAATCAGCGTATCCGGAAAGACAGGCGGCGGCGCGTTGCGGCCGTTGGTGCTGACGGTCGTCGTCCCCGAAGAGCCGCAAACGCCGAGCGGCCCTCTGACGCGGTTTGCAATGATCGTCATTATCGCCGCGCTGACGGTGACGCTGGTAGTGGTTCGCAGACGGCAGATGCGGGAGAGACTCTAAATTTGACTTTTTGAAGGTCGACAAATTATATTAATTGAATAAAAACAAACATAAGGAGGGCTGTTCAAATGGGAAAAGAAAAAGACATTGAGAAGGAGATCGAGGCCGCCATTTCCGAGATTCGCCCGCGGTTGCAGGACGACGGCGGCGATATCGAGTTTGTGGGCGTCACCGACGACGACGTTGTGCAGGTGCGTCTGCGCGGCGCGTGCGCCGGATGCCCCGGGGCGGTTATGACGCTCAAGATGGGCGTTGAGCGTATTATAAGGGAGAGGGTGCCGAGCATAAAGTCGGTGGAGAACGTCGGGAGCGTGAGATGACCGACGCCGTAGCGCAAGCTTCCGGCGGTTCGCCGCGGGTTGCGGCGAACGCGGCGCGGGCGCGGGCGGGGTGGAGCCGGTTTCCCTTTCTCTCTTTCTGCTGGGCGGGCCTTATCCTGTTGCTTGGGGCCGGGGCGTTTTTAGTCTACCTCGTCTACCCGCGGCTCTACGGGCTGGGGCCTCTTGTGTTTTATCTGTTCTTGGCGGCGCTCGCCGCGTTCTTCGTCATCCTCGGCGGCGGGCTGCTGCTCATCACCGTCACATCGCTTACGGGGATAGACCTGCTCTATCCGCACGGTAAACCCTCCGTTACGGTGAAGCTGCTCTTCCCGGTGGCCGTGCTCTTGGCCAAGCTCCTGCGCTTTGACCGCGCGAGGCTCATGGCCTCCTTCGTCAAGGTCAACAACTCGCTCACCATCGCCCAGTCCAAGCGGATAAAAGGCGACAGAATATTGGTGCTGCTGCCGCACTGTTTGCAGATAGACGTTTGCAACAGGAAAATAACGAACGACATATCGAACTGCATGCGTTGCGGGCGTTGCCCGGTTGGCGGGTTCGTGGAGGCCGGAGAGAGGCGCGGCCTAAAGATAGAGGTGGTGAACGGCGGCACATTAGCCCGCAAACGCGTGGCTATGTGGAGACCGCAGGGAATAATAGCGGTGGCCTGCGAGCGCGACCTGACGCTTGGTATACAAGACGTGCACCCGGTGCCGGTCTACGGCGTGATAAACGACAGGCCGCACGGGCCGTGCGTAAATACTTGCGTTGATATGGACAACGTAGACGCGGCTATTAAATTTTTCAGGAAATCTTAAAAAAGTACGAACACCGCCGGACACATCCGGCGTTTTGCGGTTGGACAGCGTGCCCGTTGGGCAAGAAAGGCAATATTATGTTAGGCGCAAACGAAAAAAAACCGCTACCGGTCAGCGAATCTTTTTTTGACTCTGTGATAGAAGACGGCTATTATTATGTCGATAAGACGCTGTTAATAAAAGATATATTGGACAAGAAAGATAGAGCCGTCCTCTGCACCCGTCCGCGCCGGTTCGGTAAGACGCTGAACCAGACGATGCTCAAATGCTTCTTTGAAGATACGGCGCGGATAGGCGGCAAGGATACGCGGGCGTTGTTTCACGGGTTGAAGATAGAGGAAGCCGGAGAGCGGTATACGGGGTATCAGGGGAAGTATCCGGTGATATTTTTGAGCTTTAAGGACACGAAGTTTAGCGATTTTGACGAGACATACAAGAAGTTAATGGAGTGCATCGCCCAAGAGTTTGAACGGCACGCCTACGTTGCGGAAAAGATATTAAGCGATTATGATAGGGATTTGTTTAAGAAACTCTCTGACCGCACGGGTTCTGTCAGCGATTATTCCACATCGCTGAAGTTTTTGTGCGCGTGTTTAGAAAATTACCACGGCAAAAAAACCATAATCTTGATTGACGAATACGACGTCCCGTTGGAAAACTCATGGTCTCGCGGTTTTTATCCTAAGATGATCGATTTCATCCGTCCGCTGTTGAGTAGCGCGCTCAAGGACAATCCGCACCTGCAATTAGCCGTTATGACCGGTTGTCTGCGAGTTTCCAAAGAGAGTATATTCACAGGGCTGAACAATTTGGAAGTTGTGTCAATACTCAGCGATTCTTATAGCGAACATTTCGGTTTTACACAGATTGAAGCGGACGCCATGCTTAAACATTATGGCATAGAGAGTAAAACACAGATACTTAAGGAGTGGTACAACGGCTATTTGTTTGGAAGTACCGAAGTATACAACCCCCTGAGTACCGTCCATGTGGTTAGAGCATGGATGCAAAACATAAACAGAAATCCGGCGCCGTATTGGGCAAACACCAGCGGCAATGACATCATTCGCGAGATGATAGACAAGATGAGCCTCGAAACCGATATCGGGCCGGAATTGAAGACCGGTCTTGAAACCTTAATGTCAGGCAAAACAATCTCCGCGGCAGTTCACGAAGACGTAACGTATGGCGAAATATATAATACCGCCGACAATCTTTGGAATTTTCTATTTTTCACCGGCTATCTTAAAAAGGTCGGAGAGGGGCGTATGGATGGCGTAAAAACAATTTTGGACTTGTCTATTCCGAACATGGAATTACTGTATATTTATGAAACCAAAATACAGGAATGGTTTAAAGATAAGATCCGCCAAAAAGATCTTAAACCTCTTTACGAGGCGCTTTTAAACGGCGACGCCGAGACGGTGCAGAAAGAGTTGGGCGGCTTCCTGTTGGAGACAATAAGTTACATGGACGCCAAAGAGGATTTCTATCACGGAGTACTGATCGGCACGCTCGCCGGATTGCGCAATTTTACGGCAAAATCCAACCGCGAGACCGGTCTTGGCCGGTGCGACATTGTTTTGCGGCACGCCAGCGGTCGCGGCAAGGCCGTCATACTTGAACTCAAATATACGCCCGATATGCGCGAGATAGTAAAAAAATGCGAAGAGGCCGTGAAACAGATTGAAGACGGCAAGTACGCCGAAGAACTGGAAACGGAGTGTTACACCGATATTGTTAAGTACGGGATCGCGTTTTGCAAGAAAAGCTGCGAGGTAAGGAGAGGATGAGCTTGTCCGGTTCCTGGCCGGCGTCGATAATATATTGTATTACCCCGAAAAAGTAGACACACACGATTACGCAGCCTTCTTGACGTCCTTCCTACGTCCCCCGGTTTTCAAATGAATCCTCAACACGCACAAGCAAACCCCGCAGGCCTCCGCCCGCGGCTGGGCTACCCGTGGACAACCCCTGCAGTTCCCCTGAATACCCAGCAAAATCCTCAAAAAAACGGTTCTCAAAATGGTAAGATTGACGACAACAAAAAAGTATATATTCCCACAATTCCCAGAAATGCGCGATGTATGTTTTACATCAATGTATCCTGTATACTTTTTTAAAAGGCGGGATGTATAACTAACACTTTTCCAACTATCTTATGGATAGAAGGAGGTATCGCATGAACCGTTTTACTTTTGTGATGTTCGGGCGGACGCTGTCGCTATCGGCGGCGATTGTCGTGGCGGGGTTGTCATCGGGTACGTTTGCGCAGGATTCTTCGTTTGTCCCGATAGCGGTGAACACTGACGCGACGGTAACCGCGGTGCCGAAAAGCGCCGATGGAGGCGCTGAGACGGTGGTACTCGAGGTAGAGGCTAATAAGACGGACACGTTGCGTCTTCCGTATGTTATGACGACGAGCGTGATATATTTCGGGGGGCAGCGTCGCGCCAACGCTCCGACGGTTGCCGCGAACAGGGGCGGGAACGTTACTGTCAACTTGCCCGCGCGGTCTTACAAGAGCGCGGAAATCGCGCTGTATACCGCGAACGGGAAGAGGGTTATGTGCGGCATGGTGTCGTCTTCTAACGCGGTCAATAACATATCGCGTCGGAATGTGGCTACGGGGGTTTATTTGCTGTCTGTGAGGGGCGCGGGCGGCGAAGCGGTTACGGCGCGGCTTACGCACAGCGGCGGGGGGTTGAGCATAAATACGGCGTTTACGGGCGGGAGCGGCGCGGACGCGCGGAAGTTGGCTAAGGATGCGGCGGATTTGGTGGCTATGACGTGGACGGTTACGGTGTCTGCGGAAAACTGGAAAGACAGCGCGTTTGCGATACAGCCGGGGAAATGGAATAATAATCCGCTTAATACGATAACGTTAACGTTAGACCCTCCGAAAGTGGTTAAGAGCACATTCACTGACTGGAGAGACGGTACCGTGTATAAAAAAATCACGTTAACGAGAGAAAAGGCATGGAGCGCGACGTGGATGGCGGAGAATTTGAATTATGTGACAAGGAATTTGTCCGGCAATGGGGCATGGTGTTATGATGATAGCGACGCCGGTTGCGCAAAATACGGCGCGCTGTATAATTGGGCGACGGCGCAAACGGTGTGCCCTTTGGGTTGGCACTTGCCTACCCTTAAAGAGTGGGGGGCGTTGTCCAAAGCCGCCGGAGGCAACGGTTTTGACAGTTACGGTAATGGCGGTACCGCGGGTAAGGTGCTGAAATCGACGAGCGGTTGGGAGAACGATAGCGTGAGTTATAACGGGACGGATGATTTCGGCTTTTCGGCCTTGCCCGGCGGCTCACGGAGCTCCGACGGCAATTTCAAAAATGCCGGCTTCATCGGCTTCTGGTGGACGACTACGGCGGATGCCGATCAAGCCTACGGCCGGTTTATTGGAGATCTATCACACAATTACGACAGTACCTACGAACCCTTGTCATGGTTCCACGGCAGCAAGAACATCGGCTGCTCGGTACGTTGCGTGCAGGACTGATGCGGGTGCGGCGAGGCTGTCCCAAAAACTGTGTAAACTGAATACGTTTAATAGGAAGTTTACACAAAAATCGGGACAGCCTCGAATTTTCATCATAATCAACCCAAATATCCCCAAAAAACAAAAAAAATTAAATATCGCTAAAGGAAGTTATGTATATTACCGATATATATAAGGGGAGGGTGTGTCCTTAAATACCGGTTTTCGGCGTTTCGGCGTCAAAAACGACTTTGCGTAAGGTTGGCTTTATTATGGAAACTCAATCGATTCGTGAAATAAAACGTGTTGAACGTACCGAGCCTACCATCTTCGACCGGTTGCGGGGGCGGCGGCGCGTCAACACGTTGCGTGAGACGGCGGATGGGTTGGGGGTGGTTCTCGACAAGCTTTCGGAGAGCGTGACGGAGATGTTGCCGCGCAGGGACGGGGACGCGGGGTTTGCCGGCGACGATTATGACGGGGGCGAGATCGAGGCCGGGCGGCGTACGCGGGGGTTCAAGCTGCGTCAATTCCAGGATGCCGCGCCGACTCCGCTTGAGGCGGCTCCGGTTCGGGAGGATGAGGCGGCGGCGGAGAGCGCCGCCGCGGCCGCCGTGGAGGCGGTTCAAGAGGTTGACGGCGAGGGCCTGGCCGCCGCCGATGAGGAGGCAGAGGTGTTGGACATTCTGAAAGAGGCCCGGAACGTGGCCGCCGACGCCGTCGCGCCGCCGGTGGTGATGCCGGCCCACGAGCGCGCCGTGGCGCAGGCGAAGCTCAAAGAGCTCTTCCTTGAGCTGGGCATGAAGCGCATAGAGATAATCTCCTCCATCTTCGGCTCTCCGGAGCAGGCGGCCGGCGTCGCCGACATCTTCTCTCTATCTACACCCGATAGCGCCAAGGCGGCCTATCACGGTATAGACTGGATGATCACGAAGTACCTGAACGCCGGACGGGACGACACGGCGGTCGGCGCCGGTTCCGTCTACGAGGGGCACGAAGCGGCCATAAACGCCACGGAGCGGTTGAAGGAGTTTCTGCAAAAGGAGAGCCCGGAGAGGGCTTTCATGCGTTTCCGCGAGGTAAACAGGTCGAACATATTAGGCCTTCTGCAATAGAAAGACGCCGCGGCAATGCCCATCGACAATATCGCTAAATACGAGGCAATGCGGATAGCCACCACGAGCTTGAAGGGGCTGGTGTGCCTGTTGCACGAAAGGACTCTGGTGCTCATCAAAAAGGGGCTGGAGGGCGGCGACAGGCGCGACATAGAGCGGGCGCAGAACCTGATCTTTCAGCTGGAGCTGGCCGTGGACAGGGAGGAGGACGCGTCGAGGGTGCTGGCCGACTTGTACGCGTACTGTTACTATCTGCTGGAGAGGCCGGATCCGCCGAGCGTAACGGTGGCTAAGAAGATATTGGAGACCCTTTCGGAGGAGTTCAACCGGCTGGCGGGACCCGGGATCAGGGGGCAAAGGGCGTAGGCGTTTAATACCGTTTTTTTATTTTTTGTTGCATAATTTGTAAAATTATTGTATTATATTTATGGTGGGATACCGATAATATACAAGCGTATAATGCCGGCTGTTAGGGATTACATCTATTATTACGGATAATTGCGGATAATTATTGGTTTACGAAACATAAAACATTTTCTTCCGAACGGAGGTATTTTCCGTGTACATCAAAAAACTTTTAACCGTCGCGTTTATCTGTACAGCGGTTTTCGCGGCAGGGCGGGCGTTCGCGGACGACGCGGACGATGAATTGGGGGATGAGAACCGGGGTTGGATAAATAATGTCCAGCCGACGACGTGGTTGGGTTTGCGAGGGCTCTCGCAGACGATAGCGGCCGAACCGTTGGGGGAGAAGCGGTTCAATATTTCGGTTTCCGGGTCTTTCTTTAACCAAGATCAGGATTTGTCCGGCTATTATTTCGGCAATAAGACCGATAAGGTCGGACCCAATAAAGATTCGAAAAATTCATTGCTGACTACTTTCCGTTTGGGCGCGGCGCTGGGTCTTGACGAGAACACTGACATCTTCGCCGCCATTCCGATGTATATGGTCGCCATGAAAGACGGGCAGAAGCCCGGCGGTTTCGGCTCGTTCATCGGCGGCGGGCAATATACGTTCCCTTTTCCGGAAGAGATGGTATTCAGGCTCGCCTTGCACGGACACGTAATTTACGGGTTTAACAACCGCGGTAACGATGTTACCTACAACCCCATGTACGATATTCCGGGTAACGCCTTCGGGACGCATTATGAATCCTTGATAAGCTACGCCGGTTACGATTACAGCGAAATCCGAAATAACGGAGAGCTTTCCCTCGTCCTCATGGCTCCCATGTCGTTCGTCATGGGCAACCTAAGGCGCAGTTTCAAGTTTCACCTTAACGTAGGCGGGGCCTTGACGCAATACGCGGAAACTCCGCTGTTCCTTTTGGCCGGCGCCGCCGAGATAGGCCCGACCGAGTATTTGACGATAGGCCTTGAGGCTAGTACACGTATGCCCGTTTCCGGCGGACACGAGTTTCAAGATCCGTTTTGGTTCACGCCTACCGTCGCGTACCGCTCGCCCTACTATTCCGAGGGTCTTTTCGGCTGGAGCTTTGTGTTCGGCGCGGACATCCGTCTGTCAAATGGGATAGACACCACACTTCCATTAAACGATGGGAATGGCAACATAAAGACAAATCCGAAAGACAAAACCAAAATAGTGTGGGGAGAAAAAGAAACAATTTACCCGCTTGAAAAATTCCGTCTCTTCGGCGGCTTCGTCTTCTCGTTCGACTTCATGGCTTCCAAGCGTGCCGAGATGGCCCGCCAGGCCCGCGCGAGCGCCGCCGAGAAGGCTCGGCTCAAGAAGCTTGCCGCGCTCTCCGCCGCGCAGAGGGACAGCGTGGCGCAAAAGGCGCGCGAGGACTCTTTGGCCTTAGCCGCGTCGCTTGCCGCCAAGGCGGAGAAGGCGCGTCAGGACTCCATAGCGATGGCCGAGGGCTCCGCGGAGCGCGAGGCGCAGCTTAGGGCCGAGGCGGAGGGCAGGGAGGCGCAGCTCAGGGCGCAGTCCGCGGCCAGCGAGGCGCAGCTCAGGGCGCAGGCCGAGCAGAAGCGTATAGCCGACTCCATAGCGCTCGCCGACGTCAATAAGAGGCTGGTTGAGGAGAAGGCAAAGCGCTCGGCGATGGAACAGCAGATGTTGTCCAGCGGTATGATCGTGCTTGACGGGGTGTTCTTCGAACCCGGCAAAGCCGTCATTGACAGAAACTCGCACGGCTATCTGAATATCCTTGCCAAGATGCTTGTCAAGTATCCTAAGCTCAGGATAGAAATCGGCGGCCACACCGACGCCACCGGCAGGTTAGAGACCAATATGGCCCTAAGCCAGAGCCGCGCGGAGGCGGTCTTTATGTTCATGCACAACGTGGAACCCGGACTTGCCCAGATGCTGACCGCAAAGGGCTACGGCCCCACGGTGCCTAAGGCCGACAACGCCACCAAAGAGGGCCAAAAGGTCAACAGGCGCGTGGAGCTCAAGGTGCTCAACCCCGAGGTGCTGAAGGAGTACAATCCTTAAGCGGCGCGGAGGTTAGGCGATGTCGCGGTAAATTTCGGAGGCCGGGGAGATCTCCCCGGCCTTTTTTTATCCAACAAAAAAAATACAAAATATTGCGCCGACGCCGCGCGTTAACGTATATTTATACTCACACGCGCCGGGATAGCTCAGTCGGTAGAGCAGCTGATTCGTAATCAGCAGGTCGGCAGTTCGAGTCTGCTTCCCGGCTTTTTGTTAACCGCTGAAAAAGGTTCCCATGTCCAAATTCAACGGCAAGGCGCTATTGCCGGCAGGTTTCGTTTGGCACTGGATGCTCCCTGCCGCCATTACCGATCCATTGACGCCCGCTATGTTTGTACAGCAGGTGCGCAAATACTTCTTCCCGCGAAACCCGCGCGGCGACGTTCCCGTGGGGCAGATATCGTTGCGGGTAAACGAGGTATGCAACCTGCGTTGCGGGTCGTGCGGGCAGTGGGGCGAGAACGGGCATTTGCGCAAGAAGCTCGAGCGCGGGGAGAAGCTGGCGCAGTTGGACTTCGACACGGTGAAGCGGGTGGTCTTCGAGACCCGGCGCGACAAGCCGTTCTACTACGTATGGGGCGGCGAACCCACAATGTGGAAACCGCTGCTGCCGCTCTTCCAAGAGCTCGCCAAGCACAAACTGCGCGGCTCCATAGTCACAAACGCGCAAGATTTGGACAAGAACATAGAGGGTTTAATTGATACCGGCGCGCTGTCCATACTCTTTTTGAGCTTAGACGGCTGGGACAGCGCCTCGCAGAACGTCATGCGCGCCCCCGCCGGCGGCGGCGCCTCCGACAACTTTGAAAAAACCATGGCCGTCATGGAAAAGGTAAAGGAGATAAAGGCGCGGAATAGGCTGAAATACCCGATGGTTATACCGATAACAGTCATCTCCAACGCCAACTACTCCCGCCTCACGGACATACACCGCCTGGTGTTGGACAAGGCGCAGCTCCACCCCTTCTACTTCGGCTGGTTCATCACCGAGAAGCGTGCCGCCGCGCACGAAAAGGTCTTCGAGGCGCGCTTCGGCCAAAAGCCAAAAAATCACTTAGGGTACCTGAAAAGCTGTTTCAACGACGTAGACCCCAAGATCACAGCCGACCAGATCAAACAGCTGAAAGCGATGTCCAAAGGCAAGGTCTGCATCCCCCAATTCTTCCCGGACATAGAGAAAGAGCCGCAGATCAAGCGCTACTATAATGATCACTCCTGGCACTGCGGATACCCCAAGTGCGAGAGCATCTACTACACCGCCGAAGTCTCGCCCGACGGCCGCGTTACCCCGTGCCGCGATTATCAAGACTTTACGGCGGGCAACATAAATAATCAAAACTTTTACGATATATGGAACGGGGCAGAGTTTAAAAAATTTCGTGTTGAGATGAAGAAAGGACTAATGCCCGTATGCAGCCGCTGTTGCGGTTTACAGGGTTTTTAAAACACTGTCTGAATTAGGATTTTTAGGATTATAAGGATTATAGGATTAAACGTCAATTTTGAAAATTGACGGGGGATTGATTTTGACGTAAATGTTTTAAAACGTCCCCCCGTAAAATATATAGACGGGTGCCTTTCCCGGCTATATATTTTACATTAATGGGGGGACAGTGGGGGGGGCTCTAACGCGGGGCGTTGCGGGGCGGAGCCCCGCAGGGTGGGTAGCGGAAAACAAAAATGGGCATAGCCCATTTTTGGTTGGAGCGAGGGAGGGCGTAGCCCTCCCCTTATATGATTTTGATTTTGCTTTTTTAAGGATTAAACCATTATGATGGCAGAAAAGCGATACAAGAAACTCGGCGAGGTGCTGCTCTCCCAAGGTCTAATCACCGAAGAGCAGCTGCTCATCGCCCTCCGCGAGTGCCGCCGCAACGGCCTAAGCCTCGGCTCCACGCTCGTCCAGATGCGCTTCATCTCAAACGACGACCTCACGGCGGTTTTGGGCGAGCAGATCCACCTGCAGCAGCGCAAGCGCATAGG
>Ga0268262_10000878_pt1 | contig 38996 bp, 40 predicted proteins | sample TergutNc150P3_FD_190354 | JGI IMG/M metagenome (GOLD analysis project Ga0268262, IMG submission 190354) | Nasutitermes corniger P3 segment gut microbial community from laboratory colony in Florida, USA - Nc150 P3 (SPAdes) (version 2) | ecosystem: Host-associated > Arthropoda: Insects >...
CAAGTTTTGAGCGATTGCTATCGGTAATGCCTGAAGGGTGGCAAGACAAGGCAAAAGAACTTGGGGCATTAACACGTGAACGGGAAATAAAAAAGGCTATAGATTTACTGCGGCTGGTATTCATATACCTGACCGATGGGAAATCCTTTAGCGGAACGGCGGTATTGTTAAAACTTACCGGTATTTGTTCAATAACCAAGAAAGCGGTATTTACGAGATTTCAAAAATGCGGAGAATGGCTTCGTTGGCTGTGCGAGAGCATATACCGGAGCAATGAAGCGATTGTCCAACCGCCACAATGGCTTGGGGAGCGGAAAGTATATATAGTTGATGCCAGCGACGAACCGGTACACGGGAGCGACAAGGCGGATTACAGGCTGCATTATGCGATAGGGCTGTTTGATCTGGGGATGAAGGAAATGGCGCTGACTGCACCGGAAACGGGAGAGAAGGCCAGCAATTTCAAGACATTTGGGGAAACGGATATCGTTATAGGGGATCGGGCGTATTGCAGCAAACAAGGGATAGAATACCTATTGGGAAAGAAGAGCAATTTTTTGTTTCGGTTTGGGACAAAACGGTTTCATGTATATAACCGGAATGGGGTGGCCGTGAATATTCTGGGGTATTTTAAAGGAATAAAGGCTGGGGGAATTGGGGAGAAGACGCTGTATTATGAATATGATGGGGAGTACAAGCCGCTTCGTTTTTGTGTGCTACGGAAAACAAAAGAAGCGGAACAGGCCGGCCTTGAAGCCTTGCGGAAGACACGGATGAGAAAATACGGGAACAAAGAATTGAGCAAGGCACAAACGGCATATAACCGCTATGTGATAATCGTTACGTCAATAACCGATGTGGCTGCTGAGTTGATACTTGACTTGTACCGGCAGCGGTGGCAAATAGAGCTGGCATTCAAACGGTTAAAGTCATTATTTGAATACCATGAGATACCGGTTCATGTTGAACAGAGCGCATGGGCATGGTTTTATGGGAAATTGCTATTGGCGGCTCTTTGTGAAACTTGGGTTAACAAAGGGCGTTTTTCCCCCCCTGCAGGAAAGCGCTCCCGATCAGGAGTGGTCTCTGTGGTGTGAACAACGGCTTATGCTGACCATGGTAAAGTATATACTCCTGGAGACAATCTCCTTCACGAATCTGTTTGAGAACATACATCACATTGCAGCCTTGTGCGCCAATTCTAAGAGAAAACGGCTGCCGGCACTTTACAGGCTGCTTGTCCCTAAGTAAACGCATATGGGTTTTATACCCCACATAAAAAGCCGAGCAGAGGAGAAAACCAGCAAAGAACAAAACCCGGCATACAAAGCCCGCCGATGGGTAGTTGAAGTTACCCACTCGTGGATGAATAGATTCCGAAAACTTCTGGTTCGATATGAGAAATTAGACAAGACATATAAAGGGCTGCTTATGTTATCGTGCGCTTTTATCGCTCTTCGTAAGGCAGAGGTTATTTAGGGATAAGCTCTTAGTGTATCACAAATAGGCTTTAATGGCGACATCCCTTTAGCGGCGGTTCACGATCTTAAGTGTGAAGCCGCTAACCTAATGCACGGAACAGCAACACTTACCCTGCACGTTAAAGACGGACAACTGATCAGGTATGTCACAAGCCGTGAGCGCTCATTTATGTCTGGTAAGCCAACAACGGGAAGTATCCATGAAGAATAACGCGAATAAAGCAAAAAGCCAAAATAACGGCATAGACAATCTTTATTCGCGCAAGGATGAAAACTACATAACTATTTTTGGCTGGATGACCAACAGGCTTAAACTTTCAGGAAACGAGCTTCTTGTTTATGCGTTGATCTTTAGTTTTGCTAAGGATGGGAAAACAGAGTTTCACGATAGCGCCGAATATACAGCTAAGGCTTTAAATATGAGCCGCATCACCTATGCAAATTCTGCACACCATATTAAAGAGATTGATAAAGATTATATTGATAGTGATAATCAAAAAGTCATCACCTTTTTATGTGCTTGTAAAAATGCCGGTTTCTCCCTTGACGAGAAAAAGGCCGAAGAAATCCTGAATACTGGCATTGACTTCTCCTGGTTTATTGAGCCGTTTACTTACCCCGATTACATAGCATGGATAATTAGGGACCTCTTAACAAGTAGTAGTTTATATGCTACACTGTAAATGTTAGGATACGCAGGACCAGCGTTTACAAGAAATGGATTAACGGCTTACGGGATAGCCGGGCGCGATACCGGATACTTACCCGGATTAAGCGCCTCGAGTAAGGGAACCCAGGCGATGTAGAGCCAGTAGGCGAGGGCATTTCCGAACTGCGTATTCATTAAGGCCCCGGATACCGGGTCTATTACAAAGACACCGACAGGGAGATCGTCATCTTGTTATGCGGCGGGGATAAAACCACCCAGCAGGAAGATATAGCCAGGGCGAAACAAATAGCGTTATCACCTTTGGAAGAGGAGGAATAAGTCATGGAAAAAATAACGGTAAGCGATTGGAACCTAGCAGACGAAATAAAAACCAGGGAGGATGTGATAGGCATTCTTGAGGCCGCTCTTGAGGAAAATGACATAGAATTTCTGTTTAGCGTGATCGGCGACATAGCCCGTTCAAAAGGCATGGCCCAGATAGCCAGGGAACTTAACCTAAACCGCGAAAGCCTTTACCGTTCCCTTTCACAGGACGGCAATCCCTCATTCAGTACCATCGTTAAAGTCCTAGACAATCTGGGCTTTCAGTTAGGCATCAGGCAGAAAGTACCGGCATAATGTCAAATAATGAAGCCCCGGATATGGCGTATAACGCAACCCTTAGAACGCTCTCCTTAAAATAGCCAGGCTCTTAAGACCTCCCGGGTACCCCCGGAAATTTGCCCCTATCGCTTCATAGAAGCCCGCTATTGCGTTTTCCGGGGCCTTGGCGCGTTTCTTCCCTCTCCCTTTTTTCTTGAGGGTTCATTCTACCTCGCCTCTTCTTCTTTTTCTGCGTCTTTAGAGATATAGAAGCGCGTCGGCTTTTTCTCATCGTCCATATAGACTAAAAAATCGGTGCCCGCTATCATGCGTGCTTAATAACAGCCTACAATCCTCAATTATTTTCAAAACTTTCCCCACGTCAGCGTTATGCGCTAACCCTCATAATTGCCAGATAATTTTTCATCGCTTTTGGGCAGATAGTGTTCTGGGGTCCTTGTTGGCGGCATTTCGTGTTCAAGCTGCATGTTTTTGAATTCGCATCAAAAAGGAATGGCACCATGGCCCGCGTTCCATGCGACGGCTCGCTGCCTTGCGCTGCCCATTCTAAGGCTTTTTGTTCCCCTTCATCGCTGCACTCGTCATAGATTTTCCGAATTCGTTCTGCAGTTTCCGGCGAAAAGTCCGGGGCCATATTTTCTTCAATCCAGCTTGCCACTGCAACAAGCGCGTCGCGCTACGTTCCCCGGGGAAGCGCGCTCGATAGGGTTTCTAACGCGGCAATTGTGGCCGCTTTTGATTTGCATATGATCATCATGTTTTCTCCTACGGATTCTCCCCCCATTTTTCGTAAAACTCTTGCTTGGTAGGATTCGTGCCGCCAAAGTTTCTGTACATTGTCCGCCATTCCTCTTTTCCAGGTTCTCTCCTGGTTGTGGCAGCCAGCCCCATATTGGCAGTTTTCGCAACTTGATCGGAGGATGGCAAATTGGGTTTTGTGCGTATTCCTACAGTTTCGCTTCTAACAACCACTACTTCTTTAAAGGTCATGTCGAACGGAAGGTCTGCCCTGTTCTCTGCGTCGCGGCTTATTTGGAAATCCGTAATGACCATGTTCGGGAAGGAAGCTAGCCCGGTTACTACGATAAGGGGCTTGCCCTCGTTTTTCAGCCTAAGAAGCTCGTAGTAAGCGGTCCTTATCCTTTGTTTTTTATCCCCCGCCTCCTGGGGATCGTCGAAGACTACAAACTCAGCGCTTCCAATAAAGGCGGAGATCTGTATTTCGCCCGGCAGGTTGACAACGTTGTCCGACGCCGTGCTTCCGTCCTCTACCGGGACATCCGTCGCCTCGGCCGCAAAGTTGTATTTCTCCTCCTTGAAAACGTCTATTACAAACCCGCCTATGGACTTCTCCGGGAAGTCGTAGGTAAAGGTGAACGTTCTCATATTTCCTCCCCTTCCCTTTCCTTTCCCTTAGCATACAGTCGGATCCCGGCGGCAATATGATAACGTTAAAATCTTGGTCGGGCGGTATGCCGTAAAAAAACGCAGACTTTGCCCGGCGCTCTTCCGGGGCCATCTTTACAACGCTGTCAGGTATGGCGGACTGTAAAAAGTCAGCGACGGCCTTTTGTGACGCTTTTTGGGTTTCGCTCGTTAGCGCTTTCCCTATGGTTCCCAAAATGGAAATAGCCGTTTGCCTATTGCTGCAAACACCGTCAATTTCTGTCATTGTTGCCACTCATAATCTTCTTCAATCGTGCGTCTATTGCGCCGTTTGTCATCTCTACAGATCCCACTGGTTTTCCGTCAAGCCGTGGGACTTTCATTTGACCTTACTTGACATCACTCTTTTATAAGCCATATAAAGATAAGTAAAGACAAATTGAGTTAAAGGCGTTTCTATCGCTCATAACCCGGAGGTCGTAGGTTCGAGTCCTACTCCTGCTATATTGTAAGTCCTTACAGGACAAAGAAATAGTTTAAGACTACCGGAAGAACCGGCGCCTTAACTACAAGGCAATGAGCGGTATATTACCCGATTTTTCCTTTTTTTCGATATTTTTTCCCATTTTAGGGTTGCTTTAGAACGATAAATTGGTATATTAGTATCAGTGTGGAGGTTGCTTTGACCATTCAAGAAAAAATCCGTATCCTGCTGGTAAGACGGGGAAATATGTCAGAGTCAGAACTCGCTCGGCGGTTGGGAGTGTTACATCAAAATTTTAGCCGGAAAATGAAAGCCGGGAAGTTTTCCAATGCCGATCTTGAAAAAATCGCTGGGTTGTTGGATTGTACCGTTACTCATACAGAGCCTATATTCATGATGAACGATACCGGGGAGAAGATATAGTCATGATATTCGTAATCTTTTAGAGAGCTGCCAATTTATGGGAGGCTGCTTCTTCAAAACTTAATCTGCGGCTCTGTCCATTTCATCAGTAATTTGGCCAATTGCGGAACCGGCATAGCCATATTTTCTTTCAGCCAGTGCTGAATCAAACCGATAGCGCCGTGTACCAGAAAAACGGAATAATAGGGCTTTGTTTCCTCGTTCTGATATTCTGAAAAATACTTTGTTATCAGGTTATGCATAATGAAGTGATACAGCAGTTTCTTTTGAAAACCTATGTCGCCGTTTTCGCTTAACAAGACCTGAATTGTACTGCCGTTATTGGCAATATAGGTCAGCATTTCTTCGAGCATCTGGTTGGTCTCTTTTTTGGTCTGCTTGTCTTTATACCTGATCAGCATATCCTCAAAATAGGCAAGGGTTTCATCTTCTACCTGCATTAATAAGTCGTATTGGTCTTTGTAATGATCATAAAAAGTTGAGCGGCTTATATCCGCAAGATCGCATATATCTTTGACAGAAACGCTTAAAATCGACTTTGACTTCATAAGCTCCATTAAGCTTTCGCGTATCACCATTTTGGAATACCGGCTCTTGCGGTTTTCTTTTTTATCCATATTTCTCCCCTACATTTTAGCAAGAAATGTAGCGTATCCAACAGGTACATAGTGTTGTGTAGGATACACTTCAGATTTAGTCAAACTATATGTTGTATTCCGTTTACATTGTACGAGATTTTGGATTAAGAGTCAAACATGGAGAAACTGTTTAAGCATCCGGCTTTGATAGTCGGCGTTATTACACTCATCACGGTGTTTTTGGGCCTCTGGATTCCCCGCGCGGAGCTGGACAACAACAACATCCGCTTTTTGCCCGACAAAAATCCTGCCAAGCTTATCTCTGAATATATTGACGAGACTTTTGGCGGTCAGGTTTTGATTCTGGTTGGGCTGGAGCGCCCATACCGGACGGTTTTTGAAAAGGGCTTTCTCAGGCGAATTCGGGATTTCTCCCAGGCCGTTGAGGATACCGAATACGTCAAATCCGTCAATTCAATTATGTCTACGCAGTATATTACAGGCGACAACGACAGTATCGTTGTTTCGGATTTGGTGCCGGAAGATTTTTCGGGAACTGACGAGGAGATTACCGAACTTAAGCGGCGTATCGCGTCCTGGGATTTGTTCAGCAATTCCCTCGTATCCGACGATCTTTCGGCCACTCAAATTCTGATCACCCTGGACGCTGTTACCGCAGATTTTACCCGCCCCGAAGTAACGCGAAGCATCGAAGTAATCAGGAGAATCGCGGGAGAAATTTTTACCGGTGAAGCGGAAGTGTATTTTACCGGACAGCCGATTATAAACGCGACTATCAATAAATCAATAATTGCGGACAATCTGTTGCTGATACCCCTTGTTGTTATCGTAGTGTTGGCGATGCTGTTCTTTTCGTTCAGGCGTTTTACCTTCGTTGTCCTGCCGTTTTTGACCGTTATTATCGCGGTTGTATGGACAGTCGGGATAGCGGCAATGTTCGGTATAAAACTATCGGTGATTACCACCATACTGCCGGTAATTCTCGTCGCGGTCGGCAGCGCATACGGTATTCATATCGTTACCCATTACATGGAAGATACGCAGAATAAACCGCTTGGTGATGATGAGCACCGCGCATTGGTTTTGGCTCTTGTGAAAAAACTGATTAAGCCGGTATTTCTGGCGGCGCTTACCACCATTGCGGGTTTTGTATCGTTTTGTTTTACGCCGATTGTCCCGATGCGCGAATTCGGATTTTGCGCGGGCGTGGGGGTTACCGCCGCTTTTGCCGTGGCGGTGCTTCTTATTCCGTCAGTGTTCCTGCTCCGAGGCTCCCGTGTTCTGAAAGAGCGGCAAAAAAAACAAAGCGATGGCAACCGTTTCAATAATGTTATTGCCGGAGTTTTCACCGGTATTGCGCAGAGAAAGACACTGGTACTTTCCCTTGCGGTACTGACTGTTATTATTTCGTTATACGGGCTTTCGAAGGTTATCGTTGATAACGCGGTGGTTGAGTTTTTTCAGAACGAAACCGATATAAGCCGCTCGGATCGTTTTATCCGCGAGCAATTCGGCGGCTCAAAAGATTTAAATCTGGTGTTTCAGGCTGACACTACGGAAGAACTGCTGCACCCCGACATGCTGCAGGCGGTTGACGCTCTTTCAGTTTACCTCACCGAACGGGTTCCGGCCGCCGGTAAAGTTGTCGGCTTTACGGATATCATCAAGCGGATCAATCAGGTGTTCAATGCCGGCGAAAGTCCCGAAGGGTTGCAGCCGGCCTATTCGTATGCCGGAAACGACAGTTTTGGTTTTAATGACACAGGTGATTTTGGTTTTGGCGATTTCGGTTTCGATTTTAGCAATTTTAGTTTTGATGACGAATATATTGAAACGCCGAGACAGGATAGTAATTATAATTTAGCCCAATACAACACGGCGGATCTAATCCGGTTTCTTGACAATGCCGCCGCAAAGTCGCCGCATTTAAGCGGCAATGATTTGGTACGGGAACTGAAGCGCCTTACCAATTACGAGGGCATGGCCTATTATGAGATTCCGGCGGATCCAAAGCGCTATGGCAAAGAAACCAAGGATGAACTCCAGGGTTTGATCGCGAGCTACTTGTTTCTGCTTTCCGGGGATGACGATTCAGGGTATTCTAACGATCCCCTCGAACCCACGGCAATCAAAACGATGGTACAGCTACGCACGGTAGGGAACAAAGATTCCCAGGCGGTTATCGAAATGATTAAGGAATATATCGCGGTGAACTTTCCCAAAAACTTGGAAGTAATAATAGGCGGCGGTATAACCTATGAAATGGCCGTTACCGATCTGATTTTAAACTCGCAAGTAATATCAATTTTTATTTCCGTGCTTATAGTGTTCCTAATCGTAGCGTTTTCAAACAAATCGCTGATTGCCGGGGTTATCGGCGCCGTTCCGTTGACGCTGGCAATCTTGTGCAATTTCGCGGTTATGGGTTTTCTTGGAATCAAGCTCAGCCTCGGAACCGCCCTTATTTCAAGCCTTGCGGTCGGCATCGGCATTGATTACACCATCCACTTTATCGAATTTTTCAAGCATGAATACCAATCGGGAGACCCCGCCTTCCTTCGCCGGACTTTCATCGGCTGCGGAAAAGCCATTATAATTAATGCGCTGTCCGTGGGCGCAGGCTTCGGGGTACTGGCGTTTTCCCAGTTTAGAATTATAGCGCAACTCGGCGCGCTTATCGCTTTAAGTATGCTGATAACCGCCTTTGTCAGTCTTACCGTAATACCGGCGCTGCTTATGGCGATTAAGCCGAAATTCATATATTTTTATAACAAGGAGAAGCAAGAATGAAACGAATTACTGTATTGGCAATTTTGTTGATGGGCGCAGGTTTCCTGTACGCCCAGGACGCGGGTTCCATCATGAACTCCACGAAGAACCGCATCAAATATGACACGATCCATACCCAATCCCGCATGGTAATTACCGCGAAGAACGGAAAAACATCGGAGCAGGTAATCGAACAGTATTCAAAGGACGGCCCCAATGGCGCTAATACCGTGGTAGAGATACAGAGTCCCGCCAATGTAGCGGGGATACGGATCCTCAGCATGGCTACGGCCGGGGGCGGTCAAGACCAGTGGATAGTTGTGCCAAAGCTCAAAGATAGGGAAGCGCATCGGATTGCGGCGAATGAGAATTACATGGGGGATGTTTCGAATGACGACATCTCGTCCATGAACAGGGGGCTTTCCCTCGATACCCATACATTGCTGCGCGAAGAAACGTTGAACGGAAAATCCTGTTATGTGATTCAATCTGTCCCGAAAGACAGTTCCTATCAGTATTCCAAAACAATATCGTGGATAGACAAGGCCGATTTCTTGATCTATAAAAGTGAAATGTATAACCGCCGCGGAGAACTGGCGAAAGTAATGGAAATGTCCAACTTCAAAGATGTGCAGGGACGCCTAACACCGACGCAAACCAAAATATCCACGGTTGCAGCGGGAACCTCAACGACGATATATATTGAGGGCATCAAATACGATGAGCCGATTCCCGACCAGTTTTTTACAAAAGCATTCCTTGAAGCATGGCCGAAAAGAAAATGAGGAGTATGAAATGAGAAAAGGACAAAAGACATTTTTTGTATTGTTATGCGCTATTATTTGCGCTAACATTTACGCTCAGGATTTTGGTTTTGACTTTGGGTTCGGCGATTATGAAACTGCCGGTTTTTCAAATAACACGGTATCCGCTGCCATCGGAGGTGAGGCTTCAGCATCGCTTCTGGGATACGTTGAAGATTTCTCCGATGGAATGGATCACACGCGCCTGGGGAATATATTTTCCGGAAAGCTTGACTTTTCCGCCTGGACTTCTTTTGCCGACGCTGTGATCAATCTGAAATTGCAGCCCTCAACCCAGCCGATGTCTATTGACGAAGCCTACGTCCGCGCTTTTTTCGGCGGCCTCGAAATTGAAGGCGGATTACGGAAACTCAACTGGGGCAAGGCCGACAGTTTCAGCCCATTGGACGTGATCAATCCCCTGGATTACTCGGAATTGACCGATTTAAGCGACTTGATGAATTTGAAGATCGCACGTCCCCTCATCCACGCTTCGTACCGCGCTGGCTTTTCCAAAATTGAGGGCGTATTTGTGCCGTCGTTTGAGCCGTTGCGTTACGCCACGGAAGGGCGCTGGGTTCCGGCGCAGATGGCGCGGTTAAACCAGCTTCAGGCGATGGGGGTTCCGGTATTCCGTGATGATATGTCTACGCTTGAATACGCACAGGCCGGAGCGAGGTTTACAACGACTATCGGCCCGGCAGACTTTGGTTTGCAGTACTACTACGGACGTTTAACCAGGCCCGCTGTTACCATGACCTTTGCGCAACCCTCGCCTGTACCTACGGCGATAAATTTTGCCTACAATCCCTATCATCAGATCGGCGCCGATTGGGCGCAGGTGCTTTTTGGCTTTAATACCCGCGCCGAGCTTGCGGTAAATATCACCGGAGATTTAAGCGGCGATGACGGTTCGGTTTACAACCCCGCGCTTTTGTGGTCTCTTGGGTTTGACCGCAATCTTGTGTGGGGCATTAACCTGCGTTTACAGTGCAACGAATCAATCCGCCTCATGGATGACAAGATTGCGAATAACCCTATGCTGGATATTGAAGCAAATACCGATATGACTTCCACGCAAATTATAGCCGCCCTTTCCAAGAAATTTCTCAGTGATGAACTGGAAACAAGGGTTGCCGTTTTGTACGGAATTGAAGACGGCGATTTCCTCTTTATACCTTCGCTTACCTGGACAAGAGACGCGGTATCGATAGGGCTTTCATGCGGTATTTTCGGCGGCAACAAAGACGGGCAATTCGGGCAGTACTCTAAGAACAATTTTGTGAAGGCGGCGTTGACGTATAGTTTCTAAAAAAAATTGCCGCTGTCGAAAGGAGGAAACGACAGCGGCAAAACAGAAAATGGAAGAGGTATGAAAAGAAAACTCTCTGTAGGTGTTGGTGTCACCTTGCGTGCGCTTACTTATATAACAACTTTTCTTTTAAGCAGGTTACAACTTCGGGCGCTTTGCGAGAATTTTTTTTAGCACGTTCATGTCGGCGCCGTTCGCTATACCGTTTGGGGCAAGCTCTTCCATGCAGGTTTCCAATTCAAAAGGACGCCGGGCCACATGCTCGGGGTAATGAGCGTCGGAAGAAGTGATCAAGGGGTAACCCAGTGTATCCAGAGGCTGTCCGTTTAGCATTGGCGGCAGTCTTGTACATTCCAGAGCTGTCCATTGTCCCTTAACAATTACCCCGAGCTGGCTGGTCATGGAAAAAGCCGGCCTGTCCACATGGGCGGGAATGGCTATGCCCTCATATTCGGCTGCTTTTGCCTCTATTGAGTCGATGCTTAACTCAATGGGGTTCACAAGGTAATATTCAACTTCCCCTTCGATATTGTCGTCTTCGTCAACAAACACCTGATCCCCGGTTTTGTCGGGATTGTTTAAAAAGGGCATAAGCAGGCTGTAAACGTATTCGCTGAAATCAAGGCTGGCCTGGAGGCTGGTAAAAAGGCAGAGGACGTGGATTTCCTCCTGGGTGGTAGCCTCCATGCCGAAGATGGGAAGAATACCTCGTGGGGGACAGACCTTCGCGAAAGCCGGACAGTTAAGGCTGGAATTATGATCCGTTAAGGCCAGTACCTTAACCCCACGGAGAGCCGCCAGATCCGCCAGTGCATTGGGAGAAAGATCCAAAGACCCGCAGGGAGACAGACAGGAATGGTTATGAAAATCGGCCAGTAGGGGCATAAACAGGAACTGCGGTTAGTTCCATTCCATATGGGGAGATTCTTTTGACGCCAGTAAATCCATGCGCCTGAGCCTGCGGGAAATATCCCTGGCAAGGTTCATCAATATGAAAGAGTATGTCTTTAAATCTGTCTCGTAAAGTTCACCGAGGGCGTCAATGGAAAGGGTCATAACGTTGGTAGAGGCTAAAGCTTTAACTGTTGCTTCAGCGGGCAAAATATCCACAACCTCCATCTCGCCGAAAACAGCTCCTTCCTCAAGTTCCATCAGGATAACCCCGTTCTTTACCACCGCAACCCGGCCTTCAAGGATAAAACGAATCTTGCCTACGTGAGTCCCTTCAACAATGATATCTGTACCGGCTACATAAACCTCATGTTCCATAAGAGGCAGAATGCCTTGTATCTGTTCCTCTTCCAGACCGTCAAAAAGAGAATAATTACATAAAACCGATGGATCTATCATGATCTGTTTATTATTACTTTCCTTTTCTGAATCGTCAAGCATCATAATGTTTATCATACATTGAATTTAAAGAAAATAACATCCCCATCCTGGACAACGTACTCTCTGCCTTCAAGACGGAATTTTCCTGCTTCTTTAATCTTTGCCTCGGTTCCGTATTTGACTATGTCGTCATAAGTATAAACCTCGGCTTTGATGAACCCTCTTTCAAAATCCGTGTGAATTACCCCGGCGGCTTTTGGCGCGGTATCTCCGGCGTGAATAGTCCAGGCTCTACATTCGTCGCTGCCTGAGGTAAAAAAGGTACGCAAACCAAGTAATCTGTACGCCGAATGGATAAGGGCGGAAAGGCCGGATTCTTCCAGGCCCAATTCTTTTAAAAACTCAAGTTTTTCCTGAGGGTCTTTAATATCCGCGAGTTCCGCTTCAAATTTGCCGCAGATACAAACCGCCTCGGAAGCCTCGGCTGCCGCCCGTTTTCGAACGGCTTCCACATAAGCGCCTGGCGTACCGGCTGCAACGGCCTTTATTCCCTCTTCGTCAACATTGCAGACGTAAAGCTGAGGCTTCGCGCTTATAAAATGGCAATCGTAAATAGCCGCTTTTTCATCATCGCTTAAGGTAACGGAGCGGACGGGCAAACCGTTCTCCAGGGCAGGGCCGATCTTGTCCAATACAGCCAGCACTGCTTCCGCGGCTTTCTGTTCTGCTTTGGCCTGTATCCTTATGGCCTTTTCCGCCCGTTCCCGCCGCTTGCCAAGGGTATCAAGGTCTGCCAGAGCAAGCTCTATGTTGATGGTCTCCATATCCGATTCCGGATCTACACGGTCATTCACATGGAAAATATCCGGGTCGTCAAAACAACGAACAACCTGGGCAATCACCCCCACATCGCGTATATGGCCAAGGAACTGGTTCCCCAGCCCTTCCCCCTTGGACGCTCCCTTTACAAGGCCGGCAACGTCCACAAACTCCACGGTCGCCGGGATTGTACGCTCCGGCTTGAAGATTACACTCAGCCTGGTAAGCCTGACATCCGGCACGTCCACAATGCCCACATTTGGGTTTTTGGTGGAAAAAAGATAGTTTGCCGCTTCCGCCGGCGCGGAGCTTAAAGCCGAAAAAATAATGGACTTCCCAACATTGGGAAGCCCAACAATACCGCAGTTTAAAGCCATAGCGAACTCCTTATGTCGCTCATATTTTATCATAAAAACAACCAGAATAAAACTCATTGAATTGGTTCCTGAACAAGTGTATTTTTTGATTCAACACCATATTTAACGTAGGCCAAGAAGAAGAAAAGAAAATTCGTGATCCTTATGTAAAAACCTGGTTTATTCAAATAAATTATGATTTCCAGAAACTTCCATTGACCAGCGCTTAAAGGCGCTTTATAGTAGACTAATGGCGGAAAGTGCTAATTTTAACAAACTGGTCTCTGTATTGCCCATGGAAGAGCGGCATAATCTCCTCGAGAGATTAAAGGCCCAGTCAACCCTTTCCAGCGAAATACTGTATGTGGAAGATAAAGGAAAGTTTTCTTCCGATGACATAGAAACCCAGTATTCCAGACTTCCCTGGTTTTACCGTCTTTGGTATTATTTGCAGAGTCTTTTTAAGTCCAGGGATCCCATAAAAGTTTTTGAAGACAATAAAGTAGCTCTACTTGGGAACAGAATAAATGAAAGAGTCCCAGGTTTATACGATTATCAGAAGGGTACGCTTCTGCCGCTTTTTTACCGGCAGATGATAAGGCTAAAAGAAGCGGCACATTTTTTTTACTCTGCCCTGGATTCAAGCGTTAACCGTGACAGGGGAGCTTTTTTTGCCTTTCTTGGTTCACTTGAGATGCCCAATGTTCACAAAATTTTACAGAACGAGACAGACCCATTAACTATTGCCGGAGAGCATCCGGACATGCAGGAACACGAGCTTCGCCAGGTAGCCCTTAAATCAATGGATGAGGCTTTTGCGTTGATAACGGAAGAAAAAAGGAACGCCATGTATTTTGACGCCCGCACACTATACTGCCTTAAAGAGCTGTCTTCCTTTTTATATGACAGGGTGCTATTGGCCTTTGATACCAGTGCGACAGGAGGCGGGGAGTGTCCCGCCGGTATTGTAAGGGATCTCCTTATAACCTTAAATAACATTCTTTTTTCTCTAAAAGTAGTCCCGCCAATGACGCTTTTGGAATCGCTTTTTATTTTCATACTGCAAGATAGGGCCGGAGAGCATGGATTTGATATAAACCGCGAGATTCACCTGCTTTTATCAAAAGCGGAAGCATGTCTGGCTGTAATCCAGGATTTTAACAGCTTTGTTCCCCTCACATGGCTGCTTCGTTGCAGTGCACGAAATATGGCGCTTGCGCCCCAGGAATTAAGCGGCGGTGAAGACTGGTTTGTTGTATACAGGGATTATTGGAAAAAACGTATTGATGCTACTTTCATCGAGTTTTTAAAAGAGAACCGCCAAAAAGAATTGAGAAATTCTTTCCGTCAGTTTTTAAAGAATAATGAACTTAGGCCAATAGTGAATGTTCAGACAGATTTGAATCCTGACGGAGTGCCAATTAAAGGCGCCTTTGGCCTTTCTTTTCTTTACACTTTCTACCCTGTTGTCTTCATGCCTGATATCAACTGGGTTCTGCGGCCCATTCTTATTGAAGGGGAATTTGAGAGAATCGAAAATCGCATGGAATTTACAGAGGGATACAATAACCTCATAAAACTTGAGGATGAAATAAAAAAAATCGAACTGGATATTGCTACTTCGGGAGATTTTTATAAGCGTTACGCTCAGGCACGGCTTGATATGTCTTCCCTCCCTGTAAAGCGCCGGAAAATACAGATTATTCTGGAAGAAGTCGAAGAGAATGTGGACATAATCTTTGAACAGACACGAGAAGCCGCGCAGATTATGGTAGATGTTTTAAACGGCATCCTTGGTAAGGATTTAAAAGGAAAGTACTTTCCACTGACAAATCTTCCAAAAGTTGTTAAAAAGGACAGTCAGTTCATCCCTGGAATTAACGACGTGATACAGAAGTTTCAATTTGTACTAAAAGTTTTGGATGATATTGAAAATATGGAAAGCCTAAAATAGAAACGCATGTACGATTATAAAGAACCATGGAAACTAAAGATCATTGAAATTCTGACAGGTTTTAATGAATCCATCGATACTGCCCAGGTTATTGCTGAAATACCCCCCAAAAGCGAGATGGGCGATCTGGGTTTTCCCATGTTTGGCTTCGCTAAAATTTTAAGAAAGGGGCCTGCCCAAATAGCGCAGATGGTTGCGGCGAAACTACCGGGTTCCGTGGCGGACGGGCCCTATGTGAATATTCGCCTGAACCGGAGTGAGCTTGTCGGAGATATTCTCTCAAAGCTGCTGGACAACGCAAATGGTACAGGTGGAGCGCCGGTGGACGGGCCTTCTACCCTTGCGGGTAAGCGGGTCATGGTTGAGTTTTCAAGCCCAAACACCAATAAGCCCCTCCATCTGGGGCACCTCCGTAACGACGCGCTGGGTGAAAGCATCTCCCGAATCCTCTCCGCCTGCGGCGCTGAAGTCCGCAGGGTCTGCATAATCAACGACAGGGGTATTCACATCTGCAAGTCAATGCTGGCCTACAAAGAGCAGGGTGAAGGCAAAACCCCGCAATCTGAGGGAACAAAAAGCGATCACTTCGTAGGGGATTGGTATGTGAGGTTCAGCCGATGCATGAAAGAGGAAACCGAAGCTCTTGAAAGGGAAAAGGGGCTAAGTAAAAAAGAAGCCGAAGCCCAGGCCCCCATGCTGCTCCGGGCGCAGGAACTGCTTCGTAAATGGGAAGCCGGGGACAGCGAAACTGTGGAACTCTGGAAAAAGATGAACGCCTGGGCTATCGACGGCTGGAAAGAGACCTACAAACGCACCGGCGTCTTCTTCGATAAGTATTATTACGAAAGCCAAACTTACCTGCTTGGCAAGGAAGAGATTTTAAAAGGCCTGGAAAAAGGTTTCTTTTACCGCCAGGAAGACGGCGCTGTCGCGGTGGATCTTACAGAGGAAAAGCTTGACAAGAAGATCCTTCTGCGAAGCGACGGCACTTCAATTTACATAACGCAGGACTTCGGAACCGCCATCAACCGCCACAAAGACTGGCCCTTTGACAAGCTGGTCTACGTTGTCGGTTCTGAGCAGCAGTACCATTTTAAAGTACTCTTCGTTCTTTTGGAAAAGCTGGGCTATGAGTGGGCTAAAAATCTCTATCACCTTTCCTACGGCATGGTGAACCTGCCGGAAGGCAAAATGAAAAGCCGTGAAGGCACCGTCGTTGACGCTGACGATCTAATCGACAGTTTACGGGACATGGCCCTGGAAGAAATACGCAGTAAAGAAAGGGAAGATGCGCTGGGCGACCCGGAAGAAACAGCGGAAAAGATAGCCCTTGGGGCGCTTCATTACTTTCTCCTTCAAGTTTCCCCAACCAGAGACATACTCTTTGACCCCAAAGAATCCCTTTCTTTTAACGGGAACACGGGGCCGTACTTGCAATACATGGGCGCGCGAATTTCATCGCTTTTACGCAAGGCCGAAGAAAAGACGGGCATTGCCGTCGGACCGCCGCAGCTCGGGCTCCTTACAGGCGACGCCGAATGGGAACTGATTAAAACCCTGGGCGCGTACAACGACGCCGTTGTCAACGCCGCCTGTAACATGGATCCTTCGCTTGTGGCCGCTTATCTTTACGAGCTTGCCAAAGCGTTCAGCCGCTTCTACCACGACTGCCCGATTCTAGGCGCGGAAGAGCCGGAGCTTGCCGGGGCAAGGCTGGCCTTATGCCGCGGTGTTCTGGTTGTGCTGCGGAATGCCATGAATTTGGTCTGCATACCGTTTTTGGAAGCTATGTAAGCAAGACATCTTTTCTAAAAAGCTCTCGCAAAGACGTGAGGGCTAAAAAGGTGACTACTTCGTTCTTAGGCCACCTCGGAGCCATCGTTATTTACCATTCTTTCGGTTGACCGTTTGGAGGAATAATATTAAAAGTTTCCCCGGAAGGCTCTATAACATATAATCCCTTTCCCAGCGCATATTCTTTTACGTTGGCTGTTACTACCGCCCCTGCAACAGAACCCAAAAAAGTACGCTTATCGCCGTGCAAATCGGCATATACACGCATTTTTTTTAGGCGTTTAATATGATCCTGCACGTCTTTGGTGGTGGGTTTGGTTTTTACTTCGACAAGCATGACTTTATCGCCGTTTTCCAGTTTAACGTCAATTTCAAGGAATATTTTGTTATCATAATCAGCAACATCGGAATTCTGATTGACTTGGGGAAAGTTAAGCCCCAATTCCCTGAATTTTTCCCGCAGATTTGGCGCAACCATATATTCAACAATTTCGCCTATACGGTTGCCGAGTTTCCCCAGCTGTTTGTCGAGTCGCCTATCAGTTTCCCGCATTTGACGTGCAGTTTCTTCTTGCTTTTTGCCCACTTCCTGCAAAATCGCCCACACAGTCTCAAAACCAGGTGGAGTGGCATCCTGCGGATGCCTTACTGTCTGTGTTGCTTCCATGCTTTATCTCCAAAATAAATATAACACTTTTCACGGCTTTTTGAAACCGCCTTATTTACCCCACGCAAGAGCAATCCTGTTTGATACACCCTATATACTGCACGGAGATTTGTTTTGCTTTGAATTTAAGTAAAAAAAAGAAATTTATTTTCGTTAAAAGGTGACTACTTCGTTCTTAGGTCACCAAGCACCTGATTCTACCAAGACTGCCCGATTCTAGGCGCGGAAGAGCCGAACCTTGCCGGGGCAAGGCTGGCCTTATGCCGCGGTGTTCTGGTTGTGCTGCGGAATGCCATGAATTTGGTCTGCATACCGTTTTTGGAAGCGATGTAGCAAGGCTTTTTTCCATAAAAACGCTGATCGATTTTTGCCGTCTTCGGTGTCTCCGCACAATAAGTAAACCACTGCCGGAAAAGGTTAAAAATTACAACCCTACCAGCCAAATAGCGGAAAATAATAGCTTGGCGGGGGCGTGTACATCGGTACATACGTGGGCGGCGGAACGTACATTGGCACATACACAGTCGGCGGCACGTAATAATTGTAACCGGGGAAGTTATACCATGTACCGCCAAACATGAAACTGTAAGGGGAGCAATAACCGTTGGCTATGGAGCCGTATACTGTAACAAATGTGTTGACGTACATTCCGTTTGCGCCGTAATAGGGCTGTAGGTTGGGCACGTAGTACACCTGATTGGCGGCGTTCACTATGGCAAGTATGCCGTTGATAATCTGCAAGGTTCCCGATATGGTTTGCAGGGTTTGGGCTGTTTGGTTGTAACCGTTACCGCCCCATTGGGCAAAGGCCGACCCCGCTAACAGCAAGCCGAGTAATAGAACGATAAAAAACTTTTTCATGGTTTAATTCCTCCATTCTTAATAGACGCTGTACCCATTGCGCCTTGCTTCCGCCTGAATATCCCTCATCCGGCGTTCGGATTCCTGTATCGAATTTTGGGTCTGGAGACGCAATGCCGAACCTGATGAATAATAGGGGCTTAGCGGATTACTGTAGTCTTTGAGATCTTGTTCCAACTTCTCTTTATATCGCTTCTCTTTGTCATATTGGGCTTGGTAATAGGAAGAGTCATTAGACGAGGACGATGGCGAACTATACAGTGAACCTGAACCTCCGCTCCCGTAAGAGGGCGTAACGGGGGTATATGTATCAGGCACAGAAGTAACGGGAGGTATAACAGGCGGTGCTACATACTTCGGTGCCGCGCTGTAAACATAGCCCGCTCCCTTACAGACCGTACAAGGACCTCGGCTCCCTGACCCATAACAGAAGGTACAAACCCGAGTCCCTGTTGGCCACTGTACATATCCGCTACCGGAACAACCGAAACAAGTATCTTTGCCTGTTCCATTGCAAACAAGACAGAATACCATACTTGAACCGTCACTGTAAGAATATGCAAGAGCGGGCGAACTGGACGATCTGCTTGAAGAGCTTGACGAGCTGGATGAGCTTGACGAGCTGGATGAGGCGGATTTACTGGGCGCGGCTGAAGCAACCCGTGGCGCTGTGTCGGAACGTGTATTGTCGTCCCAGTAACCGGCGGTTAATGCGCCATTCGAAGCTATATAGAGTCCTTGCCCTGCCCGTACTCCGTCTTTCCAGTAACCTATCCAAATACCTCCGTCTTTCCAGGCACATACGCCATAGCCGTGCCTATTTCCGTTATAAGTCTCGCCGACATACTTGTCGCCAGTTGTATAATCTATGGTTTGAAACTTATATGCAGAATAAGAGCCGGTCGTTGGATAGGTACCGGTAGGCTTATTGTCTTTAAACTCGCCATAGTATATGAGCGTCCCCGACGCGTCGTAGCAGGTGCCTGTTCCGCTTATAACACCATTTGAAAAATTGCCTACATAGTATCTGGCTTTTGGGCAATTGTTAAATTCATACCCTTGAGCCGCTATGTCTATACCATAACCATGCTTTAAATTATTAAGGAAATTACCGAAATACATATATCCGCTAGGCCAAAGATATGCGCCCATGTTATTGGAGTTTCTATCTTGCCCTTTGTGTTTATCACCACTGCTAAAACTATTTGTCGGATTGGTACTGATGGCGCGTTTTAACATTTCTTCGCCTGTTTCCGCGCTCAGCATCACGCAAATTGCGATAAACAACACAGCAAAACTTGCTCTTTTCATAACATGCTCCTTGCTCCAAAACAGCTTCTATAAGTTACCAGGCAAAACGACACACTTTGCTCATTATAACCAACAGATTACCAAATACCGCTATTAAAGTCAAATTGAAAAAAGTAACTGTGGGCGATAGATTTGTCGCCAATCAAGGTTCCTTACAGAACCGTCCGACCGAAGCCTAGACCGAAGGTCTGCGGTATTCATCAAATATGTCCAAAAAAAGGGCAAAATTACAAAGGAAACCTAAAGAATGGTCTTTCCTAATGGTCAATAATATAATGACCATAGGGCTTTTGTCAATTATTTGTCCCTGTGGTTCAATAAACCTAGACCGATAGGGGCATTTTTTAACGATGATAAATGGGCAAGAAGTACGGGAGCTTTTAGGCAAGCGTATACAGTTTTTCCGTAAGCAACGGCAATTATCGCAGGCAGTCCTTGCGGAAAAAGCAGACATTTCAACCACTTTTCTCAGCAAAATTGAACGGGGTATTAAGTATCCCACTTCGGAAACTGTATCTGGTATTGCCAATGGGCTGGGGGTTGAACTGTGCGAATTATTCCAACAGAACGAAATACCAAAAAATTATTACAATATGCTGGATCGGCTGCAAAACGATGTGATGCAAACGGTTGAATCGGTATTCAAAGAGTATAAGAAATAAATTTAAAGGTGGCTACTTCGTTCTTTGGTCACCGAATAAGGGCAGCCTGTTAACTTCCTTTTATTTAACTGATGTAGTATACTTCAATATGGATATTGCCATAGAGTTCAATCCCGCCGCTTTTAAACATGGCGTGAGTGAGGCGGATATCCGCTGGGCTTTTGACACTGCCAAATATGATGGTTGGTTTAATAGGGATGAAGGGCAAGCCAAGGACAAATATTTGCTTGTCGGGTTTGATCGCAAAGGCAACCCCTTGGAAATTCTTTACAACTTTAACGGCGATAATACAATAAATGTATTCCATGCGATGAAATGCAGGAATATCTATTACCACTTGATACAGAAAAAGGAATAAACATGGCAAGAATGACCGATGAAGAAGCGGATTACTGGGACGAATATTACACCAAAAATCCGCCAATACCCGGGCCAAACGGAACAGGATTTTTTACCCAACAGCGTAAAGCCGCTCGTTCCTTGACCATTGATAACCTTTCAGCAGACTGGCTGCTAACTAAAGCAATAGCCGCCCAAAAAACGCCCGCTGAAATTATCAGAGACATGGTTCAGAAGGAAATTGCCGCTTCGCTATAGCTTCACATCCCCCGAAAGCCTCTTGATCAAATTCATAAAAATGGGGTATAAATATCTTCCAGTCGTGTTTTGAAGGATGAGATCTATGTATGTATTGATTGAATTTAAAGGAAAACAGTACAAGGCCGAAAAAGGGGCCGTTTTAGAGGTTGATAAGATCGACGCCGAAGTCGGGCAGGCGGTAGATATTGATTCAGTGCTTCTTGTTTCCGGGGATAAAGTTACTGTAGGCGCTCCCTATGTTCAGGGCGCAAAGGTTCAGGCGGTTGTAGAGGGTCATAAAAAGGCGAAGAAGATCATCGTGTTCAAGTACAAGCCCAAGAAAGATTACCGGCGCACGCAGGGACATCGCCAGCAACATTCGTTAATCAAAATTAACGATATTGTAGGAGTGTAGAAAGAAAAACTCGTGATCAAGGCGGATTTGGTCCTGGACGAGGCTGGGCTGCTAAGGTCTTGCCGGGTGTCAGGACATTCCGGGGCCGGAAAGAGGGGCGTGGACATAGTTTGCGCCGCGGTTACGGTTCTTACAAGGACACTTGTCCGCCTTCTTTCCGGAAGGAAAGATATAACAATCCGGGGTGAAATTCCGGAAGAGGGGAATTTTTATCTGGAAACGGAGTATACGGCGGAAGGCAGAGAATTTCTGGCCGCTGCCGGGGCTTTCCTAATCGAAGGCCTGTTTTCAGTTTCCGAAGAGTTTCCGGATCATTGTAAGGTAAAAGTAAATACGGAACGGAGGAATAAATATGGCGCGTAAAAGAGGCGGAAGCGGAGCAAAGAACGGAAGGGATTCCAACCCCCAATATTTGGGAGTAAAGGTTTTTGGCGGTGGCGTGGTGAAGGCCGGCACTATCCTGGTGCGCCAGCGGGGAACCCACATTCATCCGGGAACCAACGTGGGCTGTGGGGGCGATTACACCCTCTTTGCCCTTAAAGACGGAACAGTTTCCTATGCGCAGCGCCGTGGTCGGAAAATGGCCGTTGTACTGCCCGCAGAATCCTGATTATCTTCAAAATATTCACACGCAGAGCTCGCGAAGGCGCGGAGAATGGGGCGTTGTTACCAAATTTCACGTCTTCCATGTGCTTTTTATTATTTTCAAGATAAAAATAAACATGAAAGAGGAATCTGGCTTTCTCATTACTAATATTCCTCTGCGCCTCTGCGTGATGATCTTCTTAAAAAATAGCTTATGTGAAGAATATTTGGAGAAAAGTATTAAATTTTATAAACCACTAGTCGGGTTTTGCTATGCAGAAATTCGCGGATGAAGCGCTTATTGAGGTTTCATCAGGCTCAGGCGGAAACGGCTGTGTAGCTTTTTACCGTGAAAAATACGTACCGCGCGGCGGGCCATCGGGGGGCGACGGCGGTCGCGGCGGGGACGCGATTTTCACAATCAGGCGCAATCTGCGGACCCTTTCGCATCTCAGGTACAAACAGAATTACAAGGCCGAGAACGGCCTTGATGGCTCAGGCAGAAACCGCCACGGACGCAACGGCGAAGACGTGCTTATACCGCTGCCGCCCGGTTCAGTGATAAAGGACGCGGAAACCGGAGAGCTTATCAGGGATTTCGGAAAGGATGAAAAGGACTTCGTTTTTTTAAAGGGCGGAAACGGCGGCTGGGGAAACGTCCATTTCAAGTCGTCGGTGAACCAGGCCCCAAGAAAAGCCCTGCCGGGAAAACCCGGCGAAAAACGGCGCGTTCAAGTGGAGCTTCAAATGCTGGCGGATGTGGGGCTGGTGGGCTTTCCAAACGCGGGAAAATCATCCCTTTTGGACAAGTTTACCAATGCCCGGCCAAGGATAGCCCCATACCCTTTTACAACCAAAATTCCCAATCTCGGCGTTCTGACCCTTGGCGCAGGCGGCAAAGCAGGCTTATCCGAAGATAGCGCAAGGGATATAATTATAGCTGACATTCCGGGGCTCATCGAGGGCGCATCGGAAGGCCTTGGCCTGGGAATTCGCTTTTTAAAGCATATTTCCCGTACCGCAGGCCTGGCTTTTCTTATAGACTTGGGGGAGGATAACTACTTAGAGGCTTTTGACACGTTGTACAAAGAGCTCGACGCGTTTTCAGAAGAGCTGACCTTAAAACGGCGGGTCATTGTCGGTACAAAACTGGATCTTGAAAATGCGGAAAGCAGGCTTGAGGAATTGAAAAAGAAATACCCCAGGGAAAAAGTTTTGGGAATTTCGGTTTTTTCGGGGCTTGGCTTACAGGATTTGGCATCGCTTTTGAGTTCTATGGTCGAAGAGGAGGAACCAGCGTGAAGTATGCGATTCTTGGGGGTAGCTTTAATCCCGTACACATCGGCCACCTTTTTCTGGCTGACGCGGCGCTTACAAAGTTTGGTTACAACCGCGTAATCCTTATTCCGGCTTTTCAATCTCCCCTGAAAGACAGCCCGCAGGGTTCTTCACCCAAAGACCGCCTCGATATGCTCTCTGCTTCCATCGCAGGCGATCCCAGACTGACTATTGACAACTGCGAGCTAAACCGCGAAGGCATTTCTTACACAATTGATACCATAAAGGATATAATTTCCCGTTACGAAATCGAGGGGAAACCCGGCTTAATTATCGGGGATGACCTTGTTCCATCTTTTAGTAACTGGAAAGGCCCGGACGAAATAGCCGGGCTTACCGACATTATTATTGCCCAAAGGCTTGGTTCCGCGGCGGATCTTGCAGCCTTTACTTATCCGTATAAAACCCTGGACAATGAGCTGATAAATGTGGCTTCGGTACATATACGACAAAAAATAAGTTCAGGTGGAGCCTGGCGTTATCTTGTTCCGTCCGGCGCCAGGTTTATTATTGAGGACAGGGCTCTTTACGGGTTTTTAGGGAATGAAGACGAAGGAAAATTGGCCAGAGAGAACAGCATCCTTTCTGAAACCATTATTTATATTGAGAATGATGCCCGTACCTGCCTTGACCCCGAGAGATTTAAACACAGTAGAAATACTGCCCTGCTATCGTGGGATCTCTGCCGCCGCTTCGGATTTGATCCTCAAAAAGGATATTTGGCGGGGATAGCCCATGACATCTGCAAAGATCTGGAAGAAAGCGAGCTCACTCGCCTGGCCCGCCAGGATAGCGGCGGCATTTCAAAGTTGGAACAAAAAAGGCCGGGCTTGCTCCACGCGCGGGCGGCGGCAGTTTATATCAACAAAAAATACGGCGTAAAGGATAAGGATATCCTTGAGGCAATCAGGTATCATACCACCGGGATTCACGACATGGGGCCCATTGCCAAGGTCGTTTATATAGCGGATAAGATAGAAATGTCCAGAACCGGAGTGGATCCTGTTTTGAGGAAAATGGGCCGGGAAAGCGATTTGGATACTCTTTTTACGGAAGTCTTAAGCGATGCCGTGAACTACCTGAAATCCCGCCATGTGGATATTTCCTACGGTACAAGAAAGCTGCTGGCGGCAATGCGTAAAAAGAACAAGCCATGAGAAAGACAAAAATTGACGCCAGCGCTTTTCTTCTGATACTCATTGTTTTGCTTCTGGTCGGCGGTGTTGTATTTGCCGCCTCATATCTCCGCTCGGATCCAATAACGGAGTCTCTGGAAGAAGACAAGGTGATCAATACCCTTTTTGTCATCGAAAATAGGGAGAAACCGCTGTGTTCTTACGTGCTTATGTATTATCCGGCCACTAAGCGGGCGGCAATTTTTGACATTCCCGGCTCTCTGGGCCTTATTATTCAGCGGATTAACCGCGTAGACCGGATTGATAGGTTATACGATCCCCGTAGAATCGCGCCTTATGCAGACGAGGTGGAAAGACTTTTGGGGGTTGATATCCCATTTTCCATAGTTATTACCCTTGAAAATCTGGGCAAGATAACAGATCTTATTGAAGGGGTGGAGCTTTTTATTCCTTCGGCGGTAGATGAATTTCTTGATGAATATATAATGTTTCCTTCCGGAATAAGCTGCCTGGACGGAGATAAGGCCAGGGTTTACATCACTTACGAGCTGCCTGAGGAAAGCAGTGAAATGGCGGTATATCGCCGGCAGCGCTTTTTTGTGGGTTTAATCAAGCGTCTGGGAGAACAAAACGGCCTTTTTAAAAACCCCCAGATCGCCGGTGTTTTTCATTCCCTTCTTAAAACAGGAATCAAGGCGCGTGCGCAAAACGCGCTTTTTGAAAAACTTGCCGGTATTGATACAGACAGAATCAATATTCAATCTGTAAGCGGAAACGTCAGGGAAGTCTCGGGTCAGCAGTTGATATTTCCACACTGGGACGGAAACTTGATAAAGGAAATTGTCCGTCAGACTCTTGCGAGTCTGGTTCAGCCTTCAAATGAAACTATGGGCGACAGGATTTTTACTGTGGAGATTCTTAACGGAACAACCGTCAATGGCCTTGCCGGGCGTACGGCGGAACTCTTCGGGGGTTTTGGCTACGATGTCATTTCCATAGGAAATGCGGATCGTAACGACTATGAAAACACGATAATTATAAACAGAACAGGCTTGCAGGATATGGTATTGGCTTTTGGAGAAGTAATACGCTGCAGCAATATCCGCAGCGATTCTACGGTTCCGGATGATGAAGAGATAGTTCTTAACATTCAAAATTTAAATTATCAGGCTGATATTACCCTTATAATCGGGAAGGACTTCAATGGGCGATACGTTGCAAATTAACGCTTTGGAACTGGGAAAACTCCTGGCCGATCACAATGGTCTGGAAGTTGTGGTTATGGACATGCGTTCTCTCAATTTTTGGACTGACTTTTTTATTATAGCTACGGTGACCAGTAATACTCACCTTTCGGGGCTCCAGCGGCATATAAAAGACTATACACGGGAAAATGGAATGGAAATCCTTCGTCGCTCAAAAAGGCCCGATAATAATGAATTGTCTTCCGAAGAATGGAGCTTGCTGGATCTTGGCGGCATAGTGATACATCTTATGACAGCCAAGATCCGTGATTTTTTTGAATTGGAAAGACTATGGAGCGCAGCTCCAATTATCTTCGGACAGGCAGACTAAACTTAACGTTCTAATTACTCATCAAACTCGCCGTATGGCAAATCTTCATCGTAGTCGTAACCATCTTCTTCGTTGTCATAGTCATCGTCTTCGTCCTCGTTGTCCAAGTCATCATCATCGTCGTCGAAGTTTTCGTCAAAGGCATCTTCATCATCATCGAAGCTTTCGTCAAAGGCATCTTCATCATCATCGCTGTCTTCATCATCAAAGACGAAAAATGGAAGATTCTCATGCTGCCCTAAGGAGGAATCATCGTTCCAAAAAGGCATCAGGGCAAGCTGTTGTGACCCCGCCGCCTGTAGCAGCGAAGTTGTCTCAAACCCTGATCTAGGGTTATTAAAAGTCTCATCCAGAACCATAGTATTCTCCATCAACGTATTTGTTTTCGTTAATTTCTATAGAAACATTAAGGACAGATTTCAAATCTGTCAACTGGTTTTTTTAAGGAATAGATTTACAGCCCGCTATCGTGGGCTGCGGGTCAACTGGTTTTTTTCATTCTGTTTTCATTATAATTTAACCATATCTTAAGCGGGACAAAATTTTGTGGAAAAGAAATCTTTCGGAACCTGTACTATCGAAGCCCCATGTAAAATAAATCTCCATCTTGCTATTGGCAAAAGAAGAAACGACGGCTTCCATTCCATCGAAAGTATATTTGCGACTCTGGCTTTCTCGGATACTTTAAGGCTTGAATTTACCGGGTTTGATGGGGAAACCCGCCTCTTTACCAACTGGGAAACCCAGGCTGAGGAGATTCCTGACGAGAAAAACCTTATTGTAAGGGCAATTTCCCTTTTCAGGGAGCAAACTGGCATAAAAAAGGGGCTTATTGTCCGTTTGGACAAGCGTATCCCCCTTGGCTCGGGGCTTGGAGGAGGCTCTTCAGATGCCGCCGCAGCCCTTTTGGCCCTGAATCTGCTTTCCGGCAAAGCTCTTTCCATGCAGGGCATGAGGGAAATGGCCTTAGTTTTGGGGAGCGACGTCCCGTTTTTCCTTACCGGTGGGACTGCATTTGTAAGCGGTCGGGGAGAAACGGTGGAACCGGTAAAATCGCCGGGCCGGTTTTGGGTTGTTTTGGTAAAACCACCGTTTAAAAGCGATACTGCTGCTGCTTACGGTCTGCTTGATCGATTTAGAAAACAGGGGGTTATTGAAGAAAAAGAGGCTATTCCCAGGGAAACTTTGCTTTGTTCCTTGCAAGGCGACAGCGAAAAATGGCCTTTTTTTAATGATTTTTTACCGGTTTTCTGTAGGGAACAATCCGCAAGTGCGGCCGCTTATCGGGGCATTTTGGGCTCATTGCGCGGTTCAGGCGCTTCTTTTGCGGGTCTTTCTGGCTCCGGCTCGTGTTGTTTTGGCGTCTTTGGCACAAAAGATGCGGCAGAAAAAGCTTCGGAAAGGCTTCGCCCTGGAGGTTCTCAAAAAGAAAGAAATAATGTCATATCTACTTTTTTCCTTGCGCAGAGAGCCGATCCGGTATTAGAATAATAATATCCGACATTAAAACGTCGGATATTATCACTATAAGCGACATTAAAATGTCGCTTATTTCCCAGTAACTGTACTCAGAAACAGCAAAGGAGATACGTCGATGGAAATAACGGACATACGGGTACGCAAAGTGGCGGGTGAGGGAAAGCTCAAGGCCTATGTGACGGTTACATTTGACGATTGCTTTGTAATTCATAATGTAAAGATTATTGAAGGGAAAAATGGGGTTTTCATTGCTATGCCCAGTCGAAAAACCCGCGCCGGAGAATACAAGGATGTGGCTCATCCTATTCATCCTGAATTCAGGGCGGAACTCCAAAATAAAATACTGGAAAAATACGACAAGGGAAGCGGCCCTGACGATCCTACAATGGAGATATGAAAAAGCCGTTTGTTTCCGCCTTGTTTTTATTTTTGATTAGCATTGCGGTTACTGCCCAACAGCTCCCTATAGTCATTATTGTAAACAACACGGGCTTTACTATTCATTCTATCTATATAAGTCCCACAAATTCCGATGCCTGGGGGCAGGATATTTTACGCGGCGGAACCCTTCAAAAAAGCAGCTATATCTACGAGCTTCCCAATCCGTTAAGCAGGGAAAGCGTGTATGACATCATGCTAAAAAGCAATGAAGGGGTACAGTTCATTAAATGGGATGCTAGGATTAGCGATAACGCCCAGATTATCTTTACAGCGGATGATCTGGCTAAAGGAGAAAATCCGGTCCCGGTGGCAAGTACAAAAGGCTTTGTCCAGCAGGCTTCGCTGACAGCGGCCCCGGTTGCTCCCGCTGTTGGCGTAAACTCAGGCGGAGCTGTACGAAGCGCGATTGTAAGCGCCGCACAGCGCTACCTTGGCGCGCGCTACGTGTACGGCAGCCAGTCGCCGCCGGAAAAATTTGACTGTTCGGGACTGGTTAATCAGGCCTACAAGGAAGGCGCCAACATCGCCATTCCCCGAACTTCATCGGAAATCTGGGCAAAGGGAAGGCGGATAAGCAAAGCAGACATGGCGCCCGGGGATATAATCGTTTTTAGCGAAAACAGTATCACGCCAAGCCATGTGGCCATATACGTAGACGAAACCTACATGGTCCATTCGGTATCTACCGGAAGCCCAACGGGCGTAATACAGGCCAGGCAAACAGACGGCTCCTGGCCCCGGAAGATAATGGGCTATGTAACCTTTGTGGGCGTTCAGACAGCCGCTTCCGCAAGCGCTAAGGAGCCTATCGTTACAGAGTTCCCCGTGTTAGCCGCCTTTTTCATTAACCGCAGCGCCGAAGTCATGGCTGTTCAGGCCGGGACGGGGATGAGTTTTGTTATCACCAACGGAACCGGCGTCGACAGTAATTTCGACATTTTCTTCTCCAAAGCAGGCAATTCCAGGGCAAACGGTCAAACCGAGACCTTTTTTATAGCTAACGGGGCAAACAGGGCATCAAAGGTCTTCTCCTTTGCGGAAAAGGGCCAGTATCGCCTTGAAATAGCGAGCCGCGCAGACAACAAGATAGTTTTGGAATATACATTCAATGTAGAGGAATGATAGGCACAGAAAAATTTAACCACGGCTAAGAACCGAAGGTATTTTCACAGAGAAAAACGCCAAAATCGTATTAAAATTCCGTGTTCTGCCTTCGCTTCTGTAGCCGTGGTTTTTACTATTAGTGTTTCTTTAAATTAAACATTTATTTTGCAACTTCATGCCACAATGACGAAGTTAGCTGGATAAATGAATACAATATCTTGTTTATTCCAAGTGATAGTGAATCAAAAAGGCGGGCCAACACATTAAAAATAAAACGCCCTACTTCTAATACAAAAGCCACAACGAATAATATTGGTGCAAATATTACACACAAAAGTAACGAAAAAATAGCTATAACCATTTGATTCTCCTTATACCAAATAATACCATAATTAGTCGGAAAATGTCAAATTATGTTGATTAAACTTTCGTTTTATAGTACCTTCGTGGAAATGGCGCTCATTGTCTGCGCCTTTAATTCCGGTATTGGGACGTAGGCAAGTGGTAAGCCACCGGGTTTTGGCTCCGGCATGCACAGGTTCGACCCCTGTCGTCCCAGCGAGTCTTTTTTGAAGTTAATCTCAAGGAGTAGGATATGGGTCAGGTAGTGTTATCAGCCAGAAACAGGCAGAATAAAGGGTCGGTAGAAGCCAGGAAAATCCGCCGCTCAGGCAGAATACCGGCTGTGTTGTACGGACGTTCCGGCAAGGCAATTTCCATTGATTTGGATGCCCTGGAATTTGCCGGCGGGATTAAGAATATTTCCGAAAGTACCATTGTAAAGGTGGAAGTGGACGGAAAGTCCTACGATGCCTTTGTTAAGGATACCCAGAGAAACATTGTTGACGGAAATATCCTTCATGTTGATTTTTATGAGGTAGAAAGCGGTATTGCCCTGAGGGCCAGAGTTTCCATCAACCTTAAAGGAACCGCCATCGGTGTCAGAGAGGGGGGCATTTTGGAATTTCCTCTACATGAAATCGAAGTTGAGTGCCTGCCCAAAGATCTTCCCGAAAGGATTGAAATTGATATTTCTACTCTTGGCATCAACCAGTCCATCCACGTACGGGATATACCTTTGGCCGACACGATCAGGCTTATTTCCGCCTCGGATCAAGTTGTCGCTCTGGTGAAGTATGCCAAGGAGCAGGCAGCGGCGGCCCCGGTGGAAGGAGAGCCTGCGGCAGCAGGTCCGGCAGCAGCCACCGAGACAGCCAAGACCTAAGAAGGCGCGCCGGGCGCACCAAAAGTGTGAATTTTATAGAGATACCTGTCCATAAGGATTTGCTCCGGGAAAGAAAGAGAAGACCTGAAGAGCATGTCGTATTCTGCGGTAAGGGCAAGGCAGGCTTCCGCGGCGGTGGAATTGTAGCGCCTGCCGGCAGCGCCGTAATCCCGTTTTGCTCCGGGAGAAGACACCCCGATTTTTCTGTAGTCGTCTTCACCGCCGCCTGATTCTTTCACTGCAAGGTAGCTGATCAGTTTTCTAAAGCAGGACGCAAGGGCCGCAAAAATCGCCGGGGGAGTTTCCTTGGCGGCAAGAAGCATCCTTGAGGATTCAAGGCTTCGGGAAAAATCCCCCGCGGCAATCCGCGAAAACAGGGTAAAGGCGGATTCTTCCCTGGTATGGGAAAGCCATTTCTCGGCTTCTTCTCCAGTGATCTCCCTGTCTTTGTCCAAAAAAAGGGTAAGCCGTGAACATTCGCGCTTAAGGGCTTCCGTGTTGTTTTCCACCAATTCAAGAATGGTTTCTATTCCCTCTTTTCGGATTTTGAACCCTTCGCGCCTGAAAAACGTTTCGACCCATTCCGCCTTCCTGCTGTCGGAAAGTTCCCAGAAAATCCGTTTATTTGCGGGAGGAATGACTTTTTCCAGCGCCTTGGCAACGCTTGTTTCTTCTGAAATCAGGATTACATAAGCGTTGGCTGCCTGCGACTGGATGCAGGATGAAAGCAGGTCAAGGTCTTCTTTCTTTTTGATTTCTTCCGCGCACTTGACGCAGAAAAGCTGGGATTCGGCAAAGAGGGAACCGTTTCGCATGGCGGATACCATGACTGGAACCGCCGTTTCTCCGGCGTAGTATACCGTTTCTTCAAGTTCCCCGCGTTCTGAAATATTTTTTCGTATTAGATCTATTGCCGCCTGCTTCTCGCCGATTTCGGGCCCAAGAAAAAGCCAGGAGCCGCTTGTTTTTCCCATCGTTAGGCGTAAGAACGGAAAATATGCGCCAGCCTTCCAAGGACCCGCACATCGCGGCTGCAATAAATGGGAGAGTATTTTGAGTTTTCGGGCTGTAGCCTGATCCTGGTACTTTCCTTGTAAAAAGTTTTGAGGGTAACCGCGTCATCCAGCATGACCACGGCAATTTCTCCGTTGCGCACCGTGTTTTGATGCTCAATTACGGCCATGTCTCCGTCCATTATGCCCGCTTCTTCCATGGAATCGCCTTTTACCTTAAGGGCAAAATATTTTGCCGTATTTCTTAAAAGTGTCCGGTGCATCTTAATTGAGCCTTCCATGTTCTCAAGCGCAAGTATGGGCCGTCCGGCCGCGACAGTTCCAAGAATGGGAATCTCCGCAAAATCCTCTTCTCCTCCTGCCCCAACCAGCTCCATTGTTCTGTATTTTTTATCCCCTTGTTTTAAGAGTCCTTTTTTCCTGAGAGCCGTAAGATGATCGGAAGCGCCTTTTATGGAGATGGAAAAGAAATCCGCTACTTCCCTGATGGTTGGGGGATAGGTATGAATATTGATATAAGCGGCGATGAAGCCTAACACCTCTTTTTGGCGTTCGGTAGGTCCTTTCATCGTTTTTATTCCTCCTCGAATTTCGACTCAAAAAGACGGGCTATAGCCTCTACAGCCTGTTCTTCATCTTCCCCTTCGGCGATTATCTTAAGTTCAGTACCGTAAGTTGCGGCAAGGGTCAATATTCCCATTATGGACTTTGCGTTGATCCTGTCGCTTTCCTTTTCAAAGTATATATTGGAACTGAAATCTTTTGCAGACTGAACCAATACGGCTGCCGGCCTGGCATGAATCCCCGCTCTGTTAATAATGGTTACCATTTGCTCTGTCATTTCTTAAATTATGTCCTCACTGCCAAAATAAACCGCCCTGGCGGTATCGCTCTCAAGCCACTTGAGTATGTTCTGGTTGAACTCTTTTGCCGCATTATATCCCATTTTTTTAAGCCTTTCATTCATGGCGGCGGTCTTAATAATGGTTGGGATATTCCGTCCAGGCTTTACGGGAATTTCCAGACTGGGAATACTAACGCCCAGAAATTTCATGTACTGTTCCTCAAGGCCGATGCGGTCGTAGTTCTTCCTGGAATCCCATTCGGCCAAGGTAACCACAAGTTCTATTTGCTTGCGATCCCTTATTGCGCCGACCCCAAAAAGATGGGTAATGTTGATTATTCCTATACCGCGGATTTCCATGTGGTGGGCTATAATTTTATTTGCCCCGGTGCCCATTAAAACGTTGCCGTTCACGCAGTGAAGTTCCACCACATCATCGGCTACCAGACGTTGGTTATCCATGATAAGTTCCAGGGCTGTTTCACTTTTTCCAACCCCGGAATCCCCAAGGATAAGAATCCCAAGGCCGTAAACTTCCACCAAAACCCCGTGTATACTCTGCCTCGGGGCAAAGATTCCGGAAAGCACCCGGCTTATCCGCGTGCTGAATTCCGAGGTAGAAAGAGTAGTCTGCAAAATCGGGCATTGGGCTTTTTCGGCGATTTCAACAAAAGTTCCATTCGGAGACAGGCCATGGGTAAAGATGCAACATGGGATGGGAAAAGTGAACAACTGCCTGATAGTATCATAAGAGTTATCGTTTTCCAATTTTTTTAGGTACGCTTCTTCCCCCCGCCCAAAGATTTGGAGCCTTTCGTGAGCAAAAGAATCAAAAAACCCTGACAGGGCAAGCCCGGGCCGGTTTATGTCCGGAATGCTTATCTCCCGGACAAGTCCCTTCCGGCCCGCTATGCATTTCAGGTCCAGGGAATTGTGTTCTTTTAAGTCAATATCTATGAGATCCAAAACTGTAAACTGCTTTTCACTCATTGGGGTATAATAACTTAAAAACACATGGTATGCAATGCGACGAACTGCGCCACTAGCCGCAAAGGCAACAGCATATATTTTTACCTGCATACCAATAGTGCATAAACCGACAAGGGGGACTGCGCGGGTCTGTCCAAAATGGATGGGGGAACCCGGACTATGCAGCCCCCCAGTGCCTAAAAAAATAGTTCTAAAATGTTTTATCTATATTTTAGGCACTGGGCTCTTGTTCCACTTTAACGGCGAGCTTTTTTTCCCAGGTCTGCTCCGCCGGAGAATCCCATAATATTTTGGCAGCCCCGCGCAGTCTCCCTTGCCGCATTATTTCTATATTGACTAATGTTACAGGACATATGCTGTTGCCTATACCATTATAGGCCAGCCGGAGGGGGCGTTGCGGGCGGCGGAAACATTTGGAATTCCTCGCCGGAGCAAACGTTCGAGAAATGGTTAGCCATAAGGCGGATTTATTAAAAGATGTAACATGGCGTAGGCCTCATGAATTCTATCACCTTGAAATAGTGCTAAAGGGCCTGCGTTTCCGCCTAGCCCCCAGCGTCCCCTCCGGCTGGTTTATATTGTTATTAAGAAAATGCTGTTACCCTGTTACTGCCCTTTACTGAATCACCCGAAAAGTATACTTTGTTTTTATGTTCAGCAGTGAAGTCAGAAGAATGCTCGTACAGGTAATCAGCTCCTGGCAGGTAATTGCGGTTACTGTTGTTCTTATTATTTACATTTCCGTCGTAAATTACGTGGCCAGGATATACAAACGGGGATCCCGAAGATCCAGTGTTCCTATCGTCCCAAAAGAGAAAAAGGGAGATAAAAAGTCTAAAACCCCTGCCCCCCTAATAACTGACGAATTGGGCTTGGGAGAAGAAAGCAAAAAATAATCCCATTTTTCAAAGCAAAACCGCTTTTCCATGCAGTATGTAGGTAAATGGCAGATGATCCTGTTACCAATGCGGCAAAAGAGCTATTTGGCTTTTCTTATCTGTTTCCGTACCAGCGGCTTGTAATTGCGAATATCCTGGAAGCTGCCGTTGCCGCCGGCATTAAGATTCACTGGCCCGATGACGGTTCAACAAGCGAAAATTGCTCTAATGACGCCGCTGATGCGGAAAACGACTTTTCCGACAGGGAAGGTTTGGGAAGGCAAATTGTTATCCTGCCTACAGGCGCCGGAAAGTCCCTGTGTTTCCAGCTCCCCGCCATGCTTACTGAAGGCCCTACGCTGGTCATCTACCCAATCCTGGGACTGATGGCGGATCAGGAACGCCGCCTTTCGGAAAAGGGATTTTCGCCTGTTACCCTAAGGGGCGGCCAGGGCAAAGAAGAGCGGGACGAAATTTGGAGAAAGCTGCGCGCCGGAGAGAGCAAATTCATTATCGCCAATCCGGAGGTGCTTCTTACTCCACCTGTTTTGTCCAGACTGAAAGAAATCAACATTATCCACATTGTGATTGATGAGGCCCATTGTGTATACGAATGGGGAGAAAGCTTTAGACCCTCTTACCTTGAAATCCATAAAATAATTGAAGCCGCCGCTTCTCCGCTTGTTACCGCCTTTACCGCGACCGCCGGCACTACAGTACTGGACAAGATTGAAGAGTACATTTTTCGTGGCCCTGTCTGCCGTGTCATCGGGAATCCGGATCGCAAAAACATAAGCTACGCTACCAAAGGCTGCATACTGCGAAACCTGGCGGTAAGGGACCTTGTTTTGCAGAGCCAAAGGCCGGCGATAGTGTTTTGCTCGTCCCGTCAGGGAACCGAAAACCTTGCTCGCTATCTTAGAAGCGAGACAACGGAGCGGGCTTTGCCCTGGCATAGGGAGATTCGCTTTTACCACGCCGGGTTGAGCAGGGAAGAAAAAAAAGAGACTGAAGCATGGTTCCTAAACAACACAGACGCTGTGTTGACCGCAACCTGCGCTTATGGCCTTGGAATCGATAAGCCGGATATTCGTACTGTGATACACCGGGACTGCTCACCCTCGGTGGAAGCGTACCTGCAGGAATCCGGAAGGGCAGGCCGGGACGGTGAGCCTTCCAAAGCGCTCTTACTGTGGGGGCCGGACGATGACAGAAGTTTATCGAGGGCAAAAACCGAAGCAAATAAGAAACGGATTTCGAGCCTTTTGGCCTATGCCAGGGATACAAAAAAATGCAGAAGGGAAGCGCTTCTGGATCTGCTTGATTATGACGGTGAAAGAGACAGCCCCGGTTCCTCCTGCTGCGATGTTTGCGACGGCCTGTCGAATACACATCTACGGGAAGAAAACAGCCTGCTGGACTTTTTCCGCAGAAACAAAAGATGTTACTCGCCGACTGAGGCCGCCAAAGTCCTTGCCCGCTCGGAAAACATCCGCTGGAGCGAAGAGGATGCTGCAGAAGCGATAGAACAGCTTATCAAGATGGAGAAAATAAGGAGGGTTAGTAATCCATTTTGGAAGAATAAGCTGACGATAAAGCCATAATTTACCGTTGTGTTTATCAAACAAATTAAAAAGAATATAACTCATTGAAGGGTGTGGGCGAGTGTCGTAACCAAAACACGTGTAGAATCCGGCTATGAAGCCGTCTGACCACTCGGTATTTTGGGCAATAAACAAACTGCTGAAACAAAACCGAGTGGTCAGATATTTATTCCACTTTAACGGCAAGCATTTATTCGCTCGTCTTCTCCGCCGGAGAATTCCACATTGTTTTGTCTGCGTCACTCGCCCACACCTTCCTGTGTTTATTTCGTTAAAAATATGATAAAAACAAGTAAATTAAGGTTTCTTCAAGTAAAATGGTCTGCATTTCACCCTGCTAACGCAGGCAAAAGCACTTTGCTCGGTGAGATGCCGCGCCAACGAAGTTGGCGACAAAACTGAAGGGAGAATTCCTCCTTGTAATGCATAAACCCAATTTGCTGCTTTCACGGTATAGATTGACCGAATAAGCCTGCTTATGGGTTGTCGGGGCAGGACGGGGCATGACCTTTTGCGACATGCGAGAAATGGGGGTTGGACAAACCCCCGCCTTGTGTCTTCACGAAGGCGTCGCAGAAATGATTTGGAGCAAAGAGAATGCCCCGCCCTGCCCCGACAACCCGTATCCAGTTTTTGTTTATATTATTTGTTGCAGTGAACTCTGCAATAAATTATGATTTTTCTGCTATACTAACCCTATGTTAATACCTTCTTTCCCTGACTTTACACCTCTCACCTTAGAACTTAAAGACGAAATGCATCCAAAGCTTTATCAAGCCGTGGACGGAGTTTCGGAGTTTACCTTTGCCGGACTTTATATGTTCAGAAAGCGTTATGGGTACCGCGTTTCGAGGCTGGGGGACACAACACTTATCCTTTCGGGAATTCAGCCCCCTCATGTAGACGGTGAAGGGGAGAAGAGGTTCTTTATGACCCCCCTTGCAGCCCCTGGCAGAAGTGAGCTGGAAGAACTATTTAAAACTCACGATTTCTGGAAGAATATTCCGGAGTCAATAATAATCCCCGAAAGAGAGCGCCTTGAGGAATGGGGCATAGAGATCAACGAAGACCGTGATAATTTTGACTACCTTTACCTTAGAAGCGATTTGGCAGAACTGCCGGGCAAGAGGTACCATAAAAAAAGGAACCTTGTAGCTCAGTTTCTAAAATCATATACTCATGAAGAGAAGCCCATGACGCTGGAACTTATAGCCTGCGCCAGGGAAATACTTGAGCGCTGGCGGGAGAACAAAGGGAACGAAAGTGATTATATTGCCTCGATGGAAGCAATGGAACATTTTGGGGAGCTTAACATGAGCGGCTTATTGTTCTATATTGACAGTAAGCCGGCGGGCTGGTGCCTGGGGGAACCGATTGCCGGGGGGAGGATGTTTTCCGTTCATTTTGAGAAAGGCCTGGAAGAGTACAAAGGTATCTATCAGTATATCAACCAGACCTTCGCGGCTTCCCTGCCGGAGAGCTTCACCCACATCAACCGCGAACAGGACCTTGGAGATGAGGGACTGCGTCAGGCAAAGATGACCTACAGGCCGTCGGGATTTGTGCGTAAATATACCGGACATTACAATGCCGGGAAAAAATAAAGGAGACAATATGCAGAAGGATATTTTTGTTTTTTTCGCGAAGTACAACCAGGTTGTGAATCAAAAAATGGATGAGGTGATAAAAACCCTTTCAAAAGAAGAATGGGAGAAGAATCTGGGCGGGTACTTTAATTCCGTCAGGGGCCTTTGTTCCCATCTTTATATCTGTGACTTCAACTGGCTAAAACGGTATTCCCACTTTCGGGATTTTGATGTTTTCAAAGAAACCTTTTTTGCGAGAGAACCCTATTCCTTTAAGGAAATTCTTTTTGCGGAAAAGGATGAGTATTTAAAGAATCGGCCTATCCTGGACGAGAAGATCATTACCTTTATAAATGAGGTAAATGAAAAAGATTTAAACTCCCCTTTAAAATACACAGATTCCGCCGGAAACCTGTACGAACGGAGCTTCGGCGGCCTTGTCATGCAGAGCCTTAACCACGACACACATCACCGGGGCATGATCTCATTATGCCTTGAGATGCTGGGCAGGGAAAACGATTTTAGTTCTTTCGGGGTAGTACTCTAGCGCTTTAACACTAAAACACTAAAGCAAATTTTTCAGAATCCGATACTCTAAATGATAAAGGATCAGAACCGTGCGCCCGTTGGGCCTCCACGATTCGATCCGGAGGAACATTTATGTTCCCCCTCACCTTCCGGGAACGGGTGGGGTCGAGGGTTCATGGCACAAATTTCCATTTTTGAGTATTTCTTTTGGAATGCTCAGAGAGCTGTGTTTACGCGCAGATCTCACGGCATGGATGCCGCGGCGTCAAGAACTGTCACAGGGACAGAAAGCGCCGGAAATGCCAAAGGAGTGTTATATGATAATTAATCACAACTTGAGCGCAATGTTCGCCGACAGATCCCTCAAAGTCACCAATGTTACTCTAGACAAAAATATGGAGAAACTGTCCAGCGGCTTGCGAATCAACCGCGCGGGTGATGATGCTTCAGGGCTCGCTGTTTCTGAGAAGATGCGAAGCCAAATCCGCGGCTTGAATCAGGCGTCAACAAACGCCCAGAACGGTATCTCGTTTATTCAAGTAACGGAAGGCTATCTCCAGGAATCTGAAGACATCGTCCAGCGCTTGCGTGAATTGGCGGTAATGTCAGCACACGGTATTTATACCGCAGAAGACAGGCTTTACATCCAGGTCGAAGTTTCGGCGCTTATAGCCGAAGTAGACCGCATCGCTTCTCACGCGCAGTTTAACGGCATGAATCTTCTTACAGGAAGGTTCGGCCGGCTGGTAGGTGAAAATGTGGTTACCGCTTCCATGTGGTTCCATATCGGAGCCAATATGGATCAGCGAACGCAAGTGTATATCGGCACCATGACTGCCAAGGGTCTCGGGATCCGTAACGTCGGTGACGATTCTATTCTTTCATTGTCCGTTCCGGACAGTGCCAACCGTGCCATTGGAACCCTTGATAACGCTATTAAAAGGATCAACAAACAAAGAGCTGATCTCGGCGCCTACCAGAACCGATTGGAACACGCAGTCCGCGGCCTTGATGTCGGAGCGGAAAATTTGCAGGCATCGGAATCCAGGATCCGCGATACACAAATGGCGAGTGAGTCTGTTTCTTACACCAAGAACCAGATCCTCGTTCAGTCGGGTACCGCAATGCTGGCCCAGGCGAACCAGAAAGGTCAGACGGTTCTACAGCTTCTGCGGTAAACGCCGCAAAGCCGTCTCGGGAAGGCGCCTGGTCTGTCCGGCCACTAACAGTGGCCGGCTGGCCGGGCCTTTTTTTGCCTGTTGACAGCAATTTTACATTTAAGACAGATACCGAAAATAAAGTATGGGAATAGGATTACTCAAGGCGCATTTGGAAGCATTTGACGCCATAGGTGCTGGTATAACGGATCAGCGGCGGGAAGGGTACGACA
>Ga0268262_10000879_pt1 | contig 38992 bp, 35 predicted proteins | sample TergutNc150P3_FD_190354 | JGI IMG/M metagenome (GOLD analysis project Ga0268262, IMG submission 190354) | Nasutitermes corniger P3 segment gut microbial community from laboratory colony in Florida, USA - Nc150 P3 (SPAdes) (version 2) | ecosystem: Host-associated > Arthropoda: Insects >...
TCTACCGTCTACCGTCTATTCCCCGTAAATCCTCTGCATCCTCTCCAGCAGCTCCCACTTGTCCTTCGCCTGCTGCGCGCTCAGGTCGAACAGCGTGTCGGCCTTGTCCGGGAACGCCCGCTTGAGCGAGCTGTAGCGCACCTCGCTCTCGATGAAGGCGCGGTAGTCGGCGCTGGGTGCCTTGCTGTCCAGCTGGAAGGGGTTCTTGCCCTGGGCCTTCAGGCGGGGGTCGAAGCGGAAGAGGTGCCAGTAGCCCGCCTTGACCGCGGCGTCCTCCTCGGCCATGCCGTTGCCCATGCCGCCCTTGATGCCGTGGTTGATGCAGGGCGCGTAGGCGATGATCACGCTCGGGCCCGGGTAGGCCTCGGCCTCGGCGAAGGCCTTGAGGCACTGGTTGTAGTCCGCGCCCATGGCCACCTGCGCCACGTAGACGTAGCCGTAGCTCATGGCGATCTGCGCGAGGTCCTTCTTCTTGACCTCCTTGCCAGCGGCGGCGAACTTCGCCACGGCGCCGGTGGGGGTGGCCTTGCTGGCCTGCCCGCCGGTGTTGGAGTACACCTCGGTGTCGAACACGAGGAGGTTGACGTCCTCGTTCTGGGCGATCACGTGGTCCAGGCCGCCGAAGCCGATGTCGTAGGCCCAGCCGTCGCCGCCGAAGGCCCAGACGCTCTTCTTCACGAGGAAGTCTTTATCCTTGAGGATTTCCCGGGCGAGATTGCAGGCCTCGCAGATGCAGACCTTATTGTTGGCCAGCCACTCGGCCTCCCACTGGGTGCCGGTGAGGTCCACGTCGATGCCTTCCTCCAGCGCGGCGATGTAGGCCTTGGCCGCGGCGGGGTTTTCGGCGCTGTCGTGCAGGGTATCCAGCCAGGCCTGCGCGGCGGCCTTCAGGCCGTCCCAGACATAGCCCACGGCGATGAGCTGCTCGGTCAAAGCCGCGAGGCGCTTGCGCACGGCGTTGTTGGCCAGGAGGAAGCCGTAGGCGTATTCCGCGTTGTCCTCGAAGAGGCTGTTGGCCCACGCGGGCCCCTTGCCCTCGCCGTTGACCGTGTAGGGGGTACTGGGCGCGCTGCCGCCCCAGATGCTCGAGCAGCCGGTGGCGTTGGCGATGTACATGCGGTCGCCGTAGAGCTGGGTGGCCAGCTTGGCGTAGGGGGTCTCGCCGCAGCCCGCGCACGCGCCCGAGAACTCGAGCAGCGGCGTGCGGTATTGGCTGCCGATGACGGTGTTGGCCTTGAATTTATCCAGGACTTCCTGCTTCTGCGGCAGGGCCTCGGCGTAGTCGAACACGGCCTGCTGGTCCAGCTGGGTGTGCAGCGGGGCCATGGTGAGGGCCTTGTTGCCGCGCATGCCCGGGCACACGTTGGCGCACTGGGCGCAGCCCATGCAGTCCATCACCGAGAAGGCCATGCAGAAGCTCTTGCCCGGCATGCCGGTGAAGGGCTTGCTCTTGATGGCGGCGGGGGCGGCGGCAAGCTCGTCGTCCGTGAGGACCTCGGGGCGGTTCACGCCGTGGGGGCACACCAGGGCGCAGCGGTTGCACTGGATGCAGTTCTCGGGGTGCCACACGGGGACGTCGATTGCCACGCCGCGCTTCTCAAAGGCGGACGAGCCCTGCGGGAAGGTGCCGTCGGCGGTATCGGCGAAGGTGCTCACCGGGAGGGCGTCGCCCTTCTGGGCGTTCACCGGGTGGAGGACGTCGATCACGAAGCGGCGCAGGTCCTCGCGGCCGGTCGCGGCGTCGATGACGACAGGGGTGTCCTCGGCATTGGCCCATGCGGCGGGGACGTCGATCTTCGTCATGGCGTTGAAGCCGGCGTCGATGGCGTCGTGGTTCATCTTGACGATGCTCTCGCCCTTCTTGCTGAACTTCTTGGTGACGGCGGCTTTCATCTTCTCGATGACGAAGTCGTCCGGGAGGATGCCCGTGAGCTTGAAGAAGGCCGACTGCAAGCTGGTGTTGGTGCGGCGGCCGTCATGGAAAATATCCTCGGCCAGCTTAATGGCGTCGATGGTGTAGAACTGCGCGTTTTTCTCCGCCAGAGCTTTTTTCATGGCCCCGGGGAGAAATTCCTCCAGCTCGTCCAGGCTCCAGCCACAGTTGAGCAAAAACGTCCCGCCGGGCTTGAGATCGCTCAGCATGTCGTATTTATCAACATAGCTGGGGTTGTGGCAGGCCACGAAATCGGCCTTGTTGATGTAGTAGGTGCTCTTGATGGGCGCGGCCCCGAAGCGCAGGTGCGAGATCGTGATGCCGCCGGTCTTCTTGCTGTCGTAGGCGAAGTAGCCCTGGGCGTACATCTCGGTGTTGTCGCCGATGATCTTGATGGCGTCCTGGTTCGCGCCCACGGTGCCGTCGCCGCCCAGGCCCCAGAACTTGCAGCTGAAGGTGCCCGCCGGGGAGGTGTCCGCGTCGTCCTCGATGGGCAGGGAGAGGAACGTCACGTCGTCGTCGATGCCCACCGTGAAGCGCTCCTTCGGCTGCTCGGCCTCCATGTTTTTGTAGACGGACAGCACGCATGCCGGATTCGTATCCTTCGACCCCAGCCCGTAGCGCCCGCCGTAGACGGGGACATCCTTGAAGGGGGTGCCGCGCAGGGCCGCGCAGACGTCCAGCCACAGCGGCTCGCCCAGGGCGCCGGGCTCCTTCGTGCGGTCGAGGACGGAGATGGTCTTCACCGTGGAGGGGATGGCCGCGACCAAATGCTTGGCGCTGAAGGGCCTGTATAGCCGGACCTTGATCAACCCCACCTTCTCGCCCCTGGCATTGAGGTAGTCAATCGTCTCTTCAATCGTATCGCACACGGACCCCATGGCGATGATGACGCGCTCGGCGTCGGGCGCGCCGTAATAGTTGAAGAGCTGGTAGTTTGTCCCGATCCTGCGGTTCACCTCGGCCATGTAATTCTCGGTCACGCCGACGATGTCCTCATAGTAGGGGTTGCAGGCCTCGCGGGCCTGGAAGAAGATGTCGGGGTTCTGGGCCGAGCCGCGCAGCACCGGGTGCTCGGGGTTCAGGGCGCGGCGGCGGAAGGCGTCCACGGCATCCATGTCCACCATGTCCTTCAGCTCGTCGTAGTCCCATACCTGGATCTTCTGGATCTCGTGGGAGGTGCGGAAGCCGTCGAAGAAATGCAGGAAGGGCACACGGCCCTTGATGGCGCTCAGGTGCGCCACCGCGCCGAGGTCCATGACCTCCTGCACGTTGCCCGCGCAGAGCATCGCGTAGCCCGTCTGGCGGCAGGCGTAGACGTCGCTGTGGTCGCCGAAGATGTTTAACGCGTGGGACGCGACGCAGCGCGCGGAAACATCGATGACGCCGGGCAGCAGCTCGCCCGCGATCTTGTACATGTTGGGGATCATCAGCAGCAGCCCCTGGCTGGCCGTGTAGGTGGTGGTGAGCGCGCCCGCCGCCAGCGAGCCGTGCACCGCGCCCGCCGCGCCGGCTTCCGACTGCATCTCGGCGACCTTCACCGTCTGCCCGAAGATGTTCTTCGCCCCGGCGGCGGACATGGCGTCGGTCTCCTCGGCCATGTCGCTGGACGGGGTGATGGGATAGATCGCCGCGACCTCGGTGAACGCGTAGCTGACGTAGGCCTGGGCCTGGTTGCCCTTCATGGTCTTGTGTTTGCGTGCCATAGTGCTCCTCCTTTGCGCTTGCAAGATTTCTTGCGCGCGATGAAATTTTACCACCAAATATTATACCAAACAAAGAGACAAATGTAAATGAGAATTTACGCGGGGATGGCAAAAATTTTTTGGTGAAAATGCTGCTTGCTTTTTGCGCGGGGAGGGGGTATAATGGTATAAATCAATTCAGTAAAGGAGCGATTCACATGCTGGCATTCATTTGGGAACCCATCCGGATCATCCTCTCGTTCTTGGAAAGCATCGTCGTGTTCTTCGGCTTCCTCATCCAGGGGGGCGGGCAGATTGTGGCGCCGGGCGATTACCTCACGCAGCTGAACTGCACGAAAATTTTCGCCAACCGCGCCCAGGACGCCGTGCCCCAGACCGCCATGTACGACGTGGTGATGGATTTCTTCAAGGAGGGCGGGCACGAGGCCGGGAAGACGCCGAAGTGCCTGGTCATCGGCTACGACGGCGCGCGGGCCGACCTGCTCATCAACACGAAGGACGACCCCACCGCGGGCACGCAGATCCTCAAGGCGGACGGCGGCGCCATCTACAACATGTACACCGGCGGGGACTGGTACAAGTTCAATTTGCAGTCCACGGTGACGGCCTGCGGCTGGACCACGCTGCTCACCGGGCACTGGGCCAAGGAAAAGGGCGACACCGGCCACAGGGTGACGGGCAACGGCGTCCCCAAGCCCGCGGACGCGCCGAAGCTCATCTTCACCGACCTGCTGGAGGCGGATCTGGCCCAAAAGACCAACTTCATCGTGTCCTGGCTCGGGCATTTCGCCGACAGCGACGCGGCGTACATCTATGACATCAAGTACTGGAATGATAATCACCTGGCCGCCGCATATGCCACCGAGCCCGACGACGAGGGCACCTTCGCGGCCACCCTGGCGGCGGTGAACGAGGCCGCCTGCGCCGACATGATCATGTGCATCCTGGAGTACTGCGACCACGCCGGGCACGCCAAGGTCTTCGGCAACACCGAGCCCACCTACGTGGCGGCCTTCAAGGAGGCCGAGGAGAAGGCCGCGGACCTCATCGCCGCCGTGAAGGCCCGCCCGACCTATAGCAGCGAGGACTGGCTCATCATCATCACCCCGGACCACGGCGGGACCTTCAGCGGCCACGGCGCGCAGTATCTCGGCGAGCGCCAGACGTTTTTCGCGGTGAACAAGAAGGTGTGGGAGTAAGGCAACGGCATAATACAAACCGGGGGGCGGGGTGAACCTGCCTCCCGGTGATGTTATGGTGCTCCGCACATCCCCCTCTGGCCTACGGCCATCTCCCCCAAGGGGGCGACTTGGCGTCTGCGGTTCCCGCAACTTATGAATAGCGCACAACAAAGTCGCCCCCTTGGGGGAGATGGCCGTAGGCCAGAGGGGGTGAAAACAACCCTATCCCGCCCCCGTCTCCCCTTCCGCCGCTTCCTCCCCCTCCAGCGGCGTGCCGTCGGGGTTGCCCCACACGGCCATGAACACCTGCGTGCCCGTGGGGTAGCTCATGCCCGGGGTGAGGTTGGCGATGGAGATCACCATGCCGGCGCGCTCCTCGTCGTTGTTGCTGCGCCCGCGGATCGTGACCTGGAAGCCCAGGGCCTCCAGCTCCTCGCGCGCCTCCAGGTAGGGGCGGCCCTCCACCTCGGGCAGCACCGTCGTGGGCCTGCCGAGGCTCACCGTGAGCACCACGGTGCCGTTCACGGGCACCGCGCGGCCCGCCGGCACGTCCTGCTTGATGACGCGGCCCGCCGGGACCACGTCGTCGTACTGCTCCACCGTGCGGAAGGTGAGCTTGCCCTCGAATTCCAGCTGCAGCGTCTCGTCGAAGACGCGGCCCACCAGCTGGGGCACCTGGAAGGTCTCGGCCGCGGTGGTGACGGCCGCGGTGGTGCGCTCCCGCCCCAGGCCGGAGAAAAAGCCGCGCACGGCGTCGGGGTATAGCACCCAGACCAGCGCCCCGCCGATCACGAGCCCCGCGGCGGTGATGATCGCCGCGATTTTGATTGCCGTCGCGCCGGCGCTGCGCCGCTTCGGCGGCGGGATGTCCTGCGCGGGCGGGGCTGGGGCGGGCGGCATGCCGGGGACGGCCTGCCCGGGAGGATAGGCCGTGGACTGCACGACAGCCGGCGACGCGGACAGCTCCGCGCGCAAATGCTCGACGGTGCGGGTGCGGTCCTCGGGGAAGACCTGCATGGCGTTGATCAGCGCGTTGATGACGTAGGCGGGGATGCGCTCGGCGAACTGGGCGGGGACCATCAGGCGGTCGTTGCGGCGGCGGGCCGGCGCGCCGTCCGGGTCGGAGCCGATGAGGCTGCGGTAGAGCACCGCGGCGAAGGCGTAGACGTCCGTCCAGGGGCCCTGCCGGTCCTCCACACCGTATTGCTCCAGGGCGGCGTAGCCCTCGGCCAGCTCGGCGGTGAGGTCGCCGTGGGCGGTGCGCGCCTGCCAGATGCTGAAGCCCGCCAGGCGCAGCTTGCCATCTGCGCAGAAAAGCAGCGTGCCCGGCGAGACGCCCCGGTGCAGGAGCCCCTGCTGGTGCAGGCCCGCCAGGGCGGAGAGCACCGGCATGAGCAGCGCGCGCGCGCGGTCCCACGGGATGTAGCCCAGCTTGCCGCGCAGCAGGAAGTCCCGGTAGGTCATGCTCTCCATATACTCGTACACGGCGTAGACCGTGCCGTTCTCCTCAAAGACGTCCGTGACGGGCAGCAGCGCCGAAAGCCCCTGCAGGCGCTGCAGCTTGCGCCACAGCTCCAAAAAATTCTGCGCGCAGTCCTGCCAGACGGCCTCGCAGCCCTGCATCACCAGCTGGGAGAGCTGCCCGGGGGCCCGCATGGCGATGGCCGCCGGGAAGAACTCCCGCAGGTACACCGGGCGGCCCGCCTGCGCGTCGAAGGCCAGGTACGTGATGCCGTCGCCGTTCTGCTCCACGGCGCGGCCCACCCCGAAGCGCCCGAATTGCAGCTGCGCGCACAGGGGCAAAAACGGCGCGCCCTGCTCGAACACGGCGGGCGTGCCGCAGGCCGGGCATTGCGGCGCCCCCGTGAGCGGCTGCATGCAGCCCGGGCAGCGCTGCTGGATATCGTTGACCAAATGGAACGACCCCCATTCAGGAGAAAGGATTGAGGCGCTTTGACCCATACTTGATATTGTATCACAAAAGAAAGGGTTTGTCAATCGGGGAAAGCACTCTCAAAAACATCAAAAAACCCACCGAAAGCCCTTGCTTTTTTGCGCGATTGGTATATAATGAAGAGGATATACCCCCAACGAAAAATGAGGAGGATTTTTTGCATGCCCAAAACGGAGAAAGCGAAGCTCAAGGTCGGGATCATCGGCTGCGGCGGGATCGCCAACGGGAAGCACATGCCCACCCTGAAAAAGCTCAAGGAGGTGGAGATGGCCGCGTTCTGCGACATCGTCGAGGAGCGGGCCGTGGAGGCGGCGGAGAAGTACGGCGGGGAGGACGCGAAGGTCTACACGGACTACAAGGAGCTCCTCGCGGACCCGGAGCTCGCCGTGGTGCACGTGTGCACGCCCAACCGCAGCCACAGCTTCATCACCGTGGACGCCCTGGAGGCCGGCAAGCACGTCATGTGCGAGAAGCCCATGGCCAAAACCTACGCCGACGCCAAGCTGATGCTCGAGGCCGCGCAGCGCACCGGCAAGAAGCTCACCATCGGCTACCAGCAGCGCTGGCGCGGGGATTCCCTGTACTTAAAGGAGCTGGTGGAGGCCGGGGAGCTCGGCGAGATCTACTACGCCGAGGCGGTGGCACTGCGCCGCCGGGGCGTGCCCACCTGGGGCGTCTTCCTCAACGAGTTCGAGCAGGGCGGCGGCCCGCTGATCGACATCGGCACCCACGCCCTGGACCTGACCCTGTGGGCCATGGGCAACTACAAACCCAAGATGGTGGTGGGCACGAGCTATAAAAAGCTCGGCGATCAGACCCGCACCGGCAACGCCTGGGGCGACTGGGACCCCGAGAAATTCACCACCGAGGACAGCGCCTTCGGCTTCATCGTGATGGAGAACGGCGCGACCATTATCCTGCGCAGCAGCTGGGCGCTCAACATCGCCGACCCCCGCGAGGCCGTGTGCCTCCTGGCGGGCGACAAGGCCGGCGCCGATATGCTCGACCCGGAGCACGACCTGCGGATCAACAGCGTCAAGCACGGCCGCCAGTGCGTGGAGTACCCGAACTTCAAGGCGGGCGGCGCGGCGTTCTTCGAGGGCTCGGGCACCGACAACAGCGAGCTTGAGGCCCGCGGCTTCTACAAGGCCATTATCGACGACACCCCTGTGCCCACCAAGCCCGAGCAGGCCATCGTGGTCACGCAGCTCCTCGAGGCGATTTACGAGAGCGCAAAAACGGGCAAGCCGGTATATTTTTAGGCCACCCAAATAAAAAATAATATAGCAAGGATGGATGATGTATGTTCTGTAACAAATGCGGCAGCCAAGTCCCCGAGGGGGCACAGTTCTGCGCCGCGTGCGGCGCGCCAACCGCGGCGGAGGCCCCCCAGCAGCCCTATCCCCAGCAACCGTACCCCCAGCAGGCTTACCCCCCGCAGTACCCGCAGGGCTATGCCTATCCCCCGCCGCCCCCGCCGCCGCCCGTGGAGGACGTGCCCAACACGGGCCTGAACGTCCTGAGCTTCTTTGTCCCGATTGCCGGCATTATCATCTACGCCACCTCCTACCAGCAGACGCCCGTCAAGGCCAAGGCCGCCCTGAAGATGGCCATCATCAGCATGTGCGTCGCGGCGGGCATCGCCATCCTCGCCACCGTGCTGGCCGTGGTGGCCGGGCTGGGCGCCGCCGGGCTGGCGTCTTCTCTGATGTAATAATGCCAGAAGGGATGGATGACGCATGTTCTGCATCAAATGCGGCAGCCAAATCCCCGAGGGGTCGAATTTTTGCGCCACGTGCGGCGCGCCAACCGCCGTCCAGGCCCCGCAGCAGCCCTATCCCCCCGCAGCCTTATCCCCCGCAGCCTTATCCCCCGCAGCCTTCCCCGCAGAAGCCTTCCCTCCTGCGGTGGCCCTCGAACTACTGGGAGCCGGCCGTGGTGAAGAAGCGCGTGCGCACCAAGCTGATCATCGCCGGCATCATCCTCGCGGTGATCGCGCTGTTCGGGCTGCCCCTCGTCTGGCTGGTGAAGGCCCTGCTGTAAGGGCGCGTCGTGCATAAAGGAGACTCCCCATGAAGCTTTCCATACAACTCTCATCTTTCCCCACAAGGAGGACCCCCATGAAATTTTCCGTGCAGCTGTATTCCCTGCGGGATGTCACGCCCGACGGGGAGAGCTTCCTCGCGCTGTTCCCGCAGCTGAAGGCCCTGGGCTTCGACGGCGTGGAGTTCGCGGGTTACCATGGCCTGGAGGCCGGGGTGATTCGCAAGGCGCTGGACGACGCGGGCCTGGTGGCCACGGGCTGCCACATGGGCCTGAATGACCTCAAGGCCGAGAATCTGCCCGGCACCATCGCGTTCTGCAAAACCCTCGGCATGGACATGATCGGCATCGGCGGCGCGCCCCACGCGACGGCCCGGATGACCGCGAAGTCCTGCACCGTGCTCCGGCACGCCTACGCGGCCGCGCTGCCCCAGGGCATCACCATCTACTACCACAACCACACGGGCGAGTTCAAGCCTTTCCGCAACGGCGTCCTGGCCATCGATATGTTCAAGGACGCCTGCGCCCTGCAAATCGATACCTACTGGAGCTTCGTGGCCGGTGCGGACAACTGGAAGCTCCTCACGGAAAACCGGGAGCGGATTTGCAGCGTGCACATCAAGGACGGCAAGGGCCGCGAGGGCCGCGCCCTGGGCGAGGGCAACTGCGACCTCCCCACCGTCGTGCGCGCCGCGAAGGAGATCGGCCTGGAATGGCTGGTGCTGGAGGACGAAAGCCGCGGCGACCAGATGGAGAGCGTGTCCAAGGGCGCGGCCTGGCTGAAGGCAAATGCCCTCTAGAGAATGCGAGGTGATCTCATGGGCCAATGCATCAAGTGCGGCCGGGAAACGGAGAACGCGTACGAGTATTACACAGTGGAGGCGTTTTCCGAGCAAGGGGTTGTGACCTACGAAGACCCGGAAAAGCATTCCGCGTTCCTGTGCAACAGATGCGCGATATTTGACGTTGTGCTTGGGAGCTTCGTTGCCTTCGCCCTCAGCGCGGGCCAGCTTTTTGGCCAGTATTCGCTTTTGCGTATCCCGGCGATCGGTTGGTTGTTCTGGGTTTCGCTGCTGTTCGCGGCTGCCTGTTTTGGCGTTTTCCTGTTTCAGCTGCTCGCCATGCTGCTGGACAGGGTGCCGCCCGCTTTGGTCGACGCGGGGTTTGCGCAGCGGCGCATGCTGCGGATACTGCGCAGGCAAAACCCGGACATTGCCTACATAACACAATCTGAATACGAGAAACGTACAGGAGGAATCACCCCATGAAGCTTGGCGTATTCACCTGCCTTTTGGCAAACCTGCCCCTGGCCGAGGCATTGGCCTACTTCAAGTCGCTCGGCATTGAGATGGTCGAGATCGGCTGCGCGGGATACCCCGGCAACGCCCACGCCAATCCCGAGGAGCTGCTGGGCGACCCCGCGAAGCTCGCGGCGTTCCGGCGAACCATCGCGGACGCGGGCATGGAGATCAGCGCGTTCAGCTGCCACGCCAACCCCGTCCACCCGGACAAGGCTATCGCCGCGGAATTCGACAGGGGCATGCGCGACGCCGTGCTGCTGGCCGAGGCCTGCGGCGTACACCAGATCAACACGTTCAGCGGCTGCCCCGGGGACCACGAGGGCGCGAAGTACCCCAACTGGGTGACGTGCCCGTGGCCGCCGGATTTCCTCGAAATCCTCGACTGGCAGTGGAACGAGCGGCTCATCCCCTATTGGCGCGATTTCGCGGCCTTCGCCAAATCCCACGGCGTGGACAAAATCGCCCTGGAGATGCACCCGGGGTTCTGCGTCTACAACCCCGAAAGCCTGCTGAAGCTGCGCGAGGCCGTTGGGCCCGAGATCGGCGCGAACTTCGACCCGAGCCACCTGGTGTGGCAGGGGATGGACCCGGTGCTGGCGATCCGCGCGCTGAAGGGGGCGATTTTCCACTTCCACGCGAAGGATATCAAAGTCGACGCCGCCAACACCGCGCGCAACGGCGTGCTGGACCTGAAGCACTACAGCGACGAGATCAACCGCTCGTGGGTGTTCCGCTCCGTGGGCTACGGGCAGGACGCCGCGTATTGGAAAGCCCTCGTCTCGAACCTGCGCATGGTGGGGTATGACTACGCCATCAGCATCGAGCACGAGGACAGCCTGATGAGCCAGAACGAGGGCTTGAGCAAGGCCGTGGCGCTGCTGAAAGATGTGATTATCAAGGAGCAGCCGGGCGAGATGTGGTGGGCGTGAGCAATTGACAATGAACAATGAACAATTGACAATTGAACTGCACCCCGTCGCCATCGAGGAGCGGGAAATCCTCGCCAACCTGCTGGAGAAATATAACTACGAGTTCTCGCAGTGGGACCTGCGCGACGTCAACGGGCTGGGGCTGTATGGGTACAAGTACCTGGACTGCTATTGGCTGGAGGAGCGGCGCTTTGCCTATTTCATCCGCGCGGACGACAAGCTGGCCGGGTTCGTCATGGTCAACGATTTCGCGGAGGCCCCCGACCGGGCGACGGATTTTTCCGTGGCGGAGTTTTTCGTCATGCACAAGTACCGCCGCGCCGGGGTGGGCAGCTTTGCCGCGAAGGCCGTGTTCGACCTGCACCGCGGGCGGTGGCAGCTGAAATATCACCCCAAGAATACGGGCTCGGCGATTTTCTGGCCCAGGGTGGTCGGGGAATATACCAATGGGCAATATGAACTGGCGCGGGCGTATCCCGGGACGGAATATGAGGACGGGACGCCGGGGGATATCCTTTTCTTTGAGAACAATGGAGGTGCACCCGAATGAAGATCAAGAGAATCGGTATCGCGGCGCTGGCGCTGCTGCTCTGTGCCGCCTGCGCGCAAACCCCGGCGCAGCCCCCGCCCGGCGCCCCCGGCACCGTGACCATCTCCTTCGATTTTGAACGGCAGAGCGGCTACGCCTCCAACCAGTTTGCCGTGTGGATCGGGGGCATGGACGGCCAGCTCATCAAAACGCTGTGCGCGACGGAATTCACCGCCAAGGGCGGCTACAAGAACAGGCCGGGCTCGATTTCGACCTGGGTCGGCAAAGCCATGGGCGTGAGCGACTTCGACGCCGTGGCCAGCGCGACGCCGAAATCGGGCACGGTCTCATACACCTGGGATTTGACGGACGAGGCGGGCAACGCCGTGCCCGAGGGGAAATACATGTTCCTGGCGGAGGGCTCGCTGCGCTGGGAGAACCGCGTGATTTACGCGGGCGAAATCGAGGTGGGCGGCAAGGACGCGACGGCGGAAGCCGAGCATAAATTCACTTTTGTGGGCGAAGGCAATCAACCTGCCCTGGACGAAAACGCGCCCGAATGCGGGATGATCACGAATGTGAAAGCGGAATATATTGCTTAGCACTGAAGGAGAAAGAAGAATGGCGGACAAAATCGGCATGGCGGTCATCGGCTACGGCGGCATGGGCAGCCACCACGCGCGGCATGTGCGCGCGAAGCGCCCAGGCAAATTCGATGTGATCGGTTCGTTCGACATCCGCGAGGAGCGGCAGGCCTTCGCCCGCAAGAACGGGCTCACCGCCTATGAGAGCCGCGAGGCCCTGCTCGGCGACCCGCGCGTCGAGCTGGTGGTGGTCGCCACGCCCAATGACGTCCATAAAGAGATCGTCATCGACGCGCTGCGCCACGGCAAGCATGTGATCTGCGAAAAGCCCGTGACCATGACCACGGCGGACCTGGAGGACATGATCGCCGTGGCGAACGAGACCGGGCAATTCTTCACCGTGCACCAGAACCGGCGCTGGGACCCCGACTACCGCACGGTGAAGGAGATCGTGGAGAGCAACACCCTCGGGCACGTGTTCAACATCGAGTCGCGCGTGCACGGCTCCCGGGGCATCCCCGGGGACTGGCGCAACCAGAAGGAGCGCGGCGGCGGCATGCTGCTGGACTGGGGCATCCACCTGCTGGACCAGATGCTCCAGCTGATGGGCCCGCGCCGCCTGCTGCGCGTCTACGCCCACCTGACCAACGTCACCAACGAGAACTGCGACGACGGCTTCCGGGTGTTCTGCACCTTCGAGGGGGACACCACCTTCCTCGTCGAGGTGCTCACGTCGAACTTCATCTCCCTGCCGCGGTGGTACGTCCTGGGCGAGAACGGCTCGGCCGTCGTGCACGACTGGTCCCGCCGCGGCAAAATCGTCAAGGTGAGCGACTGGGAGAACCGCGCGTGCGTGCCCATCCAGGCGGGCGTGGGCATCACCAAAACCATGGCCCCGCGCGACAGCAAAACCATCCGGAAATACCGCCTCCCGAAGCCGAAGTGCGACTGGATGGAGTACTACGACAACATCCACGCCGTCATCCGCGCCGGCGCGCCCCCCATCGTCACCCACGACCAGCAGCGCCGCCTCATCCGCCTGGTGGAGGCGATTTTCGAGAGCGGCGAAACGGGCAAGGCCGTGGAGGTGGAGTAAATCATCCAATCAGGAGGCCCCCCATGCCCTGTTGCACCCTCGGCCTGGACTTCGGCACCCTCTCGGGCCGCGCGCTGCTGCTGGATATCGCCAGCGGCGCGGAGCTCGCCACCGCCGTGATGGACTACCCGCACGGCGTGATGGACCATGCCCTGCCCGACGGCACGCCCCTGGGCCCCGACTGGGCCCTCCAGGACCCGCGGGACTACCTGGACGTGCTGGCGCATATCGTGCCGCAGGTGCTGCGCGAGGCGAACGCAAAGCCGGAGGACATCATCGGCATCGGCGTGGACTTCACCGCCTGCACGGTGCTCCCCTGCCTGGCCGACGGCACCCCCCTGTGCTTCCTGAAGGAATACCGCAGCCGCCCCCACGCCTGGGTGAAGCTCTGGAAGCACCACGCCGCCCAGCCCCAGGCCAACCGGCTCAATGAGGTTGCCGCCGCCCGCGGCGAGGCCTTCCTGCCCCTCAACGGCGGGCGCGTGTCCTCGGAGTTCGCCATCCCCAAGCTCTGGCAGGTCCTGGAGGAGGACCCGGCCCTCTACGCCCGCATGGAGCGGTGGGTCGAGGCGGCGGACTGGCTCGTGTGGCAGCTCTGCGGCGTTGAAACCCGCAACGCCTGCTGCGCGGGCTACAAGGCACTGTGGAGCAAATCCCTGGGCTTCCCCTCCAACGAATTTTTCAAGGCGCTCGACCCCCGCTTGGAGCGCTGCGTGGACGAGAAGCTGTCCCGCGATATCCTGCCGCTGGGCGGCCGCGCCGGCGGGCTCACGAGGGAGATGGCCTCGCTGCTCGGCCTGCGCGAGGGCACGGCGGTGGCCGCCGGCATCATCGACGCCCACGTGTTCGTGCCCGCGGTGGGCATCACCGGCCCGGGCGAGCTGCTGGCCATCCTCGGCACCAGCACCTGCCACATGCTCCTGGGCGAGCGCGAAATCCCCGTGCCGGGCATCTGCGGCGTGGCCGCCGGCGGCATCCTGCCGGGCTGGTACGCCTATGAGGCCGGGCAGTGCTGCGTGGGCGACCACTTCGCGTGGTTCCTCGAAAACTGCCTCCCGAAGGCCTATTTTGACGAGGCAGAAGCCCGGGGGATGAATGTGCACGCGCTCTTGAGAGAAAAGGCCAGCGCTCTAAAGCCCGGCGAAAGCGGCCTGGTCGCCCTGGACTGGTGGAACGGCAACCGCTCCGTCCTGGTTGACGCGGCGCTCTCCGGGCTGCTCCTCGGCATGACGCTGCAAACCCGCCCCGAGGACATCTACCGCGCGCTGATCGAGGCCACGGCCTACGGCACCCGCAAAATCATCGAAAATTTCCGCGAGAACGGCGTGCCCGTCCACGCGTTCTACGCCGCCGGCGGCATCTCCCAGAAGGACCCCCTTGCCATGCAAATTTACGCCGACGTCATCCGCATGCCCGTCAAGGTGGCGGGCAGCGCCCAGGCGGGCGCGCGCGGCGCGGCGATCTACGGGGCCTGCGCGGCGGGCTCTGCCCTCGGCGGCTTCGGCGGCGCGTGCGAGGCCGCGCGCGCGCTCGGCGCCGTGAAGGACACCGTTTACGTGCCCGGCGAGGCCGCCGCCGCGGCTTACGACCGCCTCTACGCCGAGTACCTCACCCTGCACGACTATTTCGGCCGCGGCGGGAACGACGTGATGAAGCGCCTGCGTGGGAAATAAAGTAATTGCGTTTTCCAAAATCCGTGTTATAATATCCGGGGAGGTGTGCGCGTGGGCATCCTGTTCCTCTGCACCGGCAACACCTGCCGCAGCCCCATGGCGGCGGGCCTGTTTGCCTTGCGCCACGCGGAGCTCGCCGCCTCCAGCGCGGGCCTGGCCGCCCTGCCCGGCTCCCCCGCCGAGCCCAACGCCGTCGCCGCCGCCGCCGAGCTTGGCGCGGATTTGACCGCCCACCGCGCGCGCCAGGCCACCCCGGAGCTGCTCGTCCAAGCCGATGCTGTCGTCTGCCTTGGCGCAAGCCATGCCCGGCGCGTCGCGCCCCTCGTGCCCCGTGAGAAGCTCCGCGTGCTCGCCGGCGGCATTGCCGACCCCTACGGCGGCGGCCTGGAGATTTACCGCGCCTGCGCCCGTCAGATTGACGAAGCCCTTCCGTCATTATTGCCTGATTTTCTTTGCCAAGCTGAGATTATTCCCGCCCAACCATCCCACCTGCCCGCCCTTGCCGAGCTCGAGCGCCAATGCTTCTCTCCCCCGGCCAGCGAGGCCAGGCTGCGCGAAAAGCTTGCCCTGGATCACAACCACACGCTCGTCGCCATGTACGGCGGCGCGCTCGCCGGGTTCCTCGGCGTGGACGAAATCGCGGGCGAGGCCTTCGTGGACGACCTGGCCGTGTTCCCGCAATACCGGCGTCGCGGCGTCGCCAGCGCCCTGCTGGCCCGCGCGGAAACCGAGGCCATCCTGCGCGGCTGCGAAAAAATCCACCTCGAGTGCCGCGCGGGCAACGCGGCGGCCCTGGCGCTATACGCGGCGCGCGGCTACCAACGCGTGGGCCTGCGCAAAAGCTTTTACGAGCACCCGAAGGAAGACGCCATCCTGCTGACGATGGAGATACTATGACCCTTCTCGCCCTCGAAACCTCCTGCGACGAAACCGCCGCCGCCGTCGTGGCTGACGGCCGCGCCGCGCTGTCGAGCGTCGTCGCCAGCCAGGTGGAGGCCCACAAGCTTTACGGCGGCGTGGTGCCGGAGATCGCCTCGCGCATGCACGTGGAGGCCATCTCGGGCGTGACGGAAAGAGCACTGCTGGAAGGAGGGCTTGCCCTGCGGCAGGCGGGCCTCACCCTGGAGGACATCGACGCCGTGGCCGTGACGCACGCGCCGGGCCTGGTGGGCGCGCTGCTGGTGGGGGTCAACTTCGCGAAGGGCCTGGCCTACGCCGCGGGCAAGCCGCTCGTCGCCGTGCACCACCTGCGGGCGCATATCGCGGCAAATTATTTGACGCATCCGGATTTGGCCCCGCCGTTCCTCGCGCTGGTGGTCTCGGGCGGGCACACACACATCGTGGAGGTTGCGGACTATACCAGCTTCCGCGTGCTCGGCCGCACCCGCGACGACGCCGCCGGCGAGGCCCTGGACAAAACCGCCCGCATGCTCGGCCTGCCCTATCCCGGCGGCATGCACCTGGATAGTCTTGGGCAGGGGGGAGACCCGAAGGCCTTCCAATTCCCCCGGCCCAAGGTCTCCGGCAGCCCCTACGACTTCAGCTTTTCCGGCCTGAAGACCGCGGCACTAACTCAGCTTAATCAATTGTCAATTGTTAATTGTCAATTGTCAATTGATTTTGCCGCATCCTTCCAGCACGCCGTGGCAGATTATCTCTGCGCGAACACGCTGCGCGCCGCGCGCGATACCGGGCATACTAAGGTTGTGCTGGCCGGCGGGGTGTGCGCCAACAGCGTGCTGCGCGCCGAGATGTCCCGGCGGTGCGGGGAGCAGGGCCTGGCGCTGTACCTCCCCGCCCTTTGCTATTGCGGCGACAACGCCGCCATGGTGGCCGCCCAAGGCTATTATGAATATCTCGCGGGCAACATGTCTGGCTTAGACCTCAACGCCCTCCCGGGGCTGGGGATCGATCAATAAAAATCCACACATAAAGGAGCCCTTCCCATGAAACGCATTTCTTCCGTTCTCGCAGTCGTCCTCGCCCTCGCCCTCCTCTGCGGCGCCTTCGCGCTGCCCGCCGCCGCCGTCGACACCACCGGCTTTGCCGCCCAGGTGGCAAGCCTGTGCAACGCCGAGCGCGCGGCCGTGAGCAAGCCCCCGCTGAGCTTCGGCAACAGCAAGCTCAACGCCGCCGCGATGAAGCGCGCGCAGGAGTTTGCCGCCAACCCGTCCCTGGGCCACACGCGCCCCGGCAATAAGAACTTCGGCACCGTGCTGGCCGAGTACGGCGTCACCTCGGCCCTGGATGCGGGAGAAAACCTCGCCTGGGGGCAGGCCACGCCCGCGCAGGTTGTCTCCGAATGGATGGCCTCCACGCACGGCCACAGGGAGGCCATCCTGGGCGAGGGGAACACCTTCAACTGGTTCGGCGTGGCGGTGTGCGAGCGCGAGGGCACGCTCTATTGGGCGATCCTGTTCATCACCTCCCCCACCATGGCCGCGGACGGCGACGACAACCCCGCCGGCGGCGTCGTGGAGCCCGTCATTCACGGCGACAACGAAGGCATCTTCGGCACGAAATCGAAATACAACCAGTGGTACCACTACATCCTGTTTTTCCTGTGCTTCGGCTGGATCTGGATGTGGTTCTAAGGCAGTTTTTTCAATATCCGTCAGGAAGGGGTTTCTATGAAACGCATCCGTATTTTCATTTCGCTCCTGGCCGCTTTTGCGCTGCTGGCCGGCCTTTGCGCCCTGCCCGCCGCCGCCGCCGACACCTCCGGCTACGCCGCCGAGGTGCTGCGCCTGGTGAACGCCGAGCGCAAAAAGGCGGGGCTGGCGGAGGTCGCCGCTGGCTCGCCCTCGCTGTATAGCGCCGCGCGGAAGCGCGCGGAGGAGATCGCCGTCAAGTTCGACCACAAGCGCCCCGACGGCAGCACCTGCTTCACCGTGCTGGACGACTATAACGTGTCCTACGTGGCCGGCGGGGAGAACATCGCCGCGGGCTACGCCACCCCGGCCGCGGTCATGGAGGGGTGGATGGCCTCCCCGGGCCACAAGGCGAACATCCTGGGCAACTACGAGTCTCTGGGCGTCGGCGTCTACGTGAAGGACGGCCGGCTCTACTGGTCGCAGATGTTCATCCGCAAGGGCAGCGTGGCGCAGTCCCGTTGGGCGGCCTGGCCCGCCTGGCTGCGGCAGCTGGTGCGCGTGCTGTTCTTCGGGTGGATCTGGATGAGATAGGAGGCCCCCATGCCCACGTTTGTCGATACCGCGCGCGTCTCCCTCTCCGCCGGGGCGGGGGGGGACGGCTGCGTGGCCTTCCACCGGGAAAAATACATCGCCAGCGGCGGCCCCGACGGCGGCGACGGCGGCCACGGCGGCAGCGTCTACCTCCTGGCCGACGACAAGCTCTCCACCCTGGCGGATTTCCGCTACCGGCGCAAGTACGCCGCCGGGCGCGGGGCCGACGGCGACGGCGGACGCCGCAGCGGCAAGAAGGGCGAGGACCTCACGCTCCGCGTGCCCCGCGGCACCCTCGTGAAGGACGCCGTCACCGGCCGCCTCCTGGCCGATATTTCGGGCGAGGAGCCCGTGTGCGTCGCCAAGGGCGGGCGCGGCGGCTGGGGGAACATCCACTTCGCCACGCCAACGCGCCAGGCCCCGCGCTTCGCCCGGCCCGGCACCCCCGGCGAGGTTCTCGACGTCACGCTGGAGCTGAAGCTCCTGGCCGACGTGGGCCTGCTGGGCTTCCCCAACGTGGGCAAGAGCTCTCTCGTCGCCGCCGTCAGCCAGGCCAAGCCCATCGTGGCGGACTACCCCTTCACCACCGTCACGCCCGTGCTGGGCGTGGTGTCGCTGGGCTTGGGGCAAAGCTTCGTCATGGCCGATATCCCCGGCCTCATCGAGGGCGCCAGCGAGGGCGTGGGCCTCGGCCACGCGTTTTTGCGCCACGTGGAGCGCTGCCGCATGCTCGTGCACGTCCTCGACGCCGCGGGCAGCGAGGGCCGCGACCCCCTCGAGGACTTTACATGCCTGAACCGCGAGTTGGCCTCCTACTTACCGGGCCTGGCCGACAGCCCGCAGCTCGTCGCCGCCAACAAGATCGACCTTGCCACCCCCGAGCAATTGCAGCGCCTGCGCGAGTACTTTGCGCAAGAGGGCTATGAATACTTCGAAATCTGCGCGCCGATTCACGAGGGCACGGACGCGCTCGTCAAAGCCGTGTACTATAAGCTCCAGGCGCTCCCCCCCATCCGCCGCTACGAGCCCGAGGCCCTGCCGGAGGACTTCTACGACCCCGCGCAGGGCGAGCGCTTCACCCTGCGCGCGGAGGACGGCGTGTTCTTCGTGGAGGCCCCGTGGCTCCTGCGCGTGCTGCGCGGCTGCAACATGGACGACTACGAGTCCCTGCAATATTTCCAGCGCGCCCTGCAAAAAAGCGGCGTGATCGACGCCCTGGAGGCCGCCGGCATCCAGGAGGGCGACACGGTGAGCATCTATGATTTTGAATTTGAATACGTGAGATAGAGGCAAGCCCGGCTTCAGCCGTAGCGGTAGCTCAGCCTGCCCAGCGGCGCGGCATCGCCCCCGGTATAGAACGAATACACGTCGCCGGGGGTGTAGTTATCGGCCCATTTGAACTGAAATTCCGTGGGATTCCCCAGCAGGGCGCATGGCACGGTGAGGGTGAGCTGATTGCCGTCGACAGCCCAGTCAGCCTGCCCGGCGGATTCCCAACGCCACCCATTGCCCATGGCCCGCTCGATTGCACCGGGGGTTTCGCGGCCGATGACATAGTCATAGCCCTCCCAGCCGCCCGGCTTGCCGTCCATGTTGAGGAACAGCGTCATCCAGTTTTCGTCCGTCGCGGGCGTAAGCGGGGCTTTCGTTTCGCAGGTGAAAATAAAGCTCGCGCCCTCCCGCGTGACCGTCATGCGCACGATGTCGTTGCGCCCGCTGTTGTCCGTGTACGTCACGCCGCCGAAGCCCGGGGCGCCGCGGGGCGCGGTGTCGTTCTCATAGTCGAGATACACCGCCGGGCCGGGGGCTTGTTTGTCCACGCTGTGCTTGAATTTGCGTATTTCGTCCACCATCTGCATGTAATAGTTGTCCCCCAGAATGCCCGCGCTGGGCTCCGTGTCGCGGCTGCATCGGGTGTCGGCGCTGTCCACGAACACGATGGGCTCGCCGGGCACGGCGGGCTGGCGCTGCGCCACCCACTCGTTGAAGCCCGTGACGAATATGACGTCCGGGTCCAGCTTGCGGGCAAATTCCCACTGCTCGGCGAAGTTCGCGCCGCCTAGCAGTGCCTCCCGCGCGGGATCGTTGCCGCCCTTGCGCCAGGCGCGGCTGCGGTCATTGCCGCCGTACCAGGCCGTGGCGCTCATGCGCACGGTGTCGCTGTGCTGCGCGGCGGAGACGCTCATGCTCGTCCCGCCGGCCCCGCGTTTCCCATAGAAAGCCTGCAAGGTCAGGCTGCGGCCGAACTCTATCCAGGGGAAGCCGTCGGCCTGCTTTTTGTCGTTTGGCCACTGGCTGCGTTTGACACGGAAATATTCCCGCACCTCGGGGCGCAGGGCGGGGTCCTTGGCGTCCCCCACGAGGAGGGGCTTCGCGCCCCAGAAATACCAGAGCTCGTCCAGCCGCGGGTATCGCGCCTTCAGCGCGGCGTTGTTGTAGTAGGCGTCATAGATGGCGTTCATCGTCTCGCCGGCCCTGGTGTTGGTGTAGAACGACAGCTTCGGCACGGGCCAGCCCGCCTCCAGATACTCATACCACACGGGGAGCAGCGCCGCCATGGCCTCCTCGTAAATATAGGCGTTGGTCGCGTCGATGACGAGAAAGTCCACGCCCGCGTCGGTGAGCAGCTGGCAGTGCTTGCGGTAGACCCACGCATCCGTGTTGGTGTAGTAGCCGAACAGCGGCTCGCCCCAGTGGTGAAAGGCGTACAGCGGCCCGCCGCCCGCGGCCAGCCATGCGTCCTCGCTGCGCAGGGCCTCCGGGTGGGCGGCCGCGAGCTTCGTGTTGTCGTAGGGCCCGCCGGTGTCCCAGGCCCATATAAAGTAAAACAGGCCCACCTGCTTCTCGCTCCGGCCGGAGGAGATGACCTGCCGCCCCAGGGCGTCCACCCCCGCAAGGGAGCCGTTGCCTGTGACGGCCTGCGTGGTCTGGGGATGCCGGAACAGGCCGAACAGGGAGATGAAGCACAGGGCCACGGCAGTGGCCGCGCGCCAGAAGCACAGGGTGATGGCATTCATCGGCGTCGCTCCTGTCATAATATAGTGTGTGCGAAGTATCGCGTATCCGGCCCGGCCGGCGTTCATCCCGCCCGGTACACCCAGCAAAACCGCCCCAGCGGCGCGGTGTCGCCGTGGAGGTAGAACTCCATCACGTCGCCGTCGTTTTGCGTGTTGTCGCTCCACTTGAACCGCAGCGTGAAGGCCTCGCCGCTTAAGGCCAGCAGGGCTTTGGGGACGGTCAGCGTAAGCCGGCTGCCCTCAACCCGGTACGCTGCCGTGCCGACAGTCTCCCAATCCCAGCCGCCTTTGGATTTCTCGACCACGCCGGGCGTCTCGCGGCCTATGACATACTGGAAGCCCTCCCAGGCCGGGCCGCTGCCCGTGCCGACGAACAGCCGCATCCACGCGGGGTCTGTGCTGGGCGTGAGCTCCTCCGCGCATTCCACCGTGAATACAAGATTGCTTGCATCCCGGTTCACCTTTGCCAGCGCGATGTCGTTGCGGCCGGTGTCGTCCGTGTAACGCAGGCCGCCGTAGCCGATGTCGTCGCGGTCGAAGGTGTTGCCGGGGTAGGCGTAGTAGGCGGCCTCCTCGCCCGTTTTGTAGGCCGGGACGGGCCGCACACCCTTGTAGCGCCGGATGTAGTCGCACAGCTGGTAGTAATAATCGTCGCCCAAAGCGCCCTTGCTGGGCTCGATGTCGCGGCTGAACGCGTCGTCGTATTCGTCCGGGAAGGCGTTCGTGACGCCCATCCACTCCTCGAAGCGGCCCGCCACCCACTCGTTGAAGCCGGTGACGAACACGAACTCCGGGTCGATTTTCAGGGCGTATTCCCACTGCTCTGCAAAGTTGGCACCCAGGCGCACGGCCTGCGCGCGGGTATCGTACCCCTTGGAGGTATACGCGCGCCCGAAGACGTTCTCGCCGTTCATGGCGGTGAGGCCCCGCGCGGCGCTGTGGTTCTGCGCCGCGCCCACGGTGGTCTGCTCCGGCACGCCCAGCCAGTTGCGGTAAACCGCCTGGGGGTACACGGAGAGCCAGCCCCACTGGCCCGGCTTGCCCTTCTCGGTGTAGGAGGGGTTGGCGGGGCGGAAGCTGAAGAAGCGCTTGATGGCCTTGTCCGTGGCGTCGTTGTTCTTCAGCGCGTCGGGGTAGGCAAGGATGAGCGGGCGGCCCTTCCAGTAGAACCAAAGGTCCTGATAGCGTCCCGGCTCATAGATGTCATGGTACAGCGCGCGCAGCTGGGCGGCGGCGTCCGCCGAGGGGCCGAAGGGCAGCAGGAAGGCGATTTTCGGCGTGTTGACCCCCTGGGCCCGGGCCTCGGAGAAGACCTCGAAGAGCACGTCGTAGGACTCCTTCCAGGTCCATTGGCCGTTGGTGTTGTCGAAGATGATGACGTCCACGCCCGCGTTGGCGAGCATCTCCGCGTGCTTGCGCAGCACCCACCTGTCGTCGGTGTCGTAGTACCCGAACAGCGGCTCGTTCCAGTGGTGGGGCATGCCGATGGGCCCCCATTCAGGCCAATCCAGGTCGTGCGAGGCCGCGGGGTGGGCCGTCACCACGCTGTTGACGTTCACCGGCAAATGCCTGTAGCTGTCCGTGAGGGCCCGCGCGTGCTCCACGTGCCAGGTCCAGTAGAACAGGCCCACGAAGCGCTCGCGCGGGCCGCCCACGGCGTCATAGCCCGGCAGGCTGCGGCCCAGGGAATCCGTGGCGGCGTAGTTGTCCGCGCGGGCGTCCCGCGCGAGGATGGGGTGATCCGCCGGGAGTTGGAGTTCCGGCGGACAGGCGGGCGGGCAGATCCAGGCGCTGACCGCGGCGAAGGCGCACATGACCGCCGCGGCGAAGGCGCGCCAGATCGTGCCGAGCCAGCTTGTGATGTTTTGCATGACAGGGCCTCCCTCCATGATTACAATATGATTTTATCAAACCGGGCGAAGGAGTGCAAGCGATTATTGAAATTTTTTCAAGGTAATTTTACCTTGCCGCCTTCTTGACAATCCCGTACAAAGCTGATATAGTAGACACGAACGGCAAACGGAAGCCGCAGGAAAGGAACCCCCCTATGAAAGACGAGACAGCATGCCTGCACGCGGGGTATACCCCCGGCAACGCGCAGCCCCGCGTGGTGCCCATCGTGCAGAGCACGACCTATGTGTACGACTCCACCGAGGAAGTCGCCTCGGTGTTCGACGAGCCCACCAAGAGCCTGATCTACTCCCGGTTCGCCAACCCCACCGTCATGGCGGTGGAGGCGAAGCTCGCGGCGCTGGAGGGCGGCGTGGGCGCGATGTGCACCTCGTCGGGCCAGGCGGCCAGCCTTTTGTCGATCCTGAACCTCTGCTCGGCCGGCGACAGCTTCATCAGCGCGGCCGCGATCTACGGCGGGACGGTCAACCTGTTCTCCGTCACGCTCAAGCGCCTGGGGATCGAGTGCATCTACGTGGACCAGGACGCGCCCGAGGCGGAGCTCCACGCGGCGTTCCGGCCCAATACCAAGGCCGTGTTCGGGGAGACCCTCGCCAACCCCGCGCTGAAGGTGCTGGACATCGAAAAGCTCGCGCGGGTCGCCCACGCGCACGGCGTCCCGCTCCTCGTGGACAACACCTTCGCCACCCCCGTGCTGTGCAAGCCCTTCAGCTTCGGCGCGGACATCGTGCTCCACTCCACCAGCAAATACATGGACGGGCACGCCGTGCAGGTGGGCGGCGTCATCGTGGACAGCGGCAATTTTGACTGGGCAAACGGCAAGTTCCCCGGCTTCACCGGGCCGGACCCGTCCTACCACGGGATCAACTATGTCGACGCCTACGGCAAGGCCGCGTACATCATCAAGGCCAGGATGCAGCTGATGCGGGACTTCGGCGTCTACCCGGCGGCGCATTCCGCGTTTTTGCTCAACCTCGGGCTGGAGACCCTCGCGGTGCGCATGCAGCGGTACTGCGAGAACGCCCTGGCCGTGGCGAAATATCTTGAGGCCTGCGGCTGCGTGGAAAAAGTGACCTACCCCGGCCTGCCGGGCGACGCGGGCTATGCCCTGGCGCAGAAATACCTCAAGGGCGCGAGCGGGGTGATCTCCTTCGTGGTCAAGGGCGGCAGGGAGAGCGCCGTGCGCTTCATGAACGCCCTGCAGCTTGCCTCCAACGAGGTGCACGTCGCGGATATCCGCACCTGCGTGCTGCACCCCGCCAGCGAGACCCACAGGCAGCTGACGGAGGAACAGCTGAAGGCCGCCGGGATCGACCCCGGCATGGTGCGCTTTTCCGTGGGGCTGGAGCACGTGGACGACATCCTGGCGGATCTGAAGCTTGGCTTCGCGGCGGTCTGAAACGCCCAAAATCAGCGACGAAAGGAACCCGCTATGCCGAAAGACCTGATCCTGAAGGCCCTGCGCCACGAGGAGACCGGCCAGGTGCCCTGGCTGCCCTTCGTGGGGATACACGCCGGCTACCTGACCGACTGCGACGCCCGCGAAATCCTGACGGATGCGGACAAGTGGTTCCGCGGCCTGATGGAGGCCAACAAGCTCTACGCCCCCGACGGCCTGCCGGTGCTGTTCGACCTGCAGGTGGAGGCCGAAATCCTGGGCTGCGAGCTGATCTGGGCCAGGGAGGCCCCGCCCTCCGTGTCCGGCCATCCCCTGTCCCAAACGACGGAGCTCCCCTGCGAGTGCCTTATCCCGCAGAAGACCGACGGCCGCCTGCCCGTCATCCTGGACGTCATGGCCCGGGTGAAGGAGGCCATCGGCGATACGGTGGCGCTCTACGGGCTGCTCTGCGGCCCGTTCACGCTCGCCTCCCACCTGCGGGGCAACGACATCTTCCTGGATATGTACGACGACGAGGACTACGTCCACGGCCTGATGGGCTTTTGCGCCAAGGTTTGCAGGCGCATGGCGGACTACTACATTGAGGCCGGCATGGACGTCATCGCCGTGGTGGACCCCCTGGTGTCCCAGGTATCCCCCGGCGCCTTCGGGGAATTTATGCTGGCGCCGTTCACGGATATTTTCGCGCACATCCGGGAGCAGGGCGCGCTGTCGTCGTTCTTCGTCTGCGGCAACGCCACGCGCAACATCGAGCTCATGTGCAGGAGCGGGCCCGATTCCGTCGCCGTGGACGAAAATATCGACATGGCGGCGGCCAAGGGGATCACCGACCGCTATAACATCACGCTGTGCGGCAACATCCCGCTGACCACCGTCATGCTCCACGGGAGCCAGCAGGACAACATGAAATACGTGGTGGAGGAGCTGCTTGACAAGCTCGGGCACAAAAACCTGATCGTCGCCCCCGGCTGCGACATGCCGTACCGCGTCCCGCCGGAAAACGCCATCGCCGCCGCCCAGGCCGTGCGGCAGACGGAAGCCGTGCGCGCGATGATCGCCAATTATAAGAGCACCCTGCTGGAGGGCGTCGACGTCACGCTGCCGGACTATACAGCGCTTGCGCGGCCCCTGGTCGAGGTGTTCACCCTGGATTCCGACACCTGCGCCGCCTGCGGCTACATCATGGCCGCCGCCAACATCGCCAAGGCGCGCTTCGGCGGCGCCGTCGACGTGGTGGAATACAAGTTCACGGAGAAGGAAAACATCGCGCGCTGCGTGAAAATGGGCGTGAAGAACCTGCCCGCGATCTACATCAACGGGCGGCTGGAATACTCGTCGATCATCCCCAACAACGACGAGCTGGCGGAGAAAATCAGGGCGCTGCTATGAGAAAGAAGCTCTACCTAGTCACCGGCTTTCTGGGCGCGGGCAAAACGACGCTGATGCACGCGCTGCTCCGTCATTTCGCGGACCAGGCCGTGGCCGTCATCGTCAACGAGTTCGGCGAAAAGGGGATCGACGGCGCGCTGCTGGCGCGGGACGGCGTGCGGGTGGAGGAGATCTCCGACGGCTCGATCTTCTGCGTGTGCCGCAGCGACCTGTTCGCCGACGCGCTCATAAAGGCCCTGCAATCGCGGGCGGGCATCGTGCTGGTGGAGACCTCGGGGCTCTCCGACCCGACGGGTATCGGGACTATCCTGGCGACCGTCGAGCAGGTCTCCGGGGAGGCCTACGACTTCGCCGGCACCATCGCCATGGTTGATGCCCCGCGGTTCCATAAGGTGGTGGGCAGCGCCGTCGCGGTCAGGCAGCAGGTGCTGAGCGCCGGGCTGCTCCTCATCAACAAGACCGACCTGGCCCCGCCGGAGGACGTGCGGGCGCTGCGGGAGACCCTCGCGGCGCTCAACCCGGCCGCCGCGCTGCACGAGACGCAATTCGCCCGGCTCGAGCCCGCCTGGCTGGAGGAGCTGGCCGCGGCGCAGCGGGAGGTGCGCGGCGGGATCGTGCGGCACACGCTGGGGGTGTCCAAGGCGCTGTTCGATATCCCGCCCGGCACGCCGGAGGCCGCGCTGCTCGGCTGGCTGCGTGGCTTTTGCGGAGAGAGCTACCGCGCCAAGGGCTTCGTGTCCCTGGACAGCGGGTGGAAATTGATTGATGCCGTCGGCGATGACATCAGAATAACAGACGCGAAGCGGGGAGCCCCACCGCAGGTGGTGCTGCTGGCCGGGAGCGCCGCCGTCATTCAAATGGCGAGGGAGAGCTATGAAAACATATCGCGTCGGTAACCGGGAGGTCGACTCCGTCGAGCTGAAATGCCTGCTGGTCAGCCGGGGCGTCAAGGTGGACAAAGAGGTCTACCGGCGGTATGCCGGGCAGTACCGCCTGCACGTCAGCCCCCTGGCCTGCGACTGCATGCTGCTTTCGGACGGCACGATCGTGCAGCTGACCGACATGGCCTTCCACCTGCGCTACCTGACGGGGGCGCTCAGCTGGAGCAACCTGAAGCTGCTGAAATACGCCTCGCAGCTGGGCACGCCCTTTACCATTGAAATTTTAGAGGACCAACCCGCCCTGCTGCACAACGGCGCGTGGGTGGATTTCCTCAGCTTCCCGCCCGCGACGGGTTTCTATGCCCAAAAGACGGCGTCCGGCATCCCCTTCCTCGGCAACGCCGTGCTCCAGGGCTTCGACTGGGCGTCGTTCCAGTGCCTGTGGCCCTGCGAGTACGCCGCCGCCGGGGCCCCCTGCGCGTTCTGCTTTTCCGGCGCGGAATTCGAAGCCCTGGCGAAAAAGAAAAAGCCGCTGCCCGCCCCGCTTCCGGCGCGGGACATGGCGGAAATCGTGGACTACGCGGTGAAGCATGCGGGGGTATCCGGCGTGCAGGTCACGGGCGGCTCCACCTTCGACGGCAGGAAGGAGTCCGAGGCGATTTTCGGCTACCTGCGGGCCATGGAAGGCCTGACCGGCGCGGAAAAACTGCCCTGCGGCATCCTGCTGTACATCACGCCGCCGGAGGACCAGGGCCTGATCGACGCCTACTTCGCCCTGGGCGCGGGCAAAATCGCGTGCAGCCTGGAGGTGTGGGACCTGGCCCGGGCGGAGGTCATTACGCCGGGGAAAATGCGGCACACCGGCCGCCGCAGGCACCTGGAGGCCCTGGAATACATCGCGGGGAAGTACGGGCCGGGCAAGGCCTTTTCCAACTTTATCATCGGCCTGGAGGGGATCGGCACCTTGCGGGAGGGCGCGCAGTACCTGGCCGAGCGGGGCGTCCTGCCCTCCGCCTCCGTCTGGATGCCCATGGGCCGCCCGGTGATGGGCAGCATGCAGGCCCCGGACGTGGAATACTACCGCCGGGCGAAGGAGACGCTCGCGGGGCTGTACGTCAAATACGGCCTCGAGCCGGCGCCGTGCAGGGGGCTGAACGTGTGCGTCGAGCGGGACATCTGGCGGTGGGCAACGGGGCAGGCTTCAGCATTTCAAAAAATTCCCTTGTAAAACCCAAAATTTTGTGCTAGAATAGGATTGTCCCATTTGCTTGCCAAGGAGGAACCTTTCCATGTCATTCTACGAGGACCGCGCCGCGCGCACGCAGGCGTTCCTGGCCGACCGCTTCGGCTTATTTCTCCACTGGGGGCTCTACGCCATCCCCGCGCGGGGCGAGTGGGTGCGCAACGGCGAGCGCATCAGCAACGAGGAGTACCAGAAATACTTCGACGAGTTCGACCCCGTGCGCTACGACCCGAGGGCGTGGGCGGCCCTTGCCCGGCGCGCGGGCATGAAATACGCCGTGATGACCGCCAAGCACCACGACGGCTTCTGCCTGTTCGATTCGCAGTACACCGACTACAAGGCCCCCAACACCCCCGCGGGCCGCGACCTGCTGCGCGAATACGCGGACGCCTTCCGCGCCGAGGGGCTGAAGGTCGGGTTTTACTATTCCCTGATCGACTGGCACCACCCGGACTACCCCGCCTACGGCGACGACCACCACCCCATGCGGGGCAACGAGGCCTATAAAGACCGCCCCGAAAACTTCGCGAATTACCTCGCGTACCTGCACAACCAGGTGCGGGAGCTGTGCACGAATTACGGGAAGCTGGACATTCTCTGGTTCGATTTCTCCTACGGGAAAATGACCGGCGAGAAGTGGGAGGCCACCAAGCTGGTGGAGATGATCCGCGGCTTGCAGCCGGGCATCCTCATCGACAACCGCCTGGGCGGGGACGGCAAGGCCGCGCAGCCGCCCGTGTACGCCGGGGACTTTGAGTCCCCCGAGCAGTTCATCCCCGCCGAGGGCGTCACCGACGCCCTGGGCCGCCCCGTGCCCTGGGAGGCCTGCATGACCCTCAACGGCCACTGGGGCTACTGCGCGGGCGACCGGAATTACAAGACCCCGCAAAACGTGGTCCACATGCTCGCCGAGTGCGTGAGCAAGGGCGGCAACCTACTGCTGAACGTGGGCCCCAACGCGAAGGGCGAGATCCCGAAGGAATCCGTGGCCGTGCTGGAGCGGGTGGGCGCGTGGATGCGCGAGAACGGCGGCAGTATCTACGGCTGCGGCGCCGCTGGGTGCCCCAAGCCCGAGTGGGGCCGCTACACGCGGCGCGGCAACCTTTTATACGCCCACATTTACGAGCGCGGGACGTCCGCCGTCCGCTTCGAGGGCCTCGGCGGGCAGGTCAAAAAGGCGCGCCTGCTGATGGACGGCAGCGAGCTGAAGCTGATGCGCCCCTGGCTGGGCGGCGGCGACAACGGCGCGCGCGACGCCTTCGTGGAGCTGGGCACGGCGGAGCTGCCCGAGCCGCTGGGCACGGTGGTGGAGCTGGAGCTGGCGTGAAAGCGAAAAAATTCCTCTATCGGGCGCTGTGCGGCTTTTTTCTGGGCCTGAGCATCTTCGCCCCGGGCTTCAGCGGCAGCGTGGTCGCCATCATCACCGGCGTCTACGGGGACCTGGTGCGCATCGCCTCCAACCCCTTTAAGCAGTTCAAGCGCAACCTCCTGTTCTGCCTGCCGCTGGGGATTGGCGCGGCCGCCAGCGGGGTGCTGTTCGTGCTGGTGTTCCGGTATCTCTTCGCCAACCACGAGAAGGCCACCGGCCTGCTCTTCGTGGGGCTCATTTCCGGCAACCTGCACGCGGTGTTCTCGCGGGCGAAAAAGTGCGGGTTCCGCTGGCACTACCTCCTCGGCGCCGCCGCGGCCTTTGCCGGCGCGCTGGCCTTCGCCCTCCTGGGCGGTTCTGCGGGCCCGGCGCAGGGGATGCAAGCCGCCTCCCTGCCCGTGCTGGGGATCAGCGGGTTTTTGGCGGGCGTGGCCGCGCCCATCCCCGGCATGAGCGTCTCCATGGTGCTCATCCTCTGCGGGGTATACGGCCCGCTGCTCTCCGCCGCGCACGCGCTGCTGCGCCTGGACTTCGGGTACCTCCTGCCCTTCGGGCTGTTCGCGCTGTGCGCCGCGGCCGGCGTGGTATTGGCCGCCCGGCTCATCAAGCTTGTGTTCGAGCGCTGGCCCGGCTTCGCGAATTCCATGGTGCTCGGCTTCCTGGTGGGCTCCCTGGCGGGCATCCTCGCCCAGAGCCTGCGCATGCGCGACGGGGGCTTCACATGGCTGCTGGGCGGGGCGATGCTGGCGGCGGGCGCGGGGATCTCCCTGTTGTTTGTGGCGCTGGGGAAAACAATGCAAAAAGCGAAATAATGGATACGTATGATGATGGAAAGGGGTCTTTGTCGATGAAACTCATGAAGCATGTGCCCAACATACTCTCGGCGCTGCGCATCCTGCTTTCGGTCGCCCTGCTGTTCCTCACCACCCCGGAGCGCATCCCGGCGTTCGTCGCCGTCTACCTCGTCAACGGCATGACGGACGTCCTCGACGGCAAGATCGCCCGGCGCTTCCATGTGGAGAGCACCCTGGGCTCCAAGCTGGACGCCATCGGCGACTCGATGCTCTTCGGCGCGGCGCTGATCTGCATGATCTTCTTAGCGCACCTGAAGATGCGGCAGCCGGTGCCGAGCTACCTGGCCGTGCTGGCCCCCGGCGTGGCGTACAAGCTCGCCAACGTCGTCGTCACGCGGGTGCGCTTCAAGCAGTGGAACATGATGCACACGATCCTGAACCGGGCCGTGTTCGTCACGCTGTACTTCTATGTCCCCGTGTTCCTGCTCCTGGGCGAGGTCCATTTCGGCATGGTGCTGGCGATCTCCGTGCTGATCTGCCTGGCCTGCTTCGAGGAGACCGTGACCCTGCTGCGCCTGGAGGAATACGACGTGAACTGCAAGGGCATCGTGGGCGAAAAGGTGGCGGAAAAGCTGGCGAGCATGCGGGCGGCGTAGGATTTTTCTTGACGCGGGCGCGCGGCTGTGCTACAATACGAGTATCTCATCAAAGAAAGGGTGTTTGACATGAAATACGCAACGATAGTCACAACAGGCAACGCAAGGAGGGTGACTATATTGTAAGGCAATCCGAAATATTTTTCAACGGATTGGCTTTGCCCTCCTTGAAAGAGGAGGAAACACCTTGGATCAGAATGATCTCATGCGGCACTGGTACGCGTACATTTACGACCAGGAGGTTGTGCAGGACGACGTTGCGCACATCCTTTCCACCGTGGGCGCGGCCCCGCAGCGCATTCTGGAGGTCGCCTGCGGCAGCGGGAGGATCGCCATCCCCCTGGCCCGGGCGGGCCACAGCGTCACCGGCTTCGACATCGACGAATTCATGCTGGCGCGCATCCCCGCGAAGGCGGGCGGCATGGAGAACCTCAAGTGCTACCGGGCGGACGCCATCGCCGACGACTGGGGCAGCGGGTTCGACGTCGTGATTTTGTCCGGGAATGTCCTGGTCAACATCGTGACGGACGAGGACTACCAACAGGCGCAGGAGCTGTTTATCCGCAAGGCCGCCGCCTGCGTAAAGCAGGGCGGGCACATGTACCTGGATTTTGACTGCGTCAACTGGCCGAAGGAAAAGCCCGGCCAACATGGCGAATGGGTCTGCTTCGAGGGCACGGACGACCTCGGCACCTACGGGAAGTACATTGTCGTCGGCGGCGAATACAGCAGGAAAACGCGCGTCAACCGGGGCACCCGGCGCTATGAAATCACGCCGAAGGACGGCGGGGCGTTCACCGTCACCACGCAATCGCTGAAGTATTTCCCCACGTATGAGCAGGTGGTGGCGTGGCTCGAAAAGGCCGGGTGGGAAATCGAATGGCACGCGTCGGTGCGCAGAAGGACGTTTCACGCGATCATCTGGGCGAAGAAAAAGTAGCGTAGGCACAAAATAACCGATGGGCACGGGCCGGGGGTTCTCCGGTACCATGCCCATCTATATTTCCGTGGTCCTATTTTTCCTCTTTTCCCTCTTCGGCCATTTTGGCCGTCAGTACCTCCCGCGCCAAATAGATGGGCCGGCGCTTGCTCTCCACGTAGGTTTTGGCGAGGTATTCGCCCAGGACGCCGAGGCCCAGCAGCTGCAGGCCACCCAGGAAAAGAATCAGCACCACCAGGGTGGCGTAACCGGGGACGTCGATGCCGAAGGCCAGCTTTTGGACGATCACGACGAGCATGTAGACCAGCGCCGCCAGAGCGCTGAACACCCCGGCGAAAGCAGCCAGGCGCAGCGGCATGGTGGTGAAGGATACGATGCCGTCGAAGGCCAGGCGGAACAGCTTGCGTGTGCCGAATTTCGTCGTGCCCGTGTGGCGCTGCGCCGCCTTGTAAGGGATATAGTGCGTGCGGAAGCCCACCCACGAGAAGATTCCCTTGGAGAAGCGGTTGTGCTCGCCGAGTGACAAAATCGCTTCGACCATGGGGCGGCGCATGGTGCGGAAATCGCTCGCGCCCTGCACGAACTCGATCTCCGTGATGCGATTCATGAGCCTGTAGAAGCAGTTTTTCATGAAGGCCACGGCTTTGCCCTCGTTGCGTTGCTCCTGGAAGGCCGCCACGCAGTCGAAGTCCTCGTTTTCGTCGAGGAAGCGCGCCATCTCCAGGGCCAGGGCGGGGGGCTGCTGCAGGTCGGCATCGATGAGGGTGACGTAGTCCCCGCGGGCGTGCTGCAGCCCGGCGTAGATGGCGCTCTCCTTGCCGAAGTTGCGCGAAAACCGCACCACCGTGACGCTCTGCTTTGACTTTTCCCGCAGGGCCTTGAGCCGCGCGAAGGTGCCGTCGCTGCTGCCGTCGTCCACGAAGACCATCTCGTAGGCGAAGCCGCAGCCGTCGAAGGCCGATACGACGGCGTCGTGCATGGCCTCCACGTTCGAGGCCTCGTTGAAGCAGGGGAGGACGAGGGAGAGGTGCATGGGGGGCCTCCTTTGGTTTTTTAGGGCAGGGTGATTTCGAGGGCATAGTTGTTGTTATAATATTCGTTATAGTCAAACCAATAAATAGTGTTATTCCATTCATGAAGATAATATGGATGAAAATCATTGCCGGCATACTCTGCACTAAGAAGCGTAGTCAATAATTTCTTCGCGGCAAGGTCATAAATGCGCAGGCCTTCTTCTTCCGGCACAAAAAAGTACCGCGCATCATCTGTTAATCGGCATGCCGCAATTTGATTTGCGTCCGGCCCGGCAAAGCCCGCCAGCAAGTCCACGGCATTCGCCGGCTCGCCGCACACAATAGCTTGCCAGTCATAGACCCAGAGATGTTTCCTTCCTTTGTAGCATCCATATTGTTCAAAATCAGTAAAATACAACAGATTGCCGCGCGCTCCGAGACAGCCCCACATCTCCTGCGCAATCTCCAATGGAATCTCCCGCAGCTCTTTTGTGTCATAAATTCCAAAGCCGCAGAGATCATCGACAGAGCCCCGGCAAAACAGAAAATAACGGTCGTCCAGGGCGGCAATGAACGAGGCTACCGTCCCGCCATAATCCTCGCTCCCCCGCCTCGGCAATAAAACGGTTCGCTTGCCGTTATCTTCTACCATTACCAGCTGGTACGTCGGTTTTTCCAATATAATTTTTTTATCCGTACCCAATTGGTGTTCCGTTTTCTCATACAGCAGCTGAAGAAGTTCCTCTTTCACCTCCGCGTTGGCCGCATCCTCCAAGTCCAGCGTGCGCCAGCGCACACCGTTGCTTTCGCCGCTGGCGGGCACAAAGGGGGCTTCGGTGGGCTTGGGTTCTGTGGTTGTTTCGGCTTCGGTGGTGCTTTCAATTTCGGCTGTCGTTGTGGCGGGGGGTTCAGGCATCGCCCGGCCACAGGCGGGGAGCAGCAACAGGGCCAGCAGGAGCGGGGCGATGCGGCGCATGGGGGGCCTCCCTTTGTTATAATATCCCAAATATGTTCCAAAGTATCCGTTCCGTCGAGTGGCCGTCGCACGCGGACATATACCGTTCCCGGAAGGCGGCTATACGAGATTGGTCGAACATGCCCTCGAAGAGGTTGCGGCGCACGCCGGCGATGATGTCGTCGGTGTCCCAGACGAGGTCGCCGGGGACGAAGCGCAGGTAGGGGAAGTAGAAGCTGCGCGCGCGGTCGTAATCCTCGAGGTCGTAGGGGTAGAAGAGCATGGGGCGGCCCAGGAGGGAGTACTCGAAGACCAGGGAGGAATAGTCGGAGAGGAGCAGGTCGGCGGCGCACAGGAGGGTTTCGATGGGCAGATCCGCGGCGTCGAACACGAAGGGGGCCTGCTCCGGTTCCGGCATGGGGATGTGCGTCACAACGCGCGGGTGGGGCTTCAGCAGCAGGGCGCAGTCGGCGCCCAGGGCATCGGCCAAGGCGGCGTAGTCCAGCGCGGCGTCGTGGCGGGCTGCGCTTAAGCTGTCGCCGCGGAAGGTGGGGGCATATAGCACGAGCTTGCGGCCGCCGATCTCCGGGAAGGCTTCCAGAACCCTCGTTTTGCTTTCCGCAATATTCGCCGCGCTAAAGTAAAAATCCGTGCGGGGGACGCCCCAAGGCACGATGACCGCGGGGTCGCAGCCGTAGGCCTCGGCCAGCTGGGGGGCGATGTCCGGCGCGGAGGCGCAGACATGGGTGTAGTTGCGGTTCATGGGCAGCAGGCGCAGCCGGCGGCGGCTCGGGCCCCAGGCGGCGTCCTGGGTGGAGTAGCCGAACTTTTTGAACGCCCCGCAGCCGTGCCACAGCTGCACCACGGCCGCGCCCGGCCGGGGCCTGCACACGTTGACGGGCGGGAAGGAATCCACCAAAAACGTGCACCTGGCGCGGGCATAGGCCCAAAGAAACTGCATGGAGCGCACCTGCCTTTGCAGCCGCGGCAGGTCCTGGGTGACGCCGAAGAACCGGCAGTCGTAGCCCTCGGCGGCCAGGCGCTCCATCAGCGGGCGCAAATTGTCGCCGGGCGCGGGCTCCAGCTCGCTGGCGAAGAGCACCAGCCGGGGGTCGAGCCTCCGCAGCCGCCCCAGGCGGTACAGCGGGGCCCAGAGCAGCTTCAGAACCGCCCAGCGCAGGATGGCGTCCACAGCGCGCCCCTCCCTTCTTCCAGTTTGGGACAAGTATAGCACATCATGCGGCAAAATGCAAATCTTTCAAAGCAAAATAAAAAATTTTGCTTTACATTTCCACGCGCCCGTGCTATACTATTTGGAAGAGCGGGAGGGATGCCTCAATGTTCGAGCAACGCGACGACATCACAATATTGCCGGGCTTCGTGGATTTGCATGTGCATTTCCGGGAGCCCGGTTTTTCTGTGAAAGAGACGGTCGCCTCCGGCAGCCGCGCGGCCCTGCGGGGGGGATACGCCGCCGTGTGCGCCATGCCCAACCTCAATCCCCCGCCGGATACCCTCGAGCACCTGCGAATCGAGCTGGATATCATAGCGCGCAGCTCACGGCTGCCCGTGTTCCCCGTGGGGTGCGTCACCATGGGGCAGCGGGGCGAGGGGGTTCTCAGCGAGATGGAACGCCTCGCGCCGCACGTGTGCGGGTTCTCGGACGACGGCGTGGGCGTCAACGATGGCGCCCTCATGCGCGAGGCCATGGAGCGGGCGAAGGCCTGCGGCAAACCGATCCTCTCTCATTGCGAGGACAAGTCCCTCGGGGACGGCCCGGAAAGCGAATGGGCCCCCCTGGCCCGCGACCTGGAGCTCGCCCGGGAGACGGGCTGCCGCTACCACGTGTGCCACGTGTCCACGAAGGAGAGCGTGGAGCTCATCCGGCGGGCGAAGCGGGACGGCGCGCCCGTATCGGCCGAGACCGCGCCGCACTACCTGCTATTGACCGCGGAGGACGCGCAGGACGACGGGCGCTTCCGGATGAACCCGCCCCTGCGCGGCGAGGCGGACCGCGCCGCCCTGCTGGCGGGCCTGCTGGACGGCACGCTCGACTGCGTGGCCACCGACCACGCGCCGCATACCCGGGAGGAGAAGTCCCGTGGATTTCGCGGCAGCGCGTGCGGGATCGTGGGGCTGGAGACGGCGTTCCCGGTGCTGTATACGCGGCTCGTGCGCACGGGGATCATGCCCCTGGAAAAGCTGGTGGATGTCATGGCGGATGCCCCGCGCAGGCTCCTGGAAAGCTGGACAGGCCGCGCAATCACCGGCACATATGCGTGGGAGTTGGACAAGCGCTATACCATCGACCCCGAAACGTTCGAAAGCAAGGGCAGGTCCACGCCCTTCGCCGGGTGGGAGGTATACGGGGCGCTATATTATGCGTAATTCAGAATTGAAATAGGAGGTATTTTCATGCCAAAAGACGTCATCATCCCCCTGGATTTCTCCTCCGCGCAGGAAGTGTTCGATTTCCTGGGCCTGTTCCCCGCGGGCGAAAAGCCCTACGTGAAGGTCGGGATGGAGCTGTTCTATTCCGAGGGGCCGGACATCGCGCGGGAAATCAAGCGCAGGGGCCACAGGCTGTTCCTGGACCTGAAGCTGCACGACATCCCCAACACGGTGAAGAAGGCCGCCGCGGCGCTCTCGCGGCTGGGGGCGGACATCGTCAACGTGCACGCGGCGGGCACCGGCGAGATGATGCGCGCCGCGCTGGGGAGCCTCACCCGGCCCGACGGCACGCGGCCCATGGTCATCGCCGTCACGCAGCTGACCTCCACCAGCGAGGAGCGGATGCGCGAGGAGCTGCTCATCAACGCGGGCATGGAGGAGACCGTGCTGCATTACGCGAAAAACGCGAAGGCCGCGGGCCTCGACGGCGTGGTGTGCTCCCCCCTGGAGGCCGCGGGCGTGAAGGCCGCCTGCGGGCAGGAATTTTTGACCGTCACGCCGGGGATACGCTTCGCGGACAGCGCGGCGGACGACCAGGCGAGGATCATGACGCCCGAAAAGGCCCGCGAGGCCGGGTCGGACTACATCGTGGTGGGCAGGCCGATCATCGCGGCCAGTGATCCCCTCGCGGCCTACAGAAGATGCGTATCAGAATTTTTAGGAGGATAAAACCATGACCAACCTATCCCGCCAGATCGCCCTGGACCTGCTGGAAATCAAGGCCGTGTTCCTGCGGCCGGAGGAGCCCTTCACCTGGGCCAGCGGCATCCAGTCGCCCATCTACTGCGACAACCGCATCACCTACGCCGTGCCGGACGTGCGCCGCAGGGTGGAGGACGGCTTCGCCGCGCTCATCCGCGAAAAATACCCGCAGTGCGAGGCCCTGATGGGCACCAGCACCTCGGGTATCGGCCACGCGGCCATCGCGGCGTACCTGATGGACCTGCCCATGGGCTACGTGCGCGGCGGAGCGAAGAGCCACGGCCGCAATAACCAGATCGAGGGCCGCCTGGAGCCCGGCCAGAAGGTCGTGGTCGTCGAGGACCTCATCTCCACGGCGGGCAGCGCGATTGAAGTGGTCGAAGTGCTGCGCGAGGCCGGGGCCGAGGTGCTGGGCATCGTGAGCATCTTCACCTACGGCATGCGCAAGGGCTTGGACAAGCTGGCCGCCGCCGCCGTGGAGAACACAAGCCTGACGAATTTCGACACGCTGGTGGAGGTCGCCGCCGAGACGGGGTACATCGAAAACAAGGCTATCTGCGCTTTAAAAGCCTTCCGGGACAACCCCTCGGACGGCGGGTGGATCAAAATGTTGGGGGAGGGGAGCCAAAAATAAAATTATCCCAATTTTACTGAGGATTTTTTCTCTCACAAACGACTAAAGGAGGAAAGGTGTTTATGCGGCACCTGATCGACATCCAGGATCTCACTGTAGAGGAGATCGGTGCGCTGCTCGGCCTGGCCGGCCAAATCATCGCACGCCCGGCGGATTTCAGGGACGCGGCGAGCCGCAAAAAGCTGGCCACGCTCTTCTACGAGCCCAGCACGCGCACGCGCCTGAGCTTCGAGGCGGCCATGCTGGACCTGGGCGGCAACGTTCTGGGCTTCGCCTCCGCGGACAACTCCTCGGTTTCCAAGGGCGAAAGCGTGGCGGACACCATCCGCATGGTGCAGTGCTACGCCGACATCATCGCCATGCGCCACCCCAAGGAGGGCGCGCCCGTGGTGGCCGCGCGCCACGCCGCCGTGCCGGTGATCAACGCGGGGGACGGCGGGCACAACCACCCCACGCAGACCCTCACGGACCTGACCACCATCCACCGGGAATTCGGGCACCTTGACAATTTGACCATCGGCCTGTGCGGCGACCTGAAATTCGGCCGCACGGTGCACAGCCTGGTGATCGCCATGTGCCGCTACCCCGGCACCCACTTCGTGCTCATCTCCCCGCAGGAGCTGTGCCCGCCGGACTACGTGACCGAGCGGATCTGCAATTCCCCCGGCTGCACCTTCGAGCAGGTGCGCTCCATGGACGACGTGATGCCCGAGCTCGACGTGCTCTACATGACCCGCGTGCAGAAGGAGCGCTTCTTCAACGAGGCCGATTATCTCCGCCTGCGGGACAGCTTCATCCTCGACGCGCCGAAGATGGCCGCGGCGAAGAGGGAGATGATCGTGATGCACCCGCTGCCGCGCGTCAACGAGATCAGCGTGCGGGTGGACGACGACCCGCGCGCCAGGTATTTCCAGCAGGCGCTGTACGGGAAGTACATACGCATGGCGCTGATCATGAAGCTGCTGAACGGTTTTGATTGATTGGGAGGAGAACACGATGGATCTTTTGCATGCTTTGTTGGCGATGATTTTCAGTCCGATTATTCAGGGGCCTCTTGCTTTGCTTTTTATTCCGTTTGCGCCCATATATATTCCTTTAGGTACGATTGGGGTATTGTTATCCTGGCTGATAAAGACATTGTAAAGGGAGTAACACCATGAACATCGACTCCATCACCAACGGCGTCGTGCTCGACCACATCCAGGCCGGGCGGGCCATGCAGATCTACGCCGCGCTGCACCTGGACGCCCTCGACTGCACCGTCGCCATCGTCAGGAACGTCAAGAGCAAGAAGATGGGCAAAAAGGACATGATCAAGATCGACGAGATGATCGGCCTGGACCTGGACGCCCTGGGCTTCATCGACCGGGACATCACCATCAACATCATCCGGGACGGCAAACTGGCCGAGAAGAGGCGCCTGCAGCTGCCGGGCGAGCTGGTCAACGTGATCAAGTGCAAGAACCCCCGGTGCATCACCATGATCGAGCAGGAGGTGGACCAGGTGTTCAAGCTCGCGCGCGA
>Ga0268262_10000880_pt1 | contig 38982 bp, 35 predicted proteins | sample TergutNc150P3_FD_190354 | JGI IMG/M metagenome (GOLD analysis project Ga0268262, IMG submission 190354) | Nasutitermes corniger P3 segment gut microbial community from laboratory colony in Florida, USA - Nc150 P3 (SPAdes) (version 2) | ecosystem: Host-associated > Arthropoda: Insects >...
TATCATTTTTAACAGTGAATCTACTCCAATTAGGAGAAAACCTACTTATAATTACGGAACCATCTATTGCATTTTTTCCAGTGTAGCATTCAATTTTTATTGATTTTGATGATGGTTTCACGGAAACGAACGCCTTTTGGGGTGAATACCACCCAGAATATTTTGCACCAATTTTTGACCAGATGTTTCCATTATATTCACGTATTTTATTATATATTTTTTCATACCAATTTTTTACATTAGTATTTGAATTAGCATTTATAAATAAATTGTCTAATGTTGTGTTGTTGTCAGAACAGACATCTGTTTCTGGTTTTAAAACAGGTCTATTTTCCATACCTTGTATTTCCGTTTTAAGCTCAATAACTTCAAGAGGACAATCTTTCCAATCATGTTCCCAACAAACAATTAAATCACAATCCTTTGGATCATGTTTATGGGTTCTAAAATTTGAACTTTTGTATTCAAACTCAATAGCAACTTTTTCCCAACCCTTACCCACAAATCTTCTCCCAATACAGTCTGGATAACCAGGTTTTATTTCTTCGATGTACATATTCAAATCGTCTGCAACTTTTCCAAAAAGAAATATCACTCCATTTTCATTTATTGGAGCATAAACTAAGCCACGAAAGTTTATTAAATCACCAACTATTGATTTTTCAGACATACTTTTCTCCTTTTTTTGTTATACCAAATTGCCACCAACAGATACCGTTAGTATGCATCTCATCGGCGATTTCTCTAACAGCACTGGTGATATCCACGTCACTTGTCGTCGTTGGTCATGGCCATGTATTTGTCAAAATTTTCAAATTGCTCACGGGTGAGCGGCGCGTTTGGATTCGCAAGCAACTCGTTCAGATCATACTTTTCGGTCATATAGATTTCCTTATAAAATAGTATATGGTATTCACCTTGTCAATCTCTAAATAATTTTTTTCACCCCACGTCCACCCCTCAAATATCCAAATTCTTCACCTTCTCCGCATTATCTTCAATGAACCTCCTCCGCGGTTCCACTTCCTCACCCATCAGCATAGTGAAAATCCTATCCGCCTCAATCGTGTCCTCCAGTTTGACCTGCAACAGCGTCCGCGAATCCGGGTTCATTGTGGTTTCGGCTAATTGCTCCGGGTTCATCTCTCCTAATCCCTTATACCGTTGGATGACGATGTTTTTCTTCTCCGACCAATCTTGCAGTACCGTCTCCTTCTCGTTGTCGCTGTAGACGTAGCGTTCCTCTCTGCCGGATTTCAGTTTGTAGAGAGGGGGCTGGGCGATATAGACGTTTCCGTTTTCCACAAGGCCGGGCATGTGGCGGAATAGGAACGTCAGCAGAAGCGTGCGGATATGCGCGCCGTCTACGTCGGCATCGGTCATTATGATGATTTTTCCGTAGCGCAGTTTTTCTATTTTGAAGCCGTCGTCATCCTCGGACTTGCCGAAGCCTGTTCCGAAAGCTTGCACCATCACTTGTATCTCCTCGTGAGATATTATTTTGTCGATACGCGCTTTCTCCACGTTCAGAATCTTGCCTTTTAGGGGCAGGATGGCTTGGAACGTGCGGTCGCGGCCCATCTTGGCGCTGCCGCCGGCGCTGTCGCCCTCTACTAAGAAAATCTCGCATTTTGACGGGTCACGCTCTTGGCAGTCGGCGAGCTTGTCGGGCAGACCGGCGCTCTCCATGCCGTTCTTACGCCGCGCCAGCATACGGGCTTTCCGCGCCGCTTCGCGGGCTATCGCGGAGTTGACGCATTTTTCCGCTATTTTCTTGGCGACGGCCGGGTTTTCGGCCAGAAACATACCGAGCATTTCGTTTACCGACGCGCTCACTATGCCGGCTATCTCGGAGTTGCCGAGCTTTCCTTTGGTCTGGCCCTCAAACTGCGGATTCGGGAGTTTAACGCTGATCACGGCCGTGAGGCCCTCTCGTAAATCCTCGCCTTTTATCTCTACCTTGTTACCCTTGGTGAGCAGGTTGTTGGCCTCTATGTACGAGTTGACCGTACGAGTGAGGGCTGTCTTGAAGCCGGAGAGGTGCGTGCCGCCGTCCACCGTGTTTATGTTGTTGGCGAACGAGAAGATGTTCTCGTTGTAGGAGTCGTTATATTGCATGGCGATTTCGACCTCCACGCCCTCCCGCAACTGCGAGAAGCATATCGGCGCGGGGTGCAGCGGGGTCTTGTTCTCGTCAAGATACTTTATGAACGACGACAGGCCGCCGGGGTAGCAGAACTCATGGCTCTTTCCGTCGGCGCGTTCATCGCTTATGTTGATGATTATCCCCTTGTTGAGAAACGCGAGTTCGCGCAATCTCTTAGACAAGGTATCGAAGCTGTACTCCGTGGTCTCAAAGATGGTCGGATCGGGCTTAAACGTTATTTTCGTTCCGCGTTTATCGGTGGGGCCGAGCGTTTTGAGTTCGGTGACCGCCAGACCGCGGCAGAATTCCATGGAGTAGGCGGTGCCGTCCTTGAACACCTCCGCAGTCATGCTAACCGACAGCGCGTTGACGCACGACACGCCGACGCCGTGGAGTCCGCCGGAGACCTTGTAGGCGGAGTTGTTGAACTTGCCGCCGGCGTGCAGGGTGGTCAAGACCAATTGCAGCGCGGACATCTTCTCCTCCTCGTGGTAGTCCACGGGGATGCCGCGCCCGTCGTCCAAGACCGAGACGCTGTTGTCCGGGTGGATCGCGACGTCTACCCGGGTGCAGTACCCGGCCAGAGCTTCGTCTATCGAGTTGTCCACCACCTCGTAGACAAGGTGGTGAAGCCCTGGGGAGCCGGTGCTGCCGATGTACATGGCGGGGCGCTTACGGACGGCGTCGAGGCCCTTTAAGGCGGTGATACTGCTTGCGTTGTATTGCTGGTCGCTCATTTTGAAGGATGCCTTTTGAGGTGATGTATTAGTGATGTATTGATAAGATATAAATATACATTTCGCCCGCCCATAGTGTCAAAAAAATCGTGTTATTTTTTGGAGCGCGCACACCCCGAAAAGACACCGGCTCCGCCGTGGGATTAAACCTAATACTCTCCTATCGGCTTTGCAAAAATATTTTCTTTCGTAATATACTTATCGTATATGAAAAACACGAGGTTCGCCGATAGCAACACGATAAATCCGGCGATTCCGGTGATTCCGTTTGTCAGGTCATTGCCGCCTACGGTGTATAAAACGGTAATTCCGCAGATGGCGTTATTAATTCCGTGGAAAACGGCCGCGGTAATTACCGATTTGGATTTTATTACGATGTAAATCATCATCGGCGTAAGCAAAATACAAAAAATAACCATCATCCCGACGCCGGCTACCGGATGCTGCGGATAATTATGCCCCATAAGAACAAGCGGGAAGTGCCACAAACCCCACACGGTACCGATAATCAATGAAACAATCATAAATTTTTTATTTTGCAACGCTTTGAGCAAATAACCGCGCCATCCGAGTTCTTCGCCTAAACCGAAAAAGGCGTTTATCGTGTAACCGGCGATTACGGCGCTTATTGTTTGTATAAGCAGAAAAATAACGGGCGGAAATCTCGAAAGCTGTTGTTTGACAAGTTCCGCCTGCTCAGGCGGCACTCGTGAAAGAAGCCCCTCGTATGTTACCGAGAAAGAGACGTCCGGAACTAACAATGTTATTCCCAACGCCGCGAAAGAGTAGATGAACGGCACGGCTCCGGCAATGAGAAACCACTTGTTTAACTTGAAATTGACGTTTAAATTACTAAATGGTTTTTCTTTGTAAAACACCTGAAGAATTATCGCGCAACCGGCGGGAAGCAGCATATAGGCGGCGGCGAAGACGGTGTAGGGCAACCCTTGAGCGGTACGCAAACCAAGAAAAACAGCGGCTCCGGCCGCCGCCCAGCTTATAGCGCAGGTTAAGACAATATATTGGATGGCTTTTTTCATACAATTGGCTTCCTCATAACAGACAGGTATTCTCTGTCCGGTCGATTATCTGTATAATATTACGCGCGATTAGCACCCCTCTTACACGTCATCAATAAAACACGATGTCCTTAATCGTCTCGCACCCCGTAACCCGCCGAATCGACTCTTTGATCGGTTCTTTCAGGTACGCGGCTTCTTGTCTCCATGTCGACGACTCTATTCTTACGTGCAGCACGCCGTTCTCAACCCGCGAACACTCCGACTCCTCCGATATGCGTCCGGTCACTATCTCGTGCCATCTGTCGACTACCTCCCACTCCTTGCAGACGACGCGGAAACCGGGCAATAGCCTTTCCAGCATCGCGCCTATGAAACTGCCGACCTTTGCAGGCGGACCGCCGCGGCTCATGCCGTCGTCACTTTTCCTGATTCTACCGCGCACCGTAACACCCTCCCGCCCAGCGCCGCTTGGCAACGGGGCGTTGCTATGAAGACTTGGCCCCTGCCCTCAAGCAGCGGGTAGACCCGCGACGTCCTCTCCGGATCAAGTTCCGAGACGGCGTCGTCAACCAGAAAAACCATGCCGCCGCCGCGTTTTCGCTCTATGAACCGCGCCGAGGCGAGTTTCAGGGAGAGGGCGAAACTGCGGCACTGGCCCTGCGAGGCGTGGTTTTTGGCCGCCCTGCCGCCCAGCGTGAAACGCAGGTCGTCGCGGTGCGGGCCGATTGCCGTGTACTGGAGTTCGGCATCCCTTTCGCGGCGCTCCGCCAATGATGTTAAATATACGTTTTGCCAATCCTTTGTGTCAAGAATATCGCATTTAATTTTCGGCGCGTACTCAACGTCGGCGGCCTCTGCGCCGCCGCTGATTTCGGCGTAATAACCGCTTGTCAGCGCGGACAATTCGCGCACCGCTTCAACACGGACAAAGACGAGCTCCGCGGCGGTCTCCGCCATCGCTTGTTCGTAGACCTCAAACTGAATGGCGTCACCGGTTTTGCTCAAAAGCGCGTTCCGGCAAGCCATAGCGCGGCGGTAGGAAAGGAGCGCCGAAAGGTAGGCGCGGTCGGTCTGGCTGATGAGCATATCCAAAAACTTGCGGCGCGCTTCGGGGGCGCCGTATACCAATTCTAAGTCGTCCGCCCCAAAGGATACGGCGGGGCGCTCCCCGAACCACTCCGTGTAGGAACCGACGTTCTCCCCGTTGATCTTCATCACCGTCTTCTTGTCGCGGGAGAAACCCAGCGCCGCGCTTTGAACGGTAACGCCGCCGTCGGCGTCATCATCGCCAAAACAAAAATCCCCGGAGACGAAGGCCGCTTCCTGACCGTATGCGATCATATCCGTCCGCGCCGCGCCGCGCTGCGAGCGGCCGGTGCAGAGCAGGTGGATACCCTCTAGGATATTGGTCTTCCCGGCGCCGTTCGGGCCCTCAAAAAGCGTCCCCTCCTTGGGGAACGGCAAGGAGAGGGCTTCGTGGTTGCGGAAGTTTTGCAGGACTAGGTTTTGTAGATGCATAATAACATCAATCTATCCTGACTGACAGCGTCGTCACCTTCTTGTCAACCCCGATTACCTTGACGAAACACATCTGCCGCGCCAATCCGGTTGCGGCGAAATTATACTTTCCGTCGCCCAATTTATCCTTGCTCAAAACAGCAATTCTCGCGCCGCGCAAATCAAACAGTTCAACGCTGCGGATATCCATCCCTTTTACGTTCAGTTCCAGCGAATTTCGGCGGGAAATTACGGAGACGCGCGATTGCGCCGCCGCCGCGACCGGCATCATTTTACATATCGACGTCGCATTGTATTTATCCCATCCGGGCATCTTGTCGAGCGTTATCACGTAGCTGTGGTTCATCGTTTGTTTCCATATCGCCGGAACGTTGACATCCGTAGTGAAATCGCCGTACCACGGCATGAACCACGACCACTCCGCGCCGTCGGCCTCGAGGCTGTCGGGGTGCGGGAGCGCGCCGTTTTCGCTCAGGGCTATTATCTTCTTCGCGCCGAAGATCGTCTTGATGTTCTCGAACGAGGCCACACGGGAGCCGTGCTCCTTCGCGCGCTGGTCGGGGTTCGGATAGTAGTCGCGGCCCACGATGTCCACGACATCGTCGCCCGGGTACCACTCAAGCTCACGCCCTGACTCCTCCGTGGTCCACACCCATATCAGGTTGTTCAGCCCGTGGTGGCGCACCATCCTGTCGAACATGAACCGGTACAGCGCGCGGCACGGCTCGGGCTTCTTGTCGCGCCCCCACCAGAACCAACCTCCCGCCGCCTCGTGCAACGGTCGCCACAATACCGGGATGTTTTTATCGGCAAGCCCCTTCAAGTAACCGGCGATACGGTCTATGTCCGCGACTATCCCCTTGTACTCTGCGCTGCTCTCGTTAAAATTGGTCTCCGTATAATTGGCGCTCTTGAACGCCTTGGTCAGGTCGAACTTAGTCTTTTCGGAGTAGAACTCCTCATCGTTCTTGAGCGGATCCCTCCAATGCCAGCAGTATATAGGAATCCCGCCCCTCTTGAAGAACTCTTCGGCTAGCGACAGCGTCCCGTTGGTGTAGCCCGTGTACCACTCGTCGTCCGCTTTCTTTCCGGTACTGTGCATGAAATCAACCCCCATAAGCGCCGGCAGCTTGCCAGAAACGCTCTTTATATGCGCCATCTCCGCCTGATTGTCGGGTGTATTGGGCGTGTACTTGCCGTCGGTCTGCGTCACGGTATTGGTCATGACGCCGCTTATCACCTTTTTCTGGAAGTTGTCCCTTAGAAAACTGTACACTTTGCGGGCGTTCTGCGACGCGTTCGGCGTAACGGGCGACCCGGCGATCGCGAACGGTTCGGAGACGTACGGCCCCACCTCCAAATAGTCTATGTCCACGAACCCCCAGCTTTTGGCTATGGCGAGCGTGTTCGCGCCGGATTTAAACTTGACCTTGCCTATAGCTTTGAGGCGGGCAAATACCGGCGGCCCGTCCTTGGTTCCGGTCTGCGGGAAGCCGATCGACCCGCTAGGCGTCCCGTAGACGTCGCCATTTACAACGAAGTTCTGCGTCTTGGAGGCGTCGTAGGTCTGGGAGTAGAATATCCAGACGGTGTAGAAGCCGGCGGCGGGGGCAGCGATGCTGAAAGTAAGGCTGCCCTCCTTCATCTTGACGTACTTCCCCCCGGAGGCGGCGGCGAGATCTGCCGTCTCCGTGTTGTTGCCGGCCGCGGCCTCGGCCTCGTAGCGGACGGGGGCCGGGTCGGCGGCGGGGCCGGCTAGGGCGGTTTGGACGGTCATGGCGGCGGTTATTGCCGTAATTATAGCTACCGGCAGGGTGATTCTGCCCATTTTCGGCCTCCTAAGGGTTACGGGGTCGCGACGGCCGCAGGTGCGCGGCATACTATATAATATACGCTAACGCGCGCCGATATTTCATAAAAATCATCACCAAATTCGATCCCCCCTACTACTAGCCTACTCAAAAAAATAAAAAAATTTGCATATTAGACCACCATTAATATATATTATGTTGTTACATTGATATGCCGTTATACCGGCTTCGTCCATCAAATATAAAACCCTGGGGGCCATAATATGGACGTGTCGTACGTTAATCCTTTTGTGATGTCAACAATTGAGACACTCAAAAAGATGCTGAACATTGAAGGCAAGGCGGGCAAGCTCTCCCTGAAGGACAGCTCGATGCACAGCTATGACGTGACCGGGGTCATCGGTCTGACCGGCGAGGCGGCAGGGTCTATCTGTCTCAGCTTCCCGATGGACGTGGCGTTTAAGGTGGTCAGCGCCCTTCTAGGCGTACAGGTGACGACCATGGGCGACGACGTGACCGACGGCATAGGTGAACTGGTCAACATCGTAGCCGGCAACGCTAAACAGTACCTGTCGCACTTCAACCTCTCCATCTCCCTGCCCAAGGTCGTGGTCGGCAAGAACCACACGGTGGCGTCCATCAGCGGCGTCCCCACGATAGTGGTGCCGATTCAGTCGTCGCTGGGCGAGTTCGCTATGGAGATTTCGCTAAAAACGCCCGAAACCGCAAAATAACGGCGGCTTTCGTCCGCAATCAACAATATACGAAAGGGTAAGCAAATGATCCCGATTCGCAAAACTCTCGCCGCGCTGCTCGCAACCGCCGGCGCGGTAGCCGTCTTCGCGGCTCCCGAGATCAAAGTCGAGAAAATGACCTACAACGGCGGAAATGCCGCCGAAGGGTCGGTGCTCAAGGCCCAGTTTAAGATCACGAACACCGGCAACGAGCCCCTAAAGCTCACGAGCGTGCGCCCCGGTTGCGGCTGCACCGTGGTATCTTACGACTCGGTCATCGCCCCCGGCAAAAGCGGATTTATAAAGCCTGAAGTCAACCTCAAGGGCTTCTCCATAGGCCCAAACAGCAGAGGCGTCACCGTCAACTCAAACGCAGGGAAAGACCCTGTCCTCCACCTGACGATCGAGTTCAACGTGACGGCGCGGCAGGAAGCCATAGCGGTCTCCGAAAACTACCTCGACTTCGACGGCGCGGCGAAACTGACGCTCCTCCTCGCCTCCGCCAAAACAGACTTGGCGGTTAGCGACGTGGTCTTCAAATCCCAAGGCGGCCAAAATGTCCCGGGCTGGGCGGCCAACACCCCGCAAAAGATAAAGTTCTCTTTCGCCCCGACAAACGACATCGTGCGGGATGACGGGCTCAAAACCTATAAATTAGAGATCAGCTCGCCGGGCGCCGGAAAAGAATCCGTTCTCGGAAATTTCGAGATCACCACAAATCATCCGGACAAAAAAGACATTACTATCGGGGGACGGATCAGGTAGTCTGTCCTGAAAACATCCCGATCACGCGAGACTAATAAACAAGGGGTATGCGATGAAGCAAGAATACGCGGCGGAATTTTTCCCAAAGCAGTTTTCGAAAACGGAAAGAAAGCGCGAAGAGACGGCCGGCAAAGCTCTGACAAGCGAACGCATTGCCTCGCTATTGTCGTTGCGCTTCAACAGAGAGCCTATCTACAAATCGGTAGAGGATTTCTACACTCCGGAGTACGCAGAAGCTCTGAAGTCCGGCGTATCGCCGTCCGAACTATCCCAAATACCTCGCTACCGCAACCCGACGCAAAAAGAGGTGAACTTGCTGTACTGCGACATCCACTCAAAAGACCAACTGTACGAATACAGCGCGTCCAACTCGCCGGATTGACGTTGTTCCGCTACCTCTGGTATATCTCCAACCCAAACTCAGGAACAAGCGACAGCAGGTGGTCGAATATGTCCGCCTGCACGTTCTCGTACTCCGCCCACCGCGTATCGCTCGTGAACATATAGAGTTCCAGCGGCAGACCTGTCTCCGCAGGCTCCAAGTGCCTCACTATTATCGTCATGTTTTGATTTATCCCCGGGTGCTTGTGCAGGTACGCGTCACAGTACGCCCTAAACGTGCCGATGTTCGTCAGACGCTTGCCGTTCGCCATGATCGACATATCGCTGCCGGAGAACTCCTCCTCGTTGAATTTGCTCATCTCCGCCAGCTTCGCGTCTATATATGGCGCCAGCAGTTTTATCTTACGCAGACGCTCGATCTCCTCGTCGGAGAGGAAGTGGACGGTGCTTATCTTGAAGCGCATAGAGCGCTTTATGCGCCTGCCGCCGCTCTCGCTCATGCCGCGCCAATTCTTAAACGAAGATGAGACGAATTCGTAGGCCGGTATGGAGACTATGGTCTTGTCCCAATTCTGCACCCGAATGGTCGTGAGCGATATGTCGACGACCTCTCCGTCCGCTCCGTGTTTGGGAATCTCGATCCAATCGCTTTTACGGACAAGGTCCATTGTTGACAGCTGCACGCCGGCCACAAGCCCTAGCAACGGGTCTTTAAATATCAACATAAGAACAGCCGTAAACGCGCCCAAACCGGATACAAAGTAGAGCGGGCTCTTGCCGGCCAGCAGGCTGACCGCAAATATGATGGCGACAAACGTACCTATAATCTTGAGCGCCTGAACTACCCCGTTGATACTGACCTTGCCGGTTTTGTTGTGCTCGTCGTAGAAATCCCGTATCGCGCTGAGCAACGCATCGAACACCGCCAAACTCACAAGCACGAAGTAGAGGTCCACCACTTTGCGAAGCAGCGCGTACTCCTCCGTCTCCGTAGCCAAAATATGCGGCAGATAGGAGTAAATGATAAGCGCCGGGATCATATGCGCGGCGCGGTGAATGAGGTGCCTGTCAAAAATAATGTCGTCCAGATGCGTAGCCGTCCGCAGACTGAAATTCTTAAGTACCGGCAGCAAAAGCCTGACGACGACCTCATGCACGACAAACGCGACAAGCAGCAAAACCGCCAGCTTTATAGTGTAGGCCGGTATAGAAAAACCGCGAACAAGGACATCGTCTCCCGCCCACAGCGTCGCAATAGATGAAAAAAAACTATCCATTATACCGCGCTTCCCCCTTACCTGTCGTGATATCTTGTATTGTAAGCCTGTATCGCCGCGTCCATTTTGTCCATCATCTCGTTCTTCTTCACCCTAAGCTCCGCCTCTTCACCCATCTTGTCCGCAATGTTCGCGAAGAGCCCTTTCGTCCTCCACGGCTGCACTATCATCAGCGAGTATACCTTGAACACCTTTTTATCCGCGTTGAACTGCGTGAGCGTCGTATGCACCGACGACCCGCGGACGCTGATGTCGGTTATCTGCCGCACGCCCTCCTCCCAGATCTTCTTGGCCTCGCCGCCGATGTTTTGCGAGTAGGACTCGCTTATCCGCTGCACCTGCGTACCCATGGCCTTGGCCAGCTCCGTCCGCGCCGCGTCCGACGACACCTTGCGCGCCGTCATCTCGTCGTTCGCCTCCCCCACGCCCACGCCGCAGGCTATGCCGTCGCCCTCAAGCCTGCCCCTTACCTCCTCAAGCTCGGACATAGTCAGGATCACCCGCCTAAACCCTGTCAGCGCCGCGGCATCCTCTTCGCTCAGCAGCTTCGTGGTCTTCTTGTTGTAGAAACTTGGAACCCCGCGCGCCTTGGCGTTCTTCTGGCCGGGGGCGACCTCCGTCATCTCATAGTTGCCGACCGGCGCGGATTTGCCGCTCCCTTTAGGCGTAACCTGCACCGTGCCGTCAAAGGTCTTGACCGCGGTCCCCGACCCTTTCCGTGAATCCAGCTCAACCGTCGTCCCGCGGATGGCCGCAACCGAAGTCGGCGTCTCCAGCTCAAAGGCGCCCTTATTGCCGGTCATCTTCTTGACATTTGCGACGACGCTGCCGTCGCTCACCTTGAGCTTGGTGGTCCCCGCCCCGTCCGCAAGCGCGGCGACCTCCACCACCGTGTTCTCCCTAAGCCTGACCTCGCTGCCGTTCGGCGTCTCGACACGCACCTCGGACTCGGCAAGGGTCGCGATCACATCATGCTCCCGCAGCGCCATATTGAGCCGCGCGGCCGGCCACGTGCTGACGTTGTTCCGGTCGGCCTTACGCTCTTTGGCGCTGAAGACCTTGACGGCGCCCATAATGCCTTTCACCGTACAACCGGAACCGTCCTGCGCCGAGACGGCGGAAAAAACCGCGCAAACAACTACGGCAAGGATCGATACAACGGCGAGCCTAAGGGATAACGGGACGCTCCTCCCGACGACGTACGGCGAAACTGACCTTTCGGTTTGCATTTTTTGTTCCTTTTTGCTGGGACCGACTCTATTCAATTATAATATATACCATTCCGGCATGGGATATGTTACAATAATATTTACATTACTTCCTCCAGCGCCTCAACCAAAAACTCAACGGCCGCCGCGACGCTCTGCCCCCTGACCGCCTCCCGGTCGCCGTTAAAGACAAACCTGCGGCTTAGCGCCTCCCCGCGGCGGAACACGCCCGCAAATACCAAACCCGCCGGCTTCTCCGCCGTGCCGCCGCCGGGGCCGGCGATCCCGGAGACGCTCATCGCGCAATCGCACCCGAAGAGTTTCGCGGCGCCGACAGCCATCGCCTCAACCACCGGCGCGCTCACCGCGCCGCAACGCTCCAATATGTCCGCCGAGACGCCGAGGATGTCGCGCTTAACGCCGTTGTCATAAGCTATTATCCCGCCGCGAAAGTACGACGATGATCCCGCGGCAGACGTGACGCTGCCCCCCAGCAACCCGCCGGTGCAAGACTCCGCCACAGCAAGGGTAAGATGTTGATTTTTCAGGAGTTCAGACAAACGCAATATCGGCGGCACCATAACGCTTCTCCACATAATCTATTGATTTTCAACAAGATAGCCATTGCATCCACCTACGTCAAAAAGACTATTATCCACTTGTACGCCCATATAGAAAACATCAGCGTGACGTTCGCCAGCACCCCGGCCGCCACATCGTCCATAGTCACTCCCACGCCCCCCTCGATCTCCTCTAATCGGTATACCGGATAAGGTTTTACGATGTCGAAGAAACGGAAAAGCACGAAGCCCAACGCAAGCGTTCGTATGTTAATCGGGATCATGAAAAACGTTATGAACTGACCGACCACCTCGTCGAAGACCGTCTGCTTGGGGTCGTCCTGCCCGAAGATCTCTTTCCCCCTGTCGGTCAGGAAAAAACTGACGGCGGTGATCGTCACTATCGCCCACCAGTAGTTGAGCGCGTTGTCCGGACCGAGCAAGAACGAGAAGTGATCTTTACCGAAGAACAGAATCGCTATCGTAATCGCCGAACCCACCGTGCCTGAAGCGAACGGGAAGTAGCCGATAAAGAAACACGACGCCCCCAGCTTTCTTATCCAATAGACTATCGTATTCATCCTACGTCAACCCTCTCGTTAAGCGCCTGAGTAAGCGTAAGCTGATCCACGTGCTCTATCTCCAGCCCCGCCGGCAACCCTCTGGCAAACCGCGTCACCCGCACCCCGTCGCCCTTCAGCGCCTTAGCCAAGTAGAGCGCCGTCGTCTCGGCGTCCCCGCTGCCGCCCAAGCCTATGATTACCTCTTTAACCTCAACATTGCCGCCGTCGCCGCCGAGCCGCTCGCGCAACCTCGCTATCTGCAGCTTCTCCGCCGTTATGCCGTTCAGCGGCGATAAAAGCCCTCCCAGCACGTGGTACAGCCCCCTGTAGCGGCCGGCGTTTTCTATCGTAAAGACGTCCGTAGGCTTCTCCACCACGCATATCAGCGATCTGTCGCGCGCCGCAGAGGCGCATACGGAGCACACCGCGCCCTCGCTGTAGTTGAAGCAGACGTCGCAACGCCTGACCTTCCGCCGCACAGACAGCACGGTATCGGCCAAGTGCTTCGCCTCCGCCTCCGGCCTCTCCATAAGATAGAGCGCCAGACGCCACGCGCTCTTGCGGCCTATGGTGGGCAGCTTGCTCAGCGCGGCGACCAATTCCTCCAAACTATCGAGCATATACTATAACCCCGGCAGCCCCAAGCCGCTCTGGAGCGACCCGAAGACCGACTCCGAATCGCCCTTAACCGCCTCTAAGGCGCTCGTATGGGCGGCGACGATCAGATCCTCAAGCATCTCAACGTCCTGCGGATCGACCACCTCCGGGTTGATCTTGATAGACACCAAATCATTCTTCCCGCTGAGCACGACCTTGACCATACCCCCGCCGGCCACGCCCTCATACTGCTTGCGCTGCAGTTCCTCTTGGGCCTTCACGACCTGTGTCTGCATCTTCTGAGCTTGCTTCAGAAGCTTATTCATGTTTTTCATGGTTCAACCTTGCATAATGGTTAACGATTTATTGACACATTAACTCAACAACTCCCCGTCAAATATGTCTATGATTGTTTGTAGTATCGGCTCTTTCTTTTTATCTTCCTCGAACTTCGCTTTTTTGTCAACGGTATTGTTCATATCGGTTTTGCCCTGAACATTACTTGACTTGTTGACACTCGGTTTATCTATACTTGTACTATCATTATTATATGTATTGACGATACGGCTATCATCATTAACACTGCTCTTACTGACATTATTGCTATTATCACTTGTTTTAACCGATCTATGCAATTCCGATTCTGTCAACTCACTTTTTTTTTTACTTCCGCCGCGCCGCCGCCTTCTGCCGCTAGTTTTAGCAGCTGCTCTATGCTTGCGGAACTCTCTAAGTACAGCAGTTTCAGCACCATCAGTTCAACCGAAAACTGCGGGTACTCGCTCCACTTCAGCTCTTGACCGGCTTTGTTCACTATCTCCGCCATACGTATAAGGTCGGGCTCCGCGAACGCTTGCGATTCTTGGGCGAACGCTTTCGCCTCGTCGGCCTCTATCTCTATCCCCTTGGCCTCTAGAGCGCCGGGGACTTTCGCGAACAGCAGGTTGCGCAGATGCTCTTGCAAACCGCTTATCAACTCGTTTAACTCGTAGCCGTCGAACAGCGTTTTTTGGACTATCTCCAGCGCGGCGGCTTGATCTTTCTCTTTGATATTCTTCATCAGTTCGCGGTAGGTGTCCGTCCCCACCAGCCCGAGCACCGCGCGCACCTCTTTCTCGGTGAGGTTTTCGCCGCAGAAAGAGCAGGCTTGGTCTAAAAGGCTGAGCGAGTCGCGCACGCTGCCGTCGGCTTTGCGGGCTATGACGGAGAGGGCGCTTTTGTCGAAGGCCACTTTCTCCGCCTCGCATATCTTCGCGAGGTGCGCGGCGATCCTGTCGGCGCCCACGCGCCTGAAGTCGTAGCGCTGGCAGCGGGAGTGTATCGTAGACGGGATCTTTGCAGGCTCCGTGGTAGCCAAGATGAAGATCACATTAGGCGGCGGCTCCTCCAGCGTCTTGAGCAACGCGTTGAAGGCGCTCTTTGAGAGCATGTGCACCTCGTCTATCACCACAACGCGGTAGCGCCCGCCCATCGACGTATACCCTATATTTTCACGGAGTTCTCGGATGTCGTCGACGCTGTTGTTGGAGGCGCCGTCGATCTCCATCACATCCAGGCTGGAACCGTTCACGATGTCATTGCAGGACGGGCACTCGCCGCACGGCGCAGGGGTCGGGCCCTTCTCGCAGTTCAAGGCGCGGGCCAAGATGCGGGCGGCGGTCGTCTTGCCCACCCCGCGCGTGCCTGTGAACACGTAGGCGTGGGCCACCCTGTCCTTCTCTATGGCGCGGCTCAGCGTGTCGACGATGTGCTCTTGGCCGATCATGTCGCCAAATGTTTTGGGGCGCCATTTCCGCGCAAAAACGATGTAACCCATAACCCACCCGCAAGATGAAAAAAGGACCAAGCTTACCTGCGGCACACCAAGCATCCGCTTACCGTTGCTCCCTTCCGGGCCTGGCGGGGTTCACAGCCTACGGTTGCGCAGGACCTGGTCCCGTTGATTAGCCAACGAACATATAAATGGCGGAGAGGCAGGGATTTGAACCCTGGGTACGGGATCCGTACACACGCTTTCCAGGCGTGCCCCTTAAACCGCTCGGGCACCTCTCCGAAAACGACACGATTTTCTAATATAATAAATGGGCAAGCCGCCCGTCAAAAAAATTTTTTCAGCCGTCTTTGTGATTTTAGGTTGCTATAATATATATTTTGACATTGACCTTAATTTTGATTTTAACCTTAAAAACCTAAACCCCCGGGAAAATCAATGCCGAAAACAGCCATGATCTCCGGCGTAACCGGCCAAGACGGCGGTTATTTAGCCAAATTTTTACTCGAAAAGGGCTATCGGGTCCTCGGCCTCTACCGCCGAGGCTCAACCGACACTTTCTCCAAACTCCGGGAGCACGGCATCATAGACCGGATAGAGCTGCTCGACTTCGACCTGCTCGAGTTCTCCAATATCTGCCGGCTCTTCAAGCGCCACGCCCCTGACGAGTTCTACAACCTCGCCGCGCAGAGCTTCGTCGCGGCCTCGTGGGAGGAACCCATCTACACGGTGCAGGCGGACGGCATGGGGCTGCTCTACATCCTAGAGGCGATCCGGGAGTTCTCGCCCAAAACGCGCCTCTACCAAGCCTCCACCTCCGAGATGTTCGGAAAGGTTCAAGCGACGCCGCAGACGGAGAATACCCCCTTCTACCCGCGCTCCCCCTACGGCATCGCCAAACTCATGGCGCATTGGGCCTGCGTGAACTACAGCGAGAGCTTCAACGTCTTCGCCAGCTCCGGGATACTCTTCAACCACGAGAGCCCTATGCGCGGCAAGGAGTTCGTCACACGCAAGATAACGTCGCACTTCGCGAGGCTCGCAACCGGGCAAACGGAAGAGCCGCTCGAACTCGGCAACATGTACGCGATGCGCGATTGGGGCTTCTCGGGCGATTACGTCGAGATGATGTGGAAGATGCTCCAACGCGACAAGCCCGACACCTACGTCATCGCCACCGGAGAGACGCACACCATAAAGGAGTTTGTGGAGGAGGCCGGCAAACGCTGCGGTTTCGAACTGCGCTGGGAGGGGAGCGAGGCGGACGAGATTGGCGTCAACGGCAAGACCGGCAAGACCGTTGTGAAAGTCAACCCCAAATTCTACCGCCCGGCGGAGGTGGAAAAGCTGATCGGCAACCCTGAAAAAGCCGTTCGGGAGCTCTCGTGGAAAGTCAAAGTCTCCTTTAAGGAGCTCTGCGCCATGATGATGGACGCGGATATCGACCGGGCCAAAAAAGGGACGCTGTGATGAACATTTCCGTCTTGGCGCTAACCTCCGTCTACCCGCGCTTTAACGAAGACGCCGAGGTTCCGTGGCTGCGGATATTTATGCGCGAACTCGCCGCGCGCGGGTGCAACGTACATATCGCCGCCCCGTCCTACAATGGACTCAAAAGCCACCGCATAGACGGCATACCCGTCCACCGCTACAGATACGCGCCGGCGGGTCTGGAGTTTTTGACCCACGATGAGGGCGCCCCCTCCAAAATAGCGCGAAACCCGCTCCTGCAGCTCTTGGCCGTCCCCTACGTCATATCGGGCTCGTTGAAAACTCTGCTCTTGTGCCGCAAACTAAAACCCGATATTATCCACGTCCACTGGCCTTTCCCGCACGCCTTTATGGCCCTCTTCGCCCGCTTCTTTTGCCGACGGACAAAGATCGTGCTGACATTCTACAGCGCGGAGCTTCTGCTGGCCAAAAAGAAAAAATGGATCAGGCCGATATTGAAAAGATTCATTAAACGGGCCGATTCGGTCATAGCGATAAGCGCCTTCGCCAAAGACACCGTTAAAAACATCTTCAACAGAGAGATCGAAATACTGCCGTACGGAACGACCCTGCGCAACGTATCGGGCACGGTGAATACCCGCTCCCCGTCCGACAAGTTCCGCATTCTCTTCGTAGGCCGCCACATCGAGAGAAAGGGGATAGAATACTTGATAAAAGCGGCCGCCTCGCTCGATCCAAACATATACCAAGTGCGAATCGTCGGTCAAGGCGACTTAACGGAGAGACTGAAAGCGCAAGCCGCCAAAGAAGCGCCGGAACAAGCAGTATTCTTGGGAAAAATTTCAAACGAAGATTTAGAAAATGAATACCGAAACGCCGGTTGCTTTATCCTCCCCGCCATCATAGACTCCCGCGGCGACACGGAAGGCCTGGGCGTAGTTATGATAGAAGCCGCGGAGTACGGCGTCCCGGTAATAGCAAGCGCGGTCGGCGGGATAGTAGACATCATTATAGACGGCAAAACAGGCTTGCTGGTCAAAGAGAAATCTCCGCAAGAACTAGCCGACGCGATACAACGCTTGCGTGAAGATCCCGACCTATCAAAAAGACTCGCTGATGATTGCCGAAAGCACGTGAATGAATTTTTCTCTTGGGAGAGAATTACGGAGAAACAAATGGCGATATATAAAAATGTTATCGGTAATTGATATATAGAGATTGCGGGTCAAGCCCGCAATGTGACGACGCTTATTAACATAAACATTATCAATAAGGACGCTAAACTATGCGCATAATCTCCCCTTCAGCCTACCTGTCCACGCTAACCGGCCTGATCCGCAACGTTTGGGCGCAACGCCCCGTCTTCCCATTCTACGCCTCCTTCAAACTGACCTCCAAATGCCACTTCGGCTGCCCGTTCTGCAACGTCAAAAAAGACCCGTGCCCCGATCTATCAACAGCCGACATTAAGGCAATTCTACGGAACCTCTCCCGCTCCCCCGTGCTCATGACCAGCTTTGAAGGCGGCGAACCGTTACTCCGCCCCGACATAGAAGATTTGCTAATCTACGCCCGACGCAATTGTAACTTCTACTTACTATTCACCACAAGCGCCAAAGACCTGCTCTCGTACCCGATAGACCGCTACTCGCAATACATAGACTTTTTGCACGTCTCAATCGACGAGGGACACGATAATCTGGCCCTCTTCGACACGCTCGGCGAACTCTCCGAACTGCCGCTCGGACTATCCGTACAGACGGTCGTCACCCCAGACACTGTAAACGCATTGGACGACAAAGTACGCGTCTGCTACGAAAACAAAGCCAATATCGTAGTCATCCCCGCGGCGGTAATGGACAACGCTAAAAACTGCTTCCCCGACATGGACCGCCTAGAACGCAAAGTACGCTGCCTGCGCAAACTCTACCCCAACACTATCCACACCCCCGCCGGCTTCTTCGACGCCTACCGCCGAGGAAAATGCTCAAGCGCCTCGGTAATCATAGCCCCCGACGGCCGCCTATACTACCCATGCCACATCCTAGGCCAAAAAGGCCCCGACCTGCGGGTCACCCCCCTGTCGGATTGGCTGACATCAAAAGAGGCCGAAGATATGCGCGGACAGATGCGGCGCTGCGAAAGAAATTGCGGGTGGTACCAATACTACGCGATAGACTCCTACACCTCAATATCGTCGGTGGTCGACGCGCTACGGCCCGTCGTGTTCGGTTGATAGATTACCCCGCCCATCACCCACCAAATCAGTAGGATCATTTTTTTCAGAAAAATTTGCTTTTCGGCCTGCGCGGAATGTATACTTATGTATTATTATAATAAATAATGTCGTATGATTCAAAGTCTATCCCAAAATCATATTGCGCGGGAGACTCTTGAATACCATATATATTAAATAGTGTAAGAAATATTCACCTGTAACATACTAGGATATGCGAGGTAAAAAGATGCAAAATTTAACGGATTTAAGCGGAAATCACGCAGCGGGCGTTAAAAACCCGCCGCGCCCGTTTACCCCCCCCCCCCCCCCCCCCACGGATTTTTGCGCGCCCGAAAATCGCCTATATAATTATGGAATTTCCTTATTATATCTGACCATCGCGCTAGTAATTCTGCCCTGCCACGCCCTCTCCCAAACGGCAGGAACCGACCCCGAACCGGCCGCCCAATCGCCGACACCGGAGACCGCCGCGCAAACCGCCGTTTTCGAACTCACCGAGCCGCCGCCCGACAGCGCCGAAATAGCCGCCTTTAATACCGATGCCAATACCGCCGCCGCACTCGACGCCGCGCCGCAACCCGCCGCCCAAGAACCGGACGACAAGCCTAAAATCGCCGTCTACGTCACCGGAGACGTCCCGGAAAACGACAAAACCGCCCTCGGCACACGAATGCTCGCCGCGTTCGTCAACAGCGGACTCTACAGGGGCATAGAACGCTCCGCCCAATTCCTAGCCGAGGTGGAAAAGGAACACATAAAACAACGCAGCGGCGACGTGGACGACAGCCAAATCAGCGCGCTCGGCAAACAATTCGGCGTCAATATCATCTGCGTCGCGGCCATCACCCCGGCGCTAGGCTCTTACCAAGTATCCGCCCGCATTATAGACGTCGAAACCGCCGAGGTCACACACATCGGCGAGGCCAACAGCCCCCTCAAAACTATAGAAGACCTGACCGTTGTCTCAAACGAGGTCGTCAGCAATATGTTCGGCAGACAGCTCTCTATCGCCCCCGCCCCCATACGCCCCAAAAAGAAATACAGCGTAGGCGTAGGCGCCATCTACGCCGGCGGCCTCGGCGGCGGGATAGCGTGGAGCGACGGCCAAGTAAACATGCCGTACTCCGGCGGCGGCGTCTGCATATTCTTCAGCCACACCTACGCCTCTGCCTACATAACCTACCTGTCCGGCGGCGGCCGATGGGAGAGCGACAACCTATACGGCAATAAATACGAACTGCCCGACCTGCGGCGCACAGACCTGAACGTCGGGATTTTCGGAAAATACCCCGTAAACTTGCGGGACAATATAACCCTCTTCCCCACAGCCGGCCTTGACTACAACGCCTGCGTCAATGCCAAATTAGTCCGGGCGGACGGCAGCAAATACAACTTCAACGGCGCGGACGGACAAGACAACGCCCACGTAAGCGGCGACCTAAACGAACTCTGGGCGCGCTTAGGCGCGGGATGCGACGTAGACATAGGCTGGAACGCCTACATCCGAGGCGAGATACTGTACGGGGCTAGATTAGCCAACGCCTTTGAGAAGTCGTACCTATACGGCAACGGCTACACAAAATCAGCCCACGGGCCGACGCTTAGAGTGGGGGCGGGGATCAGACTGTAAAAAAATGTCTGAATTAGGATTTATAGGATTTAATGGATTATAGGATAAAATAAAAGATCAAAAGGAGAGTGTATGAAAAATTCAATCCGTACCAAGACTGTTATCGCCGTCGCCGCTACAATAGCCGCGCTTGCCATCCTCGCCGCCGGTTGCGGCGACAGCGGGATCAATAACGGAGGCGAAAGCAAATACCTGAATATGTTCCTAGACGTGTTCAGCAAAAATCCCGGCCATAATAACGACATCGGCGACTACTCGCTCACAATCAACACCTCGGAGGGCGGAACGGTGTCGCGCAGCTTGAATGTAGACAGCTACAAAGCCGGAGCGTCGGTCACAGTGACAGCCGTGCCCGATCCCGGATACGAGTTCATAGGCTGGTCGGGGGCGTTAAACACAACGAACCTAGAATTAACGATTACCATGAACGGCGACAGATGGCTCACCGCCAATTTCAAAAAAGACGATGACTACCGACCCACGTATGAAGTCTACTTCGACGCCAACGGCGCGGACGGCGACGTCCCGGCACCGGCACGCTCGGTTTCAGGCAATAGCATAACGCTCCCATACTTAACAAACATGTCAAAACCCGGATATCGCTTAACCGGATGGAACGAAGACAACCCGGACACTGGAACATTCTACAAGGCCAGCGCATCCTACACCGTCACTCACCGCGCTACTCTATACGCAAAGTGGGAGAGGATATATAGTGTCGTATATGACTGCAACGGCGCAAACGTAGAACCAAATACGTTGGGGGCTGGATCGGGGTCCAATGGCGGCCCCACGCGTACCGAACACGTCTTTTATGGTACCGTCATAACGCTACGTTCCTCTGACGATCCGTCATTTTATATAACAAAAAACGGATATTATTTTGATGGGTGGAATACGAAACCTGATGGTACGGGAACCACCTATACCGTCGGTTCTTCTTACACTGTTACCGATGATATTACGTTTTACGCTAAATGGATGTCAACCGGTAGGTATAGGGTAGTTGTATCGAGCGTGGGCGCGAATGCGACCCGCGACAGCGTTTACACGGCTGGTGATACTGTAAAGATAACAGCTGGAACGCCTCCGTCAGGCTATCAGTTCAAAGAGTGGATTTCTTCAACTCCGTATATTTTATTCGCTCCAACCGCCAATAACGCGACAGCGATGTTTATTATGCCTGACGCCGCAGTGACGGTGACGGCGGTGTTTGAACCGATAGCGGCGAATGCCCACGCCCACACGATAACATTCAACCCAAATGGTGGGACGGTCACCCCGAATAAACTCGTTACAGACACGACTGGCAGACTCGCACGTTTGCCCACACCTGAAAAAAGAGGATACTCATTTGACGGATGGTTCACATCGGAGACAGGTGGTACGAGGGTGACGGCAGGTGCTACGGGTACGGTATTCACCTCGGACATTGTAATTTATGCGAGGTGGACAATTACAACCTATACGATAACATATTATCTTGACGGCGGAACTGTATCGACTACCAATCCAACTAGCTATACGGTAGAGACACCTACGTTTACGCTGAATAATCCGACCAAAACAGGCTTCAAATTCACGGGTTGGACGGATGAGAATGGCTCGACGCAAACGACTGTGATAATTGCGAATGGGAGCTTGGGCAACAAAAGTTATGCCGCGAACTGGACGACTACGGTCTATTACACACTGACGGTCCAATGTAATCCAACGTATGGCGGTAGTGCTACGGTGAGCAGTCTGTCTAGTATCCTCGCCGGGACACAGATCAATATATCGGCTACGGCGAATTCTGGCTATACGTTCAACAATTGGACGATAGCATCCGGTAGCGGCACAATCGCCAACTCTGGCAACGCTTCCACAACCGTCACTGTGAATGGGAACATTACCGTCATGGCCAATTTCACACAGACCGGCAAGATTCCAGGTACCCCGATCACATTTAAGGGACGAACGTACCAGACGGTGGTGATAGGCGGCAAGACTTGGATGGCGGCGAATCTTAACTTTGATACGTTGCCCGGTACCGGTTCATGGTGCTACGGCGATAGCGCTAAAAATTGCGAGAAGTACGGCAGGTTGTATGATTGGAGTACGGCGACGAAGGTTTGTCCGACGGCAATGGGGTGGAAGTTGCCGGATACGGCGGATTGGAATAATTTGACGAGATGGCTGGGTGGTAAAGATATTGCCGCTGGCAGATTGAAGGCGGCAAGCGGCTGGGACAGTACCACTAATAGTGAGGATAATTACGGATTTTCAGCTCTACCCGGCGGATACTATCGTGCCGACGATGATCGCGAAGGTGAAGATGATGACGATGAAAGTTTCAAAGCTGCAGGCAAATACGGCTTGTGGTGGACGGCTATGGGTCAGGGCAACCTCGCAAAGGCTAAGATCATGTCCTACAACAACGGCAAAGTAGAAGAAAACGAATTATTAAAGAGTCGCGGGTTCTCTGTGCGTTGTGTTAAGAATGATTGATGTGGGATGGGTTGGTGTTTAGATTTTAGCGTAGCCGTCGCGTGGCGACTATTATTTACAATAACAATTCCGTGAGGGTCACCAGACACATCCCTCACGGTTAACTTAATTATGAAAGGAGTGTCGGGTGGTGTCTACTTGCAGTTGGTACTGTATTACCGTGTTTGTTGTTAGCAGTTGCAGTGTGTTATATTAGTATATTTCACAACCTAAAACCTATTTTAAAAGGAGAAATAAAATGAACAAAATAAATACAATTCTTGATATAACCACTCTTTTGGCAAACATCGTTACTATCGGTGGTATATCTTATGCAATTTATGCAATCTATATTTATTTAAAACAGTCAGAAAAAATAAAAATATACTTTGATGAAACACTAAACATGTTAACTTCGCCAAAAGTATTAGAACGGGTATTAATGAGATTGATAAAATATCCAGAAAAAATACATATACTTAATATAATTACCAAAACTAAAAAACAAAAACGGCATAATAACATTCCTTTTGCCGTTGTAGAAAAAAGAAACGCGTTGCTAAATACGGAAAAGGTATTATTAATAAAGAGAGGTATAACAATAATTATATATGAAGTAATACATGATAGTTGTACATTCAATTCAACTTTGGTAAATTCACTTTCTAATTTTGTTGCAAACTATAATATTTTTGTTAAAAACCTAGAACATCGTCTCGATGGTGATGGTAAAGTCTTAAAAGTAACAACAAGGATTGGCGAATTGGACTTATCTGCAAAAATAGTGGTGTCTAAAGATATTGCTAGTTCTGTGCAAAAAAATATTATTATTAACGGTTTACCTGGACAAAGAAATTGTGATTTTAATATTATAGAAGATCCTGATAATGCTATAAAATTGCAGGTGATGTATGATTTTATTGTATATCTTTCGCGAGATAAGTTTTGGGATGGAGAAAATTTTTTACACAACGATAAACTCATGTGGATTTTTAAATCTTCAGAATGGTATGTGGGTGAAGCATAAGACCGTTTCATAGTTCATCGCGATCTTGTATCAATCCATTATGGGCGCTGTGGCTGTCTCACCATCACTCCTAGTGGTCTGTTAAAAATGCCGAAAATCAGCGGCAGGATCACGCCATCTCTCTCCCGTCCCCCGCAATCCCGCTCCAACCGCATCGTCCCCGTCCCAATCCGCCACGAGGTCAACGGGTCGACCCTAGAGTATCCCGCCCGATTGGGAAGCAATATATTTAAAATGTTCGGCACGTTTCGGGTTCTTCCACCTCTAACTTGTCTTCTTCTTCGCGTATTTTTACAACATAAAGACCTCCTTCTAAGGCAATTTTTCTAACATCGTCATCTACCACTGCTCCAACTATTGCGCCGAAAAGCGTTTTGTCTGTAATGCCGACCAACCGTTCATTTTGGCGTAATATGTTTAGGCGTTCCAAATGTTTTTTCACGTCACGAACCATCGGGCGCGCTTTGGTTTCAACCGCCATAACTTCTGTTTTGCCGAATAACAGAATGTCCACTTCGGTAATCGTTTTCTTTTCGCCAAGTTCATCTATTTTTTTGTACATTCTATCCGTTTGTATGTTGTCGAATGAATGTTTTCCTGAGGCGTTCATGGCAAGACGTATTTTGGGAATAACAATAAATTCCATAAGGTCGCCAAGGTCTTTACCTACGCTACCGATGTTTTTAGATATTTCTCTGACCAATGCAGATGTTTGTTTGTATTCCGCTATTATTTCGGCGGACATCTCTCGGAGAGCACGTTCCGTCTCTTCGCGAGCCTTCGCCATTCTTGCCTCGGTATCGGCGACAACGGCGGCGAGATCTTCAAGCGTAATCCGTCTCGATTTCGGAGGAGTCTTCTTTTTCGGATAGGTTTTTTTCGCCACCTTTTTTGTGGTTTTCTTTACAGTCATCGTTTTTTTTCCGCTCATAAAGCTTTCCTTTTGGGGGTTCAGAATAATGTACTTATATAATATAATAAATGTGTTAAGGGTATATGAAGCTTTTTTAAAAAAATTTGACATCCGCGCCAAAAATTCATTATATTTCTATTATATTGGTCTGTGCGACGTAGGTTCATGATATTAACCTAATTAAGGGGTGTCAATATGACAACCTTGGCAACGTTAGAGGACATTGTGGCCCGACTTGGGGTGACAATGGAGGAAAGCCAAAAAAAATGGGAGAAAACCAGAGAAGAGCTGGCGGAAAGCCATAAAAAGTTGGCGGAAAGCCATGCGGAAAGCCGGAAAGATTGGGAGGAACTCCGGAAAGAGAGGGAACGCGCTATTCAAAGAGCGGATAAGGAGCATGAAAAGACGGAGCGCATGATGCAACGCCTAGAAAAGAACATCGGCGGACTGGGCAACAGCATCGGCGAAGTTGTCGAAATGATTGTCATTCCGGGAGTAAAGGAAAAGATGAACGCATTCGGGCACAACTTCACCATGGCCTCGCCCGGAAAAGAATACTCCGACACAGACGGCAGCACGCTAATGGAAATAGACCTGTTGCTTGAAAATTGCGATGAGGTTATGGTGGTAGAGGTAAAAACGCAAGTCTCGAAAATGTGGGTGGAGCGGCACTTGAAACGATTAGAGATACTGCGCAAAAAAGAGCGTATAACGGGCATGACCGGTAAAACCATGTACGCCGCCGTCGCCGGTATAGGTTTTGATGAAGAGGCGCGTGAGCTCGCGGCTAATAACGGTATGTACTTGATAGACATCCATGAGGATAGCGAAAGAGTCGACGTAACGCCGCCAATGGATGTTTGTACTTGGTGACTGCCGCCGCCTACCTGCCGCCCCCCCGGCTCCACATCCCTCCAACCCGATCACGGTATAACCGGGTGTCGTCACGCAGCAGCATATAGTTGTTGACGGAAAATAGCGGAATCTCTCTGTACTCCCCAAGGCGCACCCTAGCGTCCGTCTCGTCGGCGAACCACATTGACGCGAAGTGCAGTTGCTCCGTTAAATTATTGAGCACGGCCTCCGGCGCCCAGCCGACCGCGCAGTCATATCGTCCGCTCACAAGCGTCTTCTCGTACGCCTCCGCGTTACCGCCTGCGGCATCGGTCGCTAAACCGGCGGCGGCGAAGTCGGCGCGGAGTTTCTCGGCTATGGCGGTTGAGATCGGGTCATCGTCTCGGTAGATGAGTTTTATCGGCTTAGGCAGCTCCGGCGTCGGGGTGCGGGCGGGTTTTGGCCCTGCCAAGCCCTCGTGCGACGTCACGCAAAAGATCTCCTCGCCCTCGGCCTTGACTACGTTTTTGAGGAGATCCATGCTGCTCACGGCGCCGCGTATAAATGTGCGCAGCTGGTCGTTTGCGGATTTTACAGCTAAGAAGTATCTGTCTGACGGAAGCCTCACCAATACCGCCTTGCCCTCAAGCTCCGTTTTAGCGGTCTCTATGTCCGCCGCGGAGTAGAGCGTCATCGCGGCGTACTTGCCCTGGGCGAACGAGGCCATAGCGTCGGGGTCGTTGCCGAGACGCACGGTGCACTCCGCGAGGTACGCGGTGTCTTCGGAGCGGCTGTTGGCGTTGGGCAGCAGTTTTACAGCGTCCGCCGCCGACCAAGAAGTGTAGTAGGGGCCGAGCATAAACGAGCCGTCTATGAGGGCTGGCGAGCGGAGGCGCTGGAACGCCAGCGGGTCGGGCTTGGCTAGGCGGATACGGATCGTCTGCTCGTCGGCGGCGGTCAGCCCGCCGACCAGCGGCTCCTTGCCGCTCACGTAACCCTCCGCGCCCTGAACATTGCGGAAGAGGGCGAGCCCCCGCGCCGGACGCTCTTTGAGGTGGCGCGACCAGAGTTCCACAAAGTCTAACGCCGTGGCTTTACGGCCGTTAGCGCGTTTTACCACCTGCGTCAGCGTGAACTCAAGCCTCCTATGGGTCGAATCGGTGACATTGAACAGCTTGCGCTCCGCGCCGTCCCGCCCGAAGGGGTTCAGGCTGACCATCTCGATTACCGCGTCATCCAAAAAACCGCGTTGCAGGTAGATGACCGCCTTCCCGCCGGCGACGGGACGCTCAGCCTCCCGCCGCTTCTCCTCGGCCCTCCTAAAGAGAGCCTCCTCAATATCCTCCTGCTCGAACTCCGCTTTGCGCAGACTGTCGGCAAACCGTTTTTCTTCCTCCACGGCAAAGTCCCCGTAGCCGGACCGCCCGGCTCCCGCGTAGGCGAGGTTGATCTCTTGCTTAGGCGCTACCGCGGCCTTTTTATCGACGGATGCCTCCTTGCCGGCGCGGGCGTGACGCGGGGTGCATGACGCGGCTAATGAAACGGCGAGCGCCGCGCTTACGGCGCAGAGGGCCGCCGTCTTTAATATCTTGGTCATTCAGCGCTCTTCCTGCATAAATCCTGAGCGCCCTCGCACTGCTGGATGTAGGCGTTGAGAATGACCTTGGCCTCCTTCTTCTCCTCGGAACTCATACGCTCGTACTGGTCTTGGAAGGCCGCCGCTTCCTTGCAAGCGTCTTTCATGTATTGGCAACGCTCGTTGTCGGGGACGTTGTTGAAATCCACCTTAGTAGGCTTGTGCGAACACGCCGTCGCCACTATCGCGCAGACGGCTGCCGCTGTAAAAATTTGTTTTTTGTTCATTTGCGTTGATCCTTGTGTGTGATATGAAACGCGGGCGACCCGCGCCGCCGCCGTACCGTACGCCAATTATCAATATAATAAATTTTCCGGCCTAAAGCGCGGATTATCGCCGAACCGATTTGGCTCTCCGCCGCCGAGTAGTGGTTTTGACCCCTTGGGCGCTCTTCAGCCTGTGCAGCGCCTTGGTCTTTATCTGGCGCACCCGCTCCCGCGTGATCTTGAACTTCCGCCCTATTTCGTCCAGCGTGTACGGGTTGTCGTGATCTATCCCGTAGTACAGCTTGATGATGTCCCGCTCGCGTTCGGTCAGGCCGTCGAGCATCTGCCTGATCTCTTCGTGCATAGACATAGACTGGATATTTTCATCCGGGCCGCTGCTCTCCGGCGTGTTCACGATAAGATCTATGAGCGTGGAGCCGCTGTTGTCCTTTATGGGCGCGTCGAGCGAGACGTGGTTGTTCGATATGGAGATGGTCTCCTGAACGGTGGCCTCCGTCATCTCCAGCTCGCGGGCGATCTCGGCGGTGTCGGGCATACGGTTGAGGCGCTGCTCGAGTTCGATCTGCATCTTGCTGATCTTGTGGATCGCGCCGGCGCGGTTTAGCGGCAGGCGCATAATCCGCGACTGCTCCGCCAATGCCTGCAGGATGGCTTGCCTGATCCACCACACGGCGTAAGAGATGAAGCGGAAGTTTTTCTTCTCGTCGAAACGCTTGGCCGCCTTCACAAGCCCCATATTGCCCTCGTTTATGAGGTCGCAGAGGGAAAGCCCCTGATTCTGGTAGTTGCGGGCCACGCTGACCACAAAGCGCAAATTGGCCTTGATGAGCGCGTCCAGCGACGCGCGGTCGCCGCTCTTGATCTTGGCGGCCAGCTCCGCCTCGCGCTCGGAGGTAAGAGGCTGCAGCTTCCCTATCTCTTTAAGATAGAGCGCCAAGCTCCCCTCCTCGATGATCGGCATATTAGGCTTGTTCATAAGCTACTAAATATATATTATGGGCGGCGAAAAGTCCAATTGTTTTTTGTTTTTTTGTGAATATTACGCTACGACGGCAGGTTTTATTATTATTTTCGCGCCTTTTCCATATTGAGAAGATGGGTTTGGGGGTGCCGGGCGGCATCCCCGAAATGCTACCTTTTTTTGGAAGACTTCTTCCCGCCGCCGGCATGGCGCGTCCCGATTTTCTTGACCGGCGCCTTGTGGTGCTCCACGGCGGCCGGCGCCGCCGCCGGTTTCGGCAGCAGCCACTTCTGCTGAACCAGCCCCATCGCGCTCGACAGCGTCCAGTAGAACACCACCCCCGCCGGGAAGCCGTTGAACATCACCAACATGATGACCGGCATCATGTAAATCATGGCTTTCTGGTTCGGGTCTTGTATCGCCTGCTTCTGCTGGAAGAAGGTCAGCGCGGCCATGAGTATCGGCATGAGCGCGACGTTCGAGCCGTAAAGCGGTATGGAAAAAGGCAGATGGAACAACGCCTCCGGTTGCGACAGGTCCTTCACCCACGGGAGCAGGTACGTGGCCGCGGCACGCAACTCCACCGCCTTCCTGAGCACCACGAAGAGCGCTATAAAGATAGGCATCTGCAAGAACATCGGCAAACAGCCGGGGTTGAGCGGGTTTACGCCCTCGGCCTTGTAGAGCGCCATCATCTCTTCGCTGAACTTCTGCTGGTTTCCCTTGCCGTACTTCTGGCGCAACGCCGCGATCTTGGGCTGGAGGTCGCGCATACGCATCATCGACCTGTTGCTGCTCTGGGTGAGCGGGTAGGTGACGACCTTCGAGAGCAGCGTTAACAGAAATATCGCGACGCCGTAGTCCTTCAGAAGCTGGTGGAAGTAGATCAGGAGCTTGAGTATGATCTCCGCGATCGGCGGGAACCACCAGCCCGCCCAAAAAATATGGCGCGCCCAGCTCAGCACCGGAAAGAGCGTCTTCTCAAACTTCATGCCGTGCCGCGAAAGCTCGCCCACCTTGCCCGGACCGGCGTAAATCCAATCGCTGACCTCCGCCGCCGCCGCGTCCGCTTTGTAATACACGGAGTAGTTAATATCAACCTCTTTCTCTTTACCCGGCAACGGTTTAGCGACGTTCCGCCCCTCTATTACGATGTCGGCGTCGCGGAGCGAATCGGCCACAAGCGCCACAAAGAAGTACTTCGAGCTGACACCGACCCAGCGGAAGTTCCCCGACGGCTCCTCTTTGCCCTTCTTGCTCATCTCAAAGTGATTCACGCTGCGCCCGTCGGAGTAGTGGGCGCGCCGCTTGTCAATAGTACCGCCGAACGGGACGTCCTGCGACGCCTCGGAGTCCTCGATCCCGCCTGCCCAGCCCACCGTAACTTTTTGTCCGGCAACGGCTTCGCCGCGAATGACATAGCCGATTCTGTAGGTGTCGTCGGCGAATGAAAACTCCTTTTGCACCGCCTTGCCGGATTGCGATTTAGCTTCGAGAACGATAACCTGCAGCGCGGCGCCGCTACCGGTATCAACCCTGACCGCGGCGAAAAACGCGCTGTCGAACGACTCGTTATTGATAGAGAGCTGGGCGCCGCCCGCGCTGCCTGCGGGGAGCAAATCCACAAGACCCTTTTGACGGGCGGAGGGGGCGTACTCGTAATCCTTCATCCTCAAAGAGATAATCCGGCCGCCCCTGGTGCTGACGGCCGCGATGAGCCTGTTTGTTTCGACGGTCAGCGTATCCTCGATAAATTGAACCGCGGCGACGGTATCGGCTTCGGCGGCCGCTTCGCCGTCATTGCCTGCCGCGGACGCCGGCGCAGCTTGATCGGCCGGGGGGATGATCTTTATCGTATTGGTATCTTGCGCGGCAACGGCATCGTGCGGCGCGGTTTGGGCGGCGCGTTGTTTTGACGTTTGATACGTCGGGACGGGCTTCTTTAATATCTTCCCGTACCAGAAATTGTTCCACAGCGAACTGTTGAAGAAGATCACCGCGAGCGCGATCAGCAAGAATGCGACTACCGTGTTTTTATTCACTTAAAACGCCTTTCTTTCGTAACGATGACCTTGACCCCGTCACTTGACCACCGGATCAAACCCGCCTTTAGAGAACGGGTTACAGCGCAATACCCTCCAAATAATCTTTATCACCGCCACGTGCAACGGTAGCACCCTCACGGCCTCTCTGGCGTAACACGCGCAAGACGGCTCGAACTTGCAAACCGCGCCCTGCATCAGAAAGAGCGTTTTCACGCTCTGGATCAGGGCAAACACCAGCCCCGCGGCCGCCTCCCTGTCTATACGCGCCGGTTTATAGCCATCCCTTATTAAAAACGGTCTCCCCACGCTAAACCCTCCTTATATCAACCCCCGGCCGACAACCCGCCGGACTTGGCCGACTCCTGCCACCCGTTAAAAAAGACCGCTTGCTCGGCGACGTCAATAACCGCCGCCCGCTGTTTGTCCGCTCCCGTTCCGGGGCGCGGTTTAATCAGTACGTCAAAAAACGGGGGGGCGCGCTTTATGTTTTGACGGAACACCTCTCTGAACACGCGCTTGATCCTATTGCGCTCGACCGCGTTTCCGAGCCTCTTAGACACCATGACCCCTAACCTATCCCGCCCAAGATCGTTTCTTTCGTAGATCAGGACAAAACAAGAACACTCCCACCGCCGCCCTTCTTTGAACAGCCGGGATATCTCGCTCCTCTTTTTGATCTTTTGGGCCCTGCCGAACCGCAACGTTTCCGGCATCACGCGCTTACAGCGAGTCGGAGACCGTCAGGCGCTTGCGGCCCTTGGCGCGCCGGGCGCTGAGCACCTTGCGGCCGTTGGCCGTAGACATCCTCTCCCGAAACCCATGCTTGTTGGCCCGCTTCCGGTTGGACGGCTGAAATGTCCTCTTCATGAAACCGCTCCTTATCTTATGTTTTTAAAACCGCCAATGTCTACGAAATATATATCGCCGCCCCGCAAAATGTCAAATTTTTAATTTTTAATTTTAACGCCCCACGCCCCGCGCGCCCTGATTTATATTCTTAACATCGTGCCGGACGCCATAAAGCACCGTCAATACTCAAAAAACACGCAGGTGACGCTAAACGCTATGCAAACGCCAAGTTCGCTATCGCGGCTCAACGAAAAATTTACGCTCGACCAGTTCGTCGTGGGCGCAAGCAACGAATTCGCCTACAGCGCGGCCAAGGCCGTGGCCGACGCCCCGGGGAAGACCGACTTCAACCCCCTGCTGATCTACGGCAGGTCGGGCCTCGGCAAAACGCACCTGCTGCAGTCCATAGGCAACCATATCCTGAAAAACGACCCGAATCGCGCCGTAATCTACACCTCGTCGGAGGAATTCCGTATTATGTTCGTGAACGCCATCGAAAAAGGCACCATCAGGGAGTTCGACACCCAATTCCGCGAAAGCGACGTCCTGCTGATGGACGATATCCAATTCATGGCCGGCTGGGAGAAGGTGCAGGAGGTGCTATTCCATATATATAATACCCTCTATATGTCCAAAAAACAGATAGTCCTGACCTCCGACGTACCGCCCGCCGCCCTAAAAGGCCTCGAAAACCGCCTGACCTCGCGCTTCCAAAGCGGCCTTTCGGTAGACATCCTGCCTCCCGACTTAGAAACACGCGTTGCCATCCTGAACAAAAAAGCCGAAAACTGGGGCCTGGGGAGCATCCCGGACGAGATCCTCTACTACATCGGCGAAAACGTCCCGTCAAACATCCGCGCCCTCGAAGGCGCCATACGCACAATCCTAGGCCTCGCCATTTCAAAAGGCAGCGGCGTAGACATCACGCTCGACCTTGCCAAAGACGCCCTCAAAAACATCATCAAAACCACAGAAACAAGATTGTCCATAGACCACATAATAGAAAAAACCGCCGCCTTCTACAACGTCCCGGTAAATAACGTGCTAGAAAAGAACAAAAGAAAAGAGGTCGCCGTGTGCCGCCAAGTGGCAATGTACATCTCCAAAAAACTGACAAACCACAGCCTTAAATCCATAGGCCTAAACTTCGGCGGAAGAGACCACAGCACGGTCATACACGCCGTAGAAGTAGTCGAGGAACTGATCAAAAACGACCCTGGAACCGCGAGAGACGTGGAGGCCATCATCGCGTCGCTGAAGCAGTAACATCAATACCAAATGATGGCTTTCGGATTAAATTCGTGTCGATCTTTGGTGAAGTCGCAGGTTCCGCTATTAAAACTCAATAGGCAAAGTTCGCCTAATTTATGTAAATCCAACATTTTTGAATTCAGCAAGCAATGTTTGCCGAATTTGATTCTTTTTTACCGAGTTTTAACTCTATCGCCACAAGCCTTTTTAAAATACGATGATAAAAAAGCAAGTCGAGAATGTCTGGTAGCTGCATCATGTGCATAAAATAGCCTTGCTTCCTGTGATTCAAGCGGTAATATTTCGATAAAATGAGACCAGCTCAATTGTGTCGACAGTGTCGACACAATCTTTAAATGCGGGGGAGGGTGGGCTGTTGCAGACTTCGGGCGGGGTTTGCACCCCGTTATATACTATCATTTTGCTGTGGTCAGCAAAACGATAAAAATGCCCAAAACAGCAGAAAAACTGGTCACTGTTTAAGACCGACCACGCAAGACCCGCGAGATGTTCGGGCGGGGGAGGCTGGGCTGTGGCAGACTTCGGGCGGGTTTCGCACCCCGTTAGAGGTGCGAACGTGGGTTCAAGCACGTGTTAATCCGCTCTTTCGTATGGGTGCGTCCTTGCTGCTTTTTTAGAGTAGCGCTTTTATACTCAATTTAGCGCTCCCGCTCCTTTCAAACCCTATCACTTTTACTCGTACCTTATCTCCAACTTTCAGAACATCATCCACCTTGATGATCCTCTCATGGGCAATCTCGGTATTAATAATCATCCCAATTTTTCCTGGTAGATACTCGGCAAACGCACCAAAGGTAACAATTCTTGTAATGATTGCATCATAAATGGCATTCTGTTTTGGCTCAACACTGATATGCTCACATGGTATTTCAGTGTTACTGATGGACAACAGTCTCGCTCGTAATAGCGACAACAGTTTTTCTCGTGATTGAGTCATATCCTGAGCTAACAAATTTTCACTTGATGTATTCTTTTTTTGCTCTTTGACACGTTGCTTTGCTAATATTTCTTGTTTTTGTTTCATCTGTGTCAAAACTTTGTCACATGATTCTCTCAACACGTTTGTCATTTCTTTTGCATCGTAATTCATAGCCGTTATCTCACGGTCACCAGAGCTTGTATAGCCGTATAATATATGCGCACATGGGTTTCCATTAGCTACATTCTTAGCCTCAGAGATCGCGTCTTCAACAATTACGTCCAAACGTCCATTATCGTTTGCTCTTTCCTGCACCATCGCCCCAAGTGTATAGTACACTCTAGCTATACCAATATTAACATCTGTTGTTAAACGTAATTGCTGCACAAGCACATTACGATTATTTGATGAATATCCAGCGTTCCTATATTGGCAGTAAATTGATTCAATACCGTCTCTATTAACTCCATAAAAAGCCGAACATATATCACACAATTGTTTAAACATTTCCGTAACCGCAACGTATGCTTTGTCAGTACCGCCAACTATGTCAAGAACGCTACCTATACAATTTTGCAATGACGCAATTGCGGGACGTTTATCGCCATTATTCCATTTCATGATTGCCCCGTAATAATTAGAATAAAATATGGCCTCCCAATCAGTTGGGGATTCCAATAAAATTTGCTCATAGTAATTGGTTGCTTTTTCCGTGTTATTCTCATCTTTTGCCCTACGGGCAAGTTTATATAGATTATCCAACTTGGCTGAATTGTCAACTAAAGCAGTCTTTGTCTCTACATCGACACCATCTTTCATCAATTTTTTGGCTTCCTCGACGGAATATTTTACTCCACAAGACTGACAGACAAATACGCCATCTTGTTTGATAATGTCTGTATTTTCGCACATTTCACAGGTTAGCTTTTTCATACAAAATCTCCTCTGTTTGAGTTATTGTTTATGTGTTTGAAACTAATATAGATATCAAGATAAACTACTAATATACTAAAATTGGACGATGCGATTGGCTTCGCCTATCGCATCCCGCTTAGTCCTCGAGACAGCGCACCGACTGCCCGCTGCTCTTGTGGTTGTAGCCATTCTCGCCCACGCCGTCGTGGTCGTAGGACATACTCCGGAGGTAGATGTAGCCATCTAAGTAGGCGTAGTTACCATCGTACTCCGTAGCCATCCACCATTCGCCGTAGTAGCCGGCATTGTAGAAACGGCCATCGGAGTCACGGATGCCGCCCGGCAAGGCCGAAAATCCGTAATCATCCGTCCCATTACCATCATTGTACCAACCGCTCGTTGATTTCAATTTCTTCCCTGCCGTAGAAGAACCTCCCACCTCCGTCATCAATTTATCCCACTCCTGACGAGACGGCAAATGCCATCCGGTCGGGCACACCCCTTTACGTTTTACATCGCTGCCATTCCATTTCTCGCTATTGTACTTTGCTTCTATACCCATCGCCGACGACCACTGATACAACCTACCGTACTTCGCGCAATTTTCGGAACGACCGCCACTACACCAAGAACTATCCACCGCATAATTAAGATTCTCAGCCATCCAATTCTGACTGCCTATTCTTACCGTCCTATATGTCTTACTATCTCTGGAGTCTGTTATACCCGTCACAATGTTAGCCGTTACTATTACTGCGTTTGTCGGCATGATAAATGTGGTCGTAGCGTTGTTAGCGTTGGCAAATGTTACGCCGCTATTTGTCGTTGTCCAATTTTTGAATACATAACCAGATGGCGCAGTTCCCGCCGTTATAGTAACGGTCGTACCTGCTACGTAACTACCACCGGCAGACGCGCCTATACCGGTGCTTGAAACCGTCACGCTGTACGGTATCTGCTGGAAATTCGCCGTCAGCGTCTTATTGTCATCCATTGCTATCGTCACCGGATTTGCCGTCCCCGATGCCGCGCCAGACCACCCGGTAAACGTGTACCCAAGGTTAGCCGTAACCGTTACCGCGACATTCGTTCCGTGACTGTAACTCGTTTGGTTGGGGCTGAGCGACACAGTACCACCGCCCGACGGATATATGACCGTTGCGAGCGCGTATGTAATTGAATTCCACTTCGCGTATAGGGTGGCGTTGCCTGTAACGTTATAAGATGTATTAGCGGCGTACCCGGTTCCCGTCCCGGTGCTGTTTAGATACCACCCGCCGAATGTATATCCGGTCCTTGTCATGGACGGAAGCGTTATGTTATCGCCGGAATTCGCCTCCTTTGCCGCCGGTATGCCGACCGTTGCGCCGTTGCCGTCAAATGTCACCGTATAAGTTATAGGCGTCCACTTCGCGTACAATGTAATGGCTTTTGTAACCGGGTAAGAAGAACCGCTTGGGTATCCGGTTCCCGTGCCGACGCTGTTTTCATACCACCCGCCGAATGTATATCCGGTTCTTGTCATGGACGGAAGCGTTATGTTATCGCCGGAATTAGCCTCCTTTGCCGCCGGTATGCCGCTCGTCGCGCCGTTGCCGTCAAACGTCACCGTAAACGTTTTAGCCCCCGCTTTTACAAAGATGGGAGTCAGCGTTTTATCATCATCCATGGTTATAATCACTGTCGTGCTTGTAGAGCCTGACGCTCCCGACCACCCAATGAACGTATAGCCTTGCGCCGCTGTCGCCGTCACAACGACTTCAGTACCGGCGTTGTACGTATTCTGGTTCGGATTACGTAATGTCGTGCCGCCCGCCGCCGCGTTGATCGTAAGCGTGTAGGTATTGCGGGTCCATTTGGCGAATAGGGTCGCTGTTTGGATAACGGTGTATTTGTCGGAAACATTATAGCTTATTCCGATACCGTTTGCCTCGGTGTTCCACCCGGCGAAGCTGTGCAACTCTTTCGTCAGGCCGGCCTGATTGGGAAGCAACACGACACTGCCGGAATCGCGTTGTATCGTTTCCGGAGGAGCGCCTGCCGCGCCGTTTGCGTTGAAATATACGTTGTATTTAGGCAAATTCCTCCCTATTTTCCCAAATCCGGCGTACAGCGCTTTGTTACCGTCCATTGTGATAGTTATGGAAGAATCTTCCGAATTTGAGTCTCCCGACCACCCTATGAATTCGTAGCCGGCCTTAGGCGCAGCCGTCACAGTAACCTGCGTTCCGCGGTTGTAACTGTCCGCATTCGGGCTACGTGACACCGTACCGCTTTCCATCGATGAGACATTGACCGTGAGCGTGTAGGCTGCGGACACGTCCGTCCCCCCGCCGGTAATCGCGTTGAGGAGATCGCTGACCTTCAAACTATTCGTTTGCCCGCCGTCGTCCCCGCCGCACCCGATGCAGATGATCGCGGCAAGCACAGCGGAATACATAACCCGTAAAATCGTCTTTCTCATAATTTCCTCCCGTTAATAATGCATTAATGTGAACTCATGCCCCATCCGCTTAACCATTGTCTGAACTAGGATTAGTAAGATTTAAAGGATTATAGGATTAAAAAGAAGAGCCTTTGACGTTTAACTTGTTTATCTCGGCGAAGCCAATCCTATAATCTGTTTTCTAATCCTACAAATCCTAGTTCAGATATTCTTTAAAATCCTATAATCCTAATCACAGCCTAACCCCCACCCCGATCTTCACCCCGACCCCCTGACCGAACTCCGCCCACGCGCCCGATTGCACCTTATCCGCGCAAAACCATTCAAACGAGTTCGCGGCTCTCAGGCCGTAGACCAATTCTGCCCGCAGGTAGACGGCCGTCCCCATGTCGAAGTCTATCCCGCCGCCGAATTTGAACCATAGGGAGCTCAGCGAGTTTGTTTCGGGGCGGCTGTTCGCGCCGTCGAAGACGTAGTCGTTATCGTTTACGTCTTTGAGTCTGCCGGTTACAGACATCTCGTAGTCCAGCCCTAGGAGCGGGAAGAGTTTTATTCGTTCGTAGACGGCGAACGGATATTTGGCGAACAGTCCGGCGTTTATGTGTGTACGTGGCATCCACGGCAAGTCTTGGGGGTTGTCGACGCTTTGGCTCTCCCATTTTCCGTTACCGTTTGTGTAACCGAGAAAGGCCTCGGCGTATACGGCGTCGAGGAACAGGTACACGCCGAAGGCGGAGTAGGGCATTGCGACGCGGCTTCCGTCGGGCCAAGTCATACCGCCGCCGAACCCGCTTGCGATTATACCTCCGGCGCCGACGCTGATGTCTATGCCCATTTTGTGCAGTTTCCAAAGCGGCGTATCCGGTTCTTGGATAACGACTTGCGGCGTTGCCGGGGGAGCGGCGGGTTCAGGCGGAGGGGTGGTCGCGGTTACAAATGATTTATACATTTCGGCGCAAATCACTCTGGCTTGTTCCAGCAGGTCGCCGAGGCTTTCTGAGCGGATGGGGTCGGACGAGGCGACTAAGTTTCCGTCTTCGGTTTCGTAGATTTCTACGGACAAGCTGAATCTTGTTTGCACTTTGCTGATAATTCCTCGGACGATGAAATCCGCGCCTATGGCGTTTCCGAGGATGATAACGCAGTTTTCGTCGGCGCACTTATCCAAAACAGCGCTGCCTTGGGCGTAGACGGTTTCCGAGGTCATTACGTTGTATCGACCCCGCGGCAAGTTTTTGACGGCTTCCCGGCGAAGCTCGGCTGTAACCAATCTAGCATCAGCGGAGGTCAGTTCGGCGGATGCGCTGGATTGGGCGTCTATCTCCGTCTCCACCACGGCAACGTATTTCACACGCATTGAGGGGGGCTTTATGGCGACGGTATCGACAATATCGGCGGTCTCGGTTTCGGTATCAACGGTAACGATTTCGGTGGCACTGTCGGCGGTATTTGCGGCACTAACCGTGGCGGAATCGGCTATGGCGGGATTGATTGCGGCGGCTTCGGGCGGCGCGGTTTGGCCGACGAAGGGGTTTTTGCCGCCGAACATCGTGTCCAAGGCAATATCAACAGCTTGGGCAAGGCTGCCCATTGTGATTGTCGATCCGGTAACTTCGCCGTTGAATCTGGACTTACCGGTTTTGGCGCTGATTACGCGCCCGGTGAGCGTGAAGGCGTTGCCGGAGGGCGCGGCCATTATGGAGACCGCGCAGATATAGCGGATGCCGGATTTACGGCCTAGTTCGCTGACTAGGCTGTCGCTCAGGAGCGCGCCTTTGAGTTTAGACTGCTCTTTGGCAACGGCGGCGAGGAATTCGGCGGCGTTTTCGTCGTTTATGTCTGTTCCGCCGGTGATCAGGGCGTTTATAAGGTATGTGCCGACGAACTCCTTCTGGTAGTCGGGGACATTACCGGTAACGTAGGCGGCAACGGCGGGTTTGCTCTCCGGTTCCGGGGCGGCGGTTGCGGTAATTCCCTGTGCGTAAGTATGTTTTTCGGCGACAGTTATTCCCAAGAAAATGATTATTAGGCAGGGTATCCAAAAAAGCGGAAGCGGTGTTAGCGGTGACTTACCTCTAACGTTGAGCTGGGGGGGGG